>WNER01001130.1_pt1 | contig 10784 bp, 11 predicted proteins | sample 5399921 | NCBI WGS metagenome assembly WNER01 (sample SAMN13153331, study PRJNA577476) | soil metagenome | isolation source: 20 cm grassland meadow soil 5 days after 1st rain plot 5 | place: USA:California | collected 2015-09-21 | reverse complement strand
GGCGCTCACGCTGCCGTTCGCGATGGGACGTTGGGGCGCGCTCGTCGCCTTGGGAATGTTGCTCGCGGCTTGGGTCGCCGCGAGCGGCTTCGTCCAGTTGTACGAAAAGATACGCAACGCCGCGAGCGGAACGAACGCCTGGACGCGCCTTTCGAGCGTGCCGCGCTCGACCTACGGCATGCTGCTCGCGCACTTCGGGGTGGCGGTGTTCGTCGTCGGCGTCACGCTGGTGAAGGGCTACGAGACAGAGAAGGACGTGCGCATGGAACCGGGCGACACCGTCGAGGCCGGGGGCTATACGTTCCGCTTCGACGGCGTGAGGGACGTGCAGGGACCCAACTACGTCGCGGGGCGCGGCCAGATCGAGGTGACCAGGGACGGCCACCCGGTCACGACGCTCTATCCGGAGAAGCGCCTCTACACGGTTCAGAACATGCCGATGACCGAGGCCGCGATCAATCCCGGACTGACCCGCGACCTGTACGTGTCGCTCGGCGATTCGGTGGGCGCGACTGGCTGGATCGTCCGCGTGTATCACAAGCCTTTCGTCGACTGGATTTGGGGCGGATGCCTCATCATGGCGCTCGGAGGCGCTCTCGCCGCGAGCGACCGGCGCTACCGCCTCGCGGCGAAGCGACCGCAGGAACAGTACTCCGCCGTGCCGGTGCGATGACGGAGTGAGGCGCATCCGATGAATCGCTTCGTCCTGCCGCTCGCCATCTTCGCCGCACTGGTCGCGCTGCTCGCCGTCGGGCTCACGCTCGATCCGCGCAAGGTGCCCTCTCCGCTCATCGGCAAGCCCGCGCCGCACTTCGAATTGCCACTGCTGCAGGAGGCGAAGCAAACGTTTACCGAGCGCGACATGCTCGGCAAGGTCTGGATCCTCAACGTCTGGGCCTCATGGTGCGTGAGCTGCCGCGAGGAGCACCCCGTGCTGCTTGAGCTCGCAGCAAGCGGCGCCGTGCCGGTCTACGGACTCAACTACAAAGACAAGCGCGAGGACGGCCTGGCGTGGCTGAAAGGAATGGGCGATCCCTACAAGGTCTCCATCTTCGATTTCGACGGGAAGGTCGGGATCGACTACGGCGTCTACGGCGTGCCCGAGACCTACGTGATCGACAAGCTCGGGGTCGTCCGCTACAAGTGCATCGGCCCGCTCACGCCGCAGATCGTCAAAGAGAAGGTGCTCCCGCTGGTGCAAGAGCTCAGCCGTGCCTAGGCTGCTCGCGCTCCTGCTGCTCGCCATCGCAACGGCTGCGGCTCCAGCGAAGGAAGCCGCTCCGGCAGCGCAGGACCCGGTGCTCGAGAAGAGGGTGATGACGCTCGCCGAGGAGCTACGCTGCCTCGTATGTCAGAACCAGACCCTCGCCGACTCGAACGCGCCGCTCGCCGAGGACCTGAGGAATCAGATTCGCGAGAGGATGCGCGAAGGGAACAGCGACGCACAAGTAGTCGAATACCTGGTTGCGCGCTACGGCGACTTCGTTCTCTATCGGCCGCCCCTCAAGGCAACGACCGTACTGCTGTGGTTCGGACCCTTGCTGCTGCTCGCCGCCGGGTTCGCTGTGCTGCTCGGGCGCCTGCTGCGTCGACGGTCCATGGAAGTGACTGAGATGACCGCGGCGGATCGAAAGCGCGCGGCGGAGCTACTCGCCGGCACTCAAGGGGAGCGACGCTGACCATTTTCGTTGTTCTCGGCGTCGTCCTCATCGCGGTCGCGCTCCTCTTCATCGTGCCGCCGCTCGCACGACGCGTGGTGCGCCCGAGCGAGACGTGCGACGCCGTGAACGCCGCGGTGTATCGCGACCAGCTGCGCGAGCTGGAAGCCGACTTGCGCGCCGGAACACTTGCACCGGACCAGTACGAAAAGGCGCGCCTCGAGATCGAGGCGCGCCTGATCGCGGACGTGGGCACGGGCGAAGCCTCGGCGGAAACTCCTCGCGGAGCGCGCGGCGCCGCGCTCGCGCTGGGCCTGGCGATTCCGATCTGCGCGCTGGCGGTCTACTTGTCGGTCGGCAATCCGAGCGCGGTTTTGCCGCAGGCAGCCGGGGGCGCGAACCCGCACGGCATGACCAAGGCGCAGTTCGAGGCCGCGGTCGTGCGTCTGGCCGCGCGCATGAAGGACAACCCCGAGGATGCCGAGGGCTGGACGATGCTCGCGCGTTCGTACGCGGTTCTGGGGCGCTTCGGCGAGGCCAGCGAAGCCTACGCCAAGGCCGCCGCGCGCATGCCGCGCGACGCCCAGCTCCTCGCCGACTACGCGGACGCTCTCGCGATGGCGCAGGGGAGGACGCTGCAAGGAGAGCCGGAAAAAATAATCCTGCGCGCGCTCGCCATCGACCCCGACAACGTGAAGGCGCTGCTCCTCGCAGGCACCGCCGCCTTCAACCGGAGCGACCCCCGCGCTGCGATACGCCATTGGGAACGCGTGCTGGGGCTTCTGCCGAAGGAGTCCGACATGATTCAAAGGGTGCAGGCGAGCATCGCGCAGGCGCGCTCTCTGGCCGGCTCTCCGGGCGGAAAGGCGCAGGTCGCGAAACCTGCACCTGCCCAAGGCGGAAGCCGCGTGAGCGGCGTGGTCAGGCTCGCCCCGGAGCTCGCCGGGAAAGTCGCTCCCGGCGACATCGTTTTCATTTTTGCCCGGGCGGCCGAAGGTCCGCGCATGCCGCTCGCCATCCTGCGCAAGCGCGCAGGCGATCTTCCCGCCGAGTTCACCCTCGACGATACGATGGCGATGGCGCCGCAGATGAAGCTCTCCGCCTTCCCGCGCGTGATCATCGGCGCGCGCGTCTCGAAATCCGCCAACGCCACCGCGAGCCCCGGCGATTTGCAGGGCCTGAGCGCTCCCGTGAACGTCGGGGCCAAGAGTGTAAGCGTAGTGATCGACACCGAGCTGCGCGAGCCTTCGGGAAAATGACGATGACCACCGGGATGAGGTCGCCGTGGCGCGCGGAAAACCAGTGAACTTGGGTGAATCGACCGAGGACGGCCGCCTCGCGGAGAACGTCATGCACTTCGCCCGCGTGCTGCGCGCCGCGGGTCTGCCGATCGGGCCCGATCGCGTGCTCGACGCGGTGCGCGCGCTGGAAGTCGCCGGAGTCGAGCGGCGCGAAGACTTCTACTGGACTCTCGCGAGCGTCTTTCTCGGTCGGCGCGAGCAGTTCGAGATCTACGACCAGGCCTTCCACATCTTCTGGCGCGACCCGCAGCTGCTCGAGCGCGTCATGGCGATGTTCCTCCCGCAGGTCTATGGACGCCCGGGCCGCAACGAGGAGCCTTCGGCGTCCAATCGCGTCGCCGACGCGCTGTACCCGAAGCCGAAAAAACCCAAGGAAACGCCCACCGAGGCGCCGCAGGAAACCGAGCTCGATGCGACCTTCAGCTTTTCGTCCCGCGAAGTGCTGCAGCACGCGGACTTCGAGACGATGACGAGCGAGGAGATAGCGCAGGCGAAAAAAATGCTCGCGAACCTGCGCCTGCCGATACCGGAAATCCGCACGCGGCGCTTCGAGCCCGACCCCCGCGGCGGGCGGGTCGACCTGCGCGCGAGCTTGCGCGCAAGCTTGAGGAGCGGCGCGAAGATCATCCCGCTCAAACGGCGCTCGCCCCAGCGGCGCCATCCGCCTCTCGTCGTCTTGTGCGACGTGTCGGGCTCGATGAACCGCTACTCGAGGATGTTTCTACACTTCCTGCACGCGATCACCAACGATCGCGACCGCGTGACGAGCTTCGTCTTCGGCACGCGGCTCACCAACATCAGCCGCTACCTGCGCCATCGCGACGTGGACGTCGCGATGAGCGGGGTATCGGATGCGATCGCCGACTGGTCGGGCGGAACGCGCATCGGAAATTGCCTGCGGGAGTTCAACCTGCGATGGTCGCGCAGAGTCCTCGGCCAAAACGCGGTCGTGCTGGTGATCTCCGACGGCCTCGACGGCGACGTTGGCGAAGGGCTGGCGAAGGAGATGGAGCGCCTGCACAAGTCGTGCAGGAAGCTCATCTGGCTGAATCCGCTCCTGCGTTACCAGGGATTCGAGGCGCGGCCGGCGGGCGTGCGCGCGATGCTGCCGCACGTGGACGAGTTCCTGCCGGTGCACAACGTCGCGAGCCTCGTCGAGCTCGCCCGAGCGCTCGAGGGTTCGCACGAATATCGCCGCGCGGCCTGACGACGCGGCTCGCGTCATCGTGCACCGCACCCAGTAGGGACGCGGAGGCTTCCGGGAACGGGCGGGCTGCCCCCGTTTCAGGTCGGAGTTTGAATTTCGAACGCCGCCACTTCCGTCGGATCGGCGCTGTACGGATGCCCGAAGCTGATCGATCCGCGGCCGCGCAGAAGGACCTCCTCGCGCTTCACCGCCATTTCAGTCTCACCTTGAAACGTTACGAAGGTGCCGTTGGAACTGACGTCGACCAAAACGAATTTGTCGCGGCGGCGCTCGATCCGTGCGTGCTCGCGAGACGCTTTGCGGTCCGCTATGACGATGTCGCAGGAGTTCTCCCGGCCGAGCTTTATTAGTTCGCGCGCAGGGCCCAGGATGATTTCCTTCCCGCCGTGCCTCAGGCATAGGCGCACCTGAGCCTGATTCGGCGGGCCGGGCGCCCGGCTCGCCATGTAGGTCAACTCCTCGCTCTGCCGCCATAGAACCTCGTAGACGTCGACTTCTTGCTCGCGTCCCTTGACGGGAAGCTTGTCGAGGGCGCGGGTCTGAGCCTTCATCGTCCCGGTCAACGCTGCCACGCACTCGCCGCCGGCAATGATCTGGGAAGGTTTGGCGAGCTTCACCATTCGAGCCGCCACATTGACGCAGTCGCCGAACACGTTCTGCCCCTCCTCAAGGACGGGACCGAATTGCAAGCCGACATGGATCTGGAGGCGCTGCCCCGATACCGGTTCCTGCATCTCGACCCGCGACTGCATCTCGGTCGCGGCCTGGCTCGCCGCCAAGGCGGTCGGGAACACGCACAGGACCTCGTCGCCGATCGTCTGGACCACCCGCCCCCCGCAGCCGAGCGCCGATTCGCGCATGATATTGAGGCAGAGCCCGACGCACTCGAGCGCCCGTGCGTTGCCGAGCTTCTCGTACAGGCGCGTGCTCCCGGTGATGTCGGCGAACAGAACGGCGAGATTGACGGGCTTCTTATCCATCGGAAAGGTGCGAGCCATTCTGGCGGCGGCGCAAAGTATAAGCCAAAAGGCCAGCAAGTCAGTCTGCAGTTCTAGGCTCGTCGCACTTGAGTGTGCGTTACCGTCTGCTCTAGAATGCCTTCCAGAAGCTACGCAAGCGAAGTCGGGGGGGACATGCGCGGATGCGGCCGGGGGGTGCTGAGACCCCGTTTCCAGCTTGCAGCGGCCCTATTGGGCGCCTGCGCTTCCGCTTTTGCTCAAACTGCGGGCACCCTGACGCTGGTCGAAGGAAGCGTCGAGCTGATACGGGGAGCGACGCTGTACACCGCCACCCAAGGCGCAAGGCTGGGAGACGGAGACATATTGTCGATCGACCCCAAAGGGCAGGCGCAGATAGAATTCCAGGACGGCGCGATCCTCAACCTCAGCCAGGGCGCCCGCGCCATGCTCACGAACATCGCCCCGGGAGAGCGCGGCCACGCTGAGATCGCGGTGCTGTCCGGCTGGGCAAAGTTCACCCAGAAAAAATCCGGCAAGGGCACACAATATCGCTACCTCACGCCGCGCGTCGAGATCAATGCGGGGGAAGCGACCGCCGTTCTGAACGCGGGCGACGGCTCCACCGACATATACGTCGAATCCGGCGCCCTGAGATTTTCCGAAATCGGCAGGAAAGGCGTGCAGAGAATCGCGCGCGACGCGAAGGGAGGCGAGTTCATCACCCGGAGGGGCGAGCAGCCGGCAACTCTCGGTTCGCGCCTCTCGGCGGAGTTCGTAAAAAACATGCCGCGGCATTTTCGGGACGACCTGCCGGTGTTGCTCGAACGGTTCAAGAACAGGCGGTCGGAGCCCAAGCGCGAACACGAGGTGACCTACGCCGAGGTCGAAGCCTGGCTCAAAGCCGGTTCCGCGATCAGAAGAAATTTCGTCAAACGGTTTGAGGTTCGATCCAAGGATTCCGAGTTTCGCCGCAAGCTGATCGAGAATCTCCGGGAACATCCGGAGTGGGACAAGGTGCTGTTCCCGGGAAAATACGCTCCGAAGGAGCCGAGCAACCCGAAGAGCGCGCAATCCGGCACGCAACGGTAGGAGGGAAGGTCATGAGACTGATCGTCAAGTTCAACATCGTGTTTCTCGCAATTTTCCTGGTCGGTCTGGCGATCGCCGCCTATGTATCGCTCGATCTCCTCCGGCAGAATGCGCGCGACGAGGTGCTCCAGCACGCACGAATCATGATGGAATCTGCGCTCGCGACGCGCGGCTACACCTCCAAGCAGGTGCGCCCGCTGCTCGAGACGCAGATGAAGTACCAGTTCCTGCCGCAGTCGGTCCCCGCCTTCGCCGCCCAAGAGCAGTTCAGCGACCTGCGCAAGAAATTCGCCGACTACGACTACAAGGAAGCGACGCTCAATCCGACCAATCCCCGCAACCGGGCCACCGACTGGGAAGCCGACGTCGTAAACCAGTTCCGCCAGGCGCCCGATCGCCCCGAGATCATCGGCGAGCGCGATACGCCGACCGGCCGGGCTCTGTACATGGCCCGGCCGCTGCAGATCAAGGACGCCGCCTGCCTGTACTGCCACAGCACCGTGGACACCGCTCCGAAGACCATGATCGAGCTCTACGGTCCGGCGAACGGCTTCGGCTGGAAGCTGAACGAGGTGGTCGGCGCACAGATCGTGTCCGTCCCGATGACTTTGCCCATCAAGCGCGCCGACGACACCTTCAAAGTTTTCATGATCTCGCTCACTGGAGTCTTCGCCTTCATCTTCGTTGCCCTCAATCTCATGCTGCACGCCATCGTGATCCGGCCCGTCACCCGGCTGTCGCGGATCGCCGACGAGGTAAGCCTCGGCAATCTGGACGCCCCGGAATTCACGAGCAAGGGCAAGGACGAGATCGCGATTCTCGCCGGGTCGTTCAACCGCATGAGAACGAGCCTGGTGCAGGCGATGAAGATGCTCGGGGAGTGAAGGCCGCTATAACGGCGGCCCCGGAGACTAGTGGCAGTTCTCAAGCAACTCGGCAAGTACAAAATCGTCGAAGTCATCGGCAAGGGGGCGATGGGGATCGTCTACAAGGGATACGACCCCGTTCTCGAGCGCCATGTCGCGCTGAAGACCGTGCGCAAGGAGCTGGTCGACGAGAACCTCGCCGGGCAAATCATTGCGAGGTTCAAGAACGAGGCTCTCGCCTCGGGCCGCCTCAACCATCCCGCGATCGTCGGCATCTACGCGGGATTTTCTCGCCCGGCAGGAGCGCTTCGGCCTGCAGGACACGATGGCCATCATGAGCCGATTGCTGGACGCACTCGACTACGCTCATGAGCACGGCGTAGTCCACCGCGATATCAAGCCCCAGAACATCATTATGACTCCGGACGGCCGTCTCAAGCTTGCCGACTTCGGGATTGCCCGGATCGACCGCTCCAGCCTGACCCAGGTTGGGTCCGTCATGGGCACCCCTGCGTACATGTCACCGGAGCAGTACGCGGGACAGCAGGTGGACCGGCGCAGCGACATCTTTTCCTGCGGCGTCGTCCTCTACGAGCTGCTCACCGGCGTGAAGCCGTTCGAAGGCCCGACCGAGATCGTCGGGTACAAGATATGCCACGAACCCCACCGCAACCCTTCGGAGATCAATCCCCAGGGCGTTCCCGAGGTTTTCGATGCAATCCTCGGCAAGGCGCTCGCGAAGAAGCCGGAAGACCGCTACGCCAGCGCCCGCGAATTCGCCGCGGCCCTCGCCAAGGCCTTCGAGAGCCGCGGTGGTGCGGCAGTCCCGAGCGAGGCAACGATCCTCCCCACGATCATTCACCAGGACCGGCGGGATACGACTTCCCCGCCCCCCGGATGGGAGCCTGCGCGGTTGCGAGCTCTCGAGGAGCTGCTCGCCCCCTATGTGGGCCCGATGGCGAGAGTGCTCGTCAAGAGATCGGCGAAGACCACGACCGACGGCCCCACCCTCGTGCGCCTTCTCTCCGAGAGCGTTCTGTCGGAGCGGGACGGAAAGGCGTTCGCCGCAGAGGCGCTCGAGAAAGTTTTCGCGATCGGACGACGCGAAGCGGCGCCGGACCAGTCCTCTCCCGGTTTTTCGAACAGGCCGATCGAGGCCGTGGATGTCGACAGAGCGGCCGGGCGGCTTGCGCCTTATGTGGGTCCTATCGCCAAGGTGATGGCGAAGAAGGCCGCCGCGCAGGCGCGTGACCTGAAAGCCCTCTATCAGCGGCTCGCTGAAAACCTCGCCGACCCGGACGAACGCGCCGAGTTTCTCAAGAATTCCGGCTACGGAGACTAGTTCGGCCTAGGCGACGAGCCGCGGCAACAACCTGAGCGCGTTTTCGCGCTCGATCGCGCGTAGGTCCTTCGGTTCGAAGCGGAACGCTGCGAGCCCTTCGATCTCCTCGGCCCCGTCGCGGAACGGAAAGTCGGTACCGAAAAGCACCTGCCCGGGTGTAACGATCTTCATCAAGGCCGCGAGCGCTCCTGAATGGTTCCCCTGGGCGGTGTCGTAGTGGAACTTCTTCAGCTCGTACATCACGCCCTTCGGCACGCGCTCCTTCGCTTTTTCCTTCATGTCGATCTCGTGGCGCGTGAAGCGGCTGAGGAGGAAGGGCATCGTGCCGCCGCTGTGCGAGAAGATCCAGCGGATATCGGGGTAGCGGGCCGCGGTGCCGCTGAAGACGAGGCTCGCGATGGTGCGCGTGGTGTCGGTCGCGTACTCGACGACCGCCGGCGGCACCTCGCTCTTGATGTTCCTGCAGCAATCGGGTGAAAGCGGATGGGTGTAGATCACCGCCTTCCTCCGGTTGAGCTCCTCCCAGATGGGCGCGAAGGAGGCGTCCCCCAGGTACTTGTCCTGGTAGCTCGTCATGAGACCGATGCCCTCCGCCTTGAGCGTATCCAGGGCGTAGCCGATTTCCTTCAGCGCTCCCTCGGTATCGAGAAGCGGCAGCGTCGCGAAGCTCGCGAAGCGGCCCTTGTGGTCGCGCGCGAGCTGCGCGCCGAATTCGTTCGAGAGGCGCGCGATCTTGCGGCCTTTCTCGACCTCGTTGGTCGCGGCGCTCGGCTGGATGAGCGAGAGCACCGACACGGCGATTCCGCTCTTGTCCATGTCCTCGAGCGACATCTCGGGCGACCACTTGAAGCTCGAGCCTGCGCGACGACCGCCGACTTCGTCGAGATAGCCGGGGTACATGAGGTGGTGATGGACGTCGATGCGGTGCGGTTTGCGTGCGGCCTTCTTCGCACCCTGCGCCATCAGCCCTCCCGGCAGCAGGGTAGCGGCGCCGAGCGCGACGAGCGTCCCGAGAAAACCGCGCCGCGGCGCGCAGCAGGCACAGCTCGGATCGTCCGGATTTTCGGCGTTGTTATTCTTCGAAGCGATGCTCATGGACCTCCTCCTCTGAATCGGGGAGACTGATGGGACGTAAAGCGCTTGCTCCCCGAGCCGTTCAGGTTGTTAGGGAACCATCGCGGCGAGGAAATTTTAACACGGGGTGCGCTATCACCAGGGTTGCAGACATGCGCGATTGGTACGACGCTGGCACCTGGATCACCGCGGCCGCGACGTTCGTCGGCGTATGGGGGTTCTGCACACTGACATACGGCTTTTTGGGGTTCGCCTTGGGGTGGATGCCAGCGGCTGTGCTTGCGGTGATTTTTGGGATGTTTTGGCCGCTCGTTGTCCTGCTGCTCATGGTAGCGGCTGCCGTAATCCTTTTTTCCATTCTAAAGAAATGACCTAAGCGACTCTACGAACCAATCTGATTTGGTAAGTCTGCTTCCGACGAAAACAGCGGACAAGAGACTGTGAGCAGGCTTCAAAGCTCTGTCCTCACCCTCCCCGATACCCACACTAATACCCGCATTTGACGCGCAATTGATTTGAAGCATCCTGAAACAGTTTGAAGTAGATTCAGGAGCTATCTACAGAGGGAATCCCCGATAGACCGGAGGACTTGAAGCGGATTGAAACGGTCTGAAACGGTGCCGTCGTCTATCATGGCGATCGGGGCGATCCGGCGGATGAGGGTAAACACAATTCGAATCGCATGTCTCGCGGCGCTGCTCGCCGCGCCCGGCGCCTGGGCGCAGTCACCTGCCGCGAACTACCCGAACCGGGCGATCCGGGTCATCGTCCCTTTTCCGGCCGGCGGGGCTGCCGACGCGCTGCCGCGCATCGTCGGTGAGAAACTCGCTGCGCACTGGGGGCAGCCTGTCGTCGTGGAGAATCGGGTCGGAGCTTCCGGAAGCATCGGCGCGGATGCCGTGGCGCGCGCCGAGCCGGACGGCTACACGCTGCTCGCGACGCCCCCTGCCCCGCTGGTGATCAATCCCAGCCTGTACCTAAAGCTCCCCTACGACCCGACGCAGTTCGTGCCCGTGACGGTGATAGCGGCAATCCCGAGCGTGCTGCTCGTCAACGCGGCAAAGGTCCCGGCGAACACGTTCCAGGAGTTCGTCGCGTTCGTGCGCGCCAATCCGGATAAGCTCAACTATGCTTCCCAAGGTACGACCACGGTTTCCTTCCTGACTACGGAAATGTTCAAGACCGCGGCCGGAAGGCTGAGAATCACGCATGTACCCTACAAAGGGACGGCTCCCGGGCTCGCCGCGCTGCTCGCAGGCGAAGTGGAAATGATGTTCGACAACCTCGG
>WNER01000380.1_pt1 | contig 10798 bp, 10 predicted proteins | sample 5399921 | NCBI WGS metagenome assembly WNER01 (sample SAMN13153331, study PRJNA577476) | soil metagenome | isolation source: 20 cm grassland meadow soil 5 days after 1st rain plot 5 | place: USA:California | collected 2015-09-21 | reverse complement strand
AAGAGATCGAGCAATCCCGCGAGGCGTCTATCGTCAAGCGAAGCCAGCGGATGAAGACCGGGCAATGATTTTCTTTGGTCTTCCGCCACATGGGTTTGCGAGCCAGTTCCTGAATCCGGGGGTAAGGAAACATCAATCACCATTCGCGATTCTTCGGGTGTGCTCTTATTCGAAGAGCGGCCGATGGCGATCGTAAATGAAAAGTCTTCCTCAACGGGCGCCGAAGGGTCTACAACTACGGCGGCAGTATGCGGCCGTGTCTTGCGGGAATGGTCATCAAAAGAGAATTGAGATTGAGCCTCGTTTGGCACAAACTTTCTGCGCCGCGTGCGATAAGTTTCGAGACGTTGGGAGAGTTCACCACGCCAGCCAGCGTCTTTTTGTCCAGGATCATGCAAAACGGCAGGAGGACGGTTGAATTGATCGGCGCCGTCGACGCCAATATTCGCATTCGACGCGAGATCCACTCTTGTGGAGATGTCCGAGGATTCTTCCCAGACGGAAGGTCCCACAGAAAAGGACGAATCGCAAAAATTACAGGCGCGTACGCCCGACGGCAATACTGCGCCACACTGCGAACAAGTTTTAGTCACCGGTTGTTTTGCGCTGCGGACGCTTCCACTCCGGTGAGGAGGGAACATCTCAAGAATACCATTATCTTGAAATGTCAATCAGAAAAATAGGCAGATGGTAGCGAAAGAAACAGCGTGCTGAGGGGGTGAAGGCCAGGAAAGACGTTTCAGGCGTCCATTTGCTGGGCGAGCATATCCCGGCTGAACGAGATGCGGCGCTCCAAGGCGACTGCGGCAAAGTACGCGCAGTGTCCTCGTTCCAATTCCGTCCAGACCTGCATGGAAGGAACAATCCGGGCGACTGTCGAGCGCAGGAAATTCAAGATCTTGAAATAAGCGCCGATCGCCTGGACGCTGTTGCGGTCTTCCGGCCGTTCCGGGCACAGCTGCAGAAGCTGCATTACTCGGTTGAAATCCTCGCCGGAAGCGAACTTTTGGATGCCGGTAACATCCTTCACTTCGGGTGAGAGAACCTGCTTCGAGGACGCAGCAATCAATGAGCGGCAATAAGAGATGAAAAACTGCAACAGGGCCGCCATCGAGACAACGAAAATGATAGCCGCCGTCATCGAGGCACCACCAGAAGGCGCGCAGGCACAAGCCGCGCTTCCTCAGGCACCCGCAGGAACGCAAACATCCATGTCGCAGGCAAAATGCAGCCAAGTAGCGGCGTTACGAAGTGCCAAACCGGCTGAAGGTTGGGGTACAAATTCCGGAGCGCATAGTTCGCAGCGAAGGCGCTGAAATAGATGCCCAGTGCCAAGACAAGCTGAATCAAGCGAGTGCGGCTTTCCCGGAGCTTGAAGATGGCTCCCCAAAGGACATAGGTGAGGACGAGACCAACAAAGTAAAGGTTCTGCGACAGCTCAAACGCGAAATGCGTCAGCATCCGGTGCGTGGATTGGTTCACGATTTCGTAGGAGAACCACGCGGTGGCACCCAGCAGGAGAAATGCTCCCAGTCGCAAATAGCGTTCAGCCTTCATCTCATCAAAGACGAGGGAATACAAGCTAAGAAGGGCGAAATACAAACCGATGGTAAGCAAAGCATCGGAGTAAAAATAGAAGTACGCGTACTCCAGGGAGTCCACTCCAGAATGTCTGAGAACCGTGTAGCGACCAACGCTCACCAGGAACGAAAGCCCCATGTACACATTTAAGAGGAAATAACGCCGGAAGGAACGCGTCCTGAGCGCGCACACCACCACGCCCGCCTCAAGAAGAGTGCAGAGCAACCAAACAAAGCATTCGAAAGGACCGAGCACGTTTACCTTTCCACGCGCCCTGATCCACGCCGACTTAGATTATTCGGCCGTGCGAACTACTTCCAGGGCACCGGAGGAGCCGGCGCGCCGCCATTCTTCCAAGGTACTGGAGGTGCTGGTGCGCCGCCATTCTTCCAAGGCACCGGAGGAGCAGGTGCTCCACCGTTTGCCATGATCACGGAGCCGTCGCCATGTGCGACGACTACCGTTTTTAGGCTCATAGCCCCGACCAGAACGAGCATGGCGAGGAAAACAACCGTGAGTTTGCGTGACATTGTGCCTCCGAGGTAAGAAACAACCCCGGTGGCATTGTATTCCTTAGTGCAGCAATGTCAAGCAGCTCAGAACCTGAGCCTGTTGCGAAACGATACACACCCTCCTGTCCCATTGTTTCGATAAGCCTTCGCCTACCTGATAGGTGGGACAGTGTTCGATCCCACGCAGGATAGGTTTCACGACTGTTCGGGTCAACAGTACCCTAGTACTAACGATTATAGGACTGACTGGCCTGTTGGAGCAGGTGAAAGCTGGCATGGTTTTCGGGCAAATAAGGCGGAATGGGGTTGTTTTACTCAGTCCGGCTAGCGATTCCACTTGCTTGATTTCCATTTACATCACGGTTGGGTGTGTCCACGTCCGATATCCAATTAGGCAGAGCACCATGGCCCAGAACGCCTTGACACCTTTGCAGACGAATCCGTAGCATAAAGGGCTGTCTCATGCCGGCGTAGCTCAGTGGTAGAGCGAGGGTCTCATAATCCCTAGGCCGTGGGTTCGATTCCCCCCGCCGGCACCAATTCTGACCTTCTCATGCATATCCCCACCTGCTGTCATGCCAAAATAGCGTTACATGATTCCAGCGGCTGTAGCTGAGGAACAGCTGCATGAATAATCGCGCTGAAGCTTCCTCAATTCTGCGCGAATCTTCGGTTACTGTATTTGTCAACTCCGTAGCTGGCGGAGGCCGCTCACGTTCTTGCCTTTCCACAATTCAGAAACTATTCGAATCGTTCGACGTTGATGCGCAGTTTGTCATGACGAACTGTGCAGCGGAACTTGAGGCATCCGCACAGGACGCCATTTCGCATGGGCAGCGTACGCTCTTCGCGATGGGCGGTGACGGAACATTTCAGGCATTGGCGAATGCAACTTTCGGAGCAGACGTGGTCTTGGGTGTTCTCCCTGTCGGAGGAGGAAACGATTTTGCCGCCGCACTCGGGTTGCCGGGCGATCCAGTTAGGGCGGCGGAAGCAGTCCTGCGGGGCCATCCACGTCTTGTAGACCTTGCGCGAGTGCGAACGGCCGAGGGTCGAACGCGTTTGTATGCCGGTGGAGGAGGAATTGGACTAGACGCCCGGGCCGCGCGCTACGCGAGTGGCGCGTACCGCCGGCTTCCGGGACGATTGCGTTATATCGCGTCAGCGCTGCGAGCGTTGGTGGGGTTCGTCCCCATTCTAGTGCGCGTGGACTTTACGGACACTGCTATCCCCTCACGGGAGGCGAATGCGCTGCTGGTAGCAGCGCTGAATTCACCGAGCTACGGAGCTGGTGTCAGGCTGGCGCCCGAAGCGACAGTCGATGACGGTTGTCTGCACGTGGTTCTAATCGAAGACATCGGCGCCTTGGGAATTATGCGGCTTCTGCCGCGATTGATGGGGAGTGGTGAACTTCGAACTTCGCGCGTGAAGCGCTGGCAGGTGAAGAAGGTGCGGCTTACAACGCATCAAACAACCGCGTTTCACGGGGATGGTGAGATCATTGGATCAACCCCGGTAGAAATCGAAGTTGTGCCCAGGGCCATCCAAATCTTGGCGCCTGCACAGCGTTAGGACATTCGCTGGCCTATGATGTGGCAAGAGCAGGGGCATTACTGAACCAGGTCTAATACCAGACCTGTGTACCGTCGCTGGAAGCCCGCGAACTGACCAAAGAAGGGAGACGTAATGTTGTTGAATACGTCGTGCGGGTTCAGGCGGTTCGTAATGTCGGTCGAATACACGCCAAGACGCGCCTTGTGAGTTTTGGAATGCTCCGTCCGCGGTATGTGGAATCCAAACTCGCGGTACAGCCTGACATCAAGCGAGAAATAAACAGGGAAACGCTGGCTATCGGGCACGCCGGCATAATTCTGAAGAACATCCACGTTTGAATAGGGCAGTCCGGAGTGCACATCTAGCACCGGGCTGATAACCATCTTCCACGGCAGACCGAAGAACCCCGAGGCCACAACGCGATGAGGAACATCCGAAGACACGATACCCGTGACATTCGGCCGGATTACCGGAATCTGGAAAGGTACAAGTGTGTCCGACAAAGTGTTGAGATCACCGCGCCCCCGGCTCCAGGTGTAGGACAGGCTCATGTCAGCGCGGTTACCAAACCGATAGTGGGCAGTAATGTCGGCCTGGCGATAGTTTGCAGTCCCCGTGTTCCTCACAGCTAATAAGCCGGTTCCACTGGCCATATCGACTATCTGATCCAGAAGAAAGAGGTCCACGGTGTGGCTGTCAAGATAGCTGGCCCGCAGGTTTAGATTCTTTCGGAATTGGTGTTCCAGCACCACGTTCCAGCTAAATGTGCGAGGACTTGATCCAGGGTCGCGCGGGACGCCAGGTGTACTCGGCGGTGCGCCCGAAAGAAGATAGGTATTTACCAGGACTATGGGCTGGCCTATCAGCGCACCAGTAGAATCGAAGAAGCTAAGCACTCGCTCCTGATTGCTGGTGAAGTCTGCGGCCAGCAACGGGACATGGCCGTACACCTCGGCGGCGCCGGCACGAATTACCGTGTTTCCCCCGTTCAGCGAATAGGCCGCGCCGATGCGCGGAGCAAACGCGGCATTGCGGCCGATGGATTGTGTGGTCAAACGCGCTCCATAGTTGAGCGTCAAGTGACTGTTGATTGTCCAGCGATCCTGGATAAACTCAGCCACCTCCGTATCCGTTGCGCTCAACAGGCCCGCGCCTTGAAAATCAATCCGCTCAGCGACTGAGCCATCCTGCGCGACCAAATCAATCGGATGGGAAATGCTGCTACCGTCATACTGACGATATAGGAGGTCGGCGCCAAATCTCACTTCATGGCTGCCATGCCAGGACTTCGCTGAAAGTTGATACGCGGGCAAGACTTCCAATTGGTTTGCCTTACGGTTCCAACGATTGAAGTAATTGCCGCCCCATCCTTCCGGCGAGATTTGCATGTCGGCAGGGCCCTGCCCATGGGCGTTACTGTCGAAAAAAGTGTACCGGACCATGGTGTTCAAGACTGCCCCAGAGACAAACTGATACGAATCGGAGAACCCGCCCGTTACTCCGCTTCGGCCATAGTTCGTAGACGCGCTTTGGGGGATCAACGCATTGATGTTGGCGAAGTCGAGCTCCATTGGGAAGGTGTTGACATTGAAATTCAGCACGTGACGAGGGGAAAGAATAACCTGAACGTTGGTGAGGGAAGTAAAGCTTCGCGTTTTGATCTCATTCACGGGAAACGACAACCCTCGCACAGGCTGTTTCCGCAATTCGTACGTAACCTCTTCGGAGAAATTCACCTTGTTCTTGACGAGCGGGCCACCGAACTCAAACCGCGGTGTCCAGTTGGCGAGTCCTACGAGGCTATCGTTTTTCCCGCGGAACGCCGGGATAAAATCGCGCAGCTTGTATTCCCATGTGCCGGATGGAGGCATCGTTTCGATGGTTGTCAGGCCACCTGTGAAGCCTCCGTACTGGGAACTCTCCGGCAAACTATAAACAGTCATGGATTGAATGATGTCCACGGGAATAGGAATCGAAAAGCTTCCGGAAACAGGGTCCACGTTCTCCGCGGAATCCACCACCAGCATCCCCTGACTTTCCGCCTGGCCCTTGAACGTCAGCTTACCCGTGTGGGTCCTAACGACCCCCGGTATCAAAGATAGGGCCTCTGTAAATTTCTGAGTCGGCAAAGGCAGGCTCTCCAATTGGTCAGTGTTTACCGTTGCAGTGATCGCCACGTTCTGAGTGGCAATTTCTGCGGCCTCTCCCTGAACTTCAACCTGCTGATTGACGGAACTGATCTGCAGAACGATGTCCTTGACAAGGGCCTGGTTTGCGCCGAGCGTTATCGTGGCGGACCATGCTTTGAAGCCATCGGCACTCGCTTCCATTGTGTAAGTTCCCGCGGCAAGTTGCGTGAACTCGTAATGCCCTTCCGCATCGCTCGCCGTCGATTGCGGCGCTGGTCCCGCGGACGGCCCCGTCAGTTTTGCCGTGACTCCAGGAAGAACGTTGGTTGCCCCCTCTCCGGATATGGCCGTGATCCTGCCAGAGATGGAGGCCCTGGAAGCAGTTGAATTTGTACCCTGTGACTGTCGAGCCACAGTCGGGAACGCGAACAAAATCAGCGCGATAGAAATCGCACAGAAAGCATTGGACACAATTCTTCGAGCGATTTTCATTGTGTTTGCAGTCAAATCTCCAAAGATGAAAAACTCCCACCCCAGACTGATGATTCGACGCCCTATGCCCCCTGGCAGTTGCGTGACATTTTTACAGGCGTATCCAAATTACCCACTGGTGCGCCAATACCGCACAGGAGCCCTTGCCAGCAGTAGGTCAGGCTGAATTACGGCGTGTTCTTATGAAACACCTTGCGGCGAATATCCGGCCAGAATTCCTTCAGTTCGTTGTTCATTCCGTCATACAGAATCAGAAAACCAAAAGTGGACGCATTGCGCGAAGCCGTCCGATCCTCCGGTACGTGGTACACATTTGACATGGCGGCGGCCACGGCATTGCCAATCGATTCCGAGTAGTTGAAGTGATCGTGCCCTGAATCCGTTCGGCTGACAAAGAGCCGGTTGACGGCATGGTAGGCCCGACGAGCGAAACTCCCATTTCCCATCTGGTAGTACCTCGGATCTTCATGGAGCAAGCTCGGGAAGATCGCTGTCGTCATATAAGTGCCGATACTGTTGTCGGCAAACGATGCGCCGTAACGTTTTCCATAGGCGTCCCACCCCTGTCCCCAAGCCTTGGGATCATTTCTCGCTTGTTCTACTCCAGCAAGGATGCCGTTGAACGGATACGCCCCCCAATCGAATACGCCAGCGGTAGCCAATCTGAATTTCTGTCCCGTGGTGAGAGGAGGAAGGTTGATGGCATTTTCGACGGTGCCGTAGTTAGGCAGAACCTCGAAGATGCGATCGTTAATCGTTCCTGTTTCTCTTTCCAGTTTACTCTTCCCGATTGTCTCTCCGGGTCTGTATTCCTTCCCATCTTTCTCATTTGCTGTTTGCGGATCAGACGGGACCGGGGTGGGCTGTTGAGTCTCTTCCTGCTGTGCCAACGCAGGCATGGCGGCGCTCAATAGTCCAACTAGGAGCAAAAACCCGATTTGGCGCTGCACCCCAATTTGTCTGATAATGACATCACCAATTGTCTCCCAGAGGGTTTGCTATTCCCGCAACAAAGGGATGACGACGTTCCACAGCGCCAGGTTCTCACTTAGATTCACTGCGCGAAGAAATGGTTTTACTCAAATATCGCCACGAGGAAGGCTGCAGCAAGCATGACTATGGCTTAAGCCGGGCGCACACACTTCAGCACGGCTCGCTGGCATAACTGACTCGCGGGAAGAAAGTGAATTCAGCTCTTTTTCTTGTCGATTTTCAAATTCAGGACGATGTCCTTGCGACTGTCGAAGCTGGACACAGTACGAGTCGGAGATTTGGCGCCCTCTTTTTCCGCGTGCAGTTCGTAATCCGCATTCGGATCCAGTCCGCTGAAACGGTAACTCCCGGTGTCATCCGTGTAACTGCTGCGGACGGAATTGGTGCGCACGTTTTTGAGAAAAACGACACTGCCGGAAAGAGGGCTATCGGACTTGTCGGACACCACGCCTCGGACCGTGCGGAGCTGAGCTTCGCGCTTCTTGTCCTGAGCAATCCCAACGCCCGCAAACACTGCGAGGATCAGTGCCAGACCACAGATGCGTCGCTGCACATTCATCCCTTGCCTCCCGCAGTTGGCTGCATACGGAACACCATGTTTTGCTCGTTTCCGCCGGTTTTTGCATCAATAGCGCGCGTCTGTTCTGAGTAACCCTTTGCGCGGACTACCATCTCATAGTCTGAGCCCTGAGGCACGCGGACTGCAAATTCCCCGCGGGAGTTCGTGTAACTTTCCCACCGGAATTTCTTTTCTCCGGCCCGCCGGATGCGAAGTTCCACGCCCGGAAAAGAAAGCGCCTTCTCCGTAAACACGGTTCCGCGAATCAGGAAGTCATTTGCGTGGCTGTATCTTTGCTTGACTGGCTTGCCGGTTAAGGACGTGGGAGCCTGCGGAGTGGTTGCAGAACCAGGCGGCGGTGAGGCGGGTTCCTGAGCTTTCCCAAACGCTACGCTGAAGGAAGCGACAAGCGCTGCCGTGCAGAGAATCGAAATCCACTGCGGGCGCTGCATTCTGTTGCTCCTTACAAAGTTAGATGGCAGCACGGACACGGTAGGATGCCAGACGGCATGAGTCTTGCCACTTACTCCTCGTCCTCTTCTTCATCTTCCTCGTCATCGTCGATCAGGTCGCCATTTTCCCCGGTCTTGTCCTCTTCCTCTTCATCGTCCTCTTCGTCCAGGTCGTCGGAGATGAGATTCAGGTGGACGGGATGCGTCTGCGAAACCTCGAGCTCGGATTCGCATTCAGGGCAGCTCAGAATCTCGCCTTCTTCGACTTCGTCTTCGTCAACATCGATCTCGGCGGAACATTCAGGACAACGGATCACGGCTCCACCCTCCGTAAAGTCGTTTGTAAAGTGGCGGTACGAGGACCGTGCCCGCCACTGTGCAGCGTATTATATACCGCGGGTATGAAGTCAACTCCCGTACGTGGCAGCACTGCTTTGAGCATCACCACTCCGCAAGTGGAAGGATCACCCGAATGGCCTCTTCCAGAGAATACCCCGAACGGCCAGTGGTTGGTATCGGGGGCGTGGTCATCGACCAGGGCCGCACGCTCCTGATTCGACGTGGCAGCGAACCGCTGCTTGGCGAATGGTCTATTCCTGGCGGAACTTTGGAGCTAGGCGAAAGTCTGCAAGAAGGCGTCGTTCGTGAATTGCTGGAAGAAACTGGAATCGAGGTTCGCGTCCTCGACCTGATCGAGGTGTTCGACCGAATTTTCCCCGAGGATGGCGCAACTGGCGCGGAGGCGAAACGAAAACCGCGATTCCACTTCGTTATCGTTGATTATCTTTGCGAACGGCTCGGCGGCGAGCCCCGCGCGGGCAGCGATGTCACCGATGTCGCGTTCGCGCGTGAAGAGGAACTCGCCAAATTTCACCTCACCGAAACCGCAACCCGCGTCCTGAGGAAAGCGTTCGCCATGGATCGCTCGCGACGAGCCGCCAAATGATGCGGCATACCATCAAGGGGCCTTGGCGATTTCAATGCTTCCGTTCGAATCTGTAAGCTGAAGCTGGCAGCCGCCCGGGCCGATCGTGCCGTTCATCGTATCGCCGCCGATGCTGCCCGTTGAAGTGACTGGCAACTCCGAGGAAATCCGGCCGAAAGACGTCCTGGCCGTGAGGTTGTAGCCCAAGCCTTCTGGAATGCGCACGCGGATGGATGAGAACGACGTCTTGAGCGAAATGTCCCGGCAACCGCTGGCCGGTCGCATGGTCGTCACAGAAATTGCTCCGTTCTGATTGTCCACGGTAATTCGCCCCCCCACAGTGTCCAGCGTAACGCCGGCGAATGAAGTGTTCACTCTGACTTCACCTTTAACGTTTCGTGCGGTCACGGAACCATTGCTGTTTTCCACTGTTAGGCTCCCATTTATGCCTTCGGCCAGCACACTGCCGAAACTCGTCTTCGCAAATGCGTCTCCGCCAATGTCGGTGAGTGTAATTCCGCCGTTACCGGTAACCGCGCGAATTCCTTTTGGGATATTGGAAGCCTCGATAGCGCCAAAAGAAGACTTAAGCGTCACACTCCCACGCGCATCGCGCACTAGCACTTTGCCGTTGGAGGTTTCCGCGTCAAGCGCTCCGCTGATGGTGTCCAGCTCGATGTTGCCGAAGGAATCGCGAATCGTCACGGAAGCGCCCAGAGCCGACCTCCCGTTAACCCGCGCGTTGTTGGTGACGCAATTCACGCGGCCGCGCACGTCGGAAAAAGTGACGTTGCCAAAACTGTTGGTGATGTCTGCGGAACCGCCAATATTGGAGAATTCGACGTTGCCATTGTTGTCGCGGACCAGGAGGTCGCCGCGAATGTTGCGCGCCTCCACACTTCCGAAAGAAGTCGTGATGCTCGCCGAGGCGGCTTCAATCAACGAAACCGTCCCGTTGCCTCCGTTGACGGTCGCCGCGCCTTGAATGTTCCGCGTGGTGATGCTTCCAAACCGGTTGTGAACTTCAAGTGTGCCCTTTACGTCGGCAGCCTGCACCGAACCGTTGTTGTCATTGATGGTCACATTTCCCGCGGCGCCCGCGAGCTCGATGCTCCCGAATGAGTTGTACAGCCGGGCTCCGCCGGTATCGCGGACCATAAGCGACCCATGGCTATTCTCAATGTCCATTGCACCGTGAATGCGGCCGGCGTCCACGCTACCGAAGCTGTTGCGGACGTTCAGCGGAGCGTCCGAGGGCATCGCGATGTCGTAGTTGACCGAGTAAGAAGGACTCTTGCCAAGGCGGATGAATAAATGCTTTTCCTCCTCAGGGTAATTCGTCTTGATGCGCACGCCTTCGCCCGTCTGCTGCACATCAATCTGAATTTTTTGCGCGAAGGATTCCGCCTCGTCGCGCGTGCTGGCTTGCACGCGAATCGTCGCTGAGATTTTCACCTCCCTGCCGGGCTCGCCGTGGAGACGGACCTCGCCAAACTTGTGCTCGACGCGCACGGACTGCCCGGCGCCCAGCGTCACGCTCTTCTGAAAATCTTTCGCGACCTGCTCCTGAGCATTTGCGCCAAACATCGGCTCACCCGCGA
>WNER01000373.1_pt1 | contig 10859 bp, 8 predicted proteins | sample 5399921 | NCBI WGS metagenome assembly WNER01 (sample SAMN13153331, study PRJNA577476) | soil metagenome | isolation source: 20 cm grassland meadow soil 5 days after 1st rain plot 5 | place: USA:California | collected 2015-09-21 | reverse complement strand
GTAGGTGCCGGATGCAGAATCGCGTCGTTGCAGTCCCTCCGCCGTTCCGACCCACAACGTTTCCTCGCTGTCTTCCAGAACGGAAATGACCAGGTTGCTCCGCAAACCGTCGTTGGTTGAATAGCGTGTGAACGTTCCGTTCTGCAGGCGCCTCAAACCGTCCGCGGTGGCGACCCAAATGCCGCCTTGTTTGGCCGCACAAATGGAATAGACCCGATCCTCGAGCTTTCCCGCGCCAATCAGGCGGGTCGCAAACGCTCCGTTTGTGTAGCGAGCCACTCCTTGCCACGTGGCAAACCACAACACGCCGTTCTTCTCCTCAGCGATGGAAATGCAGTTGTCGTTGGTCAAACCTCTCGTGTTGACCCGGTCAAAGACGCGGAAGGTCACTCCGTCGAAGCGCACGATGCCAAATCGGGTTCCGAACCACAGATAGCCGTCGCGCGTCTGAGTGATTGCCTTGACAGTGTTCTGGGGCAATCCCTGCGTTGCCCGCCACGTGTCAAAACGATATTGGGTATCCAAATCCTCGGCCGCGAATGCCGGTCGGGACGCCAACGGGAAAGCCAATATGGCCATGACCGCAATCGTGCGCTGCGAGAGCGAAACCAACGGTGCCAAGAAGGTTCGGTTATTCACGACGCTTCTTCCGACCAACCGGTTTGCTCGTCCGAACATTGTGAGGAACATCCGCGCCGCAGTCAGGGCCGATTTTCGGAAGCACACCCAGCTTTCTTCACGGATTGTGATTCACGAAACCGCGCGGACCTTTGCCACTTTCCCGGCAAAAACACGGGAATTTACAGCCGACTACTCCATGCCTGCGTATTCCTCGTCCGTTTCGAGGCCGAGGCCCATCAGCACGTAATCGTGCGAGATGGCCTTCATGTCTCTGACATAGTCCGGCAGCCGGACCAGCGGAGCGAATCCGAGCAAGCCAAACATCTTGATTGCCGTCTCCTGTCCGCCAATGAACTCGGCTTCAAGCTTTTCCAGGCCGATGTTGCGGGCGAGATCGATGATTTCCACCACCAGCGCTTTGGCCAGTCCCCGACCGCGGTATTGCGGATGCACCAGCACGCTGACCCGTCCGATGTGCCGCTTCCAGCCGCCCAGTTGCTGGCGCAGCGTGGCGTCGCCGATGATTCTGTTTCCGGCGAGCGCCAGCAGCGGGAGGTTGCGGCCCAGGTCAATATTTTGGCACCAGTCGCGAATGACTTCCGGTTCTGTGACGCGATGCTTGATAAACATTCGCTCCTGTTCCGGCACGGCCAGAAAAAAGTCATGAAAGGCCTTCTCATCGGACAGTTTGAGCGGGCGCAGCACGGATTTGAAACCATCCTTCAACGAGATTTCCTTCGGATATTCCTCGAGAATGGAGTCCAGCATAGTTGTTCCAGGTTCAGGGCTGCCGGGACTTTGCGCCTATGTCCAGCGACGCGCCAGCAGGCTCAACGCGGCTTGGCCTGAGACAGGTCGCCGGCAATACCCAAGGCATCAGTCAGTGCGCTGTCGTCAACCGACGATGGATCCAGGCTCCAAATGGAGGCCAGCAGCAGGATTTTTTCCGTATTGGCGCGGCTCCGCTCGATTTGAGCGAAGTGATTCTGGGTGTCGCCTTCACAGTAATCGTAGCATCTGAGGCTGAGTTTTCGTTCGGCCCAGGTCTTGCGGCCCTGGTTCCACAACGTTTCACCGGCCCACGCGTAGCCGCGGATGGCGCGGCCACACTCGAACCGCGCCCAGGCATGGTGTCCGACCGCTCGATTCACACTGAAAAACTGCACTTCACCCAGCTCCCGACTCAGCCGCTGCAAGAATCGGAAACAGGCGTCTACGTCCTCGCTTGGCTCAGGCAAAAGAGAGCCAACCACCAGGATCCAGCCACGGACCGGCGGGGAAATGAACAGTTTCTGCCCGCCGCCCTGCGCCATCCCTTCGGTCCACGAGCAGGGAGTCGGATTGTGCAGCCCAAGCGCGGTCTGCACCGCTTGCGGGTTTGCGCTCTTGATGGCCACCCAGCGGTTGGGACATTGAAAAATCGAGGACTGAAAAAAACGGTCGCTGTGAAACTCTGCCTGCGTTGGCTGGCCCGCGCTGGTGAACAACTTTCCCCCGCGCGTCCTGAGATACCGCCGGATAAGGATGATCAGCAACGCCCCGATCAGTAGCACCGTTCCTAGAAGCAGCAACAATGGCAATATGATCGCCGCATGGTCCTGAGACGCAGCCGATGCGCCGCGGCCGTCCATTGCCAAAACTGCCGTGAGCCTCGAAACGTTCATGCCGACGACAATTTACTCTTTTGAACTGTATCTTCAATCCAAAATTCTTCTGCGCGCGCAAAATGTCGTTGGTAACTTCGACTCGGACACGGCGCATGCAAACGTCAACGGAATGCGTTCCGGGATTCGCCGGCGCCCTTTTCGAGTTAACAGGATTTTAAGGGCTTGCTTGCGAACGGCGGAGAACGTTTTATTCCCGCAACAACTCATTGGAACGCGATGGAACGAAAGTCTTTTTTCGCTTTGGCCGCTTCGTTATGGGTGGTGTTGGCAGGCTGTGAGACACCACGGAAGCCCGCCCTGCGCGCCTCCGATTACGGGGGCACTATCCGCCTTGCGTGCGTGGGCGACAGCATCACTTACGGCGTGGGTGTCGAGAACCGCCAAAGCAATTGTTATCCCGTCGTGCTGGGTAAACTGCTCGGTTCCCGCTTCGAGGTTAAAAACTTCGGCGTGAGCGGCGCGACGCTGCTCAAACATGGGGACAAACCGTACTGGAGCCAGGGCGCGTTTCATGAATTGAACGAATTTGCTCCACAGGCCATTATCCTCGCGCTCGGCACGAACGACTCCAAACCGCAGAACTGGAAATATGGCGATGAATTCGCCGACGACCTGGGCGCCATGCTGGACCATTTCGCCGCGCTGCCCTCACACCCGAAGATTTGGGTTTGCCTGCCCCCGCCCGTCTATCAAACGAAGTGGGGCATCAACGAAACGACCGTGTCCGGCGAGATCATTCCCCGCATCAGACAGGTCGCGCAGGAAAAAAATGTGCCGACGATTGACCTCCACCAGGCGCTGGGCGACCGGCCCCAATATTTCCCGGACCAAATCCATCCCAACGCCGTCGGCGCCGGTATGATGGCGATGACCGTGTTCACCGCTTTGAAAGGACGATGAACCCGTCCCTTAAACTCTGTATGAAAGCTTCCTTCCGACTCACCCGCTCACCTGCTCACCTGCTCACCTGCTTCGCGTTGTTCGCCGCCCTCTGGCTGCCCGCGCGCTCTGCCGCGCCCGAACCCTTCGAACTAAAGGACGGCGACCGCGTGCTGTTCATCGGCGACACGTTCTTCGAGCGCGAAGTGGACTACGGCCACATCGAAACGCGTCTGACCGCCGCGTTTCCCGACCGCAACGTCATCTTTCGCAACCTCGCCTGGGCGTCTGACACGCCGATGGGCCGGTCGCGCGCGAGTTTCGACTGGAACAAGCCGGAAGAAGAATGGCTCAAGCGTGTGAAGGAGCAGGTCGCGCTGGTGAAACCGACCGTCGCTTTCCTCAGCTACGGCATGACGGCATCGCTCGAACAAAGCAGCGCAGGCATCTCGCCTGCCCGGCAAACGGACGCTCTGGAAAAGTTCAAAGCGGACATGAAGAAGCTGATGGACGCCATCGAAGAAGTCAGCGGGTCATCGCCGGACGGGCCGAAAAAGGTGCGGTTTGTGCTGTTGGGGCCAAATCGTGGCGACCCAACGAAGGTGGGCGAGTCGCTCCTTCGATCGTTCAAAGCTCATGATGCGGCGATCAAGGAAGTGGCCGCCAGCCGACATGCTTATTTCGTCTCCCTGCTGACATTTCAAGGTTCGAATAAGGCAGCCGCCGACTTTGACCCGGACGGAATACATTTGAGCGAGCTCGGGTATGTCGGGGTTTCCGGTGAAATCCCAATTCAACTCGGCACAGGTCCGGGGCCGTCAGACCAGAGCCTCGCCCGCTATGAGGCGCTCCGCTCCGCCATCCGCAAAAAGAACGAACTCTTCTTCCATCGCTGGCGTCCGGAGAACTGGACTTATCTCTTCGGATTTCGCAAACAAGAGCAGGGTCAAAACGCCGTCGAGATTCCGAAGTTCGATCCGCTCATCGCGGAATGGGAAGGGCGTATTGCCAGGCTGCGTGACCTGAAACATCAGGATCCCGCAACAGTGAAGGAAGCCACCGAAATGCTTGTCAAATCCGAAATCCGAAATCCGAAATCCGAAATCAAACCCCAGCCAATCCCCACCTTCGAAATCGCCGACGGTTTCGAGGCCAATCTCTGGGCCGAAGACCCGCAGTTGCACAAGCCGATTGAAATCAACTGGGACGCCCAGGGCCGACTCTGGGTCGCCAGCTCCGAAGTCTATCCGCAAATCAAACCCGGCCAGCCCGCCACCGATTCCATCGTCGTCCTCGAAGACACCAACGGCGACGGCAAGGCCGACAAATCCACCGTGTTCGCTGGCGGTTTGCTCATTCCGACCGGTGTTTTGCCGGACAGCGACGGCGGATGTTACGTCGCCGCGAGCCATCAGTTGCTGTATTTCAAGGACACGAACGGCGACGGCAAGGCCGACGAAAAGCGCATCGTGCTTTCCAGTTTCGGCACCGAGGACACACACCACAATCTGCACACGCTGCGCTGGGGTTACGACGGGCACATCTACATGAACCAGTCGATCTACACTCACACGCACATCGAGACGCCGCATGGCGTCGCGCGTTTAAACAGCGCCGGCATCTGGCGCTTCGATCCCTACACGTATCAGCTCGAAGTGTTCACGCGCGGCGGCTGCAATCCGTGGGGCCACGCCTGGGACGATTACGGCAACTCGTTCTTCACCGACGGCGCCGGCTTTCAAGGCATCTCCTACTGCGTGCCTGGCGCGATGTATTTCACCTACGCCGGCGCGCGCCGCGAATTGCAGAGCATCAGCCCCGGCAACTATCCGAAATTCGCCAGCCTCGAAGTCGTTCGCTCGCCGCAGTTCCCCGACGATTGGCAGGGCGACTTCATCACCTGCGATTTCCGCGCGCATCGGGTCGTCCATTTCAAATACAGCGAGGCCGGCGCCGGCTTTCAAACGAAGGAAATGCCTGACCTGCTGCGCTCGACCAACGTCACCTTCCGTCCCATCGACGTTAAGTTCGGCCCGGACGGCGCGCTCTACATTGCCGACTGGTCGAATCCGATCATTCAACATGGCGAAGTCGATTTCCGCGACCCGCGCCGCGACAAGGAACATGGCCGCATCTGGCGCGTGACGGCGAAAGGGAGAGTGGTGGCGAAGAAAGAAAACCTGGCCAAGCTCAAGATTACCGAACTGCTTGACCGGGCTCTGTCGAAGAATGGGTGGGAGCAGGAGCAGGCGCGGCGAGTGCTTCGGTTGCGCGACAGGGACAAAGTTTTTTCTGAGTTGAACCAATGGCTGAGCAAACAAACCTACCCGCGCGCCAGACTGGAGGCGATGTGGCTGCATGAGGCGTTCGAGAAACCGGCGGACTCATTGGTGAACGATCTGATTGCCGCCAAGGATAGCCGATTGCGTGTAGCAGCATCCAGAGCATTGGCGCACCTTGATTAGAAAGGTTTGCGACATGATCTCTTCCAGAATCCACCTTCTCCTTGCAACATGCGTCTGCTTGTTGGCGAAGCTCGACGCGTTTCCGGCTGACGTCGCCGGAGACCCAAGACTTGTCCCGCTGGCTCGACTGGTTGCCGACGAAAATCCCCGCGTCCGTCTCGAGGCCCTGCGCACGCTCGCAAAAATTCCTTCGGAGAAATCCGCGGAACTCGCCTTGAGCGTCCTCGACATGCCGATGGACCCGTTCATCGACTACGCCCTGTGGCTGACCATCAACGATCTCGCCGACCAGTGGATTGCCGCCATCAAGTCTGGCGAGTGGAAGGTCGAGGGCCGCGAGAAACAATTGGAGTTCGGCCTGAAAGCGATCGAGCCGGAAAAGGCCAGCCAGGTGCTCGGCGCATTGCTGGGCGACAAACCGCTCCCGTCGGACGGACGAGGGCCGTGGATCGAACTCGTCGGCCGCGCGGGCTCGCCGAGGGAATTGCAGCGGCTGTTTGACCAGGTGCTCCGACGCGGCTTCAACAAACCGACCGCTGCTCGCGCCTTGGCCGCCCTGAACGAAGCGGCCCGCCTACGCAGTGTCAGACCGCTGTCCGGTCTCGAAAACCTCGGCCTGATATTCGAGGCCCCTGATCCGCTTCGCAAAGAAGCGATCCGGCTTGCCGGGGCCTGGAAGTCCGCAGGGACGCGGATGCCCGAGTTGGTTGCCATCGCCGAGGCGCAAGCAACACCAGCGGGAACGCGGCAGGTCGTGTTTGAAACATTACGCGAAATCGGCGGACCGGGCGCCATCAATGCCCTACTGCCGCTGTGCGGCACGAACAAGCCGCTGGAGATTCGCCAAAAAGCCGCGCTGGCTCTGGCCGCGCTTGATTTGAACAAAGCCGCGCCGCTCGCGGTCGCCGTCCTCGTGGCGACGCCAGATGAAAACGACGCGCTGGAACTCTGGCGCGCGTTGCTCAACGTCAAAGGGGCAGCCGCTGCGCTGGCTCGCGCTTTGCCCGCGAGCGGTTTTCCCGCGCCTGCGGCGAAGGCAGGACTTCGCGTCGCGCGAGAAGGCGGGCGCAATGAACCGGAACTGGTGCTGGCGCTCACGCACAGCGCCGGTCTCGAAGACGCCGAGTTGGCGCTGACGCCCGCGGAGATTCAGCAAATCGTGGCGTCGGTGACGACCCAGGGCGATCCGGCGCGCGGAGAGAAGGTTTTCCGCCGGCCTGAACTCGGTTGTGTCAGTTGCCACGCGATTGGCGGCGTCGGCGGCAAGGTCGGGCCGGACCTGACGTCGATCGGCGCGAGCGCGCCGGTGGACTATCTCGTCGAGTCGATTTTTTATCCAAACCGCAAAATCAAGGAAGGCTATCATGCGGTGGTGCTGGAGACGCAGGACGGCCAGGAACTGTCCGGCATTCTAGTGCGCGAAAACAACGAGCAACTCGTCATCCGCGACGTGGCGAACAAGGAAGTCGCGATTCCGAAAAACAACGTCAAGAACCGCGCGATGGGCGGCTCGCTCATGCCGTCCGGGTTGGTTGACAACCTGAACAGCCAGGAGCGCACTGACCTGTTCCGTTTTCTCTCCGAACTGGGCAAGCCCGGCGCCTACGACGCGTCGAAGGGCAGCGTGGCGCGGTTCTGGAAAGTGCGGCCCGGCACGCATGAGGTCGAACAATTCGGTCTGGATAAAATCGTGACGGGCGATTTAAACGGCGCCGAGTGGGAGCCGGCTTATTCGCTCGTGGACGGTCGTTTGATGCGCGACGACATTCAGGCCACGATGAAGCTGAACAAATATGCCGGGTTGGTCGGAATCTTCCTCGGCGCAAAATTCCAGGTGGCAAACGCCGGTACGGTTCATTTCAAACTTTCCAATGCGCCTGGGTCGGTTGTTTGGATTGACGCCACGCCGGCCGGCGGCAATTCGGAACTCAGCGCACAACTGGCTGCCGGCGCGCACACGGTCGTGCTCCGTTTCGAGCCGAATAAACTGCCCGAACACGTCCGGCTCGAATCAGCCGACGCGACGTTTCTGGGGAATTGACGACGAGAAAGCGGGTTGATGCGGAATTGGGGGGATGGGAGCAAACTGAATTCCCAACACCCCAATACCCCGTCTCCCCATCCACCCATTCCTTCCGCTCACTTCACCACCATCCGCGTGAACGGCGTGACGCAGGCCTGCAAATAAACCAGGATGCCCACCAGCGTCGCCAGCGCCAGGCTGTGGAAAAAGACGTAGCGCAGAATCTTGTCCTCATGCCCGTACCAGTTTGTCGCCGTGCTGGCGACAACGATGCTCTGGGCGTCCACCATCTTGCCCATCACACCGCCGGAACTGTTCGCCGCGGCCATCAATGTCGGACTGAGCCCCGTTTGTTCCGCGGTGATTTTTTGCAGACTGCCGAAGAGGACATTGGACGCGGTATCCGAGCCGGTCAGAGCGACGCCGAGCCAGCCGAGCAGCGTGCCGAAGAAGGGATACAACGCACCGGTTTTGGCCAGGGCGAGACCGAGCGTGGCGTCGGTGCCGGAATATTTCGTGACATAACCGAGCGCGAGCATGGCGGCGATGGTGATCAGCGAGAACCGGACGCGCACGAGCGTTTCCCAGTAGGTTCGGGCCATTTGTCCGGAGCGAAAGCCCATGATGAACCCGCCGATGATGGCCGACGCCAGAATCCCCGTTCCGGTGGCGGAGAGCCAGTTGAAGGTGAAGATCGCTTCTTCTGGTTTCGTGGGTCTCTCTGGCGTTGGCATTGGCACCACCGGCGGCGTGCGCACGACGACATTGTGCAGTCCGGCCACCTGATACTTCGGCGCTGCGATGTCGTTGAGGAATTTTTTCACCTGCGGCACGCCCCAGAGAAAGACGAGCAGGCTCAACAACACCCAGGGCACCCAGGCGCGGATGATCTGGCTTGGCGTATGAACTGAATTTCGAGACGAGGCGACCGCCGAGCCGCGAGTCTCCGGGAGGGACGGCGTGTCGCCGTCCCTGATTTCAGGGACAGCAACATGCTGTCCCTCCCAGTTGTCCTTCGGACGCCAGCATTTCAACAACACTACGAGCGCAGCCATCGAGCACATGGAAGCGACGATGTCCACCAGCCAGGGACCGTGGAAATTGGAGACAAGAAATTGTGGAACGGCGAACGCAACGCCAGCCGTCAACGCCGCCGGCCACACGTTGAGCATTCTGTAAAACCCGGCGTACGCCCAGACCACCCAGAAGGGCACAATCAGCGAGAAGAACGGCAGTTGTCGGCCGACCATCGCGGAAAGGTGGTGAAGATCGAGACCGGTGACGCCGCTCAACGCGATAATGGGCGTGCCCAATGCGCCAAATGCCACCGGCGCGGTGTTGGCGATGAGGGAGAGGCCGGACGCTTGCAGCGGCTTGAAACCGAGCTGAATCAGAATCGCGGCGGTGACGGCGACGGGCGTGCCGAATCCCGCCGCGCCTTCAAAGAATGCCCCGAAAGAGAAACCAATCAGGATGACTTGAACGCGCGGGTCGGGAGCGAATGAGCCGAGACTGTTCCGCAGCACGTCGAACAATCCCCTTTTTACCGTGAGTTGATAGAGGAAAATCAAATTGAGAATGATCCAGCCGATGGGAAACACTCCGTAGGCCGCGCCGAAAAGCGTCGTGGCGGCGGCGGCTTTGAGCGGCATGCCGTAAGCGAACAGCGCCACCGCCAGCGCGACCGCGAGTCCGATCAGCGCGGACAAATGAATCCGAATTCGAAAAATAGCAATGGCGCCGAGCAACACGACAACCGGAAGCGCCGCGACGGTCGTGGATAGAAACGCGTTCCTCAGCGGGTCGTAATTCTGCAGCCAGTGTTCCATGGTGGTGTGACGGCACAGATGAAAAGCGAAAGCGCGGTGGAAAGTCCAGCCGTGTTTCCAAGTCCGTAGGGCGGGCTGTGCCCAGCCCGCAGCCTTCCGCTCGGGATGTGAAAGGCGTTCAGGTCACGGTGCCACCCTTGAGGCCCGCAACGGGGATGGTTGCCATTCGAAAATGATAGCGAACAATCCGTTCGCGGCTTGATCGTGAGCCTGCCGCGCTCGCTAATTCGTGCGCGGGCAGGCCGCAAGAAAGGAAACCTATATGAAAGGCGTTGAAACAAAAAAGAAGTTGTCACCAGAACAACGTGAAGAACTACTCAGAGCGTTGAAAGCCCGTTTTGAGAAACACATGAACCGCCACAAAGGTCTGGAATGGGCTAAAGTAAAAGCAAAGCTGGAAGCGAATGCTGAAAAACTGTGGTCACTCAATGAAATGGAAAGAAGCGGCGGTGAACCGGATGTGGTTGGTCATGATAAAAAGACGGGCGAATACATCTTTTTTGATTGTTCAGCGGAAAGTCCTGACGGCCGCACAAGTGTTTGTTACGACCGTGAAGGGCTGGAGTCCAGGAAAGAACATAAACCGAAAAATAACGCTATGGATATGGCAGCGGCCATGGGCATTGAGCTTTTAACGGAAGAAGAATATCAAGAGCTGCAGAAACTTGGAAATTTCGATACGAAGACGTCGAGCTGGGTGAAAACACCGGCTGATATCAGAAAACTCGGCGGCGCGCTCTATTGTGATCGCCGCTACGGCCGCGTCTTCGTGGGTCACAACGGCGCGCAGTCTTACTATAGCGGTAGGGCGTTCCGTGGCTTGCTAAGGGTCTAAATTTGGACTTTGAATCTCTATGTTCGAATGGCTGAGCCGGGCAAGCGCCTTAGCCTCCCTCGCAAACCGTTCGGCGAATTGCGCTACCCTAAACACAACAGACACCGCGTCCTACCGCTTGGGATTCACGCTTGCGCTCACCCAATCGAGGTAACGCTTGTTGCCCGCGGTGATGGGCAACACGACGAATTCCGGCGTGTCGTAAGGATGTTTGGCCATGATGAGTTTCTCGAGCGCCTTGAGTTTCGCCTTGGTGGTTTTGAAAATGATCAACACCTCGGCGCTCGACTCAATCTTGGCCTGCCACCAATAGTGCGATTCGATTCTGGGAATCAAGTTAGCACAGGCGACGAGGCGGGCTTTGAGGGCCGTTCTGCCAGACCGCGGCCAGACTTGATGTTCGGCGCGGTGACGAACGCCAAGAAATGTGTCGCGTCTGTTTTCATGGGTGGACACTTATCGTCGCCTAGCAGCCTGTCGGACTTAGAGTTTAATTTCGGTGGCGGGATACTATTGCCGCCTTCCTGAGCTATAGGAAAA
>WNER01000612.1_pt1 | contig 10865 bp, 7 predicted proteins | sample 5399921 | NCBI WGS metagenome assembly WNER01 (sample SAMN13153331, study PRJNA577476) | soil metagenome | isolation source: 20 cm grassland meadow soil 5 days after 1st rain plot 5 | place: USA:California | collected 2015-09-21 | reverse complement strand
AGTGGTATTCAATGACGCTGAACGTATCGGTGCTAGCCAGAAAATGCACCTCGGTGCCGCGTCTCTCGGTTTTGCCGGTCATTTTCAGCGGCGCGACAGGCACACCGCGCCGAAATTCCATAAAGTGGCTCTTCCCGTCGCGTCGAATGGTAAGGCGTAGCCACTCGGAGAGCGCGTTGACCACGGACACGCCGACGCCGTGCAAGCCACCCGCAATCTTGTAGGAATTGTTGTCGAACTTTCCGCCCGCATGAAGCTCTGTCATCACGATCTCCGCGGCGGAGCGTTTCTGTTCGTCGTCTTTGTGGATTTCGGTGGGAATGCCGCGCCCATTATCGATCACGCTGATCGAGTTGTCCGTGTGAATCGTGACCGTGATCTCGTCACAGAAGCCGGCTAGCGCCTCGTCGATGGCGTTGTCGACGACCTCGAACACCATGTGGTGTAGACCGGTCCCATCGGAGGTGTCACCAATGTACATGCCCGGACGCTTGCGCACGGCATCCAGACCCTTCAGTACCTTGATGCTATCGGAATCGTAGTCCAGCGCGTGATCGTTCTTTTCTACTTCGGGCATTTAATTTCTCTTCGTTCAGATCCGCATCGGCATCACGACGTATTTGAAATCGTTGCGACCAGGCAACGTGAACAGTGCGCTCGAATTAGCATCGCCCAACCCACACTCGACCTCGGCAACGTCGAGATTGTTGAGCACGTCCACCAGATAGCCGACATTGAATCCGATGTCGAGCGTCTCCCCCTTGTACGGAACATCGAGCTCTTCCTGAGCTTCCTCCTGCTCGGTATTACTACAACTGATCTTAAGACTTCCGTCTCCCAGAACCCATCGGACTCCGCGAAACTTGTCGCTGGTGAGAATCGCCGCCCGCTGTAACGCTTGCAAGAGAGCGATTCGCTCGAGCTTCAACTTCTTCGGATGGTTCTGCGGGATCACCCGGCCATAATCGGGAAACTTTCCGTCTACGAGCTTCGACACGAGCACTACGTTGCCAAACTTGAATTTGGCCTGAGCAGAGGACAATTCGATCGCGACCGAATCATCGCTGTCCTCAAGGAGCTTGGAGAGCTCGATAATCGTCTTGCGGGGAAGTATCACTTCCTGCTTGGGCAGATTCTTCCCCCCGACTTCGCGGCTCGCGTAGGCCAACCGGTGACCATCGGTCGCCACCAGCTTCAGCTGCCCTTCCTCGACGACCATGAGCAGGCCATTGAGATAGTAGCGGATATCCTGCTGAGCCATGGCGTACTGAACCAGCCCCAGAAGGGCCTTCAGCAGCTTTTGAGGAACCGAAAGGCTCGTCGCCGAAGCTTCGGCCAGCACCAACCTCGGAAAATCCTCGGCAGAGAGCGTTTGCAAGTTGAAACGGCTTTTCCCTGACTTTACCTGAAGCCTCTTGTCCTGCAATGCGAGCGTAACTTCTGAGCCTTCGGGGAGCGCGCGTAGGATATCGACGAGTTTTCGCGCTCCAACCGTTAATTTCTTGGTCTCACCCGGTCCCTCGATAGTCATGCTCGTCGTAATTTCGATCTCGATATCAGTAGCGACAAACTCGATATGTGTGTCCGTCCTAGAAAGTAAAACGTTGGACAAGATCGGCAGTGTATGGCGCCGCTCGATTATTCCGGTGACCGCTTGCAGAGGCCCGAGCAGCGCTTCGCGTTGGGTCTTCAACAGATTCATTTTATTTCCTTGATTATGATGATGATCACGATCTTCTAGGTGGATAACTCTGCTCAGACCCTAGATAAACGACTCCTCGGCATTCGTAACCTGTTAGTAAAGTGCAGGATAGGCTGTGGCAAAAATATGAACAAGTAGCTCGGATCACCCGGCAGCGCCACTTACCCACAATTCGTTTCATAGTTGCGTGCAGCTTGTTCACCCTTTGAGTACCTGCTCGAGCACGTGGTAATCGCGGTTGATGTCGTGGTTTTTCTCTCGCAGCGTCGCGATAGTGCGGCACGCATGGAGGACGGTGGTATGGTCGCGGTTACCGAATGCATCGCCGATATCCGGCAAGCTCATTTGGGTGAGGTCCTTCGCGAGAGCCATTGCGAGTTGACGGGGCCTGGCGACGTTTCGACTACGCTTTTTCGAATGCATGTCGGACACCTTGATCTTGTAGTACTCCGCGACGGTCTTCTGGATGTTGTCGACGGTAATTTGCCGGTTTTGCGCCGTGAGGAGATCTTTGAGGGCCTCTTTGACCGTATCAAGGGTGATGTCTCGGCCGTTGAAGCGCGAATACGCAATCACGCTCTTCAGCGCACCTTCCAGCTCCCGCACGTTCGAGCGGATGTGTTTGGCGATGAAGAAAGCGACTTCCTCCGACAGCTTGAGGGACACTGCCTCGGCTTTTTTTAGGATGATTGCAACCCGCATTTCCTGTTCCGGGGGCTCTATTGCCACGGTCAGGCCCCAAGAAAAGCGCGATTTGAGGCGCTCGTCGATTCCCGCGAGATCTTTCGGATAGGTATCGCAGGTGATGATGAGCTGCTTGTGGGCCTCGATCAAAGCGTTGAACGCGTAAAAAAATTCTTCCTGCGTGCGATCCTTACCGGTGAAAAACTGGATGTCATCGATCAACAGGAGATCGAGCGAGTGATAATAGCGTTTGAACTCATCGAAGGATTTCTGTTGATAGGCTCTGATGACGTCGGAGATGTACTGGGCGGCGTGAAGGTAGCGCACCCGGGCACTCGGATGCTGCGCGAGAACAAGGTTGCCGACCGCGTGAATCAGGTGGGTCTTTCCCAGGCCCACGCCGCCGTAGATGAAGAGCGGGTTGTACGATGTACCGGGATGTTCGGCGACCTGCAGCGCGGCGGCGCGCGCGAGCTGATTGGCTTTTCCGGCGACAAAACCCTCGAAGCTGAATTCTGGAATGAGGCTCGAGCGCTCAGCGTGCGGAGATCGAAGCGCGAGAGGGCGTGCAGCGCGGATCGCGGGGGCGGAAGGCTTAACAGGCTCCGGTGCGGCCGCTGTTTCGAGATTGAGCGATACGCGGATTGGGGACGAGAAGAATTCTGCCCCCATGGCCTCGATGCGAGGCACGAACCGCTCTTTTACCCATTGCAGCACAAAACGGTTGGGAGCGAGCAAACGCAGCTCCCCGGATGGCGCTGCCGAAGCGTCCAGTTTGAGCGGCCGGATCCAGGTATTAAACTGCTGAGCAGGAAGCTCTTTTTCGAAGCGAGTCAGGCACGAGGCCCAGAAACCCTGCATGGAGACTTATCTGGTTCGGTTCGAGGAAAACAGCGCAGCGATTTTACCCGTTTCCTGGAGAGTTATCCACAGCCGGAGGGAGCTTAATTCTTTGACAATTCTCGCTAAAATGTCGTCTAATTAAAGGTTATTGTTCGCTCTGGGAATCCCCTCTAATGAAACGTACTTTTCACCCGTCGGTCGTTCGCAGGAAGCGTACTCACGGGTTTCTTGTTCGCATGCGCACGCGCGGGGGCCGGGCCGTGCTTCGGGCACGCCGCGCTAAAGGACGTGCCCGTTTGAGCGTTTGAGCGTTCGCAGGCGCTACAGTCGAAGGCAGCGGCTCGGAACGGCCGATATTGCGTCGCTGCTTTCCGGCGGGCGGGCACTCAAGCATCCCGGGTTCAGCGTGCTATTCAGAGCAAACCTGCTCGGTGTTCCCAGACTAGGTCTCATCGTTCCCAAGCGCGTCTTTCCGCGCGCAGTCGACCGCAACCGAATGAAGCGTCTGTTGCGGGAGTTGTTTCGAGCTCAACAGGCGCGGCTTGGAAGCCGCGATATTCTGATTCGATTGACCGCACCTACCGCTGCGTTGGTGGAAGTCGAGCGATGCCTAGTAGGTTCGTCGTGAACCGATTGTTATCGCTCTTGATTCGGAGCTATCGCTATGGTCTGAGCCCGCTGCTTGGGATGCACTGCCGTTTCCATCCCTCCTGCTCCGCATACGCTCTGAAGGCTCTCGAACGCCACGGCGCTTTCCGCGGCGCGTGGCTTGCTCTCGCCCGCCTGGCACGGTGTCATCCCTGGAACCCAGGTGGCCATGATCCAGTCCCGTAATTGTCTGCTCCCTTCATGGACACTCAGCGTCTGATCCTCTTCTTCGTGTTCTCTTTCTCGCTGCTGCTTCTTTGGGAAGCGTGGCAGAAGGAGCTTCGGCCGGCCGCACCCGCAGTGCCCACTACGTCCGTATCGGCTCCCGCGCCGGGCGTTCCAGCGACGGCGCCGGGTGCAAGCGTCGTTCCGGCGGTCAACGCCCCTCAAAGCGGGCAGCGCGTGCGCGTCCACACCGACACCGTGTTCGCGCAGATTGACACACAAGGTGGTGACCTGGTTTACCTGGAACTTCTGCAACACAAAGATACCCTCGACGCCAGCAAGAACCTCGTGCTCCTTGGACCCGAGCATCACTATGCCGCGCAAAGTGGCTTGACGGGCGGCCTGCCGTTCCACAGGACGCTCTTCACGACTGCGGAATTGGAGTCAATTCTCGCTCCGGGGAAGGACAAGCTAGAGGTTCGGCTCGAGGCAAACACGCCAGACGGAGTGAAGGTGACGAAAATTCTCACCTTCCATCGCGCCAGTTATCAGATCGATATCACCGAGGAGATCAGAAACGGCACGGCGTCGCCCGTCGCGACCTTCGCTTATTTCCAGCTTGCACGTGACGGCAAAGCCCCACCGGGCGATCCCCGCATGGCACAGACGTATACGGGTGCCGCGCTGTACACCGAGCAGGACAAGTTTCAGAAGGTGCCCTTCAGCGACATCGACAAGGGGAAGCTTCCATCGAAAAAGTCGGGCGACGGCTGGATCGCGATTATCCAACACTACTTTGTCGCGGCTCTTTTGCCGACCGACAAGGTGCAGCGCGATTTCTATACGAGCAGGCTCGCGGAGGACCTTTACTCCGTAGGCGTGAAGATCCCGGTCGGGCCGATCGCGCCGGGCGCCACCGCGCGGGTCACAGTACCGCTTTACGCCGGTCCGCAGGACCAAGATCACCTCAAGGCGCTTGAACCGGGACTGGAACTGGTGGTCGACTACGGATTGTTTTCGGTGATTGCAAAGCCGCTTTTCTGGGTGCTGAAGCTTTTCCACAGCTGGCTCGGGAACTGGGGCCTGGCGATCATCCTGCTCACCGTGGTTATCAAACTGATTTTCTTCCCGCTGTCGGCGGCGAGCTACCGCTCGATGGCCAAAATGAAGCTGGTAACGCCGCGGCTGATGAAGCTCCGCGAACAGTATGCAGACGACAAAGCGAAGCTGAACCAGGCGATGATGGATCTGTACAGGACCGAGAAAATCAACCCGCTTGGCGGTTGCCTGCCAATTCTCGTGCAGATTCCGGTTTTCATTGCGCTCTACTGGGTGCTCTTCGAAAGCGTGGAACTGCGCAACGCACCGTTCTATCTCTGGATCAAGGATCTCTCCGCACCCGATCCTTGGTATGTGCTTCCGACGCTGATGATGGTTTCTATGATCGTTCAGACCAAGATGAATCCCACACCGCCCGATCCGGTTCAGGCCAAGGTCATGATGATCATGCCGTTCGTCTTCGGGGTGATGTTTTACTTCTTCGCGTCAGGCCTGGTTCTATACTGGTTCGTCAATAATATCCTGTCGATCCTGCAGCAGTGGCAAATCACCCGCATGATCGGGGGCGAAAAGACCGCTGCCAGCGCCAAACGCTGAGGTACTGCTCGATGGCGGGCAGACGATAACGCTTGGAAGCAAGCATGGCAGGACCATCGGATACCGATGTGATCGCGGCCGTCGGGACTGCGCCGGGAAGAGCCGGTATCGGCGTTGTGCGCGTCTCCGGGAAGAGGCTGGAGCAGCTTGCATCGCACTTGCTCGGTGGCGTACCGGCGCCGCGACGAGCCGTGCGCGCGGTCTTCCGCGGCGCCGCCGGCGAACCGATCGACGACGGCATCGCGCTTTTCTTTCCAGCGCCGGCATCCTACACGGGTGAAGACGTGCTCGAGCTGCAGGGTCACGGTGGGTCCGTGGTGCTGGGCATGATCCTCAAGCGATGCCTGGACCTTGGCGCGCGCCTCGCCGAGCCCGGGGAATTCACCCGTCGCGCTTTCCTGAATGACAAGCTCGATCTCGCGCAAGCCGAGGGCGTGGCCGATCTTATCGACGCCGCGACCGAGGCCGCAGCGCGTTGCGCACTGCGATCGCTGCGGGGCGAATTCTCCGAGGCGATCGGAAACCTTGCAAAACGCCTCGTTGAGCTGCGCATGCTGGTGGAAGCGACCCTGGATTTTCCCGAGGAGGAAATCGATCAGGTGGACCGAGAGGAGGCCCGCGGGCGTCTGAGGCACCTGCAGGAGGAGGTGAGCCGTTCGCTCGCCCGCGGCCGTCAGGGCAGCGTACTTCGCAGCGGACTTCAGGTTGTGTTGGCAGGCCAGCCTAACGTAGGAAAATCGTCGCTTCTCAACCGGCTCGCCGGAGAGGATCTCGCCATCGTCACTGAGATTCCCGGCACCACCCGCGATGCGGTGCGCCAGACCATTCAGATCGAGGGCGTGCCCGTGAATATTATCGACACCGCAGGTCTGCGAGACACCGTGGACGCGGTCGAAGCGATCGGCATCGCGCGCACCTGGGAGGCGATCGGACAGGCCGACGCGCTTCTTCTGGTCGTCGACGCACGCGCCGGCGTTAACGCAGCCGATCGCTCCATCGTTGACCGGCTGCCGGGGAAACTGATGCTGGTTAGCGTGTTCAACAAAATAGATCTTTCCGGCGACGCGCCGCGGGCGGAAGAGGGCGAGGAGGGCTGGCGTATCCACGTCTCTGCCAAGACTGGCGAGGGCATCCAGGGCCTACGCGAGGCGTTGCTCAAACTGGCTGGCTGGCAGTCGGGGGAACAAGATGTGTTCATGGCGCGTGAGCGGCACCTTGTTTCCCTGGAGCGCGTCGCGCAAGCTCTCGACCGCGCCGGACAGACGATGCTACAGAGCGAACTTTTCGCGGAAGAACTTCGTCTGGCCCAGCGCGAGCTCCGCTCGATTACCGGGGAGTTTTCGGCGGATGACCTGCTCGGTCAAATCTTCGCGCGGTTTTGCGTCGGAAAATGAAGTCGTCTGCATGAAACCCTATCCGGTCTTGAAGGCGCTCGCGATTTGCGGCGTGGGCGGCGTCTTGTTCAGCGCGCTGCGCGCTCCGCTCCCGTGGATGATCGGGCCGCTGCTCGCGATGGCGCTGGGAAAATTCCTGGGTGCCGAGGTCGCCGCGCCAAGAGGTGGCAGGGCGGCGGGCCAACTGGTCATCGCGTGCGCGCTCGGCCTGTACTTCACTCCGGCAATCGGCGGCGAGGTCGCCGCGCACTGGTATCTATTGGTTGCGGCGGCCGTGCTCGCGATCCTGCTCGCTTATGCGAGCGGCTGGCTCCTCATCCGCAGCGCCGGACTCGACGCGACCACTGCGCTTTTCGCGAGCGTTCCCGGAGGCGCGGCGGAAATGACGATCCTGGGCGAGCGCCATGGCGCGCGCTCCGACCGCGTGGTCCTTGCGCAGGCCTTGCGGGTGTTCATCGTCGTGCTCATCGTCCCATTTGTGTTCACCGGGTTCGGCTTGCACGGTGCCGATGCCTATAGGCCCGCGCAGTTCGCTGTCGACGTCTTCGGCCTGGTCGCGTTGCTTGGCATGGCCGCGCTGGTTGGGGGCACGCTGGCGAAGCTCGGCATGCCGAACGCCTGGATGCTCGGGCCCCTCGGCGTGACCGTCGCTCTCACCTTGGGGGAGGTGAGCCTCTCCGCGATTCCGACCTGGCTCTCAAATACGGCACAACTCTTGATCGGGTGCGCGCTCGCCTCGGCATTCGAGCGGGAGTCTTTGCGAACCTCACCCCGCTTCATCGGCATGGTTTGCCTCTCGGTGGCACTCGCGATGCTGGGCTCCGCACTGTGTGCCTGGGGTCTCGCCGTTCTCGGCTCGGTGCCTGTCTCAACGATGGTCCTCGCCACGGCGCCAGGCGGTATGGCGGAGATGTGTGTCACTGCCAAGGTGCTCCAACTCGGGGTGCCGCTAGTCACGGCGGCTCACGTGACACGGGTGATCATTCTCGTGACCACGACTGCGCCTATGTTCCGGCTCGCGAAACGCCTCCGGCACTGCTGGCGGGCCTAAGCGGGGCGAATATCGCGCAAGTGAATGTTCTATCACTGTTTTTCTTGCGGCCCGCGGATCGTGATAGAGTTCGCAGCCTAACAGTTCTTTCACGACGAGCAGCCTCCAGTCACGTGCTGCCAAGTCGTTATCGCGAGGCCCCAGGATGAATCAACCTTACGCTGCCGCTATTGATATCGGCGCTCCGGCTTACGTTCAGCACCACGGCGTCAAGGAGTGGGTCGCGCACTTTGCGGCGCTCACGAAACCGGACCGGATTCAATGGTGCGACGGCTCGAAGGAGGAGTACGACCAGCTTTGCGAAGAGATGGTCAAGTCGGGAATGCTGAAACGGCTCAGCCCCAAGCTTCGCCCGAATTCCTTCCTCGCCCTCTCCGATCCCAACGACGTGGCGCGCACCGAGGACCGAACCTTCATCTGCTCTCAGAAGAAGGAGGATGCGGGCCCGACCAATAACTGGGTCGATCCCGTGGAGATGCGCGCGACATTGAGCAAGCTCTTCGATGGCTGTATGCGCGGCCGGACCCTGTATGTAGTTCCGTTCTCCATGGGGCCGCTCGGGTCGCACATCGCGCACATCGGCATCGAACTGACCGACTCGCCCTACGTGGTGGTCAGCATGCACATCATGACGCGCATGTCGAAAAAGGTGTGGGAAATTCTCGGCAAAAGCGGGCATTTCGTACCCTGCGTCCATTCAGTGGGTGCGCCGCTCGCTCCCGGCCAAAAGGACGCGCGCTGGCCGTGCAGCAAGGAGCACAAATATATCGTCCATTATCCGGAGACCAAGGAAATATGGTCCTTCGGCTCCGGCTACGGTGGCAACGCACTGCTCGGGAAGAAGTGTTTTTCGCTTCGCATCGCCTCCATCATGGGGCGGGAGCAGGGATGGCTCGCCGAGCATATGCTGATCCTCGGTGTGACGCCGCCTTCGGGTGAGAAACTCTACGTCAGCGCGGCCTTTCCTTCGGCGTGCGGCAAGACGAATTTCGCCATGCTGATTCCACCGCCGGCGTTCAAGGGCTGGAATTGCGCCTGGGACGTCGGAGAACACCAATCCCAACTGCATGGTGATGATCAGGAGCAACACGATTTTCACGAACGTCGCCATGACGCCCGAGGGGGACGTGTGGTGGGAAGGGATGACCAAAACGCCCCCCGGCAGGCTCATCGATTGGCAGGGAAAGGAGTGGACGCCCGGTTGCGGCAGGAAAGCGGCGCATCCCAACGCGCGATTCACGGTTCCCGCGTCGCAGTGTCCTTCGATCGATTCCGATTGGGAGAATCCGCAGGGCGTTCCGATATCGGCTTTCGTGTTCGGAGGGCGGCGCTCCGATACCGTGCCGCTTGTCGCCGAGGCGCTCGACTGGGACTCAGGCGTGTATATGGCCGCCACGATGGGTTCGGAAACCACCGCTGCGGCGACCGGAAAGGTGGGAGTGGTGAGGCGGGATCCCATGGCCATGATCCCGTTCGTCGGTTACAACATGGGTGACTACTTCAACCACTGGCTCAAGCTGGGGCGCTCGGTGGCTCAGCGCCCGCGCATATTCTGCATCAATTGGTTTCGCACCGATGCCAATGGAAAATTCATCTGGCCGGGATACGGCGAAAACATGCGAGTGCTCAAGTGGATCGTGGAACGCTGTCAGGGCAGAGGCAACGCGGTCGAAACACCCATCGGCAAGGTTCCGGATTTCCAGGATTTGGATTGGAAGGGCCTGGAAAGCTTTGGCAGCGAGAAGTTCAAGCGCGTGAGCTCGATCGACGGTGGGGAGTGGAAGCGGGAACTGAAACTCCAAGATGAATTGCTGCAGCTGCTGGGGAACCGCTTGCCGCGTGAGCTTGCTGCACGGCGTGAAACGCTCGGACGTTCCTTGGGCTAAGGCTTCAAAGTTTTATACAATAAGCTATTGTTTCAATTCCCTAAATCACGGCTAAGCTGCATCGTTGTGATTATCGGGTTGGGTCCTGTTAGCAAGTTGTATCTCTGTAGGCTAGCAAGCTGTGTAGTCCCGGTGTAAAGCCTGTGCATAACGCGGACGTTTCACGTGAAACGTCCACCCCACGCGCCACCGCTTGTCCCGCGATCGCGGGCCCTCTTCTGGGCGCGGGAAGTTCCACGTGAAACGCTGTCTCTCGTCATGGAAACCCATTAAAATTCGAATGGTTTCGGCCTATTTTCTTGCTCAAGCCAATGCATTTCCCCACCCAGTTCGATGTCATCGTAGTCGGCGGCGGCCACGCCGGGACCGAGACCGCGCTCGCGGCCGCGCGCTCCGGTTGTCGGACCCTTTTGCTTACCCACAACATCGAGACGCTGGGACAGATGTCTTGCAATCCGTCCATTGGGGGGATCGGGAAGGGGCATCTCGTCAAGGAAGTGGACGCCTTGGGCGGAGCCATGGCGCTCGCCACAGACGAGGCGGGGATCCAGTTTCGCATCCTGAATTCCTCCAAGGGCCCTGCAGTCCGCGCGACGCGCGCGCAAGCCGATCGCCTCCTCTACAAGCGCGCGATTCGGTCGCGGCTGGAGAACCAGCCCAATTTGAACTTGTTCCAGCAGGCGGTGGATGACCTCTTGTTGGAAGGGGATCGTGTTACCGGGGTAGTGACTGAGCTCGGTGCTCGCTTTTTCAGCCGCGTCGTGGTGCTGACCACCGGCACTTTTCTATCGGGGCTCATCCATATCGGATTGTCGAATTATCGGGCCGGTCGCGCG
>WNER01002469.1_pt1 | contig 10891 bp, 8 predicted proteins | sample 5399921 | NCBI WGS metagenome assembly WNER01 (sample SAMN13153331, study PRJNA577476) | soil metagenome | isolation source: 20 cm grassland meadow soil 5 days after 1st rain plot 5 | place: USA:California | collected 2015-09-21 | reverse complement strand
AGAGGGGGAGCGACGGGGTGAGGGTGGGAACGGCGTCAGCCCCGTTCGCCTCCGCAGCCGCACGCTGCGCGTCGAGGTGGACGACGAGCTGCTCGGGGCGCTGCGCGACCTGCTCGGCCCCGACCGCGTGCACCTCGTGCGGACGACGTGATGGCGACCCACACGCTGGACTTCGAGCGTCCGCTGCTCGAGCTGGAGCGCCAGATCGAGGAGATGAAGCGCGTCGCCGGCGAGACGGCCGTGGATGTCTCGAAGGAGCTCGCCCCGCTCGAGAAAAAACTCGCCGAGCTCCGGACCGAGATCTACAAGAACCTGACGCCCATGCAGCGCGTCCAGGTGGCGCGCCATCCGAAGCGGCCCTACACGCTCGACTACCTGAGCACCGTGTTCACCGACTTCGTGGAGCTGCACGGCGACCGGCTGTTCCGCGACGACCCGGCGATGGTCGCGGGGTGGGCGCGGCTCGACGGCACGAGCGTCATGGTCATCGGGCACCAGAAGGGTCGTGACACAAAGGAGAACCTGCGGCGCAATTTCGGGATGGCCCATCCCGAGGGCTACCGCAAGGCGCTGCGTCTCATGCACCTCGCCGAGCAGTTCCGCGCCCCCGTGATCACGCTGGTGGACACGCCGGGCGCCTACCCCGGGCTCGGCGCCGAGGAGCGCGGCCAGGCCGAGGCGATCGCGCGCAACCTGGTCGAGATGGCCACGCTGCGTACCCCCATCCTCACCGCGGTGATCGGCGAAGGGGGATCCGGTGGAGCCCTCGCCGTCGGCCTGGCGGACCGTGTCGTGATGCTCGAGAACTCGGTGTACTCCGTCATCTCCCCCGAGGGCTGCGCCGCCATCCTGTGGAAGGATGCCAGCCAGCGCGAGCGCGCCGCCGAGGCGCTCAAGATCACCGCCGAGGATCTGCAGGAGCTCGGCGTGATCGACGAGATCATCCCCGAGCCCCCGGGCGGGGCCCACGCCGATCCCGAAGCGGCGGCGGAGGCGCTGGGCGAGACGCTGCAACGCCACGTGCGCCAGCTGCGCAAGATCAAGATCGACAAGCTCCTCAAACGGCGCGAAGAGAAGTACCTTTCGATGGGTGCGCTGACCGAGAAGTGAGTTGATCCGTTGACCGAAGTCGTCGAAGTCCGGTTCAAAGGGAACCGTAAAGAATATTTCACCTGGCCGTCACCCGAGCCGCTCGCCTTGCACGAGCCCGTCATCGTGGAGGTAGAGCGGGGCGAGGATTTCGGCCGGGTGTCCGCGCTCGGACCCGTGGCGGCCAAGAAGTGCGGCACCGGGTGCAGCGGCTGCAGCCTCGCCGCCGCCCCCGGCCCTCCTCGCACCCCGGACTTGCGTCCGGGGTCAGCAACTAACCCTGGGGGTGAGACTGACCCCGGGCGCGAGCCCGGGGTCCACGGAGATGCGGTCGCGGGGGTCGTGCGCCGCATCCTGCGCCGGGCTACACCGGACGACACCTCGCTGGCCGAGCGCTTGCACCTCGATGAGGAGCAGGTGCGCCGCAAGGTGATGGATCGCGTGCGCCAGCACACCCTCCCGATGAAGGTCTCCGATGCCGAGTGGCAATGGGACAAGAAGAAGCTCACGGTCTACTTCACGGCCGAGCAGCGCGTGGACTTCCGCGCGCTGGTGCGGGACCTGGCGAGCCTGTTCCACACGCGCATCGAGCTGCGCCAGATCGGGGCGCGCGACGAAGCCAAACGGCTCGACGGCGTAGGCCGGTGCGGCCGCCAGTACTGCTGCTCGAGCTGGCTGCCGGAGCTCCGGCCCGTGAGCCTGTCGCTCGCCAAGGATCAGCACCTGTCGCTCAACCCGTCGCAGATCTCGGGCGGCTGCGGGCGCCTGCTCTGCTGCCTGCGCTACGAGCACGACTTCTACGTGCAGACGCGCAAGCGCTTCCCCAAGGAGGGCAGGATCCTGCGCACCGCCGCGGGGGCCGAGCGCGTGCTCGCCGTGGACATCTTCCGCGAGACCGTGACGGTTCGCCTGGAAGGGGGAGGCGACACGCGCGTGGTGACGCTCGAGAAGCTCACCGCGGAAATGGCGCGGGTGGAGCCGCCCGTTGCCTAAGTTCTACCTCACGACCGCCATCGACTACTCGAACGGCGAGCCGCACCTGGGGCACGCCCTCGAGAAGGTCGGCGCGGACTGCATCGCCCGCTACCACCGGTTGCGCGGCGACGACGTCCACTTCCTGATGGGAATGGACGAGCACAGCCAGTCCGTTATCCAGGCCGCCGCCCGCTCGGGCGTCACGCCGCAGGCGTGGGTCGATCGCATGGCCGACACGTTCGCCGGGTACTGGCGCCGCCTCGGCTGCAGCTATGACGACTGGATTCGGACCACAGAGCCCCGGCATGCCCGCTCGGTCACCGCGCTGCTCGAGCGCATCCGGCAGCGCCGTCCCCAGGACCTGTTCGAAGCCGAGTACGAGGGGCTGTACTGCACCGGATGCGAGGAATTCAAGACCGGGGCGCAGATCGTGGACGGACACTGCGTGGAGCATCCCACGCTCGAGCTGATCCCGACGCGCGAGCGTAATCACTTCTTTCGGTTGAGCGCGTACCGCGATGCGGTGCTCGAGCGCATCCGCTCCGGCGCGCTCTCGGTCGAGCCCGAGATCCGCCGCAACGAAGTAGTGCGACTGCTCGAGGCCGGGCTGCAGGACATCTCGATCTCGCGACAGCGCCAGCCCTGGGGTATCCCCTTCCCCGGCGATCCGCAGCAGACCGTGTACGTGTGGTTCGACGCCCTGATCAACTACCTCTCGGCCACGGGATTCCCCGACGCGGGCTTCGAGCGCCTGTGGCCCGCCGATCTCCACGTGATCGGGAAGGGCATCACGCGCTTCCACTGCGTGATCTGGCCCGCCATGCTGCTGGCGGCCGAGCTGCCTCCGCCACGTGCCGTGTGGGCGCACGGGTACGTGCAGTGGTCGGGCGCCAAGATGAGCAAGACGGCCGGCGCGGCGGTCAATCTGAGCGAGGCGATCGACTATCACGGGGCCGACGCGCTGCGCTACTTCCTGCTGCGCGAGGTCGGCTTCGAGAACGACGGCGACTTCACCTGGGAGCGGTTCGACGCGCGCTACACCTCCGAGCTCGCCGACACGCTCGGCAACCTCGTGTCGCGCTCGCTCACGATGATCCTGAGCTACCGCGGGGGCGTGGTGCCGCGCGATCCCTGCAACTACGACACGGCGCTCGAGACCGCGGCGCGCAGCGCGCTCGCGGCGTACGCGAGCGCCATGGACGCGCACCGCGTGCAGGAAGGCGCCGCGCAGCTCGTCGCGCTCGCGAGCGCGGCCAACCGCTACGTGGAAGAGACGGCGCCGTACAAGCTCGCCAAGGAGCCCCAGCGGGCCGCGGAGCTCGACTCCGTGCTCGCCAACCTGGCGCGCACGGTCGGCCGGCTCGCGGTACTGACGCAGCCGTTTCTCCCCACCACGGCCGAGACGATCTGGGGCACCCTCGGCCCTGCCGCGTCACAGCCCCTCACGAGCCTGCGGCTAGGGGATCTGGCCACGCTGGACCTGGCTGGGAAGCGCATCTTGAAACCGCCCATCCTGTTCCCCAAGCCCCGCGCGGCTCAGGCGTAAGGTCCTGGGGAAGTGTGATATAGCTCACGTCCGGGCCAGGTTGACGACTCGGACGGCGAGGCGTAGGTTAGGACTCCCACGGGCGACCGGGCCCACGCCCTGTCCGGATTCTCCCTTCGGTCGGTAGCAGTAGGACCGGCGCGTGCGCGCCGGCCATACGTGTCGATGTGAGGTCCGAAAGGCTGATGCGGAAGAAGGCGGAGCGACGCTGGACCGTCATGGTGGTGCCTCACGGCTCGGGCTTGTCCCGCGCCGTGGAGGTGTCCCAAACGTTCCTGAAAACGCTGCTCGGCATCGGCAGTGTGGTGGCGCTGACGTTCCTGGTGCTGGGCGTCGCCGCGATCTCGCGTGGCGTGAACATCACCCGCAGCCGCGCGCTCGAAAACGAAAACCGCGTCCTGGCGAACGAGATCCAGCAGATGCGCGAGCGGATGGCGGGGCTGCGCGACACGCTGCACCGCTTCAGCGAGCGCGAGCAGGAGATGCGGCTGCTCGCGGGACTCACGCCCACCGACACGAGCGTCCAGCAGGCGGGGATCGGCGGGCCGGCCGGCGCGTGGTTGGAGCGGGACAGCCTCAAGGCGCTGGGCCGGGATGGCCAGGAAGCCCTGGCCGCGCGGCTCGACGTGGACGCCCTGGCGCGACGCGCCAACATCCTGGTGCGGTCGCTGAACCAGGCGTACGACACCCTGTCGCGGCAGCGCGAGCGTCTGGCCGCGACGCCGTCGATCATGCCCACGAGGGGATGGCTCACGAGCGCGTTCATGGCGGAGCGGGTGCACCCGATCCTGCATCTGGCGCGGCCGCACGAGGGAATCGACGTGTCGGCGCCGATGGGGGCGGAGATCGAGGCACCGGCCGCCGGCATCGTGACGGACGTCAAGTGGGAAGAGGGCTACGGCAACATGATCACGCTGGACCACGGCTTTGGGCTGGTGACGCGGTTCGCGCACTGCTCGAAGATCATCGCCGTACGCGGCCAGCGCGTGAAGCGGGGGCAGAAGATCGCCTATGTGGGCTCGACGGGGCTCTCGACCGGGCCGCACCTGCACTACGAGGTGTGGGTGAACCACAAGGCGGTGGACCCGCTGAAGTACGTCATGCCGGATGCGATCGTGGACTGAGAACGGGACGAGCATGACCAATCAGCGCGGGGGGCGCGGCGACCGGCCGGGTCCCCCGCGCCGTTTTTGCGCACCCTTGACACCCCTCGGCAGCAGTACCACGATGAAACAGGCTCACATGACCGCACACAGGCTCGCTCGCTTGCGGCGCAGCTGCGTCGCATCGCTCGGCTTGGCGGCTGCCGCGGGGTGCAGCGGCGGGCATCCTGGAATCGAGCACCCGGGGCCGCAGCGTCCGGGAACCGTGATCACCGCCGACGCGATCGCCGCCTCCGGCGCCAAGACGGCGTGGGATGCCGTTCGGTTGACCGTGAAGAACGTGCAACTCCGGGAACGCCGCGGCCGCGCCGCCGGCATCCAGCGGCGCGGCCAGGCAAGTATCTATCTGGACGACCAAGTGCGCGTGATTCTCGACAATGCCCGCATCTACGACTTGCAGGTGCTGCAGCAAGTGGCGGCCGCCGACATCTACACGATCGAGGTCCTGACCGGACTCGAGGCAACCACGTATTACGGCGCGAGCTCCACGTCCGGGGTCATCGTCATCACGACGACGAGTGGTCGACCGTGAAGCCGCTCACGGCTTGCGATCGGCGCACCCGTGGAAATTCGGATTGTTCAGCTCTTCCACTGGGATCGCCATCTGGATCGCGTCACCGTATGTCCCTCCCTTGAACCACGGGCCCACCGGGTAGACGGTATTCACTGAGAAGACCGTGCTATACTGGCGAACCTCGCGGCGCATGTCGCCCAGACGGTGGCCGGTGCTGAACATCCAGAAGGCACGTTCCGAGAACATCAGCTTGGCCCGCGCGGCGTCGGTGCCCGGGTCGGTGAGCGGAGCGAGCGTAGTGCCGGTCACCGGGAGGTAGGTCGTATCGAGGGGCACGGGCAGGAGCGTGGCATCGGCCCGTGGGATGTTGAGCTTGCTCAACCACGTCGTCGTATCATGGGCCCGCAGCGCGGCCTCGGCCTCGATGAGGCGGGCCTCGATCCCGGTTGCGATCTTGACGGAGCCCGTCTGTCCCCAGATCCCCTGGCGCAGGACCCTGAAGCCGTACTGACTATCGAAAATTAGGTCGCTCGACTTCCCCAACTGGGTGGGTACTCGCGGATCGCGGGCGCTCACGAAGGGGAGCCCGTTCACACCTTCGGTGTCCGCCACGGTGTAGCGCTTGGCACCGTTGTTCAGGGCGTTGATCTGGTTGACGTTGGCGTTGACCGAGTGCGTGACGTCGTAGTGGAACGCGGTCGGCACCGTGGCCACCGCGGCACTCGCGCCCACGAAATCCGCCCGGTCCACCAGCGCGCGTCCCTTGATCACCTTGGCGAAGTTCGCCACGCTGGCGCTGTCGGCCCCTCCCAGGTTCGTGAGCGCCGAGTCGGCGATCGCGATGGCCAACGCAAGCACGGAATCGTCGGACAGCGGATTGCCGTAGGCGATTGACGTGCCGGCGACGCTGTCGAGCGGAATCCCATTGCAGTAGTGCTCGCCCAGCAGCACCTCCACGTACGCGGTGACCGCGAACATGCGGCCGATGTTCGTCAGGGGCGTGGGCGAGTACTGCCGCAGCCCGTCGATCGCGGCGCGAGCCTGGGTTCGCACCCTGTTCAGATTGCGAAACGGCCCGGCGTTGAACGTATTGGTCGGATCCCAGATCCGCTGGTCCTGGTTGTTGCGCTGGACGAACGTATCACCAGAGCGCCATTCATCCGCCAGCAACCCGCCGAACATGAACAGCGCGTCGGGCCCCTGCGTGCCGGAGACGGCCTGCGCCAGCCGGAGCACAGCGCCGTTATGCAGGGATACGGCGCTGGCGGCCGAGTTCGCATGCACGATGATGTCCGGATCAGTGACGCTCAGGAAATCCTTGCACCCGAACAGCGGCGCGGTGACGGCGAGGCCGAGAAGACCCAGCACGCACCGCACGGGGTGAACGGAGTATCGAGTCATGGTGCCAGAGTCCCTCGCTCGAGGCGTTGTCGGTGGCCGCTTCAGAACCCGACGTTGAGTCGGAACGTCCAATAGGTCGGCGGCGGTGCGGTCTGGAAGTTGCTGACCACGCCGGTGGCACCTTCGAAATAGTTCGCCTCGGGATCGATGCCGCTGAAGCCGGTCGCCTTCCAGAGGTTCCGGCCGGCGACCGTGAAGCTCAGCCGGTCCGCCCGGAACGCCCGCGCCCACTCCGCCGGAAACTCGTACGTCGCGGACGCCTCCCGCAGCCGGATGTAGGTCGCCTTCTCGATGAAGCCGTACTGAGTGCCCGACGGTGTTTCGCGCAACGCGACCACGCGCGCCTGATCCCACAGCGGCGCGGTGGGATCGACCAGGCCCCGGCAGTTGTTTCTCGACTGGCAGCGGATACGGTCCGTACCGTTCAGCTGGTAGTAGCCGCTCTTGTGGTCGAACAACCCGACGATCCGCAGCCGCTTATGGAGGAGGTCGAATCCGGTGGTATAGGTAATTTCCCAGCGCGGATTCGCGTATCCCACGAACACGGCGCTGTCGGCCACGGTGATCTCGTTGGCGGTGATGATGCCGTTGCCGTCCAGGTCCTTGAACGTGTAGGGCCGCTGCCACCAGCTATTGATCGGGTAGCCGACCTGTTGTCGCGTGGTCGTTCCGATGATGGGGGGCACGCCACCCATGTCCGCGATGAAGTTCGTATTGTACGCGGCGTTGACGCTCAGGTCCCACCCGAAGCCCGGCTTGTCGAGCACCTGGACCTCGCCCAGACCCTCGAAACCGCGGTTCACGACCGCGCCGATGTTCTCGAAGCGCGTGATCGGCCCACCTCCACCCGGCGGAAGCGTTCGCGCGATCAGCGCGTTCTTGGTTCGTTTGTCGTAGTACGTCAGCTCGAGGTTGACGCGCTGGCGAAACAGGGTCGCGTCGCCCCCGAACTCGTACTCACGCGCCCGCTCGGGCTTGAGACCGGTGTTCCCCAGGGCGCTGAAAATGATGGCGTTGTTGTCGCGGCCGCTGACGCTCGCCGTGGTCGGCAGAAAGAAGCGAATCGCGTCGGTGGCACCAGGCTGGACCCCCGAGGCGCCGAAGGCGGCACGCAGGCGCACGCTGTTGATCCAGCTCCATTTCGGGAAGAACGGCTCCTGGGATATCACGTACGACACGTTCACCTTCGGGTAATACACCGCCTTGAAGTCCGATCCGAAGGCGCTGTTGCCATCGGCCCGCAGGCCCGCCGTGACGTACAGGCGCTCCTTGTAGCCAAACTGTTGCTCCACGAACGCGCCCAGCGTCTTTGAAATAGTCGTACTCTCGGCCACCTGCGGAACGCCGCCGGCCGTCAGCGTCGTCGCTGTCGGCGCCAGGTCATAGGCGAATGCGACGTTGAGGTTCGCGTTGGTCTTGAAGTACTGCACTCCCGCCGTCGTGCGTGAGGTGAGAGCGGGGTTGAGCGTGAACGATGCGGTCCCGTGGACATCGAACGTGTACTGGAAGAAGTTGGTCCGGTTGTCCTGCTTGAAGCCGACCGTGTCGGCGAATGTCCCCGTGAAGTTGACGCACTGGTTGCGGCGACACAGGTCCGTGTCCAGACGGCTGGTGTAGTCCACCCCGCCGATCGCCTGCAGGGCGAGCCAGCTGGTCGGGCGCCAGTTGGCCGTGCCACTCCCGATGAACCGGTTGATATCCTGGTTGATCTGCTGGGCGAACATCGAGTCGGGAGTGAACAGGCGATAGCCGTTGTGGCCGTTGTCCTTGTTCCCCGGCCCGCCCAGCGCGTTCGAGAGCAGGCCCGTCGTGTTGTTGTCGGTGGGGGGCACCCGCAGCGTACTCGAGATGAAATTCGTGGAAACCTGCACGTCCACGCGCGGGTTCAAGGTCGCTTGCACATTGGCTCGCACGCCGGTGCGCCGCAGAGCGTTGGGGCGCAGTTGCTCGTCCGGCACGGAGCCGATCTGTCGCACGTGCAGCAGGGTGTCGACGGCAAACGGCGGCATCTTCAGTTGACCGATCTCATCCTCCCACTCGCCCGACAGGAAAAAGCGCACCGCATCGGATCCACCTGACACCTGAACGCCATACTGCTGCCGATGGCCGGTGGCATTGGGCGACGTCTGCGGGTCGTTGAACAGGTTGTATCTGGTGACGCTGTCCTGGACGCAGTACTGCGGATCCGTAGTCGCCCGGGCCGTCTGGGTGAGGATGCACTGGGTTCCGTTGGCCGGGCGAGAGTTGTGCGCCGTGGTCGTGTCGGTCGAGCTGCTCCGCCAGCCACGGTAGGCGTCGGGGTACGTGTTGTTGTCCGTGATGGCGCCCTGCTCGGCGTACACGTTCCATCGGGTCTTGCCCGCCGTGCCTCGCTTGGTGGTAATCGCGATCACGCCGTTGGCGGCATCAGTGCCGTACAGGGCCGACGCCGACGGACCCTTCACGACATCGATGGACGCGATCTCGTCGGGGGAGAGATCGTTGACGCGGCTGGGCGGCGCACACCCGACGTCGCATACCGACGAGGAGCGGTTCTGGCTGACGATCCGGATACCGTCGACAACGTAGATCGGCTCGTTATTGAGCGACAGGCTGTTGGTTCCGCGGATCCGCACCCGCGAAGGCGACCCAGTCTGCGTGCCCGGCAGGACATCCACGCCGGCGGCGTGGGCGGCGAGCAAATCGGTAAGCGTCTGGATTGTGCCTTTCTCGACCTCTGCAGGCGCGTCGATCCGTGCGATCGTGTTCCCGACTTCTTTCCTCGCCTGGTCGCCCGTAGACGTGACGACTACCTCGTCCAGCGAGTAGGGTGACAATGCCAGAGTGAGGTCAGCGACAGCACTCTCCCCCGGATTCACGGTCAGCGCGCGCGAGGCGGCCGCGTAGCCGACGGCGCTGGCTCGGACGGTTGCCTGACCCGCGGGAACCCGCGCGATGCTGTAACGTCCCTCGGCGTTCGTCTGCGCGATCAGTGACGTGCCAACGATGATGACGCGCGCGCCGGCGAGCGGGTGTCCGGAGGCCTGATCGGTGACCCGGCCCGTGACGTTGGGTTGCTGGGCCTGCGCGACCGTCGTAAGGCCGAGCAGGCCACCCAGTGCCACCCAGAAGCGCACAGTATCCCGGTTGAAAAGGCCCATGCTGGACGCTCTCCCTTCTTGAAAATGCCGGAGACGGCTCGTGGTGCAGGGTGAGGAACGCCCGCCACGCGAGCGGGCGGGACGTTCCATATAGAAATGAGTGTGCCGCGCTCCGCGCCCGCTCGCAAGAGCGATAACTGCACAACAGGCGCGGTTCGCGCACTGCTCGAAGATCGTCGCCGTGTGCGCGGCCGGCGCGTGAAGCGGGGGCAGAAGATTGCCCATGTGGGGTGGGTGAACCATGAGCCGGTGGACCCGCTGAAGTACGTGATGCCGGATGCCATCGTGGACTGACGGAACCAGCGACGGTGGAGCTAGGGAAAGGGCACGAGGAGCTCGGCTTCTCGTCCCCTTCGCCGTTCTTGCTTGACACCGGCGTCTGCCGTCAGGCACTATGGATTGGTGGACGCCTGCCTGTGAGACAGCTCGCGGCGTGCTGCCCACTGCTGCTGGCAGTGCAGGTCGCGGCGCAGGGTTGGGGGGCGCTGACCGGCAGCGTTGTGGGCGTCGACAGCGTCCCGTTGGCAAACGCGCGGATCCAGATTGCCGGCACCGGGCCGACGGTCCTGTCCGGGCGGGACGGGCGGTTTGTCCTCACCGGCGTGTCGCCCGGGATTCACGTGATCGAGGTCCAGCTGCTGGGTTACCTCCGGGTCCTGCAGCCGGTCGAGGTCGGGCAGGGCGAAACGGTGGCCCTGCACATCGTTCTTACCCTGGCACCCGTGCCGCTCGAGGGAGTGGCGGTGGAAGCGGAGGCAGGGCGCCTGCCGGCGATGCGAGGGTTTGAAGGGCGACGGGCCACGGGAAACGGCCACTACTTCAATCGCGCGGAGATCGCGCGGATGCAACCTCGCCTCTTCACCGACGTATTACGTCGCGTCCCCGGCGTTCAGGTCCAGTCCATCACCGGGCCGTTCGGGCCCAGCGACGTGATCCGCATGGCGCGTACGACCGGCGTCTCGGGGGCGCGCGCTTGTCCGGTGCTGTTCTACATCAATGGTACGCCCTTCCCGGTGACCGGCGAGATTTCGATCAACCAGTACATCGTGCCCGAGGACGTCGT
>WNER01000371.1_pt1 | contig 10907 bp, 9 predicted proteins | sample 5399921 | NCBI WGS metagenome assembly WNER01 (sample SAMN13153331, study PRJNA577476) | soil metagenome | isolation source: 20 cm grassland meadow soil 5 days after 1st rain plot 5 | place: USA:California | collected 2015-09-21 | reverse complement strand
TCAGGAATTCGCCCGGCCGCGCCCGGACGGCTTTGACGAGATCTTCCCAGACGCGAATCTCACCGCCGTCGATCGCCACGACGCGGTCCCCCGGCCGCAAGCCCCCAACGTCCGCGACGCTTCCCGGCACGATCTTGTCGACCACCGGAGCGACATCGGGCAGGTTCAGCCTCAGACCCAAGCGCGCGAGGGGATCGCTGTCGAAGCCTTCGAGATCGAAACCCGACAGATCCAGAGTGCGCCAGGTAAGCCGCTGCTGGGGGTCGATCACCTCGACTCGCGCCGGCCGTTTTTCCACTGCGAGCTGCAGCAGGCGCCAACGCACTTGCTGCCAGCTCGCCATCGGCTCGTCGTTTATCTTCAGGATCGTCTCGCCCCGCCGAAAGCCGCTCGCCTGCACGACCGTTCCCGGGTCCGGGGTGCCGACGACGGGTTTCGCCTCCTGCACGCCGCCTACGAAAAGGGCCCAGTAGAATACGATGGCAAGCAAAAAATTCGCCGCCGGCCCCGCAGCGACGATCGCGATGCGCCGCCAGACTCTCTGGCGATTGAACGCCCGGTGCGCTTCTTCCGGCGCGACCGGCGCCTCGTGCTCGTCGAGCATTTTCACGTAGCCGCCGAGCGGCAGCGCCGCGATCACCCATTCGGTCCGGTCCCGTCCGCTTCGGATCCGCCACAGCGGCCTGCCGAAACCGATCGAGAAGCGCAATACCTTTACTCCGAAAAGGCGCGCGATCAGATAGTGGCCGAACTCGTGAAACACGATCAGCACGCCCAGCGCGACGACGAAGGCCAAGACGGTGATGGCGAAATTCATGCGGCGTGCGCTTTCAGTCGCGTGACGATCTGGTTCGCCCGTACCCGGGCCCTCGCATCGGCGGCGAGGACATCCTCAAGCGCGGCGAGAGGACTCGCAGGAAGACCGGCGAGCGTTTCCTCGATGACTGCGGTGATCAGCAAGAACGGCAACCGGCCCTCGAGAAACGCGGCCACCGCGATCTCGTTGGCCGCGTTGAGAGTGGCCGGTGCGGCGCCTCCGCTTCTGAGAGCAGCATAGGCGAGGTTCAGGGCGGGAAAGCGCTCGAAATCGGGCTGCTCGAAGGAGAGGAGCCCGATGCGAAAGAGGTCGAGCGACGACACTCCGGCCTCGATGCGCTCGGGATAGGCGAGCGCCTGGGCGATCGGCGTGCGCATGTCGGGGTGCCCGAGCTGAGCGATCACGGAACCGTCGGCGTACTCGACCATCGAATGGACCACGCTCTGCGGATGCACGACGACCTGGATCTGTTCCGGGCTTGCACCGAAGAGCCACCGCGCCTCGATGATCTCCAGTCCCTTGTTCATCATGGTCGCCGAATCCACCGAGATCTTGCGTCCCATGACCCAGTTCGGATGGGCGCACGCTTCGTCGGGCGTGACCCGGTGGAGCTCTGCGCGCGAACGGCTCCTGAACGGCCCCCCGGATCCGGTGAGGAGGATCCTGCGGATTCCTTTCGCGACGAGCTCCCCCGAGGCGAACGGCGGTAGGCATTGGAAGATGGCGTTGTGCTCGCTGTCGATCGGCAGCAGCATGGCCCCGCTGGCTCGCACGGTCTCCATGAACACGGGGCCGGCGACCACCAGCGCTTCCTTGTTTGCGAGCAGCAGCTTCTTGCCCGCCCTCGCCGCGGCGAGCGTGGCGCGAAGCCCGGCCGCCCCGACGATCGCGGCCATGACGCAGTCGACTTCGGGCAGGGAAGCCACTTCCACGAGCCCCGCCTCGCCGGCGAGAACGCGGCAGCCGACACCCGCCTCCGCCAGGCGCTCGCGGAGCCGAGGCGCATGCGCGGCGTCCGCCACGCACACGGTGTCGGGTCGGTGTCGCCTGCACAGGTTTGCCAGCTCATCGACTTGCCGATGGGCGGTCAGCGCGGCCACGCGGAAGCGCGATGGATGCCGCGCGATCACATCCAGAGTACTCGCTCCGATCGAACCCGTCGCTCCGAGTATCGCGATGTTTTGGATCGTGGTCATCTCATGAACGCAAGCACCGCCAGTGGGAGCATCGCCACGGACGCATCGATGCGGTCGAGTATCCCCCCGTGGCCGGGGAGAAGCGTGCCGCTGTCCTTGACTCCCGCCTGGCGTTTTATCAGAGATTCGAACAGATCGCCAATCATTCCAACCACGGCGAGCCCGAGAAGAACCGGAAGAATCCACGTCACTGCCACCCTCATCGCGGCGGGCCAGGCGGATGTGTGGCCCGGCGCGCCCAAGCCCGCCCACGCAAGCGCGTAGATCCCGACTGCCGCGAGCGCTCCGGCAACGCCTTCCCAGGTCTTCCCGGGGCTGATCGATGGTGCGAGCTTGCGCCGCCCGAAGCGCCGGCCGGCGAAATACGCAGCCGTGTCGGAGACCCAGACGGTACCCAGGACCGCGATCAATAGGGACGGATGAATGCTGCGCAGATCGACCATCGCGGCGAAAGCGGGCACCAGCACGATCGCCCCCACTGCGAGCAGCAAGGCGCGACCGTCGATGCGCTGTCGCCACCCAATCCACAGCGGAACGAGGACGATCCAAAACGAGCCCGCGACATAGTAAACCCAGGCCGGCGCATACCGCCCGTTCGTCACGGAGGTCTCGAGGATCCCCGGCAGCACGAAAAGTCCAACCAAGAAGATCGAGTAAATCGAGCGCCCGACTGCGGCAAGAGCCATCAGCGCTCCCCATTCCCAAGCGGAAAGTCCGAGAAACACGGCGCAAAATGCGATCCAGCCATTCTGGGGCAACAGGAACAGCGCCGAGACGAATCCGGCAAGCAGGACAGCCGCTGTCATCACGCGGGTTTTGAGCATGGGTGCCCGCGCGTATCCGCCTGCAAAGCAGGAGGCCCTACGCGAGCCTCCGCCGGCTGCTGTTCTCGCGTTTGGTTTTTTCCAGCTGCTCGCTGGTCCGCCCGAAGCGGCGCTCGCGCTCGCGATACCAAGCGATCGCAGCGTCGAGCTGCTTGGCGTCGAAATCCGGCCACAGCGTCGGGGTGAAATACAGCTCGGTATACGCAAGCTGCCAAAGCAGGAAATTACTGATGCGCTGCTCGCCGCCGGTGCGAATGAACAGATCCGGTTCGGGCGCGTAGTTGAGCGCCAGATGCGGCGCGAGTTGCTCCTCGGTAAATCCCTCGGCCGGCAGCGGGCCGCTGCGCGCGAGCTTCAGCAAAGCCTGCATCAGATCCCAGCGGCCGCCATAGTTGGCGGCGATGGTGAGCGTAAGCCCGGCATTGCGCGCGGTGAGCTCCTGGGCGCGGCGCGCGAGTTCGACCACGCGCGCTCCGAAGGGCGCGATATCGCCGATGATCTTGAGGCGCACTTTGTTTTCGTGCAGCCGCTCGGCTTCCTGCTCCAGGGCGGCCATGAACAGCTGCTTGAGCGTCGAAACTTCGTCGGCGGGCCGGCGCCAGTTCTCCGAGCTGAAGGCGAATAGGGTCAGGTATTCGATGCCCCGATCGGTGCACGCGCGCGTGACGCGACGCACCGTCTCGACCCCTTGCTTGTGACCGGCGACGCGCGGGAGATAGCGCTTTTTGGCCCAACGCCCGTTGCCATCCATGATGACGGCGATATGCCGAGGGATATCTCCGGGGAGGGGGATCTCGCGCGTCGAGCTGGCGAAGGGTTTCATGGGGTAGACATTTCTATGGTGTTCGATCAAACCGCCATCAACTCTGCCTCTTTTGCCGCGATCATCTTGTCGATTTCGCCGATGTGCTTGTCGGTGAGCTTTTGGATCTCGTCTTGCGCGCGCCGTTCCTCGTCTTCGGACACCGCCTTGCCTTTCAGCAATTCCTTGAGCGCATGGTTGGCGTCGCGACGCGAGTTGCGAACGGCGACCTTGGCGTTTTCCCCTTCGTGCTTAATCACTTTGATCAAGTCGCGGCGACGCTCCTCGGTGAGGGTCGGCATCGGCACCCGTACCATGTCTCCGTGAGAAGCAGGATTCAGGCCAAGATCGGACTCGCGGATGGCCTTTTCGATCGCGCCGAGCATCTTTTTCTCCCAGGGCGATACCCCGAGGGTACGGGCGTCGAGGAGGCTCACGTTGGCGACCTTCGGGATCGGCATCTGACTGCCGTAGTAATCTACGGAGACGTGGTCGAGCAGCCCCGCGTGCGCTCGGCCGGTGCGGACTTTGGACAAGTCGGCTCTCAAGGCTTCGAGCGACTTATGCATTCTCTGCTCGGTATTCTTCTTGACGTCGGCCAGGCTATTCATGAATGCCCCTCCTAGCGATCTCAGGAGCTCACGTAAACCAGCGTGCCTTCTTTTTCACCGGTGACGACCCGCTTCATCGCTCCGACTTTCAGGATGCTGAACACGGTGATCGGAAGCTTCTGGTCGCGGCAAAGCGCGAAGGCCGTGGCATCCATCACCCTAAGATTCTTGATCATGGCCTCGTCAAAGCTCAACTTGTCGTAGCGCTTGGCGTCCGGACGCAGCTTGGGATCGGCCGTATAAATGCCGTCGACCTTGGTCGCCTTGAGGACCATTTCCGCGCCGATCTCCGTTCCGCGCAGCGCCGCCGCGGTATCGGTCGTGAAGAACGGGTTGCCTGTTCCCGCGGCAAAAATCACGATCTTGCCTTCCTCGAGGTAGCGGATCGCCTTGTTGCGGATGTAGGGCTCGACGATCTGTTCTATGTTGAGCGCAGACTGCACTCGCGCGTTCAAGCCCCCCTGCCGCATGGCGTCCTGCAGGGCAAGCGCGTTCATGATGGTCGCGAGCATTCCGATGTAGTCGGCGGTGGCGCGATCCATCCCCGCCGCGCCCGGCGCCACCCCGCGAAAAATATTGCCCCCTCCGATCACCACGGCGATCTCCAGCCCCAGCGCGGCGACCTGAGAGATTTCGCCGACGATGCGCTCGATGGTGGCGCGATTGATCCCGAAGGGATCGTCTCCCATCAGGGCCTCGCCGCTCAATTTGAGCAGGATGCGTTTGTACTTGGCAGTTGGGGTCATTCCAGGCTGTCTTTCTTTCTTCTTGTCTGGGTGTAGCTCCATGGCTCAGGCCGTTTGACCGTTCCCCTTCTTTTCGATTCCCTCGCCGACCACATACAGCACAAAGCGCGAAACCGACGCGCCGCCGGCCTTGAGCAGAGCTTCGACGGTTTGTTTTCCGGCCGGATCCTTGACGAAAATTTGTCCGAGCAGCGTTACGTCCTTGAGAAATTTCTGCACGCTTCCCTCTACCATCTTTTTCTGGATGTCGGGAGGCTTGCCCGATTCCGCCGCCTTTGCCGCGGCGATATTGCGTTCCTTGGCAACCAGATCGGCCGGGATGTCGTTGCCCGACAATCCCATGGGCTTCGCCGCGGCAATGTGCATGGCGAGGTCACGACCAAGTTGCTCCGCTCCGCCGACTACATCGACGAGCACGCCGATCTTGGCGCCGCCGTGGTGGACGTAGTGGTAGAGCCGACCGTTCGCCTTGAGACTGGCAAAGCGGCGGATGGAAATGTTCTCGCCGATACGTCCGACGAGCGCCTTGCGCGTGTCCTCCGCCGTAGAGCCTGCCAACGCCAGCTTGCCCAAAACGGCAAGGTCCTGAGGATTCTTCTTCGCAGCCAAGTCGGCTATCGAAGCCGCGAAGCGTTGGAAGTCTTCGGTCTTCGCCACAAAATCGGTCTCGCAGTTGACTTCCACGATCGCGCCGGTCTTCGCGTCCGGCGCGACGTGAACCGCGACGACGCCCTCGGCGGCCGTTCGCGTCGCGGCCCTCGACGCCCTGTTGCCGAGCCTGACGCGCAGGAGCTCCTCGGCCTTGGCTGAATTGCCTTGCGCCTCGACCAGCGCCCTCTTGCATTCCATCATCGGCGCGTCGGTCTTGTCGCGCAGATCTCTGACCATGCTTGCGGTGATTTCCGCCATTACCTGGAACCCTGCTGTTCTGGAGGTTCAAAAAAAAAGGGCTGCCGCGCCCCTTTTGCGCCGCGATAGCCGATCATTGCCCTTTCGCCCCGGACTCTTCGACTTCGACGAACTCATCGGAGGCCGCACCGATGATTTCCTGCACCACCTGGCTGCGGCCCTCCAAGATCGCATCGGCGATCCCGCGCGCATACAGCCGTATCGCCCGGCTCGAGTCGTCATTGCCCGGAATGACGTAGGCAATTCCGTCCGGAGAGTGATTGGTATCGACGACCCCGATGACGGGAATGCCGAGCTTTTTCGCCTCGGCGACGGCCCCTTTCTGGTAGCCGACGTCGATCACGAACAGCGCATCGGGCCGGTTGTCCAACGCCTTGATGCCACCGAGGCTGCGCTGCAGCTTGGCGAGCTCGCGCTGAAAGTGCAGGGCTTCTTTCTTCGGCAGCTTCTCCATGCTTCCGTCCTCGATCATGGCCTCCATTTCCTTCAGGCGCTTGATCGACTGGCGGACGGTCTTGAAGTTCGTGAGCATCCCGCCGAGCCACCGATGATCGACGAAAGGGGCGCCGCAGCGCTCGGCTTCCTCGCGGATTATCTCGCGCGCCTGGCGCTTGGTTCCGACGAACAGGAGGGTGCCCTTGTTGGAGGCGAGCTGGCGCACGAATTTCATCGCCTCCTGGTACATCACCATCGTCTTCTCGAGATTGATGATGTGAATTTTGTTGCGATGACCGAAGATGAAAGGCGCCATCTTCGGGTTCCAGTAGCGGGTCTGGTGGCCGAAATGCACGCCCGCTTCGAGCATTTGGCGCATCGTGGTCGACATGATGACTCCGGTTAGGGTTACATTTCAGGGGCCGCCCCGGCCCAATGACCCGCTGAAACGCTTGCGGGCACCCTAACGGCGTAGCGGCAAAAATTTAGCCGAGCCCGGGCCCGGCTAGAGACTTAAAATGGTAGCACGCGGATCGAAATAGATGCAAGTTTTTCCTGTGCAAACAGAGTTTTACTCCGCCCCCGGCCGCGACCGCGAACCCCGTCCACGCCGGCCTGCGATTTGCCCCGACGAGGTCGATGACTTATCCTTCGCACTTTTTTGCTGAAGCATGACGATACATCTGAAGACTGCCGAGGAAGTCGAGCGCATGCGCATCGCCGGACAGCTCGCCGGGGAAGTGCTCGACTTCGTCGCTCCGCGCGTCAAGCCCGGAGTCACGACCGGCGAGCTCGATCGTCTTTGCCATGACTTGATCGTCGAGGAGCAGAAGGCGATCCCCGCTCCGCTGAACTATGCGCCGCCCGGCTACAAGCCCTTTCCGAAGTCGATCTGCACCTCGGTGAACCACCAAGTCTGCCACGGCATCCCGGGCGAGCGCGTGCTCAAGGCGGGTGACATCCTGAATATCGACGTCACCGTGATCAAGGACGGTTTTCACGGCGATTCAAGCCGCATGTACTACGTCGGGGAGCCTTCCATCCAGGCAAGGCGGCTGTGCGAGACGACCTACGAGTGCATGTGGCTCGGCATCCGCGAGGTGCGCCCCGGGGCCTTTCTCGGTGACGTCGGCGCCGCGATCCAGCGGCACGCCGAATCCCACGGCTACAGCGTCGTGCGCGAGTTCTGCGGCCATGGAATCGGGAGAAAATTCCACGAAGAGCCGCAGGTTCTGCACTACGGACGCTCCGGGACCGGTACGCGCCTCCAACCGGGGATGATCTTCACGATCGAACCGATGATCAACGCCGGCAAGCCGGCGATCCGCGAGCTCGCCGACGGCTGGACCATCGTCACCAAGGATCACAGCCTGTCGGCGCAATGGGAGCACACCGTCCTCGTAACCGGAACGGGATTCGAGGTCCTGACCCTTTCCGCCGGCACTCCCCCGCCGCCAAAGCACTGACTCCATGCTGTCCCCTCACGCGACGCTTGCGGACGGCGGCGCCACCCTCGCCCGCCTGAAAGCCGGCGTGCAAGCCGAGCGCGCCGCGCTGCAGGCAAAGTTTCGCGAGAGGGCGGACGGCAGCATGGTGCTGCGCGAGCATCGCCGCCTGGTCGACCGCGTGCTGAAGGAGATGTGGCGGCAGCTCCGACTGCCGGCACCGCTTGCGCTCCTCGCGGTCGGCGGCTACGGGCGCGGGGAGCTCTATCCTCATTCCGACATCGACGTGCTGGTGCTGCTGCAGGACCCGGCTTCCGCTGGCCTCGCGAGCCAGATCGAAAAACTCGTCGGACGCCTCTGGGACACCGGGCTTGAGCTCGCCCACAGCGTGCGCACGGTCGCCGAGTGCGTCGAGGAGGCGAGGAAGGACGTCACCGTGATGACCAGCCTCCTCGAAGCGAGACAAATCGCCGGAAACCGCGGCCTTTTCGCCCGTTTTGACCGCGCGCGGAGGGAATGTCTCGACGCCGAGGTGTTCTTCAAGGCAAAGCGCCTGGAGCAGGAACAGCGCCATACAAAATTCCAGGACAGCCCCTACAGCCTCGAGCCCAATCTCAAGGAGGCGCCGGGCGGCCTTCGCGACCTGCAGGTGATCCTTTGGATCAGCCAGGCTTGCGGACTGGGAAATTCCTGGACGGAATTGGCACGGCGCGCACTGGTTACCTCGGAGGAAGCGCGCCAGGTGCAAAGGCATCACAGATTCCTTCAAAACCTGCGGGTGCGCCTGCACTACGCCGCGGCCCGCCGCGAGGACCGGCTGCTGTTCGATTACCAGGAGAGCCTGGCGCGCGAGCTCGGGTATTCTCCCAACGCGCACCGGCGCGCCGGCGAGCAGCTGATGCAGTCCTATTTCCGCACGGCCAAGGCAGTGACTCAGCTAAATACGATACTGCTGCAGAACATGGGTGCCAAGATTTTTCCTGCGAGGAATTCCGATGGCGCGAAGATCAGCGAAAAGTTCAGGCGGGTGGGCGAATTGCTGAAAGCGCACCCTGCCGATCTGTTCGAGCGCGAGCCCACCGCGATCCTCGAGAGTTTTCTCGTCATGCAGCAGCACTCGGAGCTGAAGGGCATGACGGCGCAGACGCTGCGCGCGCTCTGGCGCGCGCGAACGCGAATCGACGTTGCCTTCCGAAGAGATCCGCGAAACCGCGCGACTTTTCTTTCGCTGCTGCAGCAGCCGCGCGGCATCGTGCACGAACTTCGGCGAATGAATCAATACGGCATCCTAGGAAGGTATCTGCCCGCCTTCCGCCGCATCGTCGGACAGATGCAACACGATCTTTTCCACGCGTATACCGTGGACCAGCACATCCTCACCGTCGTGCGCAATGTGCGCCGTTTCACGATGCTCGAGTTTGCGCACGAGTACCCGCTGTGCAGCCGTATCATCGCCAGCCTCGAGCGCCATTGGCTGCTGTACATTGCTGCGATCTTCCACGACATCGCCAAGGGCCGCGGCGGCGATCACTCGCAGCTGGGCAAGATCGAGGCCCGGCGCTTCTGCCGCGAGCATGGCCTTGCGGCCGAAGACACGCAGCTCGTCGAGTTCCTCGTCGAGCACCACCTCACCATGTCGTCGGTAGCGCAGAAACAGGACCTCTCCGATCCGGAGGTCCTGCGGCGCTTCGCCGACATCGTGGGCACCGAGCGGCGGTTGGTCGCGCTCTATCTGCTCACGGTCGCGGACATCCGCGGCACGAGCCCCAAGGTGTGGAACGCCTGGAAAGGCAAGCTCCTCGAGGATCTTTTTCGCGCGACACAACATCTGCTGAAGGGCGGGAAGATCGAGGCCGACCAGTACATTCAGCGCAAGCAGGACGAAGCCAAACGCCTGTTGCGCCTCTACGGCCTGTCGGACACCGCACAGGATGCCCTGTGGCGCCATTTCGATGTCCCGTATTTCCTGCGCCACGACGCCCAGGAGATCGCCTGGCACACGCGGTTGCTGCACCACCGCGAGAGCGCGGACAAGCCTGTCGTCAAGGCGCGCCTCTCGCCGGCGGGTGAAGGGCTGCAGGTCATGATCTACGTGATCGATCAGCGCGACCTGTTCGCGCGCATTTCAGGCTACTTCGGGTCGATAGGCTTCAGCATCCTCGACGCCAAGATCTACACGACCCGGCACCAGTACGCGCTCGACACCTTCCAGGTCATGGACATCGGCAGCGTGCCGCATCCGCGCGACATGATCGCCAAGATCGAGTCCGAGCTGGCCGAGTGGCTGGCGAACCGGGTTCCCTTGCCGCAGCCGGTCCAGGGGCGGGTGTCGCGACGCGTCAAGCACTTCCCCATCGCACCGGAGGTGCGTATCGTCCCGGACGAGAAGGGACAGTACCACTCCCTGTCGGTCACCGCGGGCGACCGGCCCGGCCTGCTCTATGCCATCGCACTGGTGCTCAGCCGCTACGGGGTCAGCCTGCACACCGCCAAGATCGCAACGCTCGGCGAGCGCGCCGAGGACGTGTTCGTTGTGTCCGGCAGCGCGCTGGCCAATGCGAAAACCGTGCTGCAACTCGAAACCGATCTGCTGAAGGCGCTGCAAGCCTAGACGCAGCTCTCCGGTCTTATTCATCCCTGAGTTCCTGATCGGGGAACAGAACCTCGACGAAGCCGAACTGGGCCATGTCACGCATGCGCATCGGGTACAGAATTCCGTCGAGATGGTCGCATTCATGCTGTACGACCCTCGCGTGGAATCCTTCGACACTCCGATCGATCCGGTTGCCGGATTCGTCGAAGCCCTGATACCGGACCTTCTTGAGGCGCGGCACGACGCCGCGCATGCCCGGGACCGACAGGCACCCCTCCCAGTCTTCCTCCATTTCTTCCCCGAGCGGGGTGATGACGGGGTTGACGAGCACCGTGTCCGAAACTTCCTCGGCGTCGGGATAGCGCGGATTGCGCGTGACTCCGAAAATGACCACCCGCAAGGGGACACCGATCTGAGGGGCGGCGAGCCCTGCGCCGTTCAGGTGCGCCATGGTGTCGCGCATGTCGGCGATCAGCTCGCGCAGCTGCGGGGTGCCGAACGCCTCCACGGATTGCGATTTCTCGAGCAG
>WNER01000370.1_pt1 | contig 10907 bp, 12 predicted proteins | sample 5399921 | NCBI WGS metagenome assembly WNER01 (sample SAMN13153331, study PRJNA577476) | soil metagenome | isolation source: 20 cm grassland meadow soil 5 days after 1st rain plot 5 | place: USA:California | collected 2015-09-21 | reverse complement strand
GGAATTACGCGCGCGCGGCCGTGGCCGCACGAACGGAGATCGCGCCGGTGCCTTTCAAAATGCGCGCGCACTCGTTCAGAGTCGAGCCGGTTGTCAGGACATCATCGATTAAAAGCACGCGCAAATCTCGCACGTTCGCGTTTTTTCGTAAACGAAACGCGTTATGTAAATTCTCCATGCGTTCAGTGCGATCAAGCGCCGTCTGTGTAGTCGTGTAACGAATGCGCTCAAGCAACGGTCGGGCTCGGATCGATATCTGTGCGCTCAATAATTCCGCGAGCAAGCTCGCCTGATTAAAACCTCGTTCTCGTTTGCGAGCTGGATGCAACGGCACTGGAATAATGACGTCGAATTGGCGGCCGCGTAGCCGAGGATCGTCGAGTGCAAGGGTGAGCCAGCGTGTTACCAGATGACGGAGATGGATCTGGCGCCCGTACTTAAAGTCATGGATGATCTGGCGAACAATTCCGCGACTGCGATACGCCGCGACAGCAGCGTCAAAATGAATCGTGCGATGAGCGCAGTTCGCGCAAATAAAGGTGCCGGTAATTGCGCCCTCGAACGGTTCGGAGCATTTCCCGCAGAAAGGCGGGATGATGCGCGTGGTCTTTGCTTCACATTCTTTGCATAGGTAGTCGTCCGATCCGACCATCGCCGTGCAGATCGTACAGACTGGCGGGTAGAGGAGCGACGCAATCGCGCGCAGACCACTAAACTTTGCCACCGTAGACATATCTCAACCAGCTGCGCATTATCACCCACGTCAAGCCGGCAATGCCCAGCGGCACAATTCCCACGAACAGATTTTTTCCCAGCCACGGCAACTCAAGTATCCCTCGGTGCGCGACGCGATTGAATGCGCCGGCGGCAAAAATCCAGCCAGCGTGCAGACCTATTGGCAACCAGAGCGAGCGAGTGCGCACGCGCGCATCGGCCAAAATCCAGCCGATGAGAAATAATGTCGTGAACATGGCGGCTACCGACATCGGATCTCCAAATCGTGCGAATGAATGAGCGATGGAATTTAACCCGGACGTCCACGTTACGATTGTCGATGTTCGCTCGGGCGCCTTTAGAAAATGAATGATTGAAAAGATAGCGGAGGTCGCAAAGATCGACACGTACTGCCGGCCAGTTCTCAACAGCACGCCCAAAACTACTCCGCGAAAGAATGTTTCTTCAATCACTGGAACCCCGATTGACGCAGCCACGGTTTTGCCGAACGCGATCCACGCGAAGCTGTGGCGTAACGAATAGATGTGGAAAGCGATGAACAAAACACCGCAGCAGAGCAGGGGAATCACCGAAAAAAGAATCCCTGCGAAGAGGTCGCGCACCCAACGCGAGTTGGGCGCCAGCTGTAAGTCGGCCATGCCTCTCGTGTCGGTGAGGCGAAGGAGCGGCCAAAGTAATGCCGCCGCAGCAATTAGGATTGCGCGATGAAAGAAAGTTTCGAAGTCGACCTTCGCGAGGAAAGGGGAGAAACCGTGGGCTATCATCCATTGCCCTGCCCAAAAAAGGAGCGGCGCGATCAAAGCGCCGAAAAGAATTGTCGCGGCGAAATAGGCCGCCAGTCTAGCTGCGTCTTTCAATGCTGTTAATGTAAGGTTTCCCCGCGATGCCGAGTCAACATATATGGACGGAGAAAGATCAACACGGAGAAAAGCGCGAGGTGCGCGCGACCAAATTCGGCGGCGCGTGGCGTTTCCAGTCGAAAACTGCCGGCGAACCTGAATGGACTTATTACGATTTTCCCCTTCTCCAGGATCTTCTGAGGTTGAAGGAGATTGTTGCCCGCAAATATCAACGACGCCGCGCGTCCATTGAAGACGTTATCTCGATTGAAAAACTACTCGAGGAGCAAGGCAGTAATGAATGAGTGAGTGGAACACCGAAGAACTGATCGATACCGACAAGCGATTCATTTGGCACCCATTCACCAATATGCGCGAATGGTGCGCTCCCGAGCATGAGCCGCTGGTCTTGGTCGAGGGTCGTGGTGCCCTTCTTCGCGACAGTCGCGGCCGCGAATACATCGACGGCAATTCATCAATCTGGACGAACATCCACGGCCATAATCATCCGCATATCAATGCGGCGATTCGCCGCCAGCTCGATCGTGTAGCGCACACTTCTTTTCTTGGCTTTACTAATCCGGCAGCGATCGAGCTCGCGCGTGCAATTGTCGATCTTTTCCCAACAGACTCCTTAAGTAGAGTGTTTTTTTCAGACGACGGTTCCACTGGAATCGAGGTCGCCTTGAGGATCGCCGATCAATATTGGCGACTGCGCAATTCGCGAAAACATCAGTTCATTGCGTTCAAGAGTGCTTACCACGGGGATACGGCCGGCGCGGCGAGCCTCGGCGCGGCTGCGATGTTCCATATCGGACCCGGCCACTGGAATTTTCCCTCGATTCAAGTTCCTAACGTGAGAGCCTTGGAGAGACTTTCGCCCGCAGAGCTGGCGAAGATTGCTGCGGTAGTGATCGAGCCGCTTATTCAGGGAGCTGCTGGGATGCAGCTTTGGTCCTCCGGGACCTTACGGGCTGTGCGTGAGTGGTGTGATCGCACCGATACGCTGCTGATTGCCGACGAAGTCATGACCGGGTTTGGAAGGACTGGAAGGATGTTCGGGATCGAACATGAATCAGTGATTCCGGATATGATGGTTCTGGGCAAAGGCTTGAGTGGAGGCTATCTTCCACTTGCTATTACTTTAGTATCGGAAAAACTATTCTCGATTTTCGACGGGTCAATTGTCGATGGAAAGGGTCTGGCCTATGGACATAGCTACACCGGCAACCCCCTCGGTTGCGTCGCAGCCAAGGCGAGTCTGGACATTTTTGAAAAAGAAGGCGTCTTGGAAGCGTTGCAGCCAAAAATGCGACACCTGACTTCCGAGCTCGCCGGACTGGCGGATATTCCTGGCGTGACTGAAGTGCGGCAGTGTGGATTTATTGCTGGGATAGAGGTAGCAGAATTGCCAGAAGCTCCCTTGGCAGATCAAGCTGCCGAGATTTGTATCGCAGCCCGGAGGCACGGACTTCTCACGAGGCCGATTCGGAACGTCATTGTGCTGATGCCGCCATTGTGCATCACCACTGACCAGGTGACACAGGCGGTCGAAGCGGTTCGTACGTCAATCATAGAAGTTTGCGGCCTCAGGTCATTTAGAGAATGAGCGGGTAGATGTCGAAAAAATTGCGTCTTGACCAGGTTCTAGTTGCCAAAGGCTTGTTCCCTAGCCGCGAGCAGGCACAACGAGCAGTTATGGCCGGGGAGGTCAAAGTCGGGACTCGAATTGCCGCAAAGCCTTCTCAACTTCTCGGGCCGGATGTCGCCATCGCGGTGAAGCCCACCCGAAAATATGTCGGACGCGGCGCTTTGAAATTGGAAAGCGCTCTGAATTATTTCAAGATCGACATACACGGAAAAGTCGCACTCGATATCGGGGCCTCGACCGGCGGTTTTACCGATTGCCTCCTTCAGCGGGGCGCCGCGAAAGTTTACGCCGTGGACGTCGGACATGGGCAATTGGATTGGAAACTTCGAACCGATCCGCGGGTAATCGTCCTAGAAAAATTGAATGCGCGTTTTCTCTCTCGCGAGCACATTCCAGAACTTGTCGATCTTTGTATGATCGACGTCTCATTCATTTCGCTGACTTTGATCTTGCCGAAGGCCTTCGGCTTGATAACTCCAAACGGTGTGACCCTTGCGCTTATCAAACCTCAGTTCGAATTGGAACGAGGAGATGTCGGGCGCGGTGGAATCGTTTGCGATCCAGAGTTGCATCAAAAGGCGCAAGACAAGATCGTTGAGTTTGTGATTCGTCTCGGTCATATCGTAAGCGGAATCGTCCCATCTGCTATTAAAGGTGCGGACGGTAATCAGGAATTTTTTGTATGCGTCCGAAAACGATTGGCTTAATCGCGCATACGGGCAAGCCGGCCGTGGCCGATCTGGTCAATGCCATAGCTCAAGAATTCGATCGTTTTTCGATCTCGATCTTGATCGAAAAAGAGACTGCTGCGATCGCCGGAAAGAAATCGGACCACTCGATCGCCCAGTTGGGAGCCGCGGCGGATCTTTTAGTAGTGGTCGGCGGCGACGGAACAATTCTGCATGTCGTTGGGCAGCTCGACGAGATCATAAAGCCAATCTTCGGCATTAACGTGGGCTCGCTTGGCTTTTTGACCTGTGCGAATTCTTCCGCTTATCACGACGCGGTGGAATGCATCGCGAAAGATCGAATCAATTTTAGCCAGAGGACGCTTCTTGAAGCGAGGGTAGAGGTGGGCGGGAAACGAACCAACAAGATGACTGCTTTAAACGATGCAGTTTTGAGCCGAGGCGAACTTTCCCGCCTGGTATTACTGCGAACGCGGGTTAACGGCGAAGCGCTTACCGAATTCAATGCGGACGGTTTAATTGTCGCAACACCGACTGGCTCGACTGCATATTCGCTTTCAGCCGGCGGACCGATTCTCGATCCTGAATCGGGGGTCCTCGTTATTACGCCGATTTGTCCGCACGTCCTCACGAACCGCTCGATTATCGTGGCAGAAACATCGATCATCGAGATTGAAGTGAGCGACCCAGATTATCCGGTTTTTCTGACCTTGGACGGCCGCCAGCCAATCCGGGTGAAGAGAGGGTCGACGATCAACATTCGCAAGGCAAAAAAGACTCTGCCGCTGGCCGCGTTGCCAGACGTTTCTTTCTTTAACGTTGTCCGGCAGAAACTGAAATGGAGTGGGAGCAACGTGTAAAGGCTCCCGACGCAAGGGCGCTTTCCTGTTAGAATTTTAGAAGATATAAAAACAAACTGTTTTTCTTTGTCCGTTTGTTCGAGACCTGATAGTCAGTGTGGTCCATGAACCTTGTAAGCCTGCCCGATAGCCGCATTGTAAATCTCGATCATCTCACTCACGCGGAGCGGACGGGCGATTACGTGGTTTTGCATTTCAGTGGCGGCGGTGACGGCGGATCAATTATCAGAGTGAAAGAAGGAGAAGGTGCGAGGAGGGTTTGGGCCTATGTCAGCGGCAAGTGCGCAGTTAAGATAATGACTGCGCCGCAGCCGTGATCCAGGCGGGCAGGGGAACGGAAAATCCCGTTTGAGAGAGCTTCCTGCCGTTGTAGCTCGGAAGCTCGTTGTTCGAGATTCTAGATTGCCCACGCGAGAGAGACTGGCGAGACTAGTTAAACTAGTGTGAATTTCGTTGGCGATTTCTGGGTGAGCAGGCGATTCTCGTTGTCGTGAAGAATATCGGTGTTACGCGGCGGTTGCGTGCCGTCTGAGGTAAGTGGGTTTGGAAAGCGCCACGGCGCCGAGCGCCGGGGCGCACCACCACGCCAATCCTAGCCTCGTGGTGTGTCGATAAAAGGTTGAATGTATAATAAGATTGGCGAATGCAGAGTTTGTGGCAGTTGAACATCACGGGACTCGTCGACGAGCTCCAACAGATTCAGCGCGAAAGCTTGACCACGACATAACCTATCTTCAACCAAGAAGGGGTTTTCTTTTGCCGTTTTGTGGTATAATCAAGCGCGTCCCAAAGAAAGACGTAAGCCTCCCATGAATAACGGTTGTCGGTGGCGACAATTGAGTAGAGGGCTTCAGCGAATCCTATTTTTTGCAAAGCTGAATCTCTCCTGGAAGAGCGAGAGCTATGATAATCTGCGACCGCGGGCGGACCAACTGGAGTAAATGCAAGAGGGCTGCCGCCACGCTCTTCATTCTGCTCTTTACGCCTGTGATTGCGCGTGCGGAATCCATCGGTGCGCGGGCAAAAACGTGGATAGAAATCAAAGCGGCCCATAAGGCAGCGGAGGCGCTCGCGAATCCCAACGTAACGGCAAAAGAGCGTTTGCGTGTGGAGCAAATCTACTACCAACTCGTCCGGGACAATCCGCAGTCTGTTCCGGCGCAAAACGCCCTTGCCGGATTTCTTTCGAAAAACGGGAAGGCGGAAGCAGCCATCGAACATTGGCGGACAGCGCAACGGCTCCAGCCAGACAATGGGGAGGCGGCCAACTCGTTAGGCGGCGCCTACCTCAGGATGGGCCGCGTCCGCGAAGCGGCGGAGCAGTTTCTTTTGGCGGTTCGCTCCGATAGTAACAATCCCGATTATCATTTCAACCTCGGGAACGTCGAATTCGTCCTCCGCCAGGATCTGACGGAGGCTTGGAAGATCGATTCTGCGGAATTGTTGCAACGCGCCCTGTTCCAGTTTCGCGAAGCCAGCCGGCTCGCTCCGATGGATCTCGAATACGCTCGCGCTTACGCGGAAACGTTTTATGGGATGCCGAACCCCGATTGGAAAGAGGCGCAAGTCGCCTGGCAGCATTACCTCGAACTCTCCACGAACCGGAACTTCGCCTACTTGCAGCTCGCGCGGGTCAGCCTGAAGCAGCACAAGAAAGCTGAAGCATTGTCTTTCCTCGATAAAATTTCAGACCCCTCGTATTCCGAGGTAAAAGAAAAGGTGCGGAAGCAAGCCGAAGCATTCTAGACGACGGCGAAGCAAGAGAAGCGGCCTTGCTTTCGTTAGCTATCACCGTGGCTCCTCGTGTCATGGCGCATGGCTCATGTGGCGCGCCACCAGAATCGCTTCATCTACGGGCCTTTCGCGATGAGCAGGAAAGGAATGAAATCGCAGCCGCTTGCTAGCGGCGCGACAGGCGCGGCAATTTACGCGCCTGCTCCGGAGTACCCTCCGGCAGCTCGGCGACTCGGGTGGACCGGAGCCGGGATTTTCGCATCTAATCTTCGCCCCGATGGCGTAGTGTGTTTAGTAAACGTACTAAAAAGCGCCAGCCATCAAATACTGGATCAGGCCAGGATTGTCTTTCGGCAGTGGCGATTAAAAGTGCGCGGAGTCAAAGTTGTAAGGATACCGCTTAGATTTGTCCTACCGCGGTCGAGGCGGCTGGAGCGGTGATTCCATACTGACAGCGGAGCCCAAGGGAACACTGGGCAATCGGCACCAACACCAACCGATTTTATATGACATATATTGTCTGATGTTATAGCGACTAGTGCGTATAATATGGGTCTCGATTATCGAAATCTCTGCCCTCGCTAATTCCCTAAGTGGCTCACGCTAACCGAATTGTCTTGGAATCTAAGGATTTCTGTGTCGCGCAACACCCGACTGAGGGATTTGGATGAATTACTTTGGTCTGCGCTGCCGGATTTCGCCGTCGCCCGACGCGGCGTTGTTGCGTAGCTAATTTCTTGAAGGCTCGGATGGCGAAAGTTCCCATTTTATGCTTCGTGATGCGTCGGGTGCTGCGATAGGAGTAGGTCGAATTCATCTGCATTCCCGGAGGGCGGCTCAAATACGCTACATCCGCCGCGCCCATGGCTTGGAGGGGCCTCGACAGGCCTGAAAACAACGGCTTGGCCTCGGGAGCGACCGGATCGTCTTAAATGCTCGCAAAGAAGGGTGAAATTGTTACCACGTACAAGACTATCAGATGGACACGAAGGGTCGTCATGGTGAGTGCGGCCGTGGTCGTATCGTGAAACCTGTCATAACCTCTTAAGAAACAGAATCATAGTGATATTATTCCGTGGGTAACATATAATGCAGTGCACACCAATAACTCCGGTCAAATATCAAAATTCACGGGCCTTTTGCCCGCTTTCCCAGCTGATTGGTTTTGGTTCTGGATCAAGGGCGAATTTGGAACGCCCACCTCGCTCGGAAATCGTGGAGTCGACCGCAGGCCTACTCTTTCCGAGCCTTGACGCCGCCGCGACCGATGTTAGCGTCGGCGGCAAGCACGACGACATAACCCTAAATACCATGAATACTTCTCGCAACGGCTTCATATCTTATCTAACGCTTGGCGTTCTTCTAATTCTGCGCTTTGGAGCACCGGCGTCTGTAGCACAAGAGCAAACGGGTGGCGGCGTCCAGCAGATGATGTCGCCGGAAGAGTTCAGGGCGGCCGGTCTAAACAAGCTCTCGCCGGAAGAGCGGCAAAAGCTCGATGCCTGGTTACAGGGTTATCGAGAAACTACCGAGAAAACGACTGAAAAGAAGGTCAAGCAATCATTCTTCAAATTTGGGGAACCGATGTTGAGCCGCGTCGATGGTTCGTTTGGCGGTCTAAAGGGCCGGACCCTGATTAAGTTGGAAGACGGAACGGTTTGGAAACAAGCCAACAGTGACGATCACTATGGCCCCAGTCCCATCGATCATCCCGGGGCGGAAGTTGTTCATACGGGTTTTGGTTACAAGATGCGAATTCAGGGTGTGCCGGAATTTTATGTCAACCCGGCGCCCACCCACTGATCAGGCAAGCGCGGCCGTCCCTCTGGCCGCAGGCACCAATCTCGCCAAGCCGAACTCAGCGTGTATTAGCTGGGCCGCGCGCTCCGCATCCTTTTCGTCGATGATGACCGCGATCTTGATCTCGGAGGTGGACACCAGGTGGATGTTGATGCCACTTCGTCCCAGGCATTCGAACAGACGCGCCGCTACGCCCGAATGCGATCGCATACCGATTCCGACCACGCTCAACTTGGCCATGCCGCTCGCCGTGTTCAGGCGCTTCGCGCCAATCTCGCCGACTACCGGCATCAAGATTTTGCGGGCGTTCTCCAGTTCATCCTCGTGAATCGTGAATGAAATATCGGTCGTTCCGCCGATCGACGCATTTTGCACAATCATATCGACGATGATGTGCGCTGCGGCAATATTCGAAAAAATGCGACCGGCGATTCCCGGTTCGTCAGGCACCCCTGCGATGGTAAGTTTTGCCTGATGGCGGTCGAGGCTGATTCCGCGAATCACCACGTCCTCCATGCTGGCGGTCTCCGCCTTCGCGATTGTTCCAACGTTGCGGTTAAAGCTTGAGCGGACTTCGAATTGGACGCCGAACTTTTTCGCAAATTCCACCGCGCGCGACTGCACGACCTTTGATCCAGCGCCGGCCATCTCGAGCAGCTCGTCATAGGCAATCTCGTCGAGTTTTTTTGCAGCGAGAACGGCCCGCGGATCACATGTAAAGACACCATCGACATCGGTAAAAATCTGGCACACATCAGCGTTCAACGCCCCGGCCAGGGCGATCGCCGTCAGGTCTGATCCGCCACGGCCAAGGGTTGTCGTTTCTCCTTCTGGTGTCTGACCCTGGAAACCAGCAACGATCACGATGTAATCGTCCGATAACAGCTCGTGAATTTGTTTTGGACTAATATTTGCGATCCGGGCCTTTGTATGTTTACGATCGGTTAAAATTCCCGCCTGCGCGCCTGTCACAGAGATGGCTCTTCCGCCAAGGGCGTTGACTGCCATGGCGACCAGAGCGGTGGCGGCGTGTTCGCCAGTTGCGAGTAAAATATCCAATTCCCGCTCGGCCGGATGCTCCGACATTTCATGAGCTAATTTGATTAGCTCATCGGTCACTCCCGCCATGGCGGAGATCACTGCCACCACTCGGCAACCTTCGCGCTGCGTTTCAACAAGCCGACGCGCCACATTACGGATTCGCTCTGAGGTCGCGACCGAAGTGCCACCATATTTTTGAACGATCAGGCGCATGTCAGGAGTAAATTACTATTGAAACACGCGAAGCGAAGCACTGAACGGGATGGTCTTCGCTGAACACGCGGACTGTCAATTTGAGATGTCCTAAAGTCCCAAGACGCGCCGGACATCGCTCACGATCGGCGCAACGGGCCTTAGCTCCTCCATCTGCTTTTGAATCATATTGGGATCTTTCAATCCATGTCCCGTGACAGTGCAGACTATCCGACTTCCCTCTGGAATTTTCTGGAATGAACACGTCGCTTCCTTTGAATCACAGCACTTGAAAAGCCCGGCAATGCTCGCCGCGCTCGCCGGTTCAACAAAAATTCCTTCGTGCCGCGCCAGCCACGTTTGTGCAGCGCCAAGCTCTTCGTCGGAAACAATATCGATTGCCCCATGCGATTCATCGATTGCGGCACGCGCCTGTTTCCAGCTCGCGGGGTTCCCGATCCGGATAGCAGAGGCAACGGTTTCCGGCCTTTCGATCACCCGGTTGTAAAAAATCGGCGCGGCGCCAGCGGCTTGGAAACCGATCATTGCCGGCAACTTTGTCGATTTTTGGCGCGCATGATATTCGCGGTACCCGGCCCAGTACGCGGTGATGTTTCCGGCATTACCGACCGGGAGCAAATGAAAATCGGGCGCGTCTCCCATGCTATCGACAATCTCAAACGCAGCGGTCTTTTGCCCGGCAATGCGATCTGGGTTGATCGAATTTACAATGGCAAATGCATCGCGCTCTCCAAGCTCGCGCACAATCCGAAGTGCGTCATCGAAGTTCCCTTTAATGGCCACGATTTTTGCTCCGTAGACGAAAGCTTGCAGCAATTTGCCGCTCGCAATTTTTCCCGCAGGCAAAATCACTGCGCAGGAAATTCCCGCCCGCGCGGCATACGCTGCTGCCGACGCGGATGTATTTCCGGTTGAAGCGCAGACCAGCGCACTTGCTCCGCGCCCTAGCGCGTTGGAAACAGCCACAGTCATGCCGCGGTCCTTGAACGAACCGGTCGGGTTGACCCCTTCGTTCTTTACGAAAACATCACAGCCATGGCCGACTCGTGTACTTAATTGCGGGCAATGAACGAGCGGCGTATCGCCTTCGCCCAGCGAAATGACCGGGGTCGAATCGGAAACCGGGAGATATTCGCGGTAATGCTCGATCACTCCCCTGCCCTGCCCCAACTCTGCGTTTGTCGCGTGCCTCGACATTCTTTTATTCGAAACAAATCCGCACGATTGTCGATCTGCAAGTGCAGTTGTAAGATCAAGCCCGTATGCCTGCGCTCAGCAAAGAAGATAAACTGCGGCTCTTGACCACGATTCTAGAGAGCCGCCACGCCGACTTGCGCGAGCAGAA
>WNER01000361.1_pt1 | contig 11015 bp, 6 predicted proteins | sample 5399921 | NCBI WGS metagenome assembly WNER01 (sample SAMN13153331, study PRJNA577476) | soil metagenome | isolation source: 20 cm grassland meadow soil 5 days after 1st rain plot 5 | place: USA:California | collected 2015-09-21 | reverse complement strand
CCGCTCGCGCATCGCGAATCAAGTGTTCAGCAGCATCCCGCGTTTTTCCCTGCACTCGATAGCCGCCCAGCGCATTCACAGACTGGGGCGTCAAGCCGACGTGTCCCATCACCGGAATCTCCGCTTCGGTAAGACGCGCAATCAGCTCCAAGCGCCGCTCTCCGCCTTCCACCTTTACCGCTTCCGCCCCGGCTTCTTTTACGAAACGCACGGCGTTGCGAAGCGACTCTGCCGTATCCGTGTGATAGCTGCCGAACGGCATGTCGGAGACGACCAGCGCGCGCCGCGTACCGCGCTTCACAGCGCGCGTGTGATGCAGCATGTCTTCGAGGGTCACAGGAAGCGTGCTTTCGTGACCCAGCACTACCATACTGAGGGAATCGCCAACGAGTATCACATCCACCCCGGCTTCATCGAGCAGTCGGGCGGTCGGATAGTCGTAGGCCGTCAAGCAGGTGATTTTTTCTGATTTGGAATGGAGTCCTGGAGCCTGACTCTTGCGCTGCAGGAGATCGGGCACGGTGATTTTGCCGTTCCCAGGATTCGGAACAATACTCATCTTGGCCTCCGGTGCCGCTCCCTGACTGCGGGATGCAGCCCTGTACCTTCAGCAGACCTCGTTAGGATAACAAAGTGTGATTCGAAGAACCACAAATTCTGATTGACAAGCTCATGGACTTTATAATACAAAGTACTTCACGGAGGTTTCTATGAATCACCCCGCAAGCTCTCCCAAGTTATCTGCCCTCGCTGTCTCGGAATGGCTGCTGGTTTTGCCTGCTACCCTGTTGCTCGCGGCCGCCACACTGCGCCAGCTCCAGCCTCGTCAATTTGAGCCCGCACGAACCAGTTGGGCGATTTTCGAATGGACAACCAAGCACATCTCGCAAGCCGGCGCGGCGTGGTTGTTTCTTATCTTGCCGGCCGTAGCTTTAGCTGCTGGTTTCGCTGGCATTGCGCTGGCTTGGCGCAGGAGCGAGGCATTGCGGCAAGACACCATCGCCATGTTTGCGAGTCTTCGCCGGCATTTTGCCCTTGCGGTTCTAGGAGCGGGCGCCTTGCTTGCCGGCGCCATTCTTCTCGCCGTTGTCGCTCACATCATTACGGACTGAGAGGATTTACGAATCCTCAAGTCTTCAGCGGGGCTTGCGCGCGCCCCTTCCACTGGCCGCCTCGACCGAGCCAATACCTTACGGCCGAAACGCAAGTCGCATAAGCATAAAAAAGCGCCGCAAGGGGCAGCGTTAGAGCCCAGGGCCACGGCAGGCCGTAAAACTTCACCGCAACCGCAAAGGTCGCGGCCATCATGGCGATGGTCGTGTCCACAGCCACCCACGCCTCTCCGGGAAAGGCAAAGAACAGAAGCCAGGGAAGCAAATAAGTTACAAACAAGCCAGTAAGCGCGCCTAGCAGCACCAGAAAGGAATAACGCAGTTGCGTAAACGCGACGCGCGCAATCAAATCGCGAATCCCCGCAAAACTGTCGTAACCGCGCAGGCTCACGCTGGAGCGAGTTAGGCCCAGCCGGATTTTTCCGCCACTCTGTTTCACCGCCCGCGCTAGAGCGCAATCCTCTATGACTTCACTACGAACTGCGGTCATGCCGCCAATTCGCTCTAAAGCGGAGCGCCGCAGCAAAATGCAGCCCCCAGCCGCAGCCGCAGCGCGGGACTTGGGATCGATGACCCAGTTCGGCGGATACACCGTCAGAAAGAAATAGAGAAACGCGGGAATCAGCAGCCGTTCCGGAAAAGTCTTAACGCGCAGATACGCCAGGAGCGACGCGAGGTCGAGAGAATCTCTTTCCCCTTGGCAGACCAGGCGGCGCAGCGTGTCTGGCGCGTGTGTAATGTCCGCATCCGTTAGCCAGAAGTAGTCGGGCGCTCTTCCGGCGGCCGCAGCAATTCCTTCGTTCATGGCCCAAACTTTTCCGGTCCAGCCGTGAGGAAGCTCACTTGCAAGATGAATGGAAATTCTTCCGCTGGCGTTGCACTCGTCAGCAGCTTTTCGCGCAAGATCCGCCGTCCCATCGTCGCTGTGATCGTCCACTAAAATCGTGAAGAACTCGCCGGGATAGTGCTGCTTCGCCAGCGAGGCGATGGCGCGGCTGACCGTTTCGGCTTCATTGCGCGCCGGAACAATCGCCACGACACGTGGCCAGCGTTTCAGAGGCTTGAGCTGAACAGTCTCTTCATGGACTTGCCAGAAATTTCCTCGGGCGAAGAAAAGATAAAGCCACGTAGCCAACGGAAGGATGGCGATAAAATTCGGATTCAGAGGCACGCGCTATTGTGCAACAAGTCAGCGAGCTGAGCTACGCGAGGTCTTCCTTGCGAATGGGCAGGCGCCGGATGCGCTTGCCAGTCGCGGCAAAGATTGCGTTGCAGACCGCCGGCGTCACGACTGGCAATCCAGGCTCGCCGATGCCGGTGGGATCTTCCTTGCTCATCACCACGTGGACTTCGGTGAGCGGAGTCTCGCTGATACGTGGCATGCTGTAGTCGTTGAAGTTGGATTGCTCGACGCGGCCATCCTTGATGGTAATGGCGTCATGCAACGCGGCGGAGAGGCCATAGATTGCGGCGCTTTCGATTTGCGCGCGCACCCCGTCGGGATTGATGGGCCGGCCGCAATCCACGGCATAGACGAGGCGGTGGATTTTTATCGCGCCATTCTGGATGCTGGCTTCCGCGACGGCGGCGGTGTAGGAATTGAAGGAATAGAACGTGGCAATGCCGCGTCCCTGGCCCTTCGGTAGCGGCTTACTCCAACCAGCTTTTTCGGCCGCAAGTGTCAAAACGCCCTTGAGCCGCGCGGTGTCGAGGGGCGGCTCTTTTTCGCCCTGAAACATTGCAATCTTGCGATCGTTGCCGATGATTTTCAGGCGAAACGCGAGCGGATCCTGGCCCGCAGCGGCGGCGAGCTCGTCAATAAAGCTCTCGACCACAAAGCCGCTGCTGGAATGCTCGACGGAGCGCCACCAGGCGCGCGGGACGCTCGATTCCGCGTGGGTGTACTCCAGGCGCAGATTCGGTGTGACATAAGGAATCGTGGCCCCGCTGCCGAATTCTCCAAGACCCGGATCGTCCATTCCTTTCTGGCTCCACTTCGCGGCGATGGACGTGGAAGTCTGGAAATGCTTCCAGGCCGCCAGATTCCCGTTGGCATCGACTGCGCCCTGCATCTTGTGATAAGAAGCCGGGCGGTAAAAACCGTGCTGCATGTCGTCTTCGCGCGTCCACAGAACCATGACGGGCTTGCCCGGGGACTTGGCGGCCACCTGCGCCGCCTCCATCACGAAGTCAGCCTGGTAGCGGCGGCCGAATCCACCGCCCATGAGCGTCGTGTTGACGATGACTTTTTCGGGCGGGAGCTTGGCTGCTTCCGCGATGACCGCCTGGGCCCATTGCGGCGCCTGCGTGGGGATCCACGCTTCAGCGCCGTCCGGTCGAATTTGCACGGTACAGTTCATCGGTTCCATGCACGCATGGGCGGCGAAGGGGAACTCGTAAGTGGCTTCGACCTTCTTGGCGCCGGCGGAGGCGAGCGCGGAATCCGCGTCACCGTCGTTACGGAGGACGTTTCCGCCTTTTGCAGCGTTTGCCAGGAATTGCTTGTGCAGCTCTTCCGAAGACTCCTTCACGGCGGGGCCCTCGTCCCACTTCACTTCGAGCGCCTTGCGTCCCTGAATAGCGGCCCAGGAATTGTCGGCGAGCACAGCGACGCCGCCAGTAGTGGAAGCGCCGCGGCCTTTGGTCTCAAAGGGGATGACCTCGCGCACGCCGGGAACCGCCTTCGCTTTGGCAGCGTCAAACGAAACCAGCGTTCCGCCAAACACCGGGCAGCGGGCGACCACCGCCACAAGCAACCCCGGTGGGCGCGAGTCGATGCCGAATTTTGCCGCGCCGGTGACCTTGGCGCGGGACTCAAAACGATGCGTGTCGTGCCCGACAACCGTGAAATCGTTGGAGTTTTTGAGCGGGACGGTGTTCAAATTGGGAACGGGAAGCTTTGCTGCATCAACGACAAGCTCACCGAAGCGGAAAGAACGCTCCGGATGGCCGTGCACGACGTAACCGTCTTTTGCCTTGCAAGTGTCCGTGCTGACTTCCCATTTCTTCGCTGCAGCAGCGATGAGCATTTCGCGCGCGGCGGCTCCAGCCCGCCGCAAGGGCAGCCAGGAGCCGGCGACGCTGCCGCTGCCTCCCGTTCCAAGGTCATAGACTTTAGGATTGGTGGGAGCCTGTTCAACATGCACTTGCTTCCAATCCACGCAGAGCTCTTCGGCGAGAATCATCGGCAGCGACGTGTAGACTCCCTGGCCCATTTCCGACTTGCCCAGTACCAGCGTGACGCGATTATCAGGTGTGATCCGCACCCACGCGTCAAAGGGACTTGGAGTCTTTTTTTCCTGATCCTCCGCCTGACCGGCGAACGCGTCCGGCGACAGGTGGAAGCCTATGACAAGCGCGGCTCCGCCCGCGGCACCGGTCTTCAGGAATTCACGGCGGTTTACAACGGAAGCAGTAGCCATGGGACACCTCAAAACGAATTCTGAAAGGGCCGTTTGGAAAAGCTATGCAGCGGAATGCGCCTTGCCTAGCATCGAGGATGCGGCTCGATGGATGGCCTTGCGAATGCGCTGGTACGTGCCGCAGCGGCAGATGTTGCCGCTCAGGGCATCGTCGATGTCAGCGTCCGTAGGGTTGGGTTTTTTGGAAAGCAGCGCGGCAGCGGACATGATTTGCCCTGACTGGCAATAGCCGCACTGCGGAACATCTTCCTCCATCCAGGCTTTCTGCACGGGGTGGCTCCCATCGGCGGAAAGACCTTCGATGGTGGTCACTTTCTTGCCCGTAACACTCGAAATCGGGGTGATACAGGAACGCGTCGCTTCGCCGTTGATATGCACCGTACAAGCTCCGCAAAGGGCCATGCCACAGCCGAACTTCGTGCCGGTCATGTTCAGCGTGTCGCGGAGCACCCAGAGCAATGGCATGTCCGGGCTGACATCTACGGACTGGGACTTGCCGTTCAAGGTAAAGCTGATAGCCATGGGGACCTCCTGAAGCAGGGACATATCCTACACCAACTTACGGCCAGTATGAAAATCTACGCAATTCCGCCCGGGCATACCGCTGAATGCGCAACTACGGACCTGAGCCCCTGCGCGCAAGACTCTCAACCACGCTATTCCCGAGGTGTCTTGCAGCCACGCTTCATTTGCCTGCCGCCAGTTGCTCCTTGGCCCAATTCAGAATCGTGGTGACGACGTCCGCATCGAACTTCCTATCCACGCTGAAGCCGTGCGTCATGCCTTCCACTTCCACATAGCGAGCTTTTCCTGGGTGTACGCAGTTCACCGTTTCTGCGATTGCCGAGCTGTCCGCGCGACTCATGATCGTATCTTTCGAGCCGCGAATCACCAGAACCGGCGCTTCCACGTTTTGCCACACTCCTCCGAGGTTTAACGCCTGCAACTGCTGGTAAAACGCAGCCGGCCGACCGTACTGTCCGTCCGCGGAGTCGTACCAAAGACCCTTCCATTGCGGATGCTGCCGCAAGACCTCCCCGGGCGTTTGCCTCTGGATCAGGTACAGGTCGTAGAACTGAGAGAACGCCTTGATGGCGTCATTCACTTCGGCGGCGGATTTACCTTCGCTCGTAAGCCGAACCCGCTCATTCTCTATCATGTGTTCGTACCACGTGCGGCCCCAGGAGCCGGCGGCGATGAAGCCGCGCACTGGGTGGCGCCGCGGAACAAGAGGGCCAAAACCCCCTCCATTGCTGAGCCCGATCACGATGACACGATCCGAATCCAGGAATTCGTACTTGCCCATGGCATCGAAAGCCGCTTGGTAGCCCTCCAGTTCACCTTGAAAATCCGACTTCTCGCACGGCGTTCCCTGGCTCTCGCCAACTCCCGGTTTTTCGGTTCGCACCGTGGCGTAACCCGACTGATCGATCAAACGAAGCATGAGAGCGCCGAAGCCATCCGTCTCACCCTGCGCATATTCGACGCTGTCGCAGCTGAGCCATCCGACAAAGAAAAGTACGGGGACTTTGCCGCTGGCGTTCTTGGGGCGCGTAATGAAGGTGCGAAGTTTGTCGCCGCGCGAATTGCCCACCCAGTCGTACTGGATTTCGGCATTCTGAAAATGCTCGCGCGGCCGTGCTTGTTGGGCCACTGCCACATAGGACTGAAGCAACGCCGTGACGCCAAAGATCGCCGCGATCCGGGCAAGCACTAGGAACCTCCCACACGCGAGAGCCCACAAAGAAGTGCTACGCTTTTCAGACGCCGTCATTCATCAGACGTGAGCAGGTTTAGTTTCCGCTGACGGTCGCAGGTGTGGGCGGAGCTTTGGAAGCCTTGGGGGGAGGCGCTTCCGGTTCGACACCTCGCCAGCCCACAGGACGTCCGCGCACGGCTTCCTTCACCGAACGGAAAAGCACCACGTACATCAACTGGCGGTAATAAAAGCGCTGGAGAAGAACGGGAACGAGCAGTGTCCAATCTTCTTTGCGCTCCAGCGCAAAGGCAAGAACGCAGGTGATCACGTCAATCAACAAAAACGCGATGAAGAACAGCACCGAGCGCATCAAATCACCGGTCGTCGCGTGAATCGTGGGCAGCCAGGAGAGTTGCAGCTTCTCGAGCGCCCACAGCCCCACCGTCCACAGGAACAATAAATCGATGAGCGGGGAGATGAGTGGAAGGGCCAGTTGAAAAACAAAGATGTTCGGCAACGCAACCCAGCCGAGCGTGCCGTACTTTCGCCGGAAAAGCGTGCCGCTGTGCTTCCAGAATGACTGCAACGTGCCAAAAGTCCACCGAAAGCGCTGCCGAATAAGCTGGCCCGGCGTCTCTGGAGCTTCCGTCCAGGCAATCGCTTCCTCGTCATAACCGATGCGCCAGCCCAGCCGCCGAATTGCAATCGTCAGGTCCGCGTCCTCTGCCACCGTATCGGCCGTGATTCCGCCCGCCGATTCAATCGCTTGCTTACGCCACGCCCCAAGAGCGCCGGGAACCACCGTGATGCAATTCAAAAGGTCAAATGCCCGCTTTTCCATGTTCTGGCTGGTGATGTACTCGAGCGCCTGCCAGCGCGTCAGCCAACGCGAGCGGTTGCCCACTTTCACGTTTCCGGCTACGGCTCCGATGGTGGGATCCACAAAATGCCGGACCAGCTTGCCGATGGCGTCCGGTTCGATTTCCGTGTCCGCGTCAATGGTCACTACAATTTCGCTCGTTGCATGCGACATGGCTACATTCAACGCCGCTGCCTTGCCCCGGTTTACCTGATGAATGATTTGCACGCGCGGCTCACGCGAAAAATGCGCGTCCAGCAATTCTCCCGTCTTGTCCGCCGAGCCATCGTTCACAACAATGATGTGCAAATCCGGAAAATCCGATTCCAGTACCGAAGACACCGTCTGCACAATCACGTTTTCCTCGTTGTGTGCAGGAATCAACACCGTCACGCCGGGAAGCGGTCCGTCAGACTTCTTGGGATTGTCCGGGCGCAGTTTTTCAATGAATGCCAGGAGTCCAATGATAAGGGTGCGTCCACTGACAAGAATGATGCCCACGACATAAGCCACCGTCATCAAAACCCAGAACCAGTGGTAAATTCCAAAAATAAAGCCGTTCGCGCGAGCTTCAAATTGTTCTTCGGAAGAGAGCGGCAACATCACCTGCGGGCGCGCCTTGCCGATCAGATCGGGCACAGAGACAAATTTGTATCCTTTCGCACGGAGCGCGTCGATGAGCTGCGGAAGCGCCGCGACGGTTTGGCTGCGATTGCCCCCGCCATCGTGAAGCAGGATGATGTTGCCCTTGGGGGCTTCGCGCAAGACATTCTCGACAATCTTTGCCGCAGGCAACGGAACACCCGGCGCTAGCTGGCTCCAATCGTCGGGATCTACTTTCTGGCCCACGATGATGTAGCCCATTTCCTGCGCAATGGGGAGGTGAGCAACCTCTTCCGCAAATTCAGGCTGATGGTCGATGCCGTAGGGCGGCCGGAATAGCAGGGACTTCACCCCGAGAGTGCTTTCGATAAGCCGCTCCGTCAGATTGAGCTCCCAGCGGATTTGCGTCGGCGAGAGTCTTGGATCCTCCCAGTCGGGATGGGAATAAGTGTGGTTGCCAACCTCGTGGCCTTCTGCATATTCGCGGCGAAGAAGTTGCGGCCACCGGTTGGCATCCCACCCGATCACGAAGAATGTAGCCGGGACATTTTTCTCTTTCAGAATGTCCAGAACTTTGGGCGTCCAGGTTGGGTCCGGCCCGTCATCGAACGTTAGGGCCAGTTTTTTCTCGGCGGCTCCAATCTGGTCAATGTCATAGGAGAGCGGGTAAGCGACGTACCTTTCGCTGGTAAACAAATCGCTCTTCGGATCGTATGTAAAACTCCGCTGGCCGCGCTTTGGGGTGTCGCTGAACTGCCAGACGTCGCCATCGCCTTCGAGAATCAAATCCGGGCCCGGTGGGAGGTCCGCCAGCTTTTGCCGCACAGCATCATCCGGGTGCGTCGAATCCCAGATCGGCCAAATAGATGTGTCTCCGGAGCCCAGGCGCCATAAGGCCGTACCCTGCACTCCCATGCGTTCGCTCGCCCGCAATTCGTTGTAAGCCGTCACGGCATCGAGCATCCACACCTGATGCACGACATCGTGCTCGTCAGAATAGGAATAATGCGGGTTCAGCGAAACCGGATCGAATTCCACCTGGGTCTCGGACTCATAAGCATGCAGAAGCGCTTCCTGAATTGTGAAGGATTGCGCAGGCTCATTTGTCTTTTTGCCTTCCGGCCAGTCGTAAGCGTAGCTGGCGACTGCCACGATGATTTTCCCCGGAGGCACGATCTCCATGATCTGTTTCAGGTTCTCGACATACCAGTCCTGCGAGGCAATGGGACCGGGCGAGGCCTCCCGCCAGTGCTCGTCGTAATTCATTAGCACGATGGCGTCGCACTGCTTGCCGAAAAATGCGTAGTCGTAGGCGTCGTTACGCGCCGGAAGCGCGATCATGAACTTCAGCCCCGCCGAGTGCAGCGCGGGCGCCAGCTCCCCGGCAAACTGCCGGAAGTTTGCCTGGCTGGTATCGGGGACATCTTCGAGGTCCACCACGATGCCGGCCTCATGCGATTCCTTGGCGAATTCCACGACGCCACGCACCAGATTCTGCCGCGCCTCCGGACTCGCCAGCATTTTGACCATTGCGCCGGTCTGCCATGCGACGCCGTCGTAATTGTTCAACAGCGCCATCATCGGCAATTCCACAGGCGGATTCTGGGATTTCATCCACTGATGCAGCTTGTCATCCCTGAGCAACGAGACGCCTTCGGCCGGAGTCGCTTTCGCGCTCCTCTGACCGTTCTCGTAGTCCACAAAGGTCAAGCTGCCGTCCGCGCTTACCGCGTGAAGTTGCTCTGGGATGAGCAGGTCAATCTCGCGGTAGTGCTTCTTCAGCGAAGCTAGGCTGTTGGGATCCCAACTCACAAAAAACGCGGCCCGCACAGGGTCGTAACTGGCTGGCACCGTTCCGATGTTCGCCACTCGCCGCCGCCGTCCCTCGCGCACGGGCGCACTCTTCTTCTTCGTTTTCAGCGGGTGGTAGCCCAGTTTCGTATCGGCAAGCAAACCTGCCGGCAAGTCCACGCTGACGGCGATGGTCACAAAAAAATATGCCAGCAGCACCGTGAGCAGTGCTCCGCTCAGCTCCAGCACACGCCGAGTGTGGCGCCAGCGCACACGCTGCGCGTCGTAAAAGATCGGCTTTCGTTCCTTCATGAGTCTGCTTAACCTTCAGGATGGCGCGACGCGACTCCTGGCTGGTCAGGGGTCTCTCCGCGATTCCGTCCCTCTATTGTAAGATGCGTTGCGCCGATGAAGCGAATTTTCTCAAGTCCCGTTTTCGCGCTGGCCGCAGGATTGTGCCTCCGCCTGTTCTTCGTCCTGAAGTTTCCCGCCGATTCCGGCGACTCGCCGCTCTACGAAGAGCTTGCCGCAAACTGGCTCAAACACCATATTTATGGCCTCGAGTTGCATGGCGCGCTCGCTCTTGTTGACGTCCGCATGCCCGGCTACCCCGCCTTATTAGCCTTGATCTACGCCCTCGCCGGCCGCACCGGCGAAGCCGCCCGCCTCTGGGTCATGCTCGCTCAAATTGGCGTGGATCTTCTCAGCTGCCTGGTGATCGCCGCTCTCGCCGCGGGATTGCTGATTCTCGCGAATAAGGGCGGGTCGGTGAAGCGGGTTTTCACTGCCGCTCTTTGGCTGGCCGCGCTGTGTCCCTTCACTGCGAACTACACGGCGGTCGTGCTCACCGAAACCATCGCCACCTTTTGGACCGTCGTGGCGCTCCTATTCCTCATCGGCGTCGCTGCTAACAGCAAAGATTTACTCTTTCCCAGGCCCAGGCGGCGATGGGAAGGCAATTGGTCCGAGGACTTCCGCTTTTTTGTTCCCTCGGCCGGGTTGGCGGCGGGTCTTGGCGCTCTTTTCCGGCCCGAAACGCCTTTGGTGCTTCTTGCTGCCTGGATCAGCAATGCTTTCTTGCTCCTGCGCCACGGGAAGGCGAAGCATTTGCTTCGCGTCATTTTCTTCACAACTCTGGGCTGCCTGCTCCCTCTTGTGCCTTGGGCGATTCGCAATGCCCTGACCTTTCATGAAGTGCAATTCCTCACGCCGAAATACTCCACTCTACCGGGAGAAATCGTTCCGCGCGGCCTGATGGCCTGGGAGAGCACCTGGCTCTTCCGCGTCAAAGACTGCTACCTCGTGCCGTGGAAAGTGAACGAAGAACCGATTGATGTGGACACAATTCCCGCGCGTGCCTTCGATTCGCCGCCCAATAGTGCAACGGATGAAAAGCAGCGCGTCGCTGGCATCCTCACGCAATATAACGAGGACTTGACGCTAACGCAGGAGGAAGACGACGCCTTCGGCCAGATCGCCCGAGAGCGCGCGGCGCGGCATCCCTTGCGAACCTATCTGTGGATTCCGGC
>WNER01000355.1_pt1 | contig 11059 bp, 11 predicted proteins | sample 5399921 | NCBI WGS metagenome assembly WNER01 (sample SAMN13153331, study PRJNA577476) | soil metagenome | isolation source: 20 cm grassland meadow soil 5 days after 1st rain plot 5 | place: USA:California | collected 2015-09-21 | reverse complement strand
GTTTGACTACCCCTTTTCGCCTTACATACACTCACCTCACTGGGACTTGGGGGTACCAGCGCGGTAAACAGTCTTGGAGCCTATGACATTTCTTGCGCGCATCGTCCGGTTTCTGTTTTGGTTGCTCGTAATCTCTTGGAGCGCCAAGCTGCTTCGCCGCGTTTTCCGCTCTCTGTTGCAGAGCGCTTCGGTCCCACAAGCGCGCGCGAATTCATCCGGGGAACCAAAGACTACGAATCTGACCCGCCGACTGGTGCGCGATCCGATCTGCGGCATGCATGTGGACGAGACGCTCTCCATTCCCATGCGCGATGGCGAGGAGCTCTTGCACTTCTGTTCCATCGCTTGCCGGGATGCGTATGTTGTTAGTTCCAAAAAGTTTGCAGCAAGTGGCTGAGGAACTCCGCAATTAAGGATCAATTCCGGGCCAGGTACGCAGACGATTGCTCAAGGTAAATCAAGCAGACGAAAGGACCGACGCCAATGGCCACGGTCGCAAAGCCCACAAATCCCGGTAAGATAGGCGCACCTCCCATGGTGCCGCGCATTGCTCCGCGCGAAGACCTGAACCCCTTCCGGATCGCACAGATTCAGTTCGACATGGCCGCGGAATTCCTGAAGCTCGACACCGGCCTGCGCCAGATTCTGCGCACTCCGAAGCGTGTCTTGGAAGTTTCCCTGCCCACAAAGATGGACAACGGCCAGGTGAAGGTGTTCACCGGCTACCGCGTGCAGCACAACATTTCGCGCGGGCCAGGAAAAGGCGGCATCCGCTACCATCCCAACGTTACCCTCGATGAAGTCAAAGCGCTGGCCGCCTGGATGACCTGGAAAACGGCTACGGTCAACGTCCCGTTTGGCGGCGCGAAGGGTGGCGTGATTTGCGACCCCAAGCGTATGTCCAAAAGCGAACTCGAGCGCATGACGCGCCGCTACGCCAGCGAGATTCTCCCGCTGATCGGCCCCGCTCAAGACATTCCCGCTCCGGACGTCTATACCGACGCGCAAACGATGGCCTGGATCATGGACACCTACGCCATGACTATCGGCCACGCGGCACATGGCGTCGTTACGGGCAAACCTGTATCCATTGGCGGCTCTGAAGGACGCGGCGAAGCGACTGCCCGCGGACTGCTTTACGTCGTTGAGGAAGCTTGCAAGGTAAAGAAGATTCCGCTACGCGGTGCCAGCGTGGCCATTCAAGGCTTTGGCAACGCCGGAGCCACTGCCGCCCGCCTCTTCGCCGAGAAGAAAGCCAAAATCGTGGCGCTCAGCGATACCCGTGGCGGCGTCACCAATCCCCGCGGTATCGATCCTATTAAAGCGATGCGGTACAAAGAACGTTCGGGGACCGTTGTTGGCATGCCGGGAGCTTCCCGCATCAGCAATGATGAATTGCTGACCATGAAGTGCGACATTCTGGTTCCCGCGGCGCTGGAAAACGTCATCACGCTGCACAATGCCGAGGCGATTAAGGCTCGCGTCGTTGCCGAAGCCGCCAACGGTCCCACGACACCGCATGCCGACGAAATCCTGGCGCGCCGCGGCATCACCGTTCTGCCGGACATTCTTGCCAACGCCGGCGGCGTCACCGTCAGCTACTTCGAGTGGGTGCAGAACCAGGAAGGCCTGATGTGGGACGGCGACGAAGTCAACGCTCGCTTGCAGAAAGTCATGGTCCGTGCTTTCAATGAAATGTTGGACACCATGCGCAAGCACCACGTTCCCCCGCGCGCCGGCGCCATGATTCTAGCGGTAGGCCGCGTCGCCGAAGCTACGCTCGTCCGCGGCCTTTTCCCCTGAGCTAACAGCTCACTTTTTCAAACACAATTCATCATACGAGCCACCTTGCGACGCGAGCCGAAAGCCCGAGTTGCGTTTTTTTATGAAATTCTTCTTGCGCTGGAAAAAATCTGCGCGTACATTCGCAGTTGCCGGCGTGTTCCGAAGCCGCAGGAGAACAATCCTCCAGCGGACATGGACGCAGCCGGCAATTTTCGCTTGGAGCCAACGATTTTTGCGAAGCGCAGTAAACCGCGCCGCCTCCCACGCGAATCTAAGCAAGAGAGTGGCATGAAGCCGCCGCCACAGAGATGAAGGCGGAAAGAAGTTCGATGGGAAAGAAGAAAGAACGATGACCAACGGGCACAATGGCCACGGCGCTCCGCCGATTCTCCTGACGATCGCGGGATTCGATCCATCGTGCGGCGCCGGCACGGCCGCCGACTTAAAAACTTTCGCCGCCCACGGCTGCTACGGGATCGCCGCGGTCACCTCGCTCACGGTCCAGAACACCCAGGGAGTGGAAACCGTTCACAACACTCCCAGCGCGGAGCTTCGGGCGCAACTCGAAGCGCTCGCCAAGGATTGCAACATCGCGGCCGTGAAGATCGGCATGCTCGGCAACCGCGGCAACGCCGCTGCCGTCGCGGAATTCCTTGACGCCAACAAGTTCGCCCATATCGTTCTCGACCCCGTGATTAAATCCTCCAGCGGCGCAGAGCTTCTGGACGCCGGCGGAATCAAATTCGTCGCCACCGAATTGCTCAAGCGCGTCAACGTGATCACGCCCAACATCCCCGAGGCCGAAGTCTTGACGGGACTAACCATCAAGGAGCCAGCGGACATGGAGACGGCCGCGCGCAAGCTGGTGGAGATGGGCGCACGCGCAGTGATTGTGAAGGGCGGGCACCTGGAGCGCGCTGTGGACATTCTCTTTGAAAGCGGGGAAATGACTCACCTTGCTGCCGACAAGGTGAAAGTCGAAAACACTCACGGCACCGGCTGTGCCTTCTCTTCTGCGCTTACTGCGCAGCTCGCCTCCGGCCGTTCGCTCTTCGAAGCTGCCGCGCTGGCCAAAACCTACGTCACCAAAGCCATTGAAAAGGGCTACGCCATTGGCAAGGGCCGCATCCCCCTCGACCATTTCTACCGCCAGCGCATCGAGCCGCCTGCCCGCGGCATTCACGAGGTGCCTCAGCACGGCCTGCATCCCGCCGCCGAACCCGCCGCACACTGAGGACGCTCTCAGCTTTCGATTCTAAGTGAGGAAAAAGGATCGCCCCTGGCATTGTTGCGGTTATACTCCTGTGCGAATCGAGGAATTGTTGATCTCGCAACGAGCGGGTGCGTACCTGATTGTTGGCCTGACGATTGCTCTGGGAGTCGGCGGTCTGCTTGTCCCGCGCATTGCGCAGCCTCTCTCCTATCATCACTTTGCCGACCAGCGAAGCTGGTTTGGCATTCCAAACCTCGGGAACGTCGCGTCCAATTTCCTGTTCGCGGTCGCTGGCGTCGCCGGCCTGTCGTACCTGAACAAGGAATCCAGCCGTGCACAATTCATCGACGCCCGTGAGAAATGGTTTTACTGCATCCTCTTCGTGGGGCTTCTTCTCACCGCTCTCGGCTCTTCCTACTATCACATCGCACCTGACAACGGCCGGCTCGTTTGGGACCGGCTGCCCATGACGCTGGTGTTCATGCCTCTCGTCGCAGCGATGATCGCCGAACGCATCCATTTGTCGACTGGTCTATGGTTGCTTCCCATTCTTGTCGCATTGGGAATCGGCAGCGTCCTGCTGTGGTACTTCAGCGAACTTCGAGGGCGTGGAGATTTGCGGCTTTATGCCGCGGTGCAAGTCTATGCCGTATTGATTCTTCTTGCTGCGCTCTTATTGCCGCCGCGCTACACGCACGGCTCGGACCTGCTCGCGGTGGCCGGCCTCTACGTACTTGCCAAGATTTGCGAGACCGCAGACCGACAGATCTTCTCGTTCGGCCACGTCTTGAGTGGCCACACACTCAAGCACCTTGCAGCTGGCTGCGCTGGTTTGTGTGTTTTGCGAATGCTGCAGAAGCGCCAACCGGTCTTGTCTCACTGAACTCGATGCGCGATTCGCCCGCCGACGATGGTCGCCATCGGTATGCCCTTGAACTTCTTTCCATCGAAAGGGGAATTTCGCGATTTGCTCGGTGAGTCGTCTACCCGATAGGTCCAAGCGTGGTCCGTGGAGAATATGGTCAGGTCCGCCGGCTGGCCCGCCGCGATCTTGCGCTCGATCCCGAGAACTCGAGCAGGCCCCGTCGTAAACAGTTCGACCATGCGCATCAGCGAAATCTTTTCCGAATGCACTAATTGCTCGAGCGCCAGCCCCAGCGCTGTCTCGAATCCCAGAATCCCGAACGGCGCGCGGTCGAACTCGACATCTTTCAGTGCCGGCTCGTGCGGCGCATGATCCGTCGCAATGGCATCGACGGTCCCGTCCGCGAGCCCTTCCAGCAGTGCGGCCCGATCCTCACGCGCGGCCAGCGGTGGATTCATCTTGAACCGCGAATCGTACGTCACGTCCTCGTCAATCAGCGTGAAGTGGTGCGGCGTTACCTCGCATGTCACCCGCAACCCGCGCGACTTGGCCCAGCGCACCTGTTCGTGCGAAGCCTTTGACGAGAGATGCGCAATATGTAGCCGCGCTCCGGTCAATTCAGCGAGCTGTACGTCTCGCGCAACGCAAACTGCCTCGGCCGCCGCTGGCATCCCTCGCAAACCCAGCCGCGTCGAGCTCACTCCCTCGCGCATCACCCCGCCCGCAGCCAGCGAAACGTCTTCGGCGTGCTCGATCACCGGCAAATCCAACGACCCGCAATAGTCCATCACCTGCCGCGCCAGCTTAGCCGTGGCAATGGGTTTGCCATCGTCCGAAACCGCCACAATGCCCGCTTCTTTCATCCCCGCTATTTCTGAGATCGCCTCGCCCTTGCTTCCGAGCGAAGCTGCACCAATCGGCCACACCCGTACTCTGCCCGTGGCCTTCGCGCGGTCCAGAATAAATCGCGTCACCGAAGCGTTGTCGTTCACCGGCTTCGTGTTCGGCATGCAGCAAACCGCGGTGAATCCTCCTCGCGCCGCCGCCTTCGTCCCGCTTTCAATCGTTTCCGACGATTCCTGCCCCGGTTCGCGCAGATGTGCGTGCAGATCAATAAATCCCGGCGCAACAATCAAGCCCTTCGCATCCAGTATTTCCGCGCCTGCCCCGGCTCCAATTTTCCCCGCAGGACCCACCTCTTTGATCTTTTCGCCCTCCACCAAAACGTCCAGCGCCGCATCCGTCTTGCTGGCCGGGTCCATCACCCGCCCATTCTTAATCAGTAGCATTCGCGGATTCCTTTGGCTTCGCTTCCAGCGCCGGATGCGTCCCGCTTTCGGTCGCCCCCGCAATCACCAGGTACAGGATGGCCATGCGCACGGCCACGCCGTTCGTGACCTGTTCCAGCACGCACGATTGCGGCCCATCCGCCACGTCCGGCGTAATCTCGATCCCGCGGTTGATCGGCCCGGGGTGCAGCACAATCGCATCCCTGTGCGCGCGCTTTAGCCGCTCCGCATTCAACTGGTACAACAGAATGTAATCGTTGGCGGAAAGCGGCGGGTCGTTTAGCCGCTCGGTCTGCACACGCAGCATAATAATCACGTGCGCGCCCTCCAGCGCCTCTTCCATCTTGTAAACGCAGCGGATCGGCACGCCCGGCGCAATCTTTTCCAGCTCGCGCGGCACCCAGATCGAAGGTCCGCACAAAGTGAACTTGCACCCGAATTTTCCCAGCAGGTGAATGTTCGACCGCGCCACCCTGCTGTGCAGAATGTCCCCGAGAATCGTCACGTTCAGGTTTTCGATCGTCCCCAGCCGGTCGCGAATCGTCAGCGCATCCAGCAATCCTTGCGACGGATGCTCGTGCGTGCCGTCGCCGGCGTTCACCACCGGAACATCCAGATGCCGCGCCACGTAATCCGCCGCGCCCGACGCCGAATGCCGCATCACAAAGCAATCCGGCTTCATCGCACTCAGGTTAAACGCTGTATCCAATAGCGTCTCGCCCTTCTTGATGCTCGACGCTTCCGCTTGCAGGTTCATCGTGTCTGCGCCCAGCCGTGAAGCCGCCGTTCCGAAGCTGATGCGCGTGCGCGTGGAATTCTCAAAAAACGCCAGCGCTACGGTTTTTCCGCGCAGCGTCGCCAGCTTTTTCAGAGGATGCTTCTGGATTTCCTGGAAAGGTTTGCTCTGGTCGAGAAGAAATCGAAGTTCGTCCGCCGTGAGCGGTTCGAGAGCGAGCAGATCGCGGAAGCGGTAAGTCAAAGTCCTCACTCAAATCATAAGATAGCCAGCTCGATTCCTGAAACTCCAACTATCCCATTCGCATCATTCCACACGGTCCACCAGCACCACGCGCTCTTCCTTATCAATCTCACGTAAGCGCACTTCGATAATTTCCGTGTCGCTGGTCTGCACCTGCCGCCCGGTGTACTGCGCCTCGATGGGCATTTCCCGGTGCCCGCGGTCGATCAGCACGCACAGCCTCACGCGCTTCGGCCGACCCAAGTCGAAAATCCCGTTCATCGCCGCGCGAATCGTCCGTCCCGTGTACAACACGTCGTCCACCAGCACCAGATCCATATTGTCGACGCCAAAGGGAATGTCCGAAGAGCGCAGCACCGCCTGCGGGGCAACTTTCGAAAGGTCGTCGCGGTACAGCGTAATGTCCAGCACTCCTACCGGCACGTCCACGCCGTCAATCCCGCGCATTGCCTGCGCAATCCGCTGCGCCAGCGGCACTCCCCGCCGCACGATTCCGATCAAAGCAAGGTGTTTTGTTCCGCCGCTTTTTTCCACAATTTCGTGCGCCAGCCGCTGCAGTGTGCGGTCGATTTCCTCCGCAGACATCAATTGCCCTTTTTCGACGATGCGCATGGGTCGGGTAATCGTATCATTGGTGGCCGCCGAACGGTCAATCCAGTCACTTAGAAAGACTGGAACCCTGCATGATAAACTTCGCATCGCGGTTTGGAGGCAAAACTGGCCATGGTCTGCAGTGTGATGCGCTTCTCACGACGCTTCCTTTGGAGTGTGGCAGCCTTACTGCCCCTTTTCTTACTCTCGTTTCCTGCTGAGGGGCAAACCACCAGCGCGAAATCCTCCGAACCCGGCAACAGGCCCAAACTTGTTGTTCTCCTCGTCGTCGATCAAATGCGCGCCGACTACGTCGACAAGTTCCTCTTCCAGTGGACCGGTGGCCTCAAGCGCCTCGTCGAAGAAGGTGCGTGGTTCCGCGACGCCGCCTATCCTTATGCCGCCACGGAAACCTGCGTCGGCCACTCGACGATCTCCACGGGCGCATTCCCCGCCACCCACGGAATGATCGCCAACGCCTGGTGGGACCGCGAGACGCAAAAGCTCGTGACCTGCACCTCTGACCCTAACGTAAAGAACATCGGCTATGGGGGAGGCAACCCGCAGGGCGGCGACTCCGCATGGCGCATGGCCGTGCCTTCTTTTGCGGAAGAACTCAAATTTCAAACCGGCGGCGCGACGCGCATCGCGACCTTTTCCCTCAAAGCGCGCTCCGCCATCAGCATGGCCGGTCACAAAGCCGAGGCCGCCACTTGGTTCGACAGCGGCAATTGGATTACTTCGAGCCCTTACGGTGTGCAACCGTTCATCGAAGAACAAGCCAAGACGCACTCCCCCAAGGCGGATTACGGGAAGACTTGGGCTCTTTCGCTCCCTGAGAAATCCTACCTTTACAGTGACAAAGCCCTCGGGGCCGTTCCACCAGAAGGCTGGGATCTCACTTCTCCGCATCCCTTGCGCGGAAAGACAGGCAGCCGTGGCCCCGATCCCGCTTTCTACAGCCAATGGTTCGCCAGCCCCTACGCCGATACAGCCCTAACTGAGCTTGCGGAAAAAGCCGTCGACACTTTGCACCTGGGCAGCGGCGCCGGGACCGATTTTCTCGGCGTAAGCTACTCCTCTGTGGACGGCGTGGGCCACGCCTTCGGCCCGCGCAGCCGCGAGATTCAAGACATTCTCATCCGCCTCGACAAAGATCTTGGCGATCTTTTCGCTCATCTCGACCAGAAAGTCGGTCGCGGAAATTACGTCGTCGCCCTCAGCGCCGACCATGGCGTTGCTCCCACTCCGGAAGACCTCCAGCAAGCCGGGTTGGACTCCGGCTTGCTGCATTTCCCCGAGTTACAAACCAAGATCGAAAAGGCTCTCGCTCCCCTCAATTACCCGAAACCATCCGTTGCGTCCGTCAATGGCAGCGACATTTACTTTGCTCCCGGCGTCTACGACAAGCTGCTCCACGACCATGCGGCGATGCAGGCTGTCATCGAGGCCGTTTTGTCGCAACCCGGTGTCGCCACCGTATACCGCGCAGAAGAACTGCAGAATCGGCCCGCCACGCAGAGCCCCGCGCTCCGCGCCATGGCCCTCAGTTATTTCCCCGGACGTAGCGGCGACCTCTTCGTCGTGCCGAAGCCGTACTGGCTGTTGGACTGGACCCCGCCGGGTAGTGCGCGCACCTTCGGAACGAGTCACGGCACCCCGTACAACTACGACCAGCACATTCCCGTCCTGCTGATGGGCTTTGGCATTCAACCCGGCGAATATTTTCAGTCCGTCACCCCGGCCGACATCGCACCCACGCTCGCGGCCCTGTGCGGCATCACCCTCGCTCCCCGTGACGGCCACATCCTCTCCGAAGCCCTGAAGAAGCCGATGCGCACTCCAGCAAAAGCGGCTCGCTAATCAGAAGCTACCGTTGTGAGTCTCAAGCACGACATCGTCGAGCACACCATCGACGTCTAACACCCTGAAAGTACGCGAGACGGAGCGAATGCAGACGGCGAGTGCCGAGAGGAAGAGCGAATCGGAAGGGCGATCGGAAGGTGAAGGGGCCCAGCCGCCCCAATCCCAAAAAAATTCGACTTGATACGATACGCGCCCGAAACACACTACCTGTTAAGGAGGCTACAATGAGATACGTCGTAAAAGCGAAACACGTTTTAGCTTTGCTCACGGCCATTACGTTTGCGATTGCTGGTTTTATGCTTCCAACTCAGCGTTCGCTAGCGGCGGCGAAACATCTGCAAGTACAAACACACGACCTGACTGCGATACCCGTAGACGCATCAGTTATTGATGGAGCTGTCCATCCAGAATTGGTCACAGATAATGCGGCATATCGTTTGTTCTTTTTGTATGTAGCTCCAGCCAGCACAGATTCAGACATTGAAAAAACGATACAACATCTCGTTCTTTCGCAACAAGCTGAATTGAAAGACATCGAAGAACAATTCGCTAATCAAGTTCTTTCTGACTTCCGAACTCAGTATGATGCGTTAGTAGTGACGTATAACGATGCGGCCATCAAAGCGCTGAACACCAGTACGCGCAACGACACCACGGCTCTGAAGAAATTTCTGGATTCCAGAGATCAGCTTGTTGACCAGACACGAGCACGGCTGTCTTCCGGGGTTTCACAGAATGCACTTCTCAAGCTTCATGAACACGTTCAGCGCGAAAAATCCCGCATGCGTGTAGCCGTGGAAGAGTAAGAAGAGAGCTAATAAAAGAAGAAAGGAACAACGAATATGAAACGAAATTTATTGATCGCGTTCGCTATGGCGTTGTTTTGTTTTCTCACGCCAAACAATCTGAAGGCATGCACTTTCACAAATCATTTCAGCCAATACAATGCGGACCCCACAACCTCTGTCATTTCGCAATCCGGTGCCAGCATTAACCTCATGGTGTATTACTATACGCAGACAAGCGGATACTCTTCGATAACGCCAGACTGTACGATGCCATATCCATATGTGTACCATCGAGCGTGGGCGAGAATCACAACCCCGTCAGGCTCGTCCGGTCGTCAAGAAGGTCCCGCCAGTTGCGCCACTTGTCAACTATCGAAATCTGCCTCGTATTCTTCGAGTCTAAGTTCTAACGACGTTCCAATACTAACTCATGAAGACGGGGGAGCAGATTGTAGCATGGCTGGGGACTTCTTTTCATACCTGCCAACGCTCCAAATCGAAGTAGCCTACACAAGAGCTAAGGGGGTTGGTACATACAGCGGCTGTACTGGCGTTGCGTCAGTAGTCTGCGATTACGACACGTTTAGCGATTGCACGCCCTCTACTTCCCCTCCAGACATGCAGATTGGAAAAGTGAGGGCCTCGTTTCCACAAGCACCACCTTTGATTTGGGAGTGCTTCGGACTCGGATTTCGTTGGTATCCATACCAGGGGAATTGGACTTTCACCAACGTGACAACATACGCTTATAAATCTGGTATAGATTTACCCGCTAATTGCACTCATAACCCGTGATTTTGGCCCTCAAACCGGGGCGGCGAAACCCGCCCCATTGTCTTACAACAAAAACTACGCAATACTTCAGTTGAGAGGCCGACCATGTGGATTCTGAAAAGCATATTCCTCGGTGTCTGGTTGTTCGGATTCGGCACTATCGCGTTCCTCTGGCTGGCAGTTTACCGGCACATGGCACCCCACACGGCCGTAGACTTAAGGCTCATCGCTGGCCTTACAACTCAAAATCCTTGGTGGTGGGCATCGCTAGTCGCCGGTGTCATTCTCGGCTGTGCCCTTGTTCGCTCTTGGCCCGGCAAAGCTTCAGTTGCTCTCTGGATTTTTCTGTTCCTGACCTCCATAGTTCCAGTGGGACTGTTTGCACTGTTCTATGTTTTCTCCTCCAAACTAAAAGAGATTGTTGGAAAACCCTAGCTATACTTGCTGACGCGGCAACGCTGAGGAGACTGGCCAGGCGTGCCGTCGCCCGCGGCCACTCGCGGCTTTTCGCAAGACGCTCTACAAATCGCTGAAGTAGTTGCAGCAGGACCTGGCCGTCATCTCCAGCTAAATACACTCCGATTTTAGCCGTGTTCTAGCCATCAATTACTTCGACCATCTAACGCGTTATTTCCTATAATGAAAAATCTCTGCGGTAATGCAGAAATCCGAACTTATGCCAAGCCAGAATTTGGGTTGGCTTGCGCAGGCTTCGTGTTATCATTTTTCGCGAAGTGACTTCCGCCCGCGCGGTTGATCTCAGCGTGCAAATTGGCGCGTTGCGCCTGCGGAATCCTATTCTCGCCGCCAGCGGTACCTTTGGTTACGGCCTCGAGTTCGCCCATCTCGTCAATCTAAACCGCCTCGGTGGCTTTGTGACAAAGGGTCTTTCCCGGGAACCCATCGAAG
>WNER01000352.1_pt1 | contig 11102 bp, 6 predicted proteins | sample 5399921 | NCBI WGS metagenome assembly WNER01 (sample SAMN13153331, study PRJNA577476) | soil metagenome | isolation source: 20 cm grassland meadow soil 5 days after 1st rain plot 5 | place: USA:California | collected 2015-09-21 | reverse complement strand
AGCCGCCCGTCAGCAGGCATCTCCGCGTCTCTTCCTTCTCGATGCATGTTCCTTGCGTGCAGACTTGGGGCCCCTCACTGAGCGCTGCCGCTCAAAGTCACCAAGCAGCAAGTTTCTGGCGTTGCTCCCGCCAGGCAACGGAAGCTATGCAGATGAGTTGCGGCTGTTCTATTGGGGAATTGACGGGTTTGTGGAATTGCATAAGTCCTGGCAGACTGAGCTTCCCCAGGCAATTCGCAGCATCTTGCAAGGGCAGTTCTGGGTACCTCCGGATGTCATGCTGGCGTTCGCCAAACAATCCAAGGCTCTGCTCGATGTTCAGCTTTTGCCCGGTCATTGCCTGACAGCACGAGAGTGCCAGGTCCTTCAGCTCCTCATGCGTCGTTCCACCAACAAAGAGATCTCCAGCACGCTTAACATCTCCGAGCGAACGGCAAAATTTCATGTTTCGAATATTTTAATCAAATTGCAACTTGAGAACAGTCATAGCTTGGCATTCGATGAACTAAAACCCAAATTGCGGACTTCCTTTCCTTAGCGGCCGCCGCCAAGTCCTGCTTAGATTGCGCGTTCCGGTCGTCGTCATTGACGGCAAACTCGCCGGTTGCTGTGCAGGGCGCGGACCGGATGAGCACGTTTTGCGCTCCGCGCTCCTCTAAGGCCACTCAGAGGGTCCGTGATGAACAGGGCTGAGCCTTTGGTGTGGCAACCCAAACGCCATTGGAATTAGGCGACACGGACACTCAAGCTAGAATGTGTGTCATGCTGCCACCGGCAGCGAGAATTCCGTGGTGCGAACGGTGCAAACCGGGCCCCCGGCACCATCCCCGCGCGCAAAATGCTTCATGCCCATTGCCCAATGAAGTACAACCTGAATTCCTTGTGATTGCCTTATAATATGAACGCCCAACAAAAAGAAACGAACCTCAAGCGGCAATCAAATATGCAGACTCACAGCTCAATTCTCACCACACCACGCGAAAATGATAAAAAGTCACCCATCCCGCGACAGTCTCTCGGAGCCGCGGTTGTCGAACGATTGCGGGAGAAGATTCTCAGCGGCGAATTGCGCGAAGGCGAACAACTTCGTCAGGATGCCATTGCCACGGAATTCCAAATCAGCCGCATTCCCGTCCGGGAAGCATTGACCCATTTGGCCGCCGAAGGCTTGGTCACCCTGGTAGCCAACCGTGGGGCTGTCGTCTCCGCGCTTTCTCCCGAGGAGATTATGGAATTGTTCGAAACGCGCGCGGTGCTGGAATGCTACATGCTTCGCTGCGCCATCCCCGAATTGACAAAACAAGATTTTCAGCGCGCAGAAGACATCCTCCGCGACTATGAGGAATCTCTGGAAAAGGACTCCGAGATGGAGTCTTGGGGCCGCTGGAACTGGAGTTTCCACTCTGCGCTCTATGCGCCGGCGAACCGGCCCAAGATGCTTGCGCTCGTCAAGAACCTGAATGTCAACTGCGACCGTTACACGCGCCTGCATCTTGTTGTAACTCGCAATCAACACCGCGCAGGCAAGGCGCACCGCGAACTTCTTGAAGCTTGTAAAACAATAGACCCCGAACTAGCCTCCGCTGCGTTGTGGAAGCACATTACGGAAGCAGGCGAATACCTGAAAGAGTTCATCAAGCGTCATCGCGAGCAGCATCAGCGCGCGTGACGCGCTGCCAGCTTATTTTCAGCCGATTCCCTTTTCTTATCCTTTAGCTAGCGCGCCTGGTCCGCGCGGACTATGCGAATTCCAAACACGCCGGGAATATCACTCCCGGGGGACGCTTCGAACCTCACCGTTACTTTTTGCTTGCCTTCAATCAACTCGGGCGGAATCGCGTACTCCACATCAAGGAAGCGCACGTCCTGCTCGGGACTTCGTCTTTCCGTTGCGTACTCTCCGACCTTTTTCCCATCCACCAGGACATCGAATGAGCCATTCCTGCGCGCATCATTGCTGAAGGTGACCACCAAGCCCATCGGATGCCCTGCCTCGACGGGCAGATCAAAGGAGAACCATTTCGTTCCGCGCCTCCCGTAGCGACCCTCAAGCTGAACCGGGGAACTTTCTTCGCCTTGCTGGTTAAAATCGCGTTCGGTCTGCATTTGTCCCGGTTGCGCGAATGCCACCGTCGCCGCCTCGAGCTTCTTTTGCTTTTCTTCTTCGGCAGCATAAGCTTCGGACTCTTTCTTCCACTCTTCCGGAGTGAACATGTCCCAGTAGATCGCGTACTTCCGGCGAGGTAACTGATAAAACGGGACGAAGGTGATGTCGGTGGCCAGGCCGACGCCGGAAGTTAGAAAAGTTCCTGGCTTGCCTGCCACAGGTTTCAGCCAATTCTCTACGGATTGGCTTGCCGCCACCAAAACCGGGGCCTTTCCAGTAACTCTCCATCCTTCGCCGTCTCTTTCTCTGAATGTTTCAGCACCCAGGTCCCCTGCCAGCACCAGCGGTCCCCACATCAGTGCGAAGCGTTCAGTATTATCAGGAAGCGGCTCTTTGCGAAGCGTTTTCGGCAGTACTAATTCCACCGTATCGCCACTTTTCCAGGTGCGTGTAATCTCCACGTAAGAATCCGGCTTTGGAAGATCCTGCTGTGCCTGGCCATTCACTTTGACACTAAAGCCCGCGCCAGCCCAATACGGGCGACGCAGAGCCAGCGTAAATCTCTTCGGTGATTTCGCCGTGATTTTAAGCGATGCAGATTCGCCGAGAGGAAAATCGGTGTTCATTTCGAGCTGCACCCCTTTAGCCTCCCAATTCGCCTGCGTGGGGACATACAGGCTCACCCAAAGTTTGTCGCCCGATTCATAGTAGATGCCGTATCCATGAAGCGCATGGCTTTCCATGCCGGTTCCCACGCAACACGTAAAGTCTTCGAACTTCTGTTGGTACTCGTGCTGCACGCCACGGCCAACCGGCACCATGTAGCAAACTCGTCCATCCTCCGGATCTTGAGAGGCCAGGATGTGATTGAACAGGGCGCGTTCGTGAAAATCAGCGTAACGAATCTCCGGATTAAGCGAGAAAAGCGTGCGCGACATTTTGATCATGTTGTAGACGTTGCAGGTTTCCGCGGTGCGTCCGTCGATGTAATCGTTCAACTTGTCCGGCGGGCCAAAATACTCATTCTTGCCGTGTCCCCCGGTGGCGAAGCTGTGATGCAGCGCGACGTCATCCCAGAAGTTCACGGCGGCTTTGCGGTCGATCTCGTCTCCCGTGTAGATGTACCTCGCTAAGGAGCCAATCATCTTGGGTACTTGGGTATTGCCGTGCTTTCCGCCAAGAATGTCCTGGCCGGCCGCGAGCGGATCGATAACCGCGCGATGCTCAAATTTTCCGGAAAGCGCCAGCCACCGCGGCTCGCCTGTGTCTGCGTAGAGATCGGCGGTGACTTCATTCATTCCGCCAAACTCGGTTGCCAGCATTTTTTGCGTTTGCTCGTCGTCGAGCTTGGAGACGATGCTCTCCACCCAACCCGCGAATTTGATTTCTACATCCAGCGCCGCGCGATTGCCGGTATAACGATAGGCGTCGCGGAGTCCCGCGAAAATTTTGTGCTCGACATACCACGGCGACCACAAGCCATTCAAATCAAATCCGCCGGAGCGGATAATTCCCTTGCAGAGCTCCTGGAATCGCACCTTTCCATCCACGCCTTGATTGTCCAGGAGCGCGCCCAGGTAGCCATCCCCCTGCGCATCCTGAATCGTTTTCAACTCACTCACGATATAATCGGCGCGTTCTTTGAACCGGGCGTCGCCCGTGGCTGCCCACATGAGACTCACTGCCGAGAGATAGTGCCCGGCTATGTGCCCGGTCAGTTGCCTTCCTGCGCCATCCCAGCCTCCGTAAGGTTTACCCTTAGGCTCAAGTCCCGCGCGCTGCCGAAGGTAAGCCAGCATCCGATCGGGCTCGAGTTGCACCAGGTATTCCGCGTCCAACTCCTGCGCGTGCTTCAGCGGCCCGCCCGTAAGCCGCACGCTGTTCAACGGCAGCGGCCGGACCTTCAGAATTTTCCCTTCCGAGGCTCGCGCCGCGTTCGGTTTCTGCCCGAACGCATGTCCCGGCAGAAACACACTCGCCAGCGATGCGACTAAGAATAGTTTCCTCACGACAGCCTCCTTAAGGCTAGAGAACTCCGCGCGCTAGAACATTCGGCTGCTCTCGTGCTTCAACCGCGTTTGCGCTCGACGGCGCGGCTAACGGCCGCTTTTGCAACTCGGCAAGCGGAACGATCCGATCTTCGTTCGATAACTCGTGTCGCCCGCTTTCAAATAGTCCCCGACATACCAGAATGTGCAGTCGTCGCTCGGGTCCATCGCCGTCGTAGTGTAGTCTTCCCAGCGCAGCGTGTTCTTCTGCGACGCTCCGCCTTCCGCGAGCACAGTTTCGTGCAGCTCCAACTGGCCTTTGGGATCGTCAACCCGCCTCGCGGCGAACCGCTGCCCTGGGAAATTCGGCAGCCCGCCGAAGGAGTATCCAACGCCTATGTCGCCTTTCTTATCCATAGCGATGCTCGGCATCCACCGGTAGAACCCTTCGGCAGCGTACGTACCCTGCTGATAGAGCACGGGGTCTCGATTCTTGTCGAGACGGAACTCGTACCAGCGCACGCCACCGCCTCCTCGCGTTGCGACTGAGTGCGCCGCGACGATCGACTCGTGCCCTCCAACTCTGCGGTAGACCAGCCGCGTCATGATCTTGTCTCCTTGCACATCAAGCCGCCGCTCCGTATCGGGCTGTGGGACGCAACTCGTCAACTGCCCGTTGCAAAGGTAGTGATACGGCGCAACGGGGATTTTCGTGGGGCTAGTCGCCTTTGTGTTCGCGGAGTTCTTCCAATCCACATGAACTTTCCAGAAATAGATGCCGTCATCATTGAAAATGTTCTTTAGCTGCGTGCCTCCGGTCGCCATCATGATGTTCGGTGATCCCGGTGGCGGCAACTTCTGGCCATCGATATCGGCATTGTTGAGGAAATTCACGCCGTCGATGGTGATGCACTGCTCGGTTGCCGGTTGGCCCGCGAGCATTTTCGTGCGATCCGCAATGCACACGTGTTTTTGAATCACGTCATCGCCCGTGCTCGTCGCCAGGTAATAGCCATCGATCCAGACCGCGGGCCGCGGGTAATCAGGAAACAACGTCCGCTCAAAAGCGTAGCGGTAATATGTGCCGAGCGGATCCGGACTGGTGCTGACTGCATAGCACATGGCCCAGACTCCTTCTTTCTTCTCGGGCGGTCTTTGTCCGCGTTGTGGCGGAGGCGGCGGTGCGGGCGGATTCGCCGGAAGTGCGGCAGCGGGTCCTGGAGACGACGCCTCACCCGCCTTCGCGAGCTGGCCCGGCGGCACTGGTTCGCCGGGAGCAAGCCCCGTCTTCCTCGGAAATTCGTCGGGGCCAATCCGCGAGAAGATGGGCATCACAATCAACCATCGCTGCGCCAGTTGGTCATAGCGCACAACTGCGTCTCCGTTGTTGCGCGCCTCGCAAACCCCGCCGAACCCTGTCCACACTGACTTCGTCGCCACAGGTCCGTACAACACGGTTCCTGTCTTGTCGTACTTCCTGCCCTTCTTCGAGTACACGGCGATTCGAGAGTTGACGGTCTGCACGATGTGATTGGGGCCTACAGCGAGACTATTGTCCGACGGGTTACGAAAGTCCGCCGTACCCTGCGGCCCCTGAAATCCCGAGCCTAATCCGTCGAAGCTCTCCAGCAGTGGCACAGCGGGCCGTGTGCCCTCGGAAGTCTGCTCCACAGCAATCTCTTCTGGGTTCAAAGCTGGTTGCGGTGATGGCGGAGGTATGGGCTCGTCCGGCCTTTGACCTGCCCCAAACACGACGAACGAAACCACAAGTCCAGTTGTCAAAATGAGGGTCGATAATGGGGCGCGTTGCATAGACAAGTCGCCAAGACCGGAGCGAAGCGCTAGATCATAAAATATACAGTGCCGCGCGCCAAACCTACTTTCTATACCGCTTTTTCGGTCCGCATCCCCCTGCTTTTTCCTCTTCGAGAGCTCAATGTAGCGTCAGGGCTTTAGCCTGACGTCTTGTCTCCGATTCCTCCGCGTCTCCGCGGCCTCTGCGCGAGAAATCCGTAGGTTCTTCCTGCGCGCCTCACTCTTCTTCCAATCCTTTGCTAATCCGAAACACGTGACCATCCGGGTGCCGCAGATGCATTTCGCGCACGCTCCACGGCATGTCGGTCGGAGGGAAGGTAACGTCGAGCCCTGCCGCCACGCACTCCTTGTGAACCGCGTCCACATCCTCAACCCACAGGGACATCCACGCGCCTTTGTCTGCGGTTTGGTCTCCGTCCGTGCCGAAGGTGGCGACGTTCGAGCCTCGGCCGCGGCCTCCTTGGCCTCCCTGGCACAGAAAAATCTCGCAGCATCCGGAGCCCACCGCCCCGAACGTCGGTTTCCCCTGAGCGTCGCCGGAGGGAGGCGTCCAGTCCCAGCACTTCCGCCAGCCCCACTTCTCGAACCACGCAAAGCTCGCGGCAATGTCTGAAACATTCAGGATCGGCGTAATGCCTCTCGCATTCATGGCGCGGAAGCATACCACCTTTCGGGCTTCTCGAAAGCTGGCAGCCGGCCCTTTGGCTGCGCTCAGGGCAAACAGTTGAAGCCTGCAGCTGACAGTCTGTCCCGACCTGTCGGGGAGGCGGGCCGTATTTCTCCTTCTAGTGACCGGTGTTTCTCGTGGGCAGGAGTTCCAGGCGGCAAAGCAGGACAGGCGTCGCGCATCCCTGCGGTTTTCAAGCTGCGGGTTTTGGTTTTAGCCGAGTCTCACGCGAGGCGGCTACTTCCGGCTGGCTTTGGCTTCCGCTACCGACTGGTTGGCGCGGAGGATGAGGTACGCGCGAACAGCTTCCACATCCTTCTGCGAGAGTTCTTTCGAGAACGAAACCATACCGAAGGACTTCAGCGACCCGCCGAGGATGACTTCCCCCCACTGCTGCGAGCTCCCGAGCGCCGCGGAATACCGCAGGTCAGGCAGCACGCCTCCGCTGACAGCCACGTCTCCATGGCAAGTGGAGCAATACCGCTGGTACAGAACCTCTCCCTTTTGCACTGTCGCCGCGCTGGCCGTTGCCCGAGGCGGATGCAATTTCGGCGGCGCGGGGTGCGGCAGTAGCGGCAAGCTCGCTTTGCCATCCAGCTTGAAAGCGAGCACGCGGCTGATGTTCTGCACGCGTCCGGACTTCAGCGCGACTTCTCCAAAGGCAAGAGGAAACACGCCGCCCCAGCCCACCACAACCGCGATGTACTGCTCTCCGTTCACGGTGTACGAGATGGGGGCCGCCACTATCCCGCTCTGCGCGTCGGCGAACCACAGCTTCTCTCCCGTTGCCGCGCGATACGCTTCGATATTCCCTTGCGCGGTTCCTTGGAACACGAGATTCCCCGCTGTCGAGAGCACTCCGCCGTTGACGGGGCTCACACGCTCCACGCGCCAGACTTCTTTCTGCTGAATGGGATCCCACGCGCAGAGATGTCCTTTGATGCTCTCGAGAACAGCTTTCTTGATTTCCGGCTTCTGCGGCAGGCCCGAAGCCACGACGTCGGTTGCCGTATTGAACGCCAGCGCCTTCTCTTGAAAATGCTCGTCCGGTTTATAGAGATAACCGGCGTCCTGCACGGGAAGGTACACCAGCCCCGTCATCGGGCTGAACGACATCGAATGCCAGCTGTGTCCGCCCAAAGGACCGGGAGCGAGCGGAGTGCCGGGGTCGCCTTCTTTGTAGCGCGCGCCGGCGTGCTCGACGGGACGGCCGGTCTTGAGGTCGATTCCGTCGGCCCAGGCCACGACAGTATACGGGACAGCAGAAATCAACTGGCCGTTGGCGCGGTCCAGGACGTAAAAGAATCCATTCTTCGGCGCGTGAAGAAGCACTTTTTTCGGAACGTTGTCAATCACGAGGTTGGCGAGAATGATTTGCTCGGCGGAGTCAAAGTCCCACACGTCGGCGGGAGTTTCCTGATAATGCCAGACGTACACGCCCGTGTCGGGCTGGAGCGCGATGACGGAACTAGTGTAAAGATTGTCGCCACCACCGGGACTTCGCGCATGCTGGTTCCAAGGAGTTCCATTGCCGGTCCCGATGTAGAGCAGGTCGAGCTCGGGGTCATAGGCCATGGACTCCCAGACGGTTCCTCCGCCGCCGAGTTTCCACCAGGAGCCGGTCCAGGTTTTGGCGGCCTTTTCCAGCGCGGAGCTTTCAAAAGGCTGCGCGGGATCGCCCGGAACGGTGTAGAAGCGCCATTGGAGTTTGCCGGTGTCCGCATCGTACGCGGAGACGTACCCGCGCACGCCCATTTCCGCTCCGCCATTGCCGATAATCACTCGCCCTTTCACAACGCGTGGCGCGCCGGTGATCGTGTAGCGGTATTTGCGGTCAATCGTGAGTGTTTCCCAAACGACTTTGCCGGAGGCGGCGTCGAGCGCGATAAGGCGCCCGTCGAGCGTCCCAACAAAGATCTTTCCTTGCCACGCGGCCGCGCCACGATTCACCACGTCGCAGCACGCGTTGATGGCCCACTCGGGAGAAACTTTGGGATCGTAGGACCAGAGCTTTTCTCCCGTGGCCGCTTTTACGGCCATGACTTTGCTCCAGGCGGTGGAAAAATACATGACACCGTCGACAACAATGGGCGTGGCTTCCTGGCCGCGGTGAGTGTCAAGATCGAGAGACCAGGCCAGGCCGAGCCGGCCGACGTTCTGGTCATTGATTTGATTGAGCGGACTGAAGCGCTGCTCGCTATAAGTGCGGCCGTGGGTCATCCAGTTGCCGGGCTCGTTGTCCGCGTGGATGATGCGCGCAGCGTCAACGCTGGCAGGAGGCAGGGGCCTTCGCGGCGCCGGAGCAGTGGATTTCTTTTCGCAACCGGCGCTGCTCAGCAGTGCGACGGCGAGGCCGAAGCTCAGGACAATTTTCCGGTGCATGGGTTTCCCTCTATTCTGAGCCAAGGAAAGCGTAGCGCGGGATGAATAAAACGGTGAGCGCCCAGATGAGCAGGCTCACTTCTTTCCGAAAGAATTTCCCCGTCTCCTGATATGCTGTGCCGCGCGAGCGCGAGTTTACATCAGACGCAGAGGAAGACAAATGGAAGAGCCAGCCACGAAGTGTTTTGGAGAGAAACATCTACGTACGTCCTATTGTCTAAGAATCGGTTGCCTCGCTGGCCTTCTGCTTTTCACGCCTTGGGTGCGGGCGCAAAGCAAAGCGCAGCGTTCAGCTACTGCTGGTCAAACCGCAGGAGAGCGGCGGGGGACTCTGAACCTGGAAGCGGCGCGCGTGAATCCTTTGCAGCTGCGCAATCTCCTGAAAAAAATGCCCAAAGGCGCGGACTTGCATAATCATTTGAGCGGCGCGGTGTATGCGGAATCGTGGATTCGCGCGGCTGCGGAAGATCAGCTTTGCGTGAATCTCGCTTCCCTTTCGTTCGCAAAGCCGGGTGAAGCAGGCTGCGGAAACGGGAAAGTTCCGGCTGCGGAAGCGTACAAGGATCAACATCTGTTTGACGCGCTGGTAGACGCTTTCTCGATGCGCGGCTTTGTTCCTTCACCTGGCGTGACGGCGCACGACCATTTTTTTGATGCCTTCGCTAAGTTTGGAGGGACGAGTCACCGCCATCTCGGCGAATGGCTCGATGAACTTGCCACGCGCGCGGATGCGCAGAACGAACAATATCTCGAGCTGATGCACACACCCGAATTTGGCCACGCCGCGTCGCTTGCTTCAGAAATCGTGTGGCAAGAAGACCTTGGCCGGTTTCGCGAAGCGTTATTGGCTCGCGGTTTGCGCGACGAAGTCGCCGCTGCCAAAGCGGAGATGGATCAAGCAGAAACTCTGCGACGGCAGCGCGAGCGTTGTGGGCAGGCGGATGCCTCCTCCGCGTGCCGCGTGGAGATTCGTTATCTTTGCCAGGTGCTCCGCGGCTTTCCCAGGCAGCAGGTGTTTGCGCAAACCGTGCTGTGTTTTGAGACCGCCGCGGCCGACCCGCGCTTTGCCGGCATTAATTTTGTCATGCCTGAAGACGGTTACATTTCCATGTCCGACTATGCCTTGCACATGCGCATGATCGCTTTCTTGCGCAAACTTTATCCGAAAATTCATTTAACACTGCATGCGGGAGAAATTGCGCCGGGCCTTGTTCCCTATGAAGGACTTTGCTGCCACATTCGCTTGGCCGTCGAAGTTGCGAAGGCCGAGCGCATCGGCCACGGCGTGGACATCATGTACGAAAATCATCCTCACGAATTGCTGAAGGAAATGGCGCGCGGCCACGTGATGGTGGAAATCAGCCTGACCAGTAACGACGTCATTCTCGGGGTGAGCGGAAAGGAGCACCCGTTCCCTCTTTACCGCCAATTCGGAGTGCCTGTCGCGCTGGCAACCGACGATGAAGGCGTCTCGCGGATCGACCTGACTCACGAATATGTGCGCGCGGTGCAAACCTACAATCTGAACTACCACGATCTCAAGCAGATCGTCCGCACAAGCCTGGAACATATTTTTCTTCCCGGAGAAAGTCTGTGGCGCGCGCCGGATAATTTCACGCGAACCGTTTCTGCTTGCGCGAAAGATTCTCTTGGAAGTGAAAAGCCCTCCTCAGCGTGCAGCTCCTTCCTCAAGTCCAGCGAAAAAGCCACACAACAATGGGAACTCGAACGCCGCTCCCGCCAATTCGAGTCCGAATTATGATTTTTTCCAGGCGGCCTGCCTTTCGACATTTTCACCCCCGTGGACAAGTAGCATGCGGGGCAAGCAGGTGGGGATTCACGAGCGTCTCAAGCTCGACACGCAGTTTTAACTTTTCTGGTACCTGTAGTACCTTACGTGACGCAAATACTTTGCAATTAGCATTTTGCAAGTCCTTAAAGGACAATGACTTGCAACTTTCTTACATTTTGACTTGACAAGAAAATGAACCTGTGATAGCCTTATTTTCATTGATTACTGCGCCCCGACCCTGCTCGGGGCGTTTTCTTTTGTAGCGGCGACTTGATGTCGCCGTTTTTTTGCACCGCGCCACCTCCCCGCTGCTGACCTGAAGCCCAAGGGCCGTAGGCGCGTCACTCTCGG
>WNER01000351.1_pt1 | contig 11110 bp, 11 predicted proteins | sample 5399921 | NCBI WGS metagenome assembly WNER01 (sample SAMN13153331, study PRJNA577476) | soil metagenome | isolation source: 20 cm grassland meadow soil 5 days after 1st rain plot 5 | place: USA:California | collected 2015-09-21 | reverse complement strand
GTCCTTCGTCCCATGCAAGATCTGTCGCTGGAGATTGCTAAGATCGACATCGTCGAAATCGACCAAACCAAGTTTGCCCACGCCGGCAGCGGCAAGATAAAGCGCAGCCGGCGAACCGAGCCCGCCTGCGCCGATGCACAAAACTCGCGCGGCGTTCAAGCGACTTTGCCCTTCCGCGCCGACCTCCGGCATGATCATATGCCGCGAATAACGCAGTTGCTCGTCTTTGGTCATCACGTTTTGATCAGGTCCCAATTGATTCCAACGATCCGCTTGTTCTCGAATCGCTTCAACGATTTTGGAAAAAACAGGTAGCTCGCGCCTTTCTGTTCTTTGAACCCAACCATGCCGAATTCGCTTCCGGCTCCGCTTTTTTTAATCGTCATCACCCGGTTGTTTTTGATTTCCGATTGCAGGTGCCGATCTTGCGCCGGCTTTTGCCAGAGGGTGTAAACCTCGGGACGGCCCCCTGTTTCCACGACATCGGCAAAGCGCGCAGTTTTGACTTTGAGAAGTTTCACAGCAGAAGTTGAGCGGTTAAGTTGTTGAGAAGAGGAGATAATTTTCGCCTCAACCACTCAACCACTCAACGGCTCAACGTCTCAACCAAAGAAAAGTCCGCCAGAGAACTACGGCAAGGAGGATCAAACTACCGTTGCTGCATTCCTGCCCTGGCGGGGTTCGTCAGTCCTCAATCCATAGCCCCTGACGGAACCGAAACCTAGCGCAAGCCTTCTCCTGAGCAACGTCGAATGGATCGACATGGGGCAATCGCGAGTCTTATCATCGCGGTGTGAAACTGCTGGCGCTTCTGTTGTTAGTCGCTGCGCAACTCGGTTGCACGACTCTCGCTAACCAACGCGATCTTTACAGTCCCGAACCGGCGCCCGATTCGCACGAAGCGACGCGGCAAATGAGAACAAGGCCGCAGAACGAACACACGCCGGCGCCAAAACCGCAGTTTCGTTAGCGATTAACCGAACGGCAAATTCGCTTTGACCCGCGCTTCGTCGGTTTTATCGACCCGCGCCATTTTGCCGAGGTGCCGCTTGCGTTTGGCGTTCTTAGCGGAAAGCAAATGACGCCGTGACGATTGGCCGCGCAAAACTTTGCCGCGGGCAGTGATCTTGAATCTTTTCCTGACCGCCTTTTTGGTTTTGCTGCGCGAGATTGCTTTCGGCATAAGGCGCGAAAGATAAGGGCCGCCGCTCGAATCACAAATTCTTTTTGGTATTTGCTCGACGGCGGCAAAAGCAGCAAACCCCAAAAGCCAGGCTCCAAAAAATTTCAATCTTCAAATTCCAAGCGCAATAAGGCGCGACAACGCTTGAACATTGAATTTTGAACTTCTCTGGGATTTGGAGATCCGAATTTGGAACTTTCACTGCGCCGACTTGCTGGGAGATTGTCATATATGGAAGCCGCCTCCCCTAAAATTCCGCGCGTCGTGATTATCGGCGCCGGGTTCGGCGGCCTGGAGGCGGCCAAGAAACTCTCCGGTGGAGCCGTCCAAGTTACGGTGGTCGACCGGACGAATTACCATTTGTTTCAACCGCTGCTTTATCAAGTCGCGACCGCTGCGCTTTCGCCGGCGGATATTGCCGCTCCCGTGCGAGCGATTTTGAGCAAATGCGAGAACATGGAGGTGATCCTCGCTGAAGTTCAATCGATCGATGTGAATGCGAGGAAGGTAAAAATGGTCGATGGCGAACTCGATTACGATTATCTCATTCTGGCCACCGGAGCGCGGCATTCCTATTTCGGACATCCGGAGTGGGAAAAACTTGCGCCTGGCCTCAAGAGTCTGGAGGACGCGGTTGAAATTCGGCGCCGGATTTTAATGGCGTTTGAATATGCCGAAAAAATCAGCGATGAGGCGGCGCGCAAAGCGGCGATGACATTTGTCATCATTGGTGGCGGCCCAACCGGCGTCGAAATGGCGGGCGCCATTGCCGAAATTGCGCGTTACACGCTGGCAAAAGATTTTCGCCACATCGATCCCTCCCAAGCGCGCGTGGTTTTGGTGGAAAGCGAACCGCGAGTGCTCGCCGCTTTCCCGGAGGATCTGCAGATCAGCGCGATGCGACAGCTGGTCGATCTTGGCATCGAAGTGCGCACCGGCATTCATGCCACCAACCTTTCGGAACAAGGTTTGCAAGTGGGGGACGAATTCATTCCGTGCCGTGTAAAAATCTGGGCGGCCGGCAACAACGCCTCCTTTGTCGGCCATTCACTTGGCGCGCCCATCGACCGCGTCGGTCGCGTCATCGTGAACAAAGATCTGACCATTCCTGATCATCCAGAAGTTCAAGTGATCGGCGACCTGACGAATTTCTCATATCAAACCGGCCAGCCGTTGCCGGGAGTCTCGCCGGTTGCAATGCAACAAGGACGCCACGCGGCGCGCAACATTCTGGCTATGATCGACGGCCGGAAGCCGCAACGGTTCTGGTATTTCGACAAGGGCAGCATGGCGACGATCGGCCGGAACAAAGCGGTCGCAGACCTTAAACTGGTGCACCTGAGCGGAATCCCGGCATGGTTGGCTTGGTTGTTCGTCCACATTATCTTTCTGGTCGGCTTTAGAAATCGCCTCGCCGTCCTTTTTCAATGGGCTTGGGCTTATTTCAGCTTCAACAAAGGCGCGCGCCTGATCACCCGAAACTTTCAGTCGGAGCAGAGGCCACCAGCCTAACGAATGGGATTCCGCATGGCAGTTGTTGGCTCGGCCGCCATCGGCAGTTATTACGGCGTAACGGTCGCACGGTGGTCGAGATGAAGCGCAGGGTTCAACCCGCCGTCCCGAAAATCACGGTGCGCAATCTCCAGCGCAAAGTCCCGGTGAAAGTTGCTGATCTTCAGAGGTTTGCGCAAAAGGCTGCCAAGCTTTGTCTTCGCCTGCCGCGCAAAAGCAAAACGGACCTGAGCGAGTTGCGGGAGATTTCGATGTTAGTCGTCTCGGATCGCCGGATGGCATCGTTGCATAGGCAGTTCATGAATGAATCGGGCCCTACCGACGTGATCACATTTCAGCACGGCGAAATCTTCATCAGCGCCGAGACTGCTCGTCGTAATGCCCAACGGTTTGGAAACGCCTTCGCGCCCGAGCTGCGCTTGTACGTCGTCCACGGTTTGCTCCACTTGCACGGGTTCGACGATCGAGATGAGAGTAACGCGCGGAAGATGGAAATCGTTCAGCGCAGAATTCTTAATCAAGGGAGTTGTTTGAAGTGAAGGCGCAGTGTGATAACATTTTTTTCATGAGCGCGGTGAATGCCGGGCAGCTCGAAAAAGGATCTACTTCCACGGTGGAAGCGCCGATCAAAGAAAAAGAAACGCGCGGTGAAGAAGAACTCGATGTGCCGTGGCAGGTCGTCGTGCACAACGATCCGGTTAATTTGATGACTTACGTGACAATGGTTTTCCAGCGCGTCTTTGGTTATCCGCGCGAAAAAGCGGAGCGTCACATGTTGGAAGTTCATCAAAAAGGCCGTTCGATTTTATGGAGCGGTGTGCGTGAACCCGCCGAGTTCTACGTCGAGCAACTTCATGGTTATCTCCTGCTCGCGACCCTGGAGAAAGTCGTTTGATATGGAAATCTGCCGCCAAGACGACGCCTTACAGATCTCCGATCTGGATCCGTTTCTGGCAGAGCTGCTGCGACAAATCCCAGAGAGCACTAATCCCGACGGCGCCCCGGCCGCTGAAGCACGTCTGTTCAGCCGGCCATCGGCAGAAAAGAAAATTTGCGCAGAGTGGAAAAGTTACGTCGAACCTGAATTGCGACGGCTTTTTCGCAGCGCGACCGAAACGGTGACGGACGATCTCACCCAACTTAATGGCAACGAGAAATCATTGAGCAATTGTATTCTCCACATTCCGATCGCCCACGCCGATGCCTGGCTGAATACGCTTAATCAGGCACGGCTTGTGATCGCCGCCAAATACAAGTTCTCGGACGAAGAATTAAACGATCACGATCGCTCTCCGATCGGTTCACGCCGGGACCTCGGATTGTTTCAGGTAAATTTTTACGGGTTTCTCCAGGAATTTATCCTGCGAGAAATATCCGGTTAAGCGGACCTCGGGTCCGATTGACCCTGACCGCGCTCGCGCACCATCGACATTAACTTGTCTTTGATCGCGTTGGAGGCCTTGGCTGGCTTGAGGCTAAGAGCGAAAGCTTCATGCAACCCGTAGCACTGATTGATAAAATCCTCAGCGGCAGAGCCGTATTGCTTGCGCGCAGCCGCAAAGTCCTGCAGCTCTTCGGGTTCTAACGCTCCGATCACGTAGAGCCGCGCGCAATTCTGGAATTCCTCAAAACTCATCTCTTAACTCCTTCAAGCTGTCGTAGATCTTTTTCAAGCCTAATTCGAGCCGGGTTTTTACCGTCCCCAAGGGTATATTCGTATGAGAAGCGATTTCGCGCTGGCTCATCCCCTGAAAAAATGCAAGTTCGATCACTTGCTGCTGGGCTTCGGGGAGAGAATTGATCACTTTGGCCATTAGAACGCGGGTGTCCCCGGCTTCAATGTCGTTCTCGGTCGCATTCTGCACCCAGGCAAGGGGTTGCTGCTCCGGTTGTGCTTGGAGACGCTCTTCGGCGCGGGCATAAGCCTGTTTTTTCCGCAATGCGTCAATCGCCCGCCGGCGGGTCAACGTCACCATCCACCCCAGCGGCTTACCTTTCTTAGCGGAAAAATTCTTCGCCCGGTTCCAAATTTCCATGAACACTTCCTGAAGAAGGTCGTCCGCCTCGGTCTCGTTGTGAATGATCCGCAAAATCAGCGCTTTCATGACCCCGTTATAGCGATCATAAAGCTGAGAAAGCGCGTCCGCGTCACCCGATTGAATGCCCAGCATCAGATCGACATCGCTCGGCGCGCCCGGTTCAAGGTCAGCCGCACTAGTCATCGATTTTTCCGAGGTCGCCACGTCAGGCTCAGACCCAGGAGCGGCTTGCAGATTTGGATCGACCACTGACGACATTCTCAAGTCTTAGTTCGGCCGGTCACCGGCGTCCAACGTTTTCGTTCTTTAGGCTCCCGATAAGCCTTGACCGGTGCGGGACTGGCCAAATACGATTCGCGCTCAACTCAGCTCGCGGTAATCCGCGTCAAAGCCAACCAAAAAAATCGCATGAAAATCATCATTTCATTTCTCGCAACCGTCTTCCTCGCGGCAATGACCTTTGCTCAGGAAGAATCAGCGTCGCCCGCAGAATCGACCGCGCCGGCAACCGAAGAAAAAGCATCGGCCACAGTCGAGGAAACGCCAGCCTCTAAGCCGGCTGAAGCCGCGTCTCCGGCTGCGGTAAAGAAAGCTGAGGCAGCAACGTCTCCAAAAGCTGCCGCAAGTGCCGCGGCAACAACCACGACCGCGAAACCGGCTGCGTCTACCGCTGCTTCGAGCGGAAAGAAAATGGGCGTCCGGGAGATGGAAGAAAAATGGGAAGCTTCGATTCCCAGTCACGACTTCACGACAGTCCAGGGATTCGTTGCCTCTGATTTCGTCGGCGTATCCTCACAAGGCAAGTTTGTCGACAAGTCCAGCATGCTGGCAGAATACAAGAAGGACAAGGACACCTACAAGTCGGCGAAAAACGAGAGACTAAACGTCAAGTCTTTCGGGCCGAATGTTACGGTTGTGACCGGCCGCGCCCGGGAAAAGGGAACGGGCAAAGACGGTAAAGCGTTCGATCGAACCTTCCTTTTCACCGACACCTGGATCTTGCGCAACGGACAATGGCAGTGCGTCGCTTCGCAGATCGGCAAAGTTAAGGGATAATCCACACTTCAGTTGCTCAAAAGGCGGCCGCGGCAACGCGGCCGCCCTTTTTTGCGCCAGCGCTCCCAGGATATCGCTCCTCGGCCCAAACTAACGGATCATTGCGCGGCGTGCTTTGTGCGGCAAAGGTTACTCGCATGCCGTCGAGCACGAAAGAATCAGTGGCCGATCCGCTTTGGTACAAGGACGCGGTCATCTACGAGCTGCACGTCAAAACCTTCCATGACAGCGATGGCGACGGCATTGGCGATTTTCGCGGTCTGATCCAAAAACTCGATTACCTCCAGGAGCTCGGCATTACCGCGATCTGGCTCTTGCCCTTTTATCCATCCCCACTGCGTGATGATGGCTACGACATCGCCGATTATTTCGACGTCAATCCGAACTACGGAACGCTCGACGATTTTCGCGCGTTCCTCGACGCGGCGCACCAACGCGGCCTGCGCGTCATCACCGAGTTGGTCATCAATCACACCTCCGACCAAAATCCGTGGTTCCAAAAGTCCCGGCGCGCGCCGCCCGGTTCACCCGAACGCGAATTTTATGTCTGGAGCGATACGCCGGAAAAATATTCAGACGCACGGATCATCTTCAAAGATTTCGAAACGTCGAATTGGTCATGGGATCCGTTGGCCAAGGCTTACTATTGGCACCGCTTCTATGCGCACCAGCCTGATTTGAACTTCGACAATCCGGCCGTCCACAAAGCGGTCGAGAAGGTTTGCGACTTCTGGCTCGCCATGGGCGTCGACGGAGTGCGGCTCGACGCCGTGCCTTATCTCTACGAGCGCGAAGGGACGAGCTGCGAAAATCTACCCGAGACGCATGCCTACCTGAAAAAGTTGCGCGCCCACGTCGATCGAAAATTCCCCGGCCGCATGTTGCTCGCCGAGGCGAACCAGTGGCCGGAAGATGCGGTCGCCTATTTCGGCAGCGGCGACGAGTCGCACATGAGTTTTCATTTCCCGCTCATGCCGCGCATGTTCATGGCGTTGCAAATGGAAGATCGGTTTCCGATCATCGATATCCTCGATCAAACGCCGCCGATTCCGGACAACTGCCAGTGGGCGATGTTCCTGCGCAATCACGACGAGCTGACGCTCGAAATGGTGACGGACGAGGAGCGCGATTACATGTGGCACGTTTACGCCAACGATCCGCACGCGCGGATTAATCTCGGGATTCGCCGAAGGCTGGCGCCCCTGCTCGCCAATAGCCGGCGCAAAATGGAACTTCTCAACACCATGCTTCTCTCCATGCCCGGCACGCCAATCATTTATTACGGCGACGAAATCGGGATGGGCGACAACATTTACCTTGGCGATCGCAACGGCTGTCGGACCCCGATGCAATGGAGTCCCGACCGCAATGCCGGTTTTTCCCTGGCCAATCCGCAACAGCTGCACTTGCCCGTCATCATCGATCCCGAATACCACTTCGAAGCGATCAATGTCGAAAATCAGCAGAAGAATTTATCATCTCTCCTTTGGTGGATGCGCCGCGTCATCGCGACCCGGAAAAATTTCCGCGCTTTTTCCCGCGGCACGCTCGAGTTCCTTTTTCCAGATAACGCGAAGGTGCTGGCGTTTCTGCGCCGCTACGAAGACGAAACGGTTCTCGTGGTTGTGAATCTCTCTCGCTTCGCCCAAGTAGTGGAGCTCGATCTGGCGCAATTCTCCGGATGCGTGCCCGTTGAAGTCTTCAGTCGTAATCGCTTTCCGACGATAAAAAGATCCGCCTACGTCCTGACGCTTGGACCGCATTCACATTATTGGTTTACGCTTCAGCCCCAGACCGAACGGCGCCGATTGGAGAAGAAGCGCGTGGTGCCGACGCTCAATACGCTTCCTGAGTTGCAATCGTTGCTCGATGATGGCGCGCGCGCGCGCATCGAAGGAGAAGTCTTACCCGAATACATCGCCACTTGTCGCTGGTTCGGCGCGAAGGCGCGCACGCTTCGGCAAATGCGCGTTCTTGAGCGTTCCGCTATTTCTTCCGAGCCCAACGCCGCGCAATTTTGGTTCGTCGAAGTGAGCTATCTTGATGGCCCGACCGAAACCTATGCTTTACCGGTAAAGATCCTTTCCGACGACAAAGCGCGATCGCTTGCCCAATCTGCGCCGCACGCGGTCATCGCGCGCTTCAGTGACGAGCACGGTTCCATTCTCTTCGACGCGGTTTGGGACACCGATTTTCGCGAAAAACTTTTTCGCCTCATGCTGGATCGACAACATGCCAGCGGGCGAAATGGAAATCTGGTCGGCGCACTGAGTCCACGGATCAGACCGGTCACGACCGTTCTGCCTTCAAATGTGCTCCGCGGCGAGCAGAGCAACTCATCCATGCTTTTTGCCGACAAATTCTTCCTCAAGCTTTACCGGAAACTTGAGGACGGCGTGAACCCCGACGTCGAGGTCACGCGGTTCCTGACCGAGCGCGCGCAATTCGATAACGTGCCCGCGTTTGGCGGTGCAATTGAATATCGCCGGGCTAAAACGCAACCCACCGTTGTTTGCTTGTTGCAGGACGCAATCACGAGTGAATCCGACGCCTGGACGATGACGCTCGATCACGTCGGCCGTTTTTACGAACGCGTCCTTTGCCGTAAAGCCGAGCTGCAAAATGAAACCGCGCCGGCTGGCCCGCTGGTCGAAGAATTGGTCGGTGGGGTTTACGCCGAGAAAGCAAAACTGCTCGCGCAACGCACCGGCGAATTGCATCTCGCGCTCGCCTCAGTCCGGGACGATCCCATATTCGCGCCGGAACCGTTCAACGCCATGGCCCAGCGTTCTGTTTATCAAAGCATGCGCGCGCTCCTGCGCCGCAATTTCGAATCGCTGAAAAAGAAATTGCGCGACGTGCCCGAAAATCTTCGCGACGAAGCCAAAGACGTTCTCGGTACCGAAAAGGAAATTCTCGCCCGCGAAAAACGTCTGCTCGATCGCAAAACCAACGCCGCCAAAATCCGGATCCACGGCGATTATCATCTCGGCCAGGTCCTCTCCACCGGAAAAGACTTCGTCATTCTCGATTTCGAAGGCGAACCGGCACGGCCGTTGAGCGAGCGCAAACTCAAACGCTCCGCGCTGCGCGACGTCGCCGGCATGATGCGCTCGTTTCAATACGCCGCTTACAGCGCGCTTTGGCAACCGGCCATGCGCGCAGAAGACGTCCCGTTCCTCGAGCGCTGGGCCGATCTCTGGTATCGCCAGATGAGCAGCACTTTTCTCCAAAGTTACTTGCAGACTGCGTCCGGCGCGATGTTCGTCCCGCAAAACTCCGACGACCTCCAAATTCTTCTCGAAGCCTATCTCCTCGACAAAGCGGTTTACGAAATCGGCTACGAACTCAACAACCGCCCCGACTGGGTCATCATCCCCATCCGCGGCATCAAACACATTCTGAAATCAGCGTAAAAAATTGCCACCGATGCACACAGATGAAAATCTGTTTCTTTTATCTGTGAAAATCTGTGTCAATCTGTGGCTCTAAACAATGGTTTGGAAAAATCCTATGAATCAGCATCTCGACAAGATCGACAATGACATTGCGGAGAAACATCTGTTAAAGCATCCGTTTTATCTCGCCTGGACGCGCGGTGAGCTGAGCAAAGAGGCGCTGACAGATTATGCGCGGCAGTACTATCATCATGTCGCGGCGTTTCCGACCTACCTCTCGGCGGTGCATGCGAAATGCGACAATCAACCCACCCGGAAACAAATTCTTTCCAATTTGATCGACGAAGAGGCCGGTTCGCCGAATCATCCCGAGCTTTGGAAACAGTTCGCGGAAGGCCTCGGCGTACAAGATGTTGATCTTGCCAAGACGGAGAAACAGCCCGAGACGAGGGATTTGATCGGCACATTCCGATCAGTCTGCGGCAACAAATCGACCGCGGAAGGGCTGGCCGCGCTTTACGCGTACGAGAGTCAGATCCCGGCGATCTGTGAATCGAAGATCGACGGATTGAAAAAGCATTACGGATTCATCGATCCGAAGCATTACGAATATTTCTCAGTCCACATCGAAGCTGATCGCGAACATTCCGCGGCTGAGCGGAAAATGCTGAGCACGTACGTCGACAATCAAAACGTCGACAACGTGCGTGCGTCAGTGCAGCGCGTCCTCGACGCGCTCTGGGAAATGCTCTCCGGCGTTTGCCGCAGACACGCGATCGCCTGCTAAGCGGCGCGACGTGCTGCTTGTCATGTCGAGTGGAGTCGAGATATCTCTAAATATTTCAGAAATAGGAAGAGATTCCTCCACTTCGGTCGGAATGACACAGATTCGGCGGTCATAGACCGCCGCTACAATTTCAGCGCACACGGCGGCACGTGTCCCTCCAATTAAAAAATCACCTCGGCGTGATGCCTTCGGTCAGATCGACGTGAAAACTTTGCTTCACCTTGTTCGTGCCGAAACTTAATTCCGCGTTGTAATCGCCGGCCGGCAGCAATCGCTTCGGATCGTCGCCGCCGTACTCAATGCTGACATCTTTGCTCGGACGCAGGTCCCAATTCAATCGGGTGAATCCGGGCGTGCCGGGCGCTTTCAGGTTCGCGACTGGTTGCCCGGTCGATTTCGTGACTGAGAGTTTGATTTCGTCACCGGTGAATTCTTTTACCCAAACGGTAAAGAGCGCGCCTTCGGCTGGATTTTGGCCGCGATAAACTCCTTTGCCGTTGGAATCGACAAAGCCCGGCTGCAAATACGCGCCGGTGACAGAGCGCACACTAAATAGATGCGCAGGCTTCGCTGCGATCTCGGGCGTGAATTCACGGAACGGCGTACTGTCATCGATAACCGCGATGCTTCGTCCGTGCGTCGCAATGGCGAGATCGGCGGTGCGCGGATGAATCTGAATATCATCCACGCGCACCGGCGGAACATCGCCGATACGGACCCAATGCGCGCCCTGGTCGAACGACGCGAACAATCCAAAGTGCGTTCCCGCGTAAAGCAATTTCGGATTCACCAAATCTTCGCGCACAACTTCAAGTGAAGCGTTCACCGGCAAATCACCAACGACCGGTTGCCAGGTATTGCCGAGATCGCCCGTGCGCAAAATCATCGGGCGGTCGTCACCGGTGCGATACGCGTTCGTTGCCACATACGCGACGTTTGGATCGACATTCGACGGTTCGATCCGCACGACCCATTGCCCGCGGGCAGGCTCGGGCAAATTGTTGGTCAGCTCGGTCCATTTGCCGCCGTCGTTTTCGGTGATCCAAAGACGACCATCATCCGTTCCGGCCCAGAGTAATCCCGCGCGCTTGGGCGATTCGGCCACCGAAAAAACGACGCCGTAACTTTCCGCGCC
>WNER01000344.1_pt1 | contig 11179 bp, 10 predicted proteins | sample 5399921 | NCBI WGS metagenome assembly WNER01 (sample SAMN13153331, study PRJNA577476) | soil metagenome | isolation source: 20 cm grassland meadow soil 5 days after 1st rain plot 5 | place: USA:California | collected 2015-09-21 | reverse complement strand
ATCCAGCAGCAAAAACCCCAGCGCCAGCACCAAATAATTCAAGAAGGTGTAGTTCGCCGAAAGAATGATCCCCATCTGCCATGGCGTCACGATGCAAAAGCACACGATACGGAACCATCGCGGCAAAAACATCATCCACACCAGCCCCAGTTCCAGCGCCAGCGTTCCAAACGCCGTCGCCGCATGGAACCAGTGCGGCCAATGCTGCATGTACCACCCGATCCAGGTTGGCAGCGGACCGTTTTGGTAGTAGTCATCAAGTGCCGTGAAATTCCTCCACTCCGGATCGCCTCCCATGATTTTCCCCACGCCCGATTCGGAGTAGATGCGAAGGCATTCCCACACCAGCAAAAACCAACTCGCTCGCGAAGGCGGGCTCGTCTCGCCCCATCCCGGTCGGAACCCTCGTGGCGCATAAAACAGGGAAATGAAGCCCGCTTCCAGCAACATTCCATCTGATTGGTACGCCGAAAAATCCTGCGCCGCGCTCACAAACGAGAGGAAACACACAAAGCAAATCGCCAGCATTCCGCGCGGCCACAAATTCAAGACCAGCAGCACGGCAGCGATCATTCCCACCCAGCACATTCCCGTCAGCATGTGCCGCCCGCTCGAAAACCGCAGCAGCGTCGGCGCATACCAGTAGCCCACGCGCCCAAATTGCTCGGCTACGCCGCGCAAATATTCGTTCGCGGGGAGAATGCCTTGCGGCCCGATCAATCCTTTGATTTGAAAAGCCAGCGAGAAAAACGCGGAGTAATAGATCAGTCCCAGCGCGCGCAGAAAAATCCAGCGGGGAAGCAGCCCTTCCGTCTTGCCATGCCCCGGTTGTGACGGGTCTTTAGACCCATACCTGCCGTGCCCTTGTAGTGGCGGGTCTTTAGACCCGTTCTTTGTTTTTCGTCCCCGTAGTGGCGGGTCTTCAGACACGTACGTGCCAGGTTCGGATGCAAACAGCCAGCGCACCACCCACGCCGGTGACCAGTCCCTCATCGTGCGCCATTATAGTCCTCAGCCGTAGCGGCTGGTCCGTTGACCTGTGATTTCCTTGACTCGACCGCGCTTTCGCAGGTGAAGTATGATTCGCTCTACCTCGACACTTCCTAACAGTGGAGTTGAAGAATGAGCGCACACAATCCGTCCGCCATGGGCGCCACGGGACAACCAGCCCCAGCTGTTCCCATCTATGTCGCAGTATGCAGCCTCGTGATCATCCTTGCGCTGGTGCTCGGAGTTGGACTGGCCGTCAACCAAGTTCTGCGTCACCTCGTTCAAACCGCGCCGTTTTGCGTCGCAGTCGTACTTGGCTTTCGCCGTTCTCGCGCTGCGTATTGGGTGGCTCTGCCCTTGTTCCTCTTTTGGCTCGTTTTAATGGCCCTTATCTGGGCGTACCTGCTCGACATTTCTCACATCGTGAATGGGCACTTCTCTCCCATTGAAATTGGCATGACCATCGTTGTCGGCGTAGCCGGGATCCTCGGAATTGCGAGCCTCGCAGGCTCCAAGTCCAGTCTTTCGTTGGCCACCAAGCTAGGCTTGTTCGTCGCATTCTTGGCTATCCAGCTGGTTTGCCTGCGGATTAGTTTTCTGCCCTCGATTGCCCATCGGTGACTGCCTGGACTTGGCTAGACTTTGTCGGGCATGCCGAAGTCGCTCTTGACGAAACATCCTGAGGGATTAAAATGCTTGTTAGTGAGCAGGGTGAAGAATTTTGACAGCGGTGTGGTCGCCGCCCCTTTTCTTAAGATTCTATTTCTGCTCTCGCGCCCCGGCACAGTGCGTGGTTTGAATGACCACAGATTCTCTGTGGCCTAGCGCTCTATAACCCCTTTAGAATCAACACTTCTGCGATGCCTCGCAACTGTTGATTCTAAGGCACTTACAGAGACGCTAACTCCTTTAGAATCTGCACTTACAAAAAAGAGGGGGGAGGGGCCTCTCAGCTCTTTATTCAAGTTGCCGCGCTGCGGTCAACGACTCACTTCGGAGGAAGGCATGCCCATCAAGGTCGGCATCAACGGCTTCGGCCGCATCGGACGCAACATCATGCGCACGGCCATCGACGACAAGGATATTCAGTTCGTCGCCGTCAATGACGTTACGGACGCCAAGACGCTCGCGCACCTGCTGAAATACGATTCCGTGCTCGGCAATCTACCTCACAAAGTGACCCACACGGACGACAGTATCTCGGTGGACGGCAAGGGCTTCAAGGTATTCCGCACGAAGGATCCAGCGGAGCTGGATTGGGCTTCCGTCGGCGCGGAAATCGTCGTGGAATCCACCGGCCTTTTCACCAAAGGTCCCGACGCCAAGAAGCATCTCCGCGCACCGGTGAAGAAAGTCATCATTTCGGCCCCTGCCGATGGGCCTGACGCCACCTTTGTCCTCGGTGTGAACGACAAGACCTACGATCCCGCGAAGCACCATGTCATTTCCAATGCTTCCTGCACCACAAATTGCCTCGCGCCCGTCGCCAAGGTTATTCAGGACACGTTCGGCATCAACAGCGGCACCATGACCACCATCCATTCTTATACCAACGATCAACGCTTGCTCGATCTGCCGCACAAAGATCTGCGCCGTGCTCGCGCCGCCGCAATAAACATGATTCCTAGCTCCACGGGCGCCGCCAAGGCGTTGCACCTCGTTATCCCCGAACTGAAGGGCAAGCTCGATGGCTACGCCATGCGCGTGCCTACGCCCAACGTCAGCGTGGTGGACCTCACTGTGTTCGTCGACAAGCCAGCGACGAAGGATTCCGTGAACACTGCGCTGAAAGCCGCCGCCAACGGCCCGATGAAGGGCATTCTCGGCTATACGGAAGAGGAGCTTGTTTCCGCCGATTTCAAAGGCAACTCCAATTCATCCATCGTCGACGCCGAATACACCAAGGTTGTCGGCGACCGCTGCGTCAAAGTCCTGGCCTGGTACGACAACGAGTGGGGCTACTCCTGCCGCTGCCGCGACCTGATCAAGCTCTTAGCGTCAAAGTTCTGAGTGTAGGGGCGGGGCTTGCCTCGCTCTTTCTTTACGCACGAGTCACAAGTTACGAATCACGAGTCACGACACCATGTCCAAGCTCACGATCAACGACCTCGACCTCAAAGGTAAACGCGTCTTCATCCGCGTGGACTTCAACGTTCCCCTCAAGGAGGCTGTCGTCACTGACGACACGCGCATCCGCGAGACCCTTCCTACTCTTCGCCTCGCTATCCAGAAAGGCGCCCGCCTCGTTCTCGCTTCGCATCTAGGGCGCCCCAAAGGCGGACCAGATCCAAAATATTCTTTGCGCCCCGCCGCCAAGAAACTCGAAGAGCTTCTCGGCAAGCCGGTGGCTTTCGCCTTGGATTGCATCGGCCCCGGCGCGGAAGGTCAAAGCAAGGCGCTGCGCGACGGCGAAGTCCTCGTTCTGGAAAACGTCCGCTTCCATCCCGACGAAGAAAAGAACGACGAGACTTTTTCCAGGCAACTTGCCGCTCTTTGCGACGGCGTTTTTGTTTGCGACGCTTTTGGCTCCGCGCACCGCGCGCACGCTTCCGTTGTCGGCATCACGCGGTTCGTTCAGCAAGCTGCCGCAGGCCTGCTCATGGAAAAAGAGCTGGCCTATCTCGGCAAAGCAGTGATGAATCCCGCGCGGCCGTTCGTGGCGATTCTGGGTGGTGCCAAAGTCAGCGACAAAATTGAAGTCGTCGAAAACCTGATGAAGATTGCCGACGCCATGCTCATCGGCGGCGGGATGGCGTACACGTTCCTCAAAGCCGATGGCCACCCTATTGGCAAATCCCTCGTCGAGGACGACAAGCTCGATCTTGCAAAACGGCTTCGCAACGAAGCCCAGCAAAAGAAATTCGCCCTTCTCCTCCCGGTTGATCACGTTGTTGGCGCGGAATTCAAGGCCGATACTGCCATGAAAACCGTTTCCGTGCATGACACTCCTGACGGTTGGATGGGGCTCGACATTGGCCCCAAAACGATTGAGACCTACAAGCAGAAAATCGCAGGCGCAAAAACCATTGTCTGGAACGGCCCCATGGGTGTCTTCGAGATGCCCGCTTTCGCCAAGGGCACGCTCGAAATCGCCAAGGCTGTTGCCGGAGCCACAACGCACGGCGCAGTTTCCATCATCGGCGGAGGAGACTCCGTTGCCGCCGTCCATCAATCCGGCGTAGCCGACAAAATCTCGCACATCTCCACAGGCGGTGGCGCTTCCCTCGAATTTCTCGGCGGCCGCAAGCTTCCCGGCGTCGAAGCCCTCACCAACAAATAGAGCGCCGATGATGGATGATTCAATTCAATTTTGCCCGGGCTTCTCCCGGATCTCTGTGTTAAGTCTTTTTCTTTTTTGTTCCTGGAGGTTTGCATGCGCCGCCGCGTGATTGCCGGCAACTGGAAGATGTACAAGACCCTTGCGGAGACTCGCGCCTTCTTTTCCGCCTTCGCGCCGCTCGTTGCAAATTCCAAGCATTGCGATATCGTCATTGCCCCGCCCTTCACCGCTATCTCGACGGCCGCGGAAGCTGCGAAGAACACCAACATCGCCGTCTCCGGCCAAAATATTTCCTGGAGCAAAGAAGGCGCCTTCACCGGCGAAGTCTCGGCCACGATGCTGGTGGAGGCGGGCTGCCGCTACGTCATCATCGGCCACTCGGAGCGCCGCCAGCTCTTTCGCGAGAGCGACGACAGCGTGGCCAAAAAGACCTTGATGGCCTTGGGAGCGGGCCTTATTCCGATTGTCTGCGTCGGAGAAACTGGAGAAGATCGTGACGCCGGACTTACGGAAGAAGTCCTTCGCCGCCAATTCAGCGGCGGTCCGGGTGCGCTCACGCCTGAAGAATTCTCAAGGATTCTCATTGCCTACGAACCGGTTTGGGCCATTGGAACCGGCAGGACGGCAACGCCGGAAATTGCCGCAGATGCCCATCGCTTGCTTCGCCGCTGCGCTGGGGAGCGGTTTTCCGTCCCAATTGCCTCGGCTCTGCGGATTCTCTACGGCGGCAGCGTGAAGCCAGACAACATTAAGGGATTGATGGCACAGGAAGAACTGGATGGCGCGCTGGTAGGCGGAGCGAGCCTGGATCCAAAATCCTTCGCCTCGATCGTGAATTTCACAGCTTAGGTTTTAGGCAGAGGCCGGGCTTCAGCCCGGCGTTTAATAATGCTAGGTCTCACGAGTTTGCGGCCTGAACCTCTCGCAGGCGGCGCTGAAGATAGCGGCGTTCGCTGTCATTCGTCACCAACTCGAGCGCACGTGAATAGGTTCTCGCTGCCTCCTCGCGCGCACCGTTGCGACGCAGCAGTTCGGCGCGCGCGGAATGAAAGATGTGGTAGTTCTCAAGTTCGCCGTTGCTGGCGAGCGCATCCATGATTCGCAACCCCGATGGCGGACCCTCCACCATCGCCACAGCCACAGCTCGGTTGAGCGAGACGATAGGCGAAGGTTGCAGTCGTTCCAGGAGGTCGTAAAGGCGCACGATCTGAGGCCAGTCGGTTTCCTCGTGCCGGGCGGCCTGGCAATGCAGCGCGGCAATCGCCGCCTGCATTGCGAATGGACCTGGTCCGCCGCGCAGCGCCTCCTCCACGAGTGGAAGCGCTTCGGCAATCTGTTCCCGATTCCAACGGGAGCGATCCTGGTCCTCGAGAAGAACGAGTTCACCGGCTTCATCCAGGCGCGCATCGCGGCGCGAGTCGTGAAGCAACATCAGCGCGAGGAGGCCGGTCGCTTCGGCGGGAGGCTGCGGCGACATTAAATCTCTGACGAGCCGTCCAAGGCGAATGGCCTCGGCGGAGAGGTCGGTCCGAATCAATCGCTCGCCGCGCGTCGCTGCGTAACCTTCGTTGAAGACGAGGTAGATCACGGTCAGCACGGCGTCCAACCGCGCGGGCAACTCGCTGGCTTCGGGCACAATATAGGGGATACCGGCGTCGCGAATCTTGCGCTTCGCGCGCACCAGCCGCTGCGCCATCGTCGGGCTGGGAACGAGAAACGCGCGCGCGATTTCATCGGTCTCCAAGCCGCACAGGATGCGCAACGTCAGCGCGATTTGCGCCTCGGGGGCAAGCGCCGGGTGGCAACAGGTAAAGATCAGTCGAAGGCGATCGTCGGCAATCTCGCCGGTTTCGTAATTCGGTGGTTCCGAGGCGTAGCTCGCCGCGGGTATCAAATAGGTTTCCAGCTTTTCCCGAAACCGGTCCTTGCGGCGGATGCGATCGATAGCTTTGTGGCGGGCGGTTTGGATGAGCCAGGCTCGCGGGAATTCGGGCACTCCGGAATTGGGCCACTGGTCTGCCGCAGCCGCAAAGGCGTCCTGGGCAGCCTCTTCGGCGGCATCAAAGTCTCCGAAGAGTCCGATGAGGGCGGCCACAACCCGGCCCCAGTCGGACCGGTAAACTGCTTCTAATGCGGAAGATGCGTCCTGAGGCGCGCCTTGGGCCATGCCGCATCATAAATATTTTGAAGCGGGCTGTCGATTCGGAGCGTTGCCGTTCGATTCACCTGTGGAGGTTCACCATGAAATATTTGATCTTGATCTACGACGACGAGAAAGGCTGGGCCAAGCTCACCGAGAAGCAACAGCAGGAGGGCATGGCCATGTACATGAAGTTCACCCAGGACCTGAAGAACAGCGGCCACTGGGTTGCCAGCCACCAATTGCAACCCATCGCCACGGCCACCACCGTGCGCGAACGCGACGGCAAGCGGTTGGTCACGGATGGCCCCTACGCGGAAACGCGCGAGCAACTCGGCGGTTTCTACCTCATCGAGGCTAAAAACTTGGATGAGGCTCTCTCCATCGCCGCCCGGGTGCCGTCCGCGAAGTGGGGTGTGGTCGAGGTGCGCCCGGTCGTCGAGCGCTCCGCGCAGGCAACGGCGTAGATATATCTAAGCACGAGATCCATTGAGGAGCGGTTCGCGCGCTTTACCTTTCGCGCAGCGGAGGGAAGGTCAGGCACGCGGACCGTTCCTACGAGTTCTGGCCCTGCCAGGCGTTCAGCGAGCACACTAATTTCGCGGTTGGGTTGCTTTTGCGAGGCAACTTGAGGCTCGTGCCGAGTGCGGCTTTTGGGCGCTGTTCGCAGGAAGTCTACAATCGAAGAAGGACATCATGAAGAAAATCATGCTCGTTTTTTCAATCGCACTCGCGGCAATGTCTTTTGCCTTTTCACAGACAGACGGCAGGCACGCAAAGAAGAGCCCGCTGGACGGCGCCTGGGAGCTGGTCTCCGGACAGCAGCTCCCCAAAAGTGCGCGAGATGTCAAGATCATCTCGGGAGGACACTTCATTTTTGTTGCCTATGATGCAGAGACCGGGAAGCCGCTTTATACAGGCGGTGGAACTTACATCCTGAAGGGGAGTTCCTACATCGAACACATCGACTTCGCGAGTGATGAAATCCCCGCCGGTCTTGTCGGTAAGGACCAGCCGTTTACCGTAAAAGTGGACGGAGATACATTCACTCAAACAGGCACTCTCTCCAATGGGAAGAGCCTGTCGGAAGTTTGGAAGCGGGCTAACTGAGCGAGAGAACTGCTTCAAAGCCGCAAAAATACGGGCGGAAATGGACTTGCGCGCAAGATGGTAATCTAAGAAAATTGAAGGGAGACGGATCTTGCTGGAGATTAGGAGATAGAAATGCCAGGTTGGATGAAGTGGGCCATCGCGTTGGCGATCGGCGCCGGAATTATTGCCGTAGGGTTTCGCCTCTCGTGGGGCGGCACGTGGATTTTGAAACCGTTTTTTATTCTGAATTGCCTTGTTTTGGTCATCGTGGTGCTGCTGCAGAGCGGCAAAGCCGCTGACCTTGCCGGCGCCTTTGGAGGGGCCGGCAGCCAAACGGCGTTCGGTCCGCGAGGCGCGGCGAACGTGTTGTCCAAGGCCACGACTTGGTGCGCGGTGATGTTTATGCTTTGCGCTTTTGCCATGACTCTGCGCACCGATGAGGTCGTCAAAGAGGGCGGTTCCTCCATTCTTCAAAAAGTTTCCAAGCCCGCGTCGAAGCCGGCGGCTCCGGCTACGACTCCAGCCGTTCCTCAGCCCAATACACATGACTCGTTGCCTGCGGGCCAGCAACCTGCCTCACAGCCTCCGGCTACGACGCCGCAGTCAGGTAATCCGCCTTCTTCACAAGCTCCAGCCGGACAACAACCGGCGAGTTCGCAGCCTGCTCCTGCGCCAGCGAAAAAGCCGTAACATCGGCTGCGGCTTATTTGTTGGATACTTCACGGTTGGCAGTTCGCAGGCAATGGAATTGGAGACTCAGGCCGGAGCTGTGCAACAGGACAGCATCTGCAGGTTGCGAGGTTCAGGTTCCACAGCTAGAATGGTTTATCACCCAAGTGCGGTAGTGGCGGAACTGGCAGACGCACCAGCTTGAGGGGCTGGCGGTAGCAATACCGTGGAGGTTCGAGTCCTCTCTACCGCACCAGAATTCCCAAGGGAGATTTTTCCGGCAGGCTACTGCTTTTCTTTCTTCGGCAGCGGTTCCCAAAGCTCGATGCGGTTGCCGTCGGGGTCCATGATCCAGCCAAACTTCCCGTAATCGTACTCTTCCACTTTCGGATCCACTGATACGCCTTCTTTTCGCAGAGCATCGAGCACGGCATGGAGATCGTCTACAACGTAGTTCACCATGAGGGGCGATTGGCTCGGCTGGAAATATGTTGTGGAAGCGGGGAAGATGCACCACGCCGTGCAATTATCCGAGTAAGGGCTGTCGGGCTGATTCCAGAGGAACATCGTTCCTTGCTCGCCGTTGCTGACAATGCCGAGGTGCTTCGCATACCATTCGCGCAGGGCTTCTGGGTTTGGAGACTTGAAAAAGATTCCGCCGACGCCGCGTACTCTTGCCATAGGAGCCGCATCATACGCTTCGTGCCAACGAGGCGCAAGTCAAGTCCGTGTTAAGCTCGAAATGCTTTCCGAATCGTTTTTCCTGGGGCAAGGCCCAAGGCCCAAGGGCCTGAGAACACCATGGACAGAAAGCGTGCGATTGTTATTCTGGCGCTAAGTTACGTTGCACTCGCAGTTTCTCCGCGCTGCGTCGCTCAGAGTTCTGAGCCGGCCACCACGCCTCGAACTGCGCCGGCGGAGAAAGTCATCATCGACACGGACATCGGCGATGACATTGACGATGCTTTCGCCGTAGCCCTGGCATTGCGTAGTCCCGAGTTGCAGATTCTTGGTATTACAACCACTTTTGGCGACACGGAAATGCGCGCCAAACTCCTCGACCGCTTGCTGGGGGAAGTGGGACGCTCGGATATCCCGGTTGCGGCCGGCGTGCCAACACCGCCTAAGACCGACTTCACGCAGCTCAAGTATGCGGAGGGCGGGCGCTTCGCGAAGGCGTCTCATCCCGATGCCGTTACGTTCTTGCTGGATGCGATTCGAAAGAACCCCGGTGAAATCACGCTGGTGGCTATCGGGCCGCTGGTGAATGTGGGCGCGGCGATCGACAAAGATGCCGAGACGTTCCGCAAGCTGAGGCGGGTTGTTTTGATGGGCGGCTCGATTTTCCGCGGTTACGGTGACGTCGATTCCATGGCGCTGCGCGGGCCCGAGCCGGAATGGAATATTAAGAACGACATTCCTTCGGCGCAAAAATTGTTTGCGGCAGGCGTGCCTTTGTTTGTGATGCCGCTCGACTCCACGCAATTGAAAATGGATGCAGTGAACCGCAATTCGTTGTTCCGGCTGGGAACCCCGCTCACCGATGCCCTCACTTTGCTGTATCACGAATGGGGACAGGAAACGCCTACGCTGTTTGATCCGATGACCATCGCTTATATCGTTGCCCCAACTCTGTGTCCAGTTCAGCCCATGCACATTCGTGTGGATGAAAAGGGATTTACTCGCCCGGATCCCGGGCCTTCTAATGCGCCGAATCCGCCGAACTCCCAGGTATGCCTCAAGTCAAACGCGGACGCCTTCTTCCACTTCCTCATCCCTCGTCTCGCGAACCAATAGCCCGTGATGGCTACGGTCGAAACCTGCCCGGCGACAATCAATTTCGCGGATCCTGAACAGTTCTCCTAATCTTTAGGAGTTTCCAATCTTCCTTCCGGCGTTACCTTCCAAAAGCAAATCTGTCCGTAGGTCCCACGGTCGCGCCCGGCGTAATATTCACCGATCAAATGACGATCGTCGTCCTTGCACATTCTGAGCATGCCGGTGCCAAAATGCATGTGCATGGACTTTCGCGCATTGGCGAGCGGCTGGCACTGATATTGATAAACGAGCCCAGCCCCGCTCACGTCGGAAACTTGAATGACCGCGACGCAACTCTTGGAAATGGAGCTGGGAGTCGTTAGAAAGATGGAAATCTGCGTCCAGCTCTGAAAAATCTCAAGCATCACGTCATGCTGCTTGTCGAAGCTGTCAAAGGAAGTGACCAGGAAGCCGCTCCAACGGCCGCTGACATTCGGAATCTTGGAAAGGCCCAATTTGCGTATCCAGCTCGTCCGCCAGAGGTATTTGTCAAAAAGCGTGTAAAGAGAACCGTATAGACCGAGAGTGGAGGGAGCCTCCATCCACCACGGGACGGACACGTGCACCACCCCGAGAAACGTGGACGAGCCCCAGGCGAGCACGATGGCGATTGCCGCCAGGATGAGAGGGACAATTCTCCTCTCGTCGGAGTCTGTGCTGTAGCTGTGCATGTTCTTATCCGCCTGGCATTTGCGGCCTCCCGAGGGTCTTTCCGGCGAATCGCTGGCACACTGCAACTGGGGGACGGGGAATAGAGGGGATTCGTCTGGTGACTGGTTTCCTGAAGAGAGTTCACCCGTGTTGCTTGACTTCTTTACTTCTAAGATATACCTCCCATAACTAGCCTGGCTGTGCTAGTTGCCTGATTAGACGAGGGATCCTTTGATTTGGTGGCCTGGGGTAAAACGGTGGAATGGGCGCAAAGTGGGCTTAGTAACTGGCTTGATATAATAGCTGTGTCGCCGACAACGCTTCAGGTACTTGCGCAGGGAGTTCGGTCTGCCAGGCCAACTGCGGACTTCACCGAAAAAGGCGCATTCAGCGCTGCGTGGCTGGCTGGGCGGCCCCGCACGCGCTGCAAAAACGCGCGCCGGCCGGGCAGGGTTGTCCGCAAGCCGTGCAGAAATAGCCTCCGGTGGCGGACTTCGGGTTGGCGGGAGGTTGTGCGGGGACTTGCGCTTGCGGCTTGG
>WNER01002072.1_pt1 | contig 11203 bp, 7 predicted proteins | sample 5399921 | NCBI WGS metagenome assembly WNER01 (sample SAMN13153331, study PRJNA577476) | soil metagenome | isolation source: 20 cm grassland meadow soil 5 days after 1st rain plot 5 | place: USA:California | collected 2015-09-21 | reverse complement strand
TGGCGCCTACCCCGGGCTTCACCGGCGCCGTGGCAGTAAAAGCACGCGACTTGAAGCTGGCTTGCTGGCGATGGCCGGAAAATTTTCCGGCTGCAAGGTCCCTGCGCTGACGCGACGTTTCAGAGGCCACCCGCCATTCCCGGGAGCAGCAATGAGCCGGTTGGTAACATGTTTTCTGTGTTTGTTCGCGCTGGCGGCGACGGTCCGCGGCGAAACCGCCGTCGAGTTGCGCGTTCCCGTCGAAGGGCAACCGCTGTCGGCGAATATCACCCGCGTGCTGCAGGCGCTTCAATTTCTGGGGACGCCGTTATCGGGCGATACGATCAAGGAAGTCGAAGCTGCCGCGCAAGCCCTCGATGCGGATCGCCTTCAGGATTTGCTCGATCCGCACGTCCTTCTGGCCGTCACGATCAACCCCGAATCCCGCGTGAAAGTGCAGCGCGGCCCGGCCAAAGCCCGGTTGCAGCAGGCCGGATTCACCCCCGTGCTCGTGAAGATTATCAATCAGAGCACTCTGACGAGGGAACTGCGCATCGTGAGTCCGCAGTCAGGACAGGTCTATGCCGGCATGACGCCGCTGAGCGCGCAACGCATGCAGCGAACCCATCTCCAGGAGACGTTGGACAAGAGCGCTGCTGCGGGCCGATTTCTGGAACTGGAGATGTATTCGCGGCCGCCGATGGCGCCGAATCTGAGCGGTCTGGCAGCCGAATACGCGATCGCTCTCATCTACAGCAGCGAGTCCGGACCTCGCGAGGCCACGATTGGCTTCGAAGTCGGCCAGGAAAATCAGGACCTCGGCTTTCGCGGTGAAGCGCCGGTGCTCTTCGACATTCGACCTGCCGTTCAGGTGAGGCTGAGGGTCAAGGACCACGACGGGAAGCCCACTGCGGCACGTTTCATTTTTCGCGACGAGGCGGGACATGTGTTCCCGCCGCAGGCCAAGCGGCTCGCTCCGGATTTTTATTTTCAGCCGCAGATTTACCGGCGCGACGGCGATGTGGTGCTGCTGCCTCCAGGCCGCCTTACCATGCAATACGATCGCGGCCCCGAGTATCGGCAACTTCGACGCGAAGTTACTATTCCGTCGCGCGCTTCCGCGGAGGTCGAGGTGAAGCTCGAACGCTGGATCAATCCGATGGAGTACGGGTTCTACAGCGGCGACCACCACATTCACGGGGCCGGCTGCGCGCACTACACCAGTCCGACCGAGGGTGTGACACCGGAAGACGTGTTTCTGCAAGTGAACGGCGAAGGACTTAACGTCGGGTGCGTGTTGACGTGGGGCCCGTGCTTCGATTACCAACGGCGTTTTTTCACGCCTGCCGTGCACCAGCTCAGCGGACCACTCAGCGTGATGAAATACGATCTGGAAATCAGCGGCTTTGGTTCGGAGGCGCTGGGTCACGTTTGCCTGCTCAACCTCAAGGACCAGACTTATCCCGGTTCCGACGGCACCAAGATCAAAGGCTGGCCCACCTGGACCACGCCGGTAATGAAGTGGGCCAAGGCGCAGGGCGCCGTCACCGGTTACGCCCACTCGGCCAGCGGACTGGAGATCGACCCGCGGTCAGCCACGAAGCGGTTGTCCACGCGGTTTGATACAAACCATGATGGGCTGCTCGCGCGCGCCGAGTGCGCTGGCGCCCTGCTGCCGCTGCCATTCGACACGATCGATACGGACCACGACGGTGCGCTGACCGAATCGGAGTTGGTGGCCGCGCACGACCGCGCAGCGGAGCAATTGCCGAACCTGGCAGTTCCGCAAATGAACGGCGTGGGCGCGATGGAAATCTGTGTGAGCATGGCTGCGGGGGTGTGCGATTTCATCAGCGCCATGGACACGCCGCGCATCGCGGAGTGGAACATGTGGTACCATCTGCTCAACTGCGGCTTTCCGCTCAAGGTGAGCGGCGAAACAGATTTTCCCTGTATGAGCGGCGAACGCGTGGGACAAGGCCGCGTGTATGTGCATTTGGGCCCCGTCAAGCGCATCAACTTCGGCTCGTGGTGTGACGCGCTGGCAAAGGGCCGTTCCTATGTCTCGGACGGATTCGCTCACGCTCTTGCTTTCAGAGTGAATGACATTGCGCCTGGATATGATGACCTCCACCTGACTGCGCCTGGCCAGGTGCGGATTCGCGCCACCGTCGCCTTCGCGCCGGAGCTGCCCCGAGCAGTGGCTTACGGCGTGATTGTTCCTCCCGACGGCAAGCGGTTTGTCGGCGACACGGTCACCTTGCACGGCCCACGGACGGATGAAGTCATGCCGGGCGGTCGGCGCCTCGTCGAGATTGTGGTGAACGGGAAGTCGGTCGCGACCAATGAGGTTTCGGCTGACGGTCAAGCACACGATTTGCGCTTCGACATTCAGATCGATAAAAGTTCCTGGGTCGCGCTTCGACATTTTCCTCAGCTTCACACCAATCCCGTCAATGTACTTGTGGGCGGCAAGCCCATCCGCGCGTCGCGGTCGAGCGCCCTTTGGTGCATCGAAACCATCGAGCAACTGTGGCGGGCGCGCGGCAATAAAATTGCCGATGCCGAGCGCGCTGAGGCGCGGCGAACCTTTGACAAAGCTGTCGAGAAGTTCCGGCGCATTGCTCAGGAGGCATCGAATGACACCGAAGAAAAGGCCGATGCCGCGACCAGGTGACCCCGAAACACAGCAGCGATACAGCGCGGCGTGGACGGATCGCGTCATTTTGAATCCGTCTGATTCGCTCACCGCCGATCGATATGTTCGAACCGGCCGCGTACGCCGCGGTCGCACCGCCCAAGGACCTGTTCGTTTTCGACGACCAACTCCACTTTGTCCGAGGGAGCAAACGTTCCCCAGCCGGTCTGCGAGTCATCGCGCAAGGTCCAACTTCGGCTCCGACTGTGAAGTCGAATCCTTTCAATCCGCGGGGGCAGTCCGACGAGTTGGGTCAGGCCTGGGGCGTTTGGAATCCGGCGCTTGTCGGTCTTCCCATTGATCGCGCCTACGCCCACATCACACAATTCATCAAAGACGTTTTTCTCGACAGCCACGATTGGATTGCTGAGCAACGACACCGCTTCGCTCGTCCAGATCGAGGGCGAGGGATCCAGGGCGCCGCGAAACGCGGCCGAGGCGCAGCGCGGTGAAATCCTTACCGCGGCCCAGACCACCGCGGCGCGAAACTTCGTCAACAGGATTTCGGGCTCCACGCGCATGCTTTGTCACGGCCTGCTCTACGTTGGCAAAGGCAACTTGGCCTATATATCCAGGAACAGACCGATCAAAACGAGCCGGATTCATGGAAGGGCTACAACATTTCCAACGCCGCCAAGGTGGACAATGACCCGAACAGTCTCATGCGCCAATGGCGACACGATGACGAGGAAGTAGCCTATCCGACGTTCGAGCTAATCCAATGTCATCGGCCGCGCTCAAGGCAGGTCGACTTCACCGGTCCACACTTTTACCGTCCCGTCGGCGCAGCCGGCAGCGAGGGTGTGCCCATCGGACGAACAGGCGACGGCCAGGACTTCTCCGCTCGTCGGCAGGGTGCGGCGCAGTCTCCCCGTGGCTGCCTCCCAGATTTTGACCTGGCCAGGTTTATTCCAATCGCCATCGCCTGAGATGAGCGTCTGGCTGTCGGGCGAAAACGCCAGCGACCACACATCGCCTTCGTGCGCTTTGACGATGAGCTTCGCCTCGCGCGTCACCACGTCCCAGGTCCTGACCGTGCCATAACGGATGCCTGCCGCGAGGGTCTGGCCGTCGGGTGAGATCGCCACGGACCGGACTTCTGCGTCGGTAGCGTCGATCGTGGCTGCCAGGCTCCGCGATCGGACGCGCCACAACTTAATCGTGCTGTCGGAACTGCCGGAAACAAGCCACTGGTTGTCCGCGCTGAAGGCGACCGAGTTGATCCAGGACCTGTGGCCCCGCAGCGTCGCGCGCAACCGACCCGTTGAGGCGTTCCACAACCCCACCGTGGCATCGATGCTGCCGGTGGCGAGCCACTTTCCATCCGGACTGAACGCGACGCTCATGACCACGCCCCGATGCCCTCGCAACGTGTGACGTGTGCGTCTCGATTCGAGATCCCAGACCCGCGCCGTGTGATCGTAACTGGCCGTCGCCAACGTCTTCCCGTCCGGCGCGAAGGCCACTGATGCGACACAAGCCTCATGGCCGCGGAGCAGCGCCGCCTCTGTGCCCGTCTCGGCCTCGAGCACGCGGGCGGAAGAATCTGCGCAACCCACCGCGAGCCGCTTGCCATCGGGCGAAAAACTCATCGAACCGATCCAGCCGGGCACGGAAACGGAGAAGCGTTCGCCGGCCAGCAAAGGGCCAATGGTGAAGAACGCCACTGTCAGTGCGATCGCGCAAATTGTCCTCGATTCAGCGAGGCGGCAGGCTCTTTCGTCGCGCATGAATTTCCCTCCAACTCAGATCCAGCGCCGTAACCATTCCCATGCTTCCGCCTGCATTTCGAGGTTGAATTCGTGCGGCGTGTCGTACAGGCGGGCACGGAATCGATCTGAGACGCCTGCTTTTCCGTAGCAGGCCGCCAGTTTTTCGAACGAAGAATGGACTCCCTCGAGATTGAAAAGATCATCGCGGCTGCCATTGATCACGAGCAGCGCTGATGGAATCGCGAGCGAAGCCACGTCGGGGTAGTCCAGATATCGGTAGAGGCCGGGCACGAGTTTGGTATGGCCGATGGTATGTCTGACGTGCCGCTGGAGTTGGGTCGGGAACGAAGCCATCCAACCCACCACCACCGCCGCTCTGATGCGATCGTCCAAAGCCGCGAGATGGCAGGAACGCAGGCCACCAACGGACAAGCCCACGCAACCGATCCGCTTTTTGTCCACTTCAGGACGCGTCAGCAAATAATCCACCGAGCGAATGTCATCCCAGAAGATGACGCCTGCCCAGGTAAAGCCGGCCGAGTAAATGGTTCGCCCGACGAGCTGCTCGCTTTGACCGGAGCGCTGATTGAACGCGGAGATGCGTTCCGCCTTGATATCGTTCGGCCGTTCCCGCCAATCCGGAGGATCGTCGTCGAGGAGCATCCGCCGTTCGCCCCAATAGAACATGTCCGTCACCAGGACGACATACCCCTGGCGCACGAGTTCCGTGGCCAGACTCCTGCCGCCGTAATAGAGCCTCTTAAAATCCGTCAAGACAGGGTGCTCGTTCTCCGTTTCTACCAACTTCTCTTTGCCCCAGAGGTAAAAGCCGCCGTGATCATGCAAAGCAACGATGGCCGGCGCCGGAAACTTGACCCGTTTGGGAATCAGCAGATAGGCGGGCACGCGGATGTCCGGCGTCGTGTTGAAGTAGATTTTTTCCCGAAGGTAATTTCCCTTGTCGATTCGCTGCACGATTTCCGGCTGCGGTTTGCAGGGAGGGGGCGCATAATGCAGCAGCTCCAGGAGTTTGCCCCGGCCTTTGCGCTTCCAGCCTTGGTAGCTTTTGAACTTCGGGTTCAGAAACGAGAGCGGAAAGTCCGATTTCACCGCCTGGCTCTGGATAAATGGAAACAACGAGCCAACGTCGGACTCCGTCTTCGTAAATCGAACCGCGGTTCCCGCAATTCCGCCGCTCGGCGGCTGAGCGTTCCCGGTTACTGTCCGGTTGCTTAGATACGCGGCGGCGCACACGCCAGCGGTCAGGCGGTGAAGAAAATCGCGCCGGGAAGTCTGAGGCTTTTTCGCCTGGTGCGCCGCCCATTTCGAGGCCAGGTCTGATCGGAGTGAACTCTTATTCATTGATGTCACAGGAGCGAACGGTTTGAAGATTCAAGGAACAAGTCAATCCCACAGAAAAAATGGATACATCCTGGCTTCGGCGACCGATTCGACGAGTCTATCCAGTTGGCCTGACCGGAATGCCGCTGCTGTCTCGCCCAGGACGGAGTTGAGCCGTTACGGCCGCAGGAACCCTGAGATCGGGTCGCCACCAGTGCCGCCCCAAAGCTTGGGATCGAACGCGGCCTTTGTGGTGCAGAAGTTGATGTGGCCATCGCCCCAAAGGACATTAAGGCCGTACGGATTCTTGCCGGTAACATGAGCCAGGGTGCCCCAGGTATAGATCAGGTCGGTCATCATCGACCGCTGCGCGCTTAGTTCTGTCTGCTTATGGGCCACTTGCACCCAGCCCCGGTTCGCATCATTCGGCTTGCTGGAAAGAATATCCGTTTGCGGGAAGTAAGTGTAGGTGGTATTGACCTGGCCATCGATTGCGTACATAGGCCAAGGGACCTTGGCGCTTTCGAAGTATTTCTTCTCGAAAACAATTAACAAATTCTTTTTATGCTTGAGGCTCGGGCAATAGAATATGCCCGGGGTCTTCAGATAGTTGCCGGCGTAGAGATACCCCAGGTTCACCGCAAACTTCGGATTAGCCGGTTGACCGAGTTTTGGAGGACGCTCCCAAAAAAGCAGGTAGCCTCGCCAAGGCTCGGAATTCTGAATTCGGTCCGGATCGAATTCGGGCGGCGGAAGCCGGTCCTGGTTGTCATCCGCGTAGATGAAGAGTGCCAGGCCCATTTGCCGGAGGTTGTTCAGGCAGCTTGACTTCTTGCCATTCTCCTTCGCGCGCGACAACGCGGGCAGGAGCATACCTGCGAGAATCGCGATGATGGCGATCACGACCAGCAGCTCGATCAAGGTGAAGGCTGGCCAGGTATTCCGCCGGTCATGACGATGGAAAAGACCTGTGCCCCGGAAACGACAGTGAGTTGGCTTCATAGGCAGTCTGTTCTTCACGAAATCTCCGTGTTGTCGTACTAGGGCCGGAGGAGAGACACGATTGTTCGAAACTTCGTCGGATTGTCGCCGGGGTTCTGCAGGCTGGCGGCATCGTCGCCGGGGTCCCATAGCTTCGGATCAAACGCTTTCTTCGTCGCGCTGAAGGAAACGTGGGTGTCGCCCCACAGCGCGTTGATGCCAACCGGATTCCGACTGGTGGTATGCGGTCGGGTCCTCAACGTGTAGATCAAGTCTGTGACGATGGAACGTTGGGCGACGAACTGCGAGGACTTCTCCGCCACGAGCGACCACTCCTCTTCGCCGGGCTTGGGCGCTGGTTTCGGCCGGTCGGACTGGGGGTAATACATGTAGTTGCCACGCACATCCTCTCGTTTGTCGTCGCATTTGGGCCAAGGGAATTTCGCGTTCTCATAGTATTTCATTTCAAACCGAACGACCAGCAGCTCCGGGTGCCGGAGACCGGGATCGTAAAAGGTTCTGGGCGTTGTGATCAACTTCGAGGTGTAGAGGTAGGCGAGGTTATATGGATTCTTCACGTCCGCCGGCCTTCCGGCCATGCCGTAGAACAGAAAATAACTCTCGAACGGACCAGAGCCTGGGTCCTTCTCCGGATTAAACAGCGTGGGTGGGACCCGGTCATTGTTATTGTCCGCGTACATGGCGAGACCCAGGCCGAGCTGCCGCAGGTTGTTCGTGCAACTGATCCGATTGGTCTGGTTTTTGGCGTTCGTCAAAGCTGGCAACAGCAGGGCGGCCAGGATCGCGATAATGGCGATTACCACCAGCAGTTCGATCAACGTGAAAGCGTGCGGTGCCGCCGACGCCCGGACGTGCCGAAAAGTGCATTTTCTTCGGGGATGATCACCGTTTAACCTCATGGGAAGCCTCCTTCCGCTTTTGCGCATTGGGACCATGAACCCACCCCCAACCCCTCCGAAGGAGGGGAGTCCACGTCGAGGCACGCTTGCCGAGTTCCCCTCTTGGGAGGGGTCAGGGGTCGGTTCATGGAAAGTGGTTGGTCAGCTTGTGTCTTAAATACGCCTTCCAAACGAACGGAGCAAGCTGTTTGTTACTCGCTTTGGTGTTGAGAGAACTAAGGCCGACAATTAGCATCGATTCATGCCTATCCAAAATAAACTCCTTGCCTTGAAAACGCTCGCGGGTGCGAAGCAGTCGTCAGGCGCGCTCCTGGCCACTGCTCTGTTCACGATTGTCATCACGGCCGCTGACGCACAGGCCCCGTTCCGGGAACGGTTGGGTCGCGTGCCCTTCAAGATCGCCTACGAAACCTACGTCAACGACAATTGGGAAATCTTCGTCATCAACGCCGACGGGTCGAACCCGGTCAACCTCACTCAAACGCCGAAAGAACACGAGCATTACCCGCAGGTGTCGCCCGACGGCACGAAGATTTGTTTTGTGGCCGACGAGGGGGAAGGCCGGGAAACCGTCCGCAGTCTGTATGTGATGGACGTTGACGGCAGAAATCGAAAGCACCTCGTGGACCACGCGCGCGAACCGTTCTGGAGTCCGGACGGCAAGGTGATTGGTTTTCTGCCGCAGGAGTATCCAAAGTTCAACGTCATCGATTACTACACCACGGGGATGAGTTTTTACGACTTGAATACGGGTAAAATCGAAGCCCATCTCAACAGCACGAACCTGCACCATCTCTACAACCCTTGCTTTGCTCCGAATGGCAAATGGGTGGTGGCGACCGTGCATGCCGGCATGGGTGTTGACCACGGCATCCTGCTCATCGCGACACACGGGACGAACATCATTAACCTGAAAATCCCGGGTTGTCGTCCGTGCCTCAGCCCGGACGGAAAACAAATCGCGTGGGGGTCTGGTGATCATGAAATCGACGTTGCGCCCATTGATCTGGACTCGGACTCGCCGGTGGTGGGGTCCCGGCGTCTCCGCATCCAGGACAAAACGAACGAGACTTACCACGTTGACTGGTCGCCAGACAGCCGGTTCCTGAGCCTGAGCCGTGGACCCGCGAGCAAAGGAGATCCAACCAAACCGGGAACATTCCAGTCCGCTTGCGAAATCGTGGGCGTTTATGCCCCCGGCTGGGACCTTTGCGCCGTCTCGGCCGAACACGAGGGAGTTCTCGACCTCAGCCAGGCCACCGACGCGGACTTCACGATGCTGACCACGAACGGATTGAGCAACAAGGAGTCGGCCTGGTTCCAAACGAACGCAAAGAAACGGAGCGCGCCGTGATTTGGAATGTTTGCACGCCTCTTGCCGTAGTGACACTCCTGACTGCTTGCGGGAGGTCCGAACCGGATTCTCCAGGCGGAACAAAGTTGGCGGGGGCTTCCGCCAATTCCGGATCGGAATTCAACGGTCCTGTGGAGATCGTCACGCGATCGGGTGTCGCCATGATCTCTCTGCCGGGCGGCGAATTCATTATGGGGAACGACCAGGGGAACGCCGACGAGGCCCCCGCGCATAAGGTGAGGATTAGCCCATTCCTGATTGACAAATACGAGGTGACGCATGAGCTGTTCACGAAAGCGCAATTGCCGAATCCGTCGCACTGGCAGGACAGCCCGAAGAAACCAGTGGAGCGAGTCCGTTGGCGCGATGCCAAACAGTACTGCAACGAGCGTTCACTTCTGGAAGGACTGAAACCATGTTACGACGAGAAGACCACCGACTGGGATTGCGATTACGCGGCGAATGGTTACCGCCTGCCGACCGAAGCGGAATGGGAATACGCCTGCCGCGCCGGCGGAGACGGACCTTACGATTTTGGGCAGCCGGACAAGCTCCGGCAGTACTCATGGTTTACGGACAACGCCGGCGAAAAAACTCACGCGGTCGGAGAAAAGAAGCCGAATCGCTGGGGCATCTTCGACTTGTACGGCAACGTGTCGGAATGGTGCGAGGACGTTTACGCTCCGACCTATTACCAGGAGAGCGCGCCGGTCGATCCGCACGGGCCGCCCAGCCCAGGCAAGGACGTGAAACGCGTCATGCGCGGCGGCTCCTGGAAGGCGAGCGCCGATATGTGCCGCGCCACGTTTCGCCAGGGGCAGCGAACTGGGGACTCAGACGCCTGTTTCTTCACGGACTACTGCGGCTTCCGCTGCGTGCGCAGAGCGACGATGGAGGAGCTTCAGCGTCTGAAGCATTCGCGGAAGCCATAGCCCCATGCCCTCGCCAAACGCAGCGTTCGACGCCAGCCCAAAACACCAAACACCAAACCCCCAAACTCCAAAGAAACACGAACCTTCAAACACCAAAAGCGATTCCTGCCGCCCTGGCACACATCTGTCTGCTGGTGAAAGATGCGATTTCATTGGTGGACTTTTCGGAAGTTGGGTGTTTGGGATTTCTTTGGGTTTTGGAGTTTGGAATTTGGTGTTTTGAATCCGTCACGTAACCGCCCGCCTACACCATGCTCTTTCACACCTGGCCCTTCGCAATTTTCCTGCTCATTGTCCTGCCGGTGTTCTTCGCGCTGCGGAAGACCCGCTTGTGGCTGCCCTGGCTGACGGCGGCCTCCTACTTCTTCTACGGCTGGTGGAATCCTCACTACCTGTTCCTGGTTTTTTACTCGACGGTACTCGATTTCTCGCTGGTGGCGCTGATGGACCACTGTCCGCGCGGCGGACAGAAGGTGGACGTGCGGGCGCGCCTGACGCGCCTGCGGTTTGATGATCGCGTGCTCAAGTTCGCGTTTATCGGCGCGAGCTCAGCCGCCGCCGGTATCCTGGGGATGGCATTGCTTGGCCCGAAAACGCTGCGACCGACGATGGCGGCGTTCGGCGTGCTGGTGCTGCTGATGGCGTTGGGCGCCCTCTTCAGCAGCCGCCGAATCTGGTTGTTAATCAGCCTGGTGAACAACCTTGCACTCCTCCTCTTTTTCAAATACGCGCGCTTCGTCGTGGAGAACCTCAACGCAGTGTTCTCCGGACTCCATGTCGCGGTAAAATTGCCGGATCCTTCCACGCTCATGCCGTTCGGGTTCCAGTACCTGCTTCCGGTCGGCATATCTTTCTTCACCTTCCAGTCATTGAGTTACACGATTGATTTTTATCTGAGCAACGTCCAGCGCGAGCGGAACTTTCTCCGCTTCGCCACTTTCGTTTGTTTCTTTCCCCAGCTCATGGCCGGGCCGATCGAACGCGCCCGGCATCTGCTCCCGCAGTTCCGCCAGTTCCCGCCCATCCGCTTGCAGAACTTCACCGACGGCGCGTCTCTGTTCCTCGTTGGTCTGTTCAAGAAACTGGCGCTTGCCAATTACCTTTCGTTCTATGTCGAACGCGTCTATGACAACCCGAAGGCGCACGGCGCGCCGGCGCTGATCCTGGCCACCGCCGCCTTTGGCTGGCAAATTTTCTTCGACTTCAGCGGTTACACGGATATGGCCCGCGGCGTCGCGAAGTTCATGGGCTTTCATTTGATTTTGAACTTCAACAATCCATACCTC
>WNER01000336.1_pt1 | contig 11254 bp, 10 predicted proteins | sample 5399921 | NCBI WGS metagenome assembly WNER01 (sample SAMN13153331, study PRJNA577476) | soil metagenome | isolation source: 20 cm grassland meadow soil 5 days after 1st rain plot 5 | place: USA:California | collected 2015-09-21 | reverse complement strand
GAGGTGCACCGCAAGGATCGTATTCTGGCGGAGCGGCCAGAACCCGCGGCCGTCGAGTCCCGCTTCGCTGTATAGCGCATCGTTGAGCAATCCGCCGCGACTCGCCAAGCGGCCGTACGCGACCCACTGCGTGCCGTGGCTGGGTATCGTCAGGTCGTCCCGTGTGTCATACGTGATGGATAGCCGCTGGAGGAGCTCCCTGTCCGTGCCCAGACCCGTAATGTGCGGGAAGCGCTGCTCGATCGACTCGATACCCGGCAATGTTCCTGGCAGCACGTCCACGGACCGTGCGCGGACGGTATACGTCAGCTGCCAGATTCTGCTGATGTTCAGCCCGATCTGAGCCCGGGCGACCTGTTGCGCTGCGGTGTAGTTTGTCTGGGAGCTCTCCGGCGTTTTGTTGCCGGTACCGAAGAAACGTGGAGTGCCGTCACGATCGTAGATCAGGCCTCCTGTGAACGACCAGCGGTCCCGCCGCGCGCGCCCGATCTGGTATTCGCCATCGAATCCGCGTTCGACGTGCTCCTTGATCTGCGCTACCACCGACCACTGTTGGTCCTCGGAAGGATACTCGTACAGGCGCACGTGCATACCGTATCCGAAGTAGGGATTGTGCAGAATGTCGGGAGCGATGATCCGATCGATGTCATGGTTCTCGTCGGTTCGCAGCCAGGTCGGCAGGACCCCGAGCGTCGTACCGCTATTGGGATCCGTCGCGACTTCCGGCACGGGAATGAACGGGGCGGTCGAGGGATTGAGCCAGCGCGCCAGACCCGTGGTCTGCCCAGGCGCTGGCACTGGTACCGAGGGCGGCACGGGAGATGGCGGCCCGGCCGATTCCGGAGGCGGCAACTGGGCGAGGGCGATCGACGGCACTGCCGTCAACAGCACGGCGGCGACGCGTCGCCACGCCGTGAACTGGAAATCCGAAACAGCGTTCCAGAGTGCCTGCCCGCCGGTCGAATCGTGCAGATTCTTGACAGCCGTCACAATTGCGGAAGTATCTCGCGCGCAGCGCGCTCCACGTCAGCGGGAAAGTCGATCTCGATCCAGGGCGTTCCCGTGACGTCGACGACTTCGAAGATTTGGCTGGATTCCCGCAGCAGATCGCGTATCGCCTCTTCGTGCGGTAGATGGGCGCGCCCGTCATTGACGTAGTCGGCCACGATGCCGGCGAGTCGACGTGCACCGACTTCGTCGAAGCGAAAAAACCCCACCGACTCGCCGATGGTGTCGTACCGTAGATCGCGGGGAACCTGCTTGCGCAACTCAATGGCAACGCCGCCCCGCACGCACAGCTTGACCGGCTCGTCCCCGGCCTCGAACTCCCGATCCATCAGCATGCGGTTGACCGGCCGGTGGCCTGCAGTCAATGCAGCCATGATGCGTTCGTGATACAGCACGTCGGCATCCATCAGTAGAACATCGCCACCGCGCGTCATCGCGGCTGCGACCGTATGAACGGTCAGCACGCTGCCCAGCTCAAATCCGGGGTTCAGCACTATTTCGGGCCGAGGCTGCCAGCGCAGACTGTCAAGCTCCGCCTCGACCTGTTGGTGAGAAAAGCCAAGCGCCAGGACAACTTCTTCCACACCGGCGCCTCTCAGCAATTGCAGGTGCCGCTCGAGCAGGCTTCGGCCTCCGAATCGCAGCAGGCACTTGGGCAGCTCCGTGTCCTGCGGCTGTTGCATTCGTAACCCTCGGCCGGCGGCGAGCAGGATGGCGCGCATGAAGACCCCGTGGAAGTGAGAAGGTGTGAATAGTACAAAAATGGCGTACCCATGGTGTCGCCTCAAGCCGGCGCACCTAGGCCACAAGGCCGGCGGAGATCTTTAGTCGCGCCGGCGCGTGCCCGCCTGGCAGGGGGAGTCATTCAACAGCAGGAGCACGGCTCGCACGGCGCCGCAGCGCCTGTTCGGATACGTGCAGACAGACCAGACCCGGTGCCGCCAATAGCAGTTCGCGCGCGCGCTTCGCCAGCGACAACGCCAGCGCCACGTCGGGACGCAGGCTCGCCAGAGGCGCCAATAGCAGATAGCCGGCCTCCTGCACGCCAAGCGACCCCGGTACCGCGAACGCCGCCCCGCGAATGGCCTGACCCAGGCTTTCCAGCACCAGTGCGTCGCTCCAGCTGACTCTGGAACCCACCAGCCAAAGGACCAACCACACCTCACCAGTGCCGGCGACCCAGCCGAGCAGACTCAGTCCGAAACTCGCCGTCACCTGCATGCTTTGGGCGTGCAGGCTCTTCACCGCGCCGTCGATCGCGTCTGCGTGGCCCGGCATCAGCGACCAGTCTCGGTTGCCCGCGAAACGCAGCGCCAACCGCATCATCTTCCCGAACAGACCACGACGCTGCAGCAGATAAAAGGCCGCGATCAGCAACGCGAGGACACCGCTACCGACCAGCACCGGCGTCGCTGCAGCGCTGCCTTGAAAGGAATGCCTCGCCCGCTCCCCCAGCAGCGCCACGCCCATCAGGCCGAACACAATCTGTGCGAAAGTCTGGAAAGTGGTACTGACGGTGATTGCGGCCGCCGCGTCCGGGGCGGGCGTACCACGCTGACTCAATTGGCGGATCATCAGCAGTGGCCCGCCGATCTGGCCAGCGGGCATCAGGCTGCTGACGGACTCGCCGACCCAGCGTGCCAGCAGTGCATCGACCATCGGGGCGCGCCGCGCGCCGCTGGCGAGCAATACGCGAATCGCAGCGGCATCGAGCACGAGTGGCAGCAGGTGGAACAGGGCGACTGCTATCAGACCCCAACCGGCAAGCGCCAGGGTCGCGAGCACTGCCGTGACTCCCTGCGACACGAGCACGCCGATGAACAGGCACACGCCCGCCGCAAGGAGCCAGATCGCCGCGCGCGTCATGTTCTGCCAGGTCCGTCAGCTGGACCGAATTGTCGGCGCCGCGCGCGGCGCCGGAATACCTGGCGAAATCCGAAGTAGGCAAGCGAATCCTTCATATTTGACACGAAGCGCCACCAGCCGTGCATGCGCGGGTCGGTGAGGTACTCAAAAGTCAGCGACACGCGCGTCTCGCCTTCGCCAAGCGCAGTGATACGGTGACGCAGCGCATCGCCGTCGAAAAACACCAGCCCTCCCGGGGGAATCTGCACCGAGCCGGAAACCGCGCTCCTCCCCCGGTTGCGGGTGTGCAATTGGTAGTCCAGGCGGCACGAGGATTCCTCGATTACCCCAAGCAGCAGCGTATAGCGACGCCCGGCATAATAGGAAGTGTCATAGTGCCAGCCGATGTGGTCGCCGGCTCGCGTGTAGAAGTACAGCGCATAAGCGTGAGGATCGTCGTCCGGCGACATATGCAGTCGCTCTCCCGCCAGCTGTCCCAGCCACTCGATCAGCGCGGGCGAGCGGTACAGGTTGGCGATGACGGGCGCCAGCTCGTCGATCGCATGGCGGCTGACACTGCCTCCCTGCTTGTGACCGGGAAGATAGTTACGGTTGACCGATCGCCCGACAGTGGCCACCGCGGCGACCAGCTGTGCGGTCAGCTCAGGGGGCAGGAAGTCCGGGAGAATCACAAAGGCTCCCTGGGACAGGAACTCGCGCCGCAGCTCCGTCGCATCGAAGCCGCCCAGGCGGGCAGCCATCGGGTCCGTCATCGGGTGTACCCGCGCCGCACACGTCGATAGTCGAACACCACCCAGACGGCAAACAGCGGCGCGCCGATCGCGGCCGCTACCAGAAACGGCGTGACACCGTTGCACAACGTCACGAGCGGCAGGAGATACAGCACGTCCTCCGTCTCGAAGCCACCCATCGAGGCCTGTTTGCTTGCGGCTCTGCCCGCCATCTCCTCGATGTGCGCGCGCAGGAAGAAGATCAGTACGATCGCAATACCGGCGATGGTCCCGAGCGCGAGCGGCGGGACCTGCAGCACGCGGGCGGACCTCGTGCCCACTCCCACGCCGATGGCCGTGAAAAGCAGGATGGTAACCACGGCGTCACTGGCGAGGTCGTACCAATGCCCCACCCGGCTGGTCTTGCTGCTGATGCGCGCCAGCTCACCGTCGGCGTGGTCCAGAAAATTCGACACGGCTAGCAGCACAGCGCCGAGATTCATCCACGCGTAGCTGCCCCGCATGAACGCGCCTGCTGCGGCAATTCCGAACGCCAGGCGCACGGTAGTCAGATGATTGGGCGTAATCGGGCTGCACCGCAGCGGCCTCACCAGAGCGCGAGCCAGACGAGCGTCCCATGGAGGCGTAGCTGCGCGGGCGGCGGGGAGCTCGGACGGTTCGGGCATGGCAGAGGAAGTGAATGCGGCCGGCCCAATGGCGAATTGCCGGCATCTTACCCGTGTCCTTGCCACGCCACCAAGATGAAATGCCCTGAGCGGATCGCCGTCCAGGAACAGCGGGAGTACGCCGGTTGGTGTCGATTTTACGAATCTCGCCCTCGGCGCACCGGCCTTGCATGCTCGCGGCGGATTCACCAGCGAGCGTTGGTTTCTGCCTGCCTGCTCGCGCAGCCAGAGCACCGCGTCCTCGAACGCCTTGGCCGGAGCTCGCCAGCTATAGCCCAGCTCGCGCACCGCTTCTCGGCCACTTGTTCCGCCACAAACTTCGAGGACACCCCGATGAGAGACTCAAGTGACATTCCGACGATCGTATCGGCTCAGAATCCATAACGCGGCCGGCAATGCGGTGAAATCGGCAAGCAACGCGAGGACGAAGGCCGATGAAGAAACGATGCCGAACTCGCGCATCGGCGGCAGGTCGGAGAGCGCGAGCATCAAAAAACCGCTGACGTTAATGAAAGTCGCGAATACGATCGGGCGGCCAGCTATCAGCAATGCATGACGCAGAGCGCCGCTGGTCGTGCCAGTCCAGCGGCCTTCTTGAAAATGGTAGAAGAAATGAATCTGGTCGTTCTCGGTCGCACCCAGGATGGTCGAGCCGATGAGGATCGTTGCAATATTGAGCGGAATGCTCGTGCAGCGCATCACTAGAAACACGCACAGGATCGCGAACAGCGATGGAATCATCGTTATCAACGTGGCCGAGGGACTGCGAAACACCAGCAGGAATGCGAGAAAAATGACGCTGCCCGTAAGTACGAAGCTCTCGGCGAGAGTGGGAAGAAGACGCTGCGTGATTTCCGTGGCGAGGACTCCCTGGCCCGCCACTCTGCCGCGCGCCGAGCGCAGTGCAGACTCTGCAGCCTGGGCCGCGGCCCAATTTCGCTCCACGAACGTGCGCATGGCACCGATCGGGCCGAAAAGCTTCGCGCGTCCGCGGATGGTGAGCCGCACATTGGCGAGCTCTGCCACATCGGTATAGGCGCGCGCTCCGGGCTCAGTCAGCATGATCTGTTCGAGATCCGAAGCGAGCTTCAGCCACGCGGAGGCCGACGTCGGCAGTTGATCCGATCTGGTTTCAACATAGCGCGCCCACCGCAGCACCGACGTTGGGCCGTCGACGGCGCTGATGCGTGGGTCGCTCTCAAGTTGCCGGGTCAATTGCTCCAGCGCGCGCAGGAACTCCGGGTCCAATGCGTGGCCGGGTGGCGTTTGCAGCCAGAGCTCAACGGTATCGAGCGCATTCGACTCCTCGAAATAGCGAGTATCTTGGGCCACGCGCTCGCCCGGATTGACGTAGGTCAACGCGTCAGTCTCGAGAGCGAGGGGTGCGATCACGTGCGGAATGCCGAACAAAACAGCCGCTCCGCACAGCATTAACACAAGAGCGCCACCGACCAACGGCCAGCGGTAGCGATCACTCGCCGCGACCAGCGCGTCGGCGAAGCTGGGAAACCGCTTGGCGACTGAAGCTTTTTCAGAGCGCATTGGCGTGCGCAGCAGCGACTGCAGGGCTGGAAACAACGTAAAGCATCCTATCCACGACACGATGAGCCCGCCCGCGGTCCACAGGCCCATGTCCCGCACGGGACGAATATCCGAGATCGCAAGCGCGCCAAAACCGACCGCGGTCGCGAATATCGAAGCGGTGCACGGCAGAAATTTGTTCGCGAGCGCACGTGCGTGGTGCTCGAGGAGAGTCGGCGAATCGTCCGGCTCGATATACCGTGAATGAACATACACGAGCGTGGCGGTGGTCGTGACCATCACGGTCAGCGGGACGAGGGTAGAGACTACCGTCTGCGTCCAGCCGAAAAGGTAAGCCAGCCCCATCGCAATCGCGATGACGGCGCCGAGCGTGAGAATAATGGCTCCCAACGCGCGCCAGGAGCGGTAAATGATCAGCACCAGTATTATCGGAAAGATGCCGAACAGGGGCATGAAGCGCGCCGTCGCTGCGCCGGTTTGTCGCTCGAGCCAGGCGTTGAGCCACGGCGATCCGACGCGCCGAACCCTCGTGATTGTTCCGCCGGGAGCCTCGACCGGCAGAACCAGTGAGTCGATTGCCTTCAGTGCACGGTCGCGCTCGGCCCGTGATTTCACGCGCAGTTCGAGCGCAATGCCGAAATAGTGGTCGCCCAGAAATCCCGCACGGCGGAATAGCGGCGTGCCGGTCGCGAACGCGCGCACACGCCCGGCTTCGAGGCGAGTGATTTCCCCGGTTGAGACGGCGCGACGGTAGAGGTCCAGAAGGCTATGGGCCTCGACCTGCGGGATCCTCGCAAGTTCCTGCTCGAGTCGGTCGGCGGCGCGCAGCGCGGCGAGGCCTAAAGGCTCCGGGGTTTCGAGCATGATGAGCGCCTGCACGCCCTCGGGAAATATACGATCGAAATCGCGCGTGGCGAGCGCGACGGGGTCGCTGGCTACGATCAGTCGCTCGGTCGAAGGATCATTGGGCACCTGCAAAGCGCCGTATATTCCCGCTGCGGCGAGGACTACGAACGCGCCGGCAATCCAGCCTCGCGCTCTCAGTACATGGAGGAAGATTTGAACGGCCTTGGGCGCTGCGGGAACACGCATGGATGAAAGCGCGCTCCTTCCGACGGGGAGACCCGCAGCGCCGGAGAATGATAGCCTAAACACATGAGTACACTGTTAACAGCAACGCTTGCGACCCTGGTGTTCTGTGCCCCGGGATATCCCGGCGGAGCCGGGGATGCGCAGCCGCTCATAGATCAATTCACAAACGCCGCAGTGGCAATCTCCGGCTGGCCGGCGGGAAGTCTTGTGGCCGTCTACGATCCGACGGAGGAGGGCGGCCTCGCGAAACTCGGCAGCGCCGATGCCGTGCTCGCCTTCGTGCCGTATCCATTTTTTGCGGAGCACGCGGCTCAACTGCATCTGACGCCGCTCGTGCAGGCAGACGTGGCGGATGTTGGCCCGCAGCAGCGGTGGACGTTGGTTGCAAAATCTGGCCACGTCACCGGGCCGGCGTCAATGTCGGGGTACACCATACTCAGCGTCGCGGGCTACGCCCCCAACTTCGTGCGGCACATTGCCCTTGAGGGCTGGGCGCTGCCGTCGGACGTTAAGATCGAGTCGACGGGGCAAATACTCAGCGCCTTGAGGAGGGTCGCCGCCGGCGAACAGGCCGCGGTATTGCTCGATCAGACTCAGGCGGCGGCACTTCCGAGCCTGCCGTTCGCAAGCGAGCTCAAGGTCGTGAGACAGTCTCCGGAGCTGCCCGTTGCTATCATTGCGGTGGTTGACTCGCGCGTGACCGCGGGCCGGGCACGGGCCCTGCAGGCGGGGCTGCTTAAGATCGGTCGCGTATCTGGGAGCGCCGACTCTTTGGCACCGCTACGTCTGCACGGCTTCGTGCAGACCAAGCTGCCGCCCCAAGCGGCAGCGCGGTGATCAGGCAGTTCTGGTGCGGGTTGTTGATAGTCGCAGTCGCCGCATGTGTGACGCGACGATCGGCCCCCCCGGTACCGGGCGCGGCGTCCTCTTCGGTCGCCGCGCTGGCCGCGGCGATCGAGCTGGAAGCGCAGCGGAGCGATCATGAGTCTGACTCGAAGATTCGCGACGAGCTAGCGGCAGAGGCCAGCCGCGATGCGGAGGCATGTCTCTTGCTTGAGCCGCAAGCGTCAGCCTGTCTATACGGACGCGCGGTTGCGCTCGGACTGAACGCGCGGGCACACCCCACGCGCTTGGGCGAGTTCTTAAGCGACATGCTCGCTACGTTGACGCGTGTCGAATCAGCGGATCCCAACTACGACGAGGCAGGGCCGGCGCGCGTGCAGGCTCTGGTGTTGATCCGAGCGCCGGGCTGGCCGTTGGGGCCCGGCGACGCCGAGGCGGGACTGGCTGCCGCGCGGCGCGCAGTAGCGCTCCGGCCGCTTTACCCACCGAACCTGCTTGCGCTGGCGGAGGCGTTGGCGAAAACGGGAGACTCGCGCGGTGCCCTAGAAAACTACCTGCGCGCTCGCGACGCGGCGCTGGCGCTGCCCGCCGCGCCCGATCGGGATGAATGGCTGCGTGAAGCGGACCAGGAGCTACAGCGCAAATAGGCTTTCCTTGAGATGAACTACGTGGCCGCCTTCTTCGGCGCTTCGTGAAGCTCAATTGGATTTCCGTCAGGGTCCTCGATCTGGATCGGCCTACCACCTGGTCCAACCTCAACTTCGTTTCGAAAGCGGGCGCCGCTTGCCTTGAGGGTGGAAACCACCGCGTCGAGATTCTCGACGTAAAGCACTATCCGGTTCCAGCCCCCGGGCTCCTGGCGGCGTCCATCCGGCATCGGGCGCGAGCCTGAGCTCCCGGGCCCGCTTAGAAGTAGGTGAAGCTGGCCACGTGAGACGGTCGCGAAGACGGCGCCCGCGCGCTGTTCCACGTGAAATCCAAGGTGCTCGGTGTAGAACGCGATGGCCCGGTCGACGTCGAGCACCTGGTAGCGAGCAACAGCCGCTGTCGTGTCCCGCGCGAGAGGCGGCGATGGCGTACGGACGGAATAACGGGGGCCGTGTCCGTCTCGGAACTGCGACTGTGATCGGCATTGGCAGCATGCTGGTTCTGATTGCCCTGGGATCGCGTCAGGAGATCATTGGCTTGGTGACTCTTGTGAGTCTCAGCATCTTCGTTTATCTCGTCCAGACCAGGGCTTCTCTCGCCAGACAGTAAGCCGTGGGTGATTAGCGTTCTTCAACGAAGGGACACTCCTAAGGGGATCCCGGCGCATTGAGGTTTGCCCCCTAAAGGCTCAGTGTGCAATTTTCGACCGCCAGGAATGCGCAATTTTCGGCTGCCGTTGACAAGGACCTGACGAAAATCCGGTTGTCGACTGCGCGGGGGTCATTGGCGTCTGATCGCGGCCGAAAGCGTGATATCGAGTTCTAGTAACGCGAAAGTACTCTGTCAACCTGAAGCCAACCTAAACGCCCCGAGACTCTTGCGAGCCCGCATGCGCACGACACTCGCTACGCGCGAGCACACTCGCTAAGCTCGTCCTGCGAGCCGCGCCGGGCGTCCTTCGGATCCGGGTACCTCGCCAGGGGGAATGCCAGATGCTGTCGCCAGCCGAGCGCAGACAAAAAATCAGAACCGTGTTCCGCGTTGCCAGCGGCAACTTCCTGGAAATGTACGACTTCATGATTTTCGGTTATTTCAGCGCGGCGATCGGGCGTGCCTACTTTCCCGCGCAAAGCGCCTTTGCCTCCTTGATGTTTTCCCTGGCGACGTTCGCCGTGGGTTTCATGGTCAGGCCGCTGGGGGCCCTGTTTCTCGGCGCCTACATCGACCATATCGGCCGGCGCAAGGGGCTGCTCGTGACGTTGGGCCTGATGTCGGTCGGCACGCTGACGATCGCTCTGGTGCCGGGATACGAGACGATCGGATTGTTCGCGCCCATCGTGGTGGTCCTGGGCCGCTTGTGCCAGGGCTTTTCGGCTGGCGTCGAGCTCGGCGGCGTGTCGGTCTATCTGGCGGAAATCGCCACGCCCGGACACAAGGGATTTTATGTGTCCTGGCAGTCGGGCAGCCAACAGGTCGCCGTCGTCTTTGCCGGCATACTCGGCTACGCCCTGTCGAATCTCCTGGCTCCCGAGCAGCTGGATACATGGGGGTGGCGCATCCCGCTCCTCATCGGCTGCCTGATCATCCCCTTCATCTTCATGATCCGGCGAACCCTGCAGGAAACCGCGGAGTTCACCTCCCGCCGCCATCATCCGACGCCGTCCGAAGTGTATGCGGGCGTGCTGGCTCACTCGCGGATCATCGTGAGGGGCGTGGCGATGGTGTTGATGACCAGCGTATCTTTCTACACCATCACGGCCTATACGCCCACGTTCGGCAAAGAGATTCTCCGGCTCACGCAGAGCGATGCGCTCCTGGTAACACTGTGCGTTGGGTTGTCGAACCTGTTGTGGCTGCCCGTCATGGGCTCGGTGTCGGATCGGATCGGACGCCGTCCGGTGCTGATTGCCTTCGCGACCATGGCAGTGCTGACCGCCTACCCGGCGATGTTGTGGCTGGTGACGGCGCCCAGCTTCAACAAACTGCTCTGCGTCGAGCTATGGCTCTCCATTCTCTTCGCCGGCTATAACGGCGCCATGGTCGTCTACCTCACCGAGATCGTGCCGGTTGCGGTCCGCACGGCCGGATTTTCAGTGGCCTACAGTCTCGCGACGACCATAGGTGGGTCGACGCCCGCTATAGTCACATTCCTGATCCATGCCACCGGCAACCGTGCCGCGCCCGGCGCCTGGTTGTCGGTCGCCGCCGCGGTGGCATTGCTGGCCATCCTGATCGGCGGCGAGCAGGTGCGCGCCGGAACGCGCGCATAACGCTGTTCACACCGGCATCTGCAGCAGATTCAACAAGGTCGACGACAAGAGACTGCCGAGCACCGTCAGCGCCGTGCGTCCCGTCGAGGTAAGGAGCTCGCGCGACTGACGGGCCTAGGACCGCGGGCTGGCGGCGTGTGCGGTGGTGCCGCCGCGAGCGAACTCGAACCCCAATAGCCACTCTCGAGAATCTTGTTCGTCTACTGGAGCGAACTTCCATTTTCTAGCGACTTCTGTTGCCAGGCGGGCGAAATACCAGCTTGGTCTGGCCGTCTGAAGAGGGGCGCAGTTCATGGGGTGATCGGTCCACGCTCGAACGAACGATACCGTTCCTCGATCGCTTGCCCAGTGGGGTCCCCGTGTCGCGCCGATCGTCTCGAGTTCCGCTTCGGCCACCATCGGCGTGAACGAGGTGTTGCGTATTCGCGAACCAGCCATGCAGATTCTCCACAGTCTCCCGCAGCCCCGGATTGCCCGGCGCGCTGCTTCAGAACGTGGCTTTCAGGTTGATGAAGTACGCGCGCCCGATGATGTCGTAGGTCGCCGGATCCGTATTGAGCGGTGCGCCGCTCACGGCGGGCGGTTCCCT
>WNER01000331.1_pt1 | contig 11314 bp, 9 predicted proteins | sample 5399921 | NCBI WGS metagenome assembly WNER01 (sample SAMN13153331, study PRJNA577476) | soil metagenome | isolation source: 20 cm grassland meadow soil 5 days after 1st rain plot 5 | place: USA:California | collected 2015-09-21 | reverse complement strand
TGGGCCTGGGGGCGCGCGCAGCCGGGGGGCGACGAGGCGAGTGCGCGGCAGTTCGTGCGCCGGCTCTACCAGAACGTGCCGGTGCTCGACACCGGCGCTCGCGGCTCGACGACCACGTTCGTGCAGCGCGGACTCGGGGATGTGCTGGTGACCTGGGAGAACGAGGCGCTGCTCGCGGTACGCGAGCTCGGCGCGGACCAGCTGCAGATCGTCATGCCCTCGGTGAGCATTCTCGCCGAGCCGCCGGTGGCGGTGGTGGACAAGGTGGCCTTGCGGCGCGGGACGCGCGAGGTGGCGATGGCCTACCTCAGGTACCTGTACAGCCAGGAAGGGCAGGAGATCATCGCGCGCCACGGCTACCGGCCGCGCGATCCCGAGGTCGCCGCACGCCATGCGGCGCGCTTCCCGCCACTGAAGCTCGCCACCATTGCCGACTTTGGCGGCTGGGCGCAGGTACAGCGCACGCACTTCAGCGATGGCGGCGTGTTCGATCAGATCTCGGCACGACAGAGCGAATGACGCGCGGCAACGCCCGGGCCCCCAAACCCCATGCTGATCCAGGAACGCGCGCATGTGCCGCAGACTTGCGCCGGCCGCGGGTCACTCGACCAGCAGCTTGTAGCCGGCCGCGGCGGTGCGCAGCAGCGCGGGCGCCGCCGGATCGGTCTCGATCTTCTGCCGCAGCCGGTGCACCAGCTGCTTGAGGAGCTGCCGGTCACCGCCGCTGCGATGTCCCCACACCTGCACCAGCAGCCGATCGGAGCTCACCGTGTGGCCGGCATTGGCGAGCAGCATCTGCAGCAGCCGCAGCTCGAGCTTCGTGAGGCGCACCGGCTCGGCGCGGCCGATGCTCACGGTGTGCTCCTGCAGATCCAGGGCCACGCGTCCGGCGGCCAGCGGGGCGGTATTTTCCATTCCCGCCCGGCGCAACAGCGCCTTGATGCGCGCGAGCAGCGTGCGCGGGCTGAACGGCTTGGTGAGGTAGTCATCGGCGCCGAGCCCCAGCGCGCGCACCAGATCCTCCTCCTCGCCGCGCACGGTCAGCATCATCACCGGGATGCGCGAGCGCTTGCGGATCGCCTCGCAGACCTGAAAACCGGAGAGGCCCGGCATGTTGATGTCGAGCACCACCAGGTCCGGGGACTCCTCCTCGAAGCGACGCACGGCGGAAGGTCCGTCGCCCGCCTTGAGGACGAGATAACCCGTTTGCGTCAGGGTGAAGGCAATGAGATCGCGCAGATCCCCGTCATCATCCGCCACCAGGACTTTCATGCGCCGTTCTCCGCCGGCAGGGTCAGGGTGAAGCGAGTGCGGCCGGCGGCGGTGCGTTCGAAGGCGACGCTGCCCGAATGCCGGTCGATGATCGACTTCACGAGCCACAGACCCAGTCCGAGCCCCGCCGCCTCCGGTTCCGCGCCGCCGCCGCGCCGAAAGCGCGCGAACAGCGCCTCGCCGTCGCTCGCCGCCGGTCCCGGACCTTCATCCTCCACCCAGGCGAGCACCTGACCCGGGCGCGTCTCGGCGCCGATGCGCACGGTGCTGTCCTCGGGCGCGAATTTGTTGGCGTTGGCGAGCAGGTTGACGAACACCTGGGTGAGACGCGGCTTGTCGCCGGCCACCAGCGGCAAATCCTCGGGCAGGCTGACCGCGAGGGTCTGGCGCCGCTGCGCCAGGAGCGGGCGCACCAGGGCGCGCGCATCCTCCACCACCTCGGCGAGCGCCACGCTCTGCTGGCGGATGCCGAGCTGTCCCGACTCGATGCGTACGCTCTCGAGCAGGTTGTCGATGAGCTGTGTCAGACGCAGCGTGCCACGCTCCAGCGAGGTCACCAGCTCCTTCTGCTGCGCCGCCGGCAGCCGCTCCAGACCCGCGAGCAGCAGCTCGATCGACGCCAGCTGTGCGGCGAGCGGTGTGCGGAACTCGTGCGAGATGTTGGCGAGCACCGAGTCGCGCGCCCGGCGAACCGCCTCGAGCTCGGTTTCGTCGCGGATCACCTGTACCTGCAGGTCCTCCACCTGGGCGGAGCTGGTGATCACCGCGGTGCGCGGCTCGCCCGGCTCCACACCGAGGCGCTCGACGGCCTTGGCACTGCCGGCAGTGCGCGCCTGCAGGATCGGGCAGCGGAAATCGCAGGGACGCCGGCCGTCCTCGTTACGCGGCTGCAGGACGTCGCCGCAGAAACGGCCCACCGCCTGGCTTGGCGTCACACCCAGCAGTCGCGCGGCCTGCGGATTGAGGTAACGGATGATCCGGTTCCTGTCGACCGCGTACACCCCTTCGACGATGCCGCTGAGCACCGCCTGGGCCTCGGCTTCGCGCCGCCGCAGCGTCGTGGTGAGATCGATGAGGTTGCGCCGCATGGTTTCCATGGTGCGCGCCAGGGCGCCGACCTCCGCAGCCCCGCCCGGCGGAATCGAGGCGGAGAAGTCCCCCGCGCCGAGACGGGTGGCCGCGGCGGTCAGCGCGCGCACCGGGCCGGCGACCAGCTCGCCCAGGATCAAACCGGCGAACACCGCGAGCACGCCCAGGATCAGCGCGGTCACCAGGAGCTTGTGCACCAGGTGACGGGTGGACGCGTCGACCGCGCTGGTCGGCAGCAGCGCCTCGATGAGCGCGATCGCCTCGCCGCTGGAGGCGAACACCGGCACGGCGCAGGCATACACGTCCTGCGCGTCGATGCGCTGCACCGCGGAGTGTCCGTCGGCGAGCGCCGCGGCGTACAGCGGCGTGAACGTGGTCACCGGGCCGCTGGTGTAGGCGCGGTAGTCGATGAGCCTGATCTCCGCCCCCACCTGGCCGCTGAGCGTGCGCGCCAGCTTGCTGTCCAGGCGCCGCACCACGTACACGTGCATGCCCGCCCGACCGAGCGCGGCGCGGGCGCCGAGCAGCGGCACGCGCTCGGTCGCGGGCAGCGCCATGAAAGTCGCGCTCTGCTCGGCGCTCGCGGTGAGTATCTGCGGCCAGTCGAGCGCCGGGCCCGAGACGGCGAGCGCGCTCTCGCCGGAGAGCACCGCGCAGCCATCCACGCCACCGGCCTCGCACGCGCGACGCAGGAACGGCGGCAGCGCGTCGCTCTGTCCTTCGGCCGTCAGGCGCTGCAGCGTCGGTCGGTCGGCGAGCGCGCGCGCGGTGGCGAGCGCGTCCTCGCCCATGCGCCGCAGGTCTTCGCGCGCGGTCGTGGCCGCGAGCTGCACGCGCGCCTTGCCCTGCTCGTCCGCCAGGTCGTGCAGCATACCGCTCGCGTACCAGGAAATGCCGCCGCCCACCAGCAGCACCAGGGCCAGATGGATCGCCACCAGCCACCAGCCGAGGCTGGTCGTGGCCGGGTCCGGCCACAGCGAGCTCCACAGGTGTGCCAGGCGCGCGCGCATGGGCGTCAGCGGCGCCGGTAACCGGTGCGCTCGACCAGGGTCTTGACCACGAGCGTCAGGGCCGCGAGCAGGGTGAGGAGCGAGGCGACGGCGAACGCGCCGACGAAGTTATATTCGTTGTAGAGGATCTCGATGTGCAGCGGCATGGTGTTGGTCAGGCCGCGGATGTGTCCGGACACCACCGACACCGCGCCGAACTCGCCCATGGCGCGCGCGTTGCACAGCACCACACCGTACAGCAGGCCCCAGCGTATCTTCGGCAGCGTCACGTGAAAGAAGGTCATCCAGCCACCCGCCCCGAGCGTGATGGCGGCTTCTTCCTCGTCGTTACCCAGCTGCTGCATGAGCGGGATCAGCTCGCGCGCCACGTAGGGGAAGGTCACGAACATGGTGGCCAGCATGATGCCCGGCAGCGCGAAGATGATGCTGAGGTCGTGCTCGCGCAGCCACACGCCGAACCAGCCGTGCAGGCCGAACAGCAGCACGAAGATCATGCCGGAGATCACCGGCGAGATCGCCAGCGGCAGGTCGATCAGCGTGATGAGAATGCTCTTGCCGCGGAACTCGAACTTGGCGATGGCCCAGGCGGCGGCGAGTCCGAACAGGGTGTTGATCGGCACCACCACCAGTGCCGTGGTGAGCGTCAGGCGCACGGCCGCTGTGGTATCCGGGTCGGCGAAGCTGTGCAGGTAGGCCTGCAGCCCCCGGGCGAGCGCCATGACGAACACGGTCGCGAGCGGCGCGAGCAGTACCGCCGCCAGGAACGTGAGCGACACCGCGATGAACAGCCAGCGCACCAGGGAGTGCAGCCAGGTGTGCTGCCCGGGTCGCGTGGCGTCGCCGGCGAGGGCGGAGGGGAGCGCTGCGGCCATCAGTGAGCCGCCCTGACGTGCCGGCGGCGCCCCCACGCCTGCAGCAGGTTGATCGCGAGCAGCACGACGAAGGAGAAGCCGAGCATCACCACCCCCAGGGCCGCGGCGCCGTGGTAGTCGAACTCCTCGAGATGGATGACGATGAGGAGCGGGGTGATCTCGGTCTTCATCGGCAGGTTGCCGGCGATGAAAATGACCGAGCCGTACTCGCCGAGGGCGCGCGCGAACGCCAGCGTGAAGCCGGTCAGCAGCGCGGGCAGCACCGCCGGCAGGATGATGCGGCGGAAGACGTAGATACGGCCCGCACCCAGGGTCTCCGCCGCCTCCTCCAGATCACGCTGCACCTCCAGCAGCGCCGGCTGCACGGCGCGCACCGCGAACGGCATGCTGATCAGGGTCAGCGCGAGGGTCACGCCCACCCAGGTGTACGCGACTTTCACGCCCCAGGGCTCCAGGTAGCGCCCGATCCAGCCGTTGTGCGCAAACACCGTGGTGAGCGCGATACCCGAGACCGCCGTGGGCAGGGCGAAGGGCATGTCGATGAGCGCGTCGATGAGCCCTCTGCCCGGGAACTCGTAGCGCACCAGCGTCCAGGCGATGATGAGGCCGAACACCAGATTGATCGCCGCGGCGAGGAACGAGGCGCCGAAGGACAGTCGGTAGGAGCCGAGCGCCCGCGGACTCAAGACCACGTGCACGAAGTCGCTCCAGTGCAGGGAGGCGGCGGCCAGCGCCAGCGCGGCAAGTGGCAGCAGCACGATGGCGCTGAGGAAGAACGTGGTGAAGCCGAAAGTCAGGCCGAACCCGGGCAGCACGCTGGGCTGGCGGAAGCTCATGGGGAACCGCGGTACACGATCAGCATCGGCCACTGCCCGCCGTCGAGCAGTCCGCGGAAGCGCTCGGCGAAGCGTGTGAGGTCCGTGACGCCCACGATCAGCATCTGTGCGGGAGCCTCCGCCAGCCGCAGCGCCAGCTCCTGCGCGACGTCGCCGAAGCGCAGCTCGGTGCGCATCTCCAGGCCGTGGGCCAGCTGCGCCTCCGAGCGCGCATCGAGCAGGTCGCGCATGCCGTGCTGCGCGCGGACGCGGGCGCTCTGCTGGGGGAAGATACCCACGTAGACGGCTTCGGCGGACAGGTGGCGCAGCACGCTCGCCGACACCGCCAGCGTGGCACTGCGCGAGCCTTCACCCATCCAGTGAATCAGCACGCGCTGCGGTACCGCCGCATGTTCCGGCAGCACCAGCAGGTCCTGCGCGCCGCGCCGCAACAGCCACTCGGCCCGGTGCGCGCAGTCCGTTTGCGAAGCGAGCGCGGTGGTGCCCACGAACGGGCCGTCCGCCGCGCACGCCGCCTCCGGCACGCCCAGCTGCGGCTCGGCGCGCATGGCGATGCGCGTCTTCATGCGCACGGCCAGCTCCGCGAGCAGCGGCTGGCGGCTGAGCGCGTCGGCGAGCGCGGGGCTCGCGGCACAGGCGGTGAAGCTCGACAGCGGTGTAGGCAGAACGTGCACGCGGCGCACGCCGATGGCGACGTCCTGACCGGGGTGGATCTCGAAGCCGCGCTGCTCGTGCTGCGTGCGCGTCACCAGGAGCGACGCGCCGGCAGCGCCGTCCGGCTGCGCGAGCAGCGGGGCCTGCACACCATTCTCGAGGCGCACGCGCAGGCTCTCGAGCGCCCCCGTGAACACCACCTCGGCCACCACCCCGCGCGCGAGGTAGCCGGAGCTCAGGGCCTCGCGCGACGCGGCAACCTCCACTTCCTCCGGGCGCACGACCGCGACCACCTCGCGCTCCTCGACGTCCGCCGAGCGCTCGGCGGCAGCCACCGTGTTGGCGCCCATCTGGATGCCATCGGGCGTGCGCCGCGCCAGGATCAGGTTGGCCGCGCCGAGGAAGGTGGCCACGAAACGGGTGGCCGGGCGCGAGTACAGGTCGTGCGGCGCACCCATCTCCAGCAGCCGCCCGAGATTCATGACCCCGATGCGGTCCGCCATCGCGAAGGCTTCCTCCTGGTCGTGGGTCACGAGCACGGTCGTGATCCCGAGCTCGCGCTGCACCTGGCGGATGGTGCGGCGCAGTTCCTCGCGGATCTTGGCGTCCAGGGCGCCGAAGGGCTCATCGAGCAGCAGCACCTCGGGCTTGTGCGCCAGCGCACGCGCCACCGCCACGCGCTGCTGCTGGCCGCCGGAGAGTTGCGCCGGCAGCCGCTGATCCATGCCCTCGAGCGCCACCAGGCGCAGCAGCTCCTGGCGACGCTGCCGGCGCGCCCCGGCGCGCATGTGCCGCACGCGCAGCGCGAACTCGATGTTCTCTGCCACCGTCATATGGCGGAACAACGCGTAGTTCTGGAACACCAGCCCCACGCCGCGCTTGCGGGCGGCGACGTGCGTGACGTCGCGGCCGTGCAGTGCGATGCGGCCATGGTCGACACCGGATAGACCGGCAATGGCGCGCAGCAGCGTGCTCTTGCCGCTGCCGCTGGGGCCCAGCAGCACGAAAAACTCCCCGTCACCGATGTCGAGCGAGACGTCGTTGACCACCGGCGCGCCGGCGTAGTGCTTGGTGACCTGGTCTAGAGTGATGGACATTCCGGCGATGCTACCGGGGGCGTGACCGGGTCGTCAGTTTCCACCCGGTAACGGGCGGGTGACAAACAGGTTACAGGCGCGGCGTGCTACGGCGGCCCCTCACCACGGGGTGCCGGCGAGTTCGCGCTTGTAGTCCTGCAGTACCTGGTATACGCGCCGCCACAGCGGGCCGGGCCTGCCGCTGCCGACGGGGTGACCGTCGAGAGCAGTCACCGGCTGCACCTCGCGCGTGGCGGCCGAGATCCACACCTCATCGGCGCGGCGCAGCTGCGCCTCGCTGATCGGCAGGACGCGGCTGTGCAGGGCGGCGCGCGTCGCCAGCTCCTCCACCACCCCGCGCGTGGTGCCCGGCAGAATGCGGCGCGAGTGCGGCGGCATCAGCAGCTCGCCGCCGAGCACCACGTGCACGGCGGAGGCGGAGGCTTCGGTGAGCTCACCGTCGCGCAGCAGGATGGTCTCGGACGCTCCCGCGTCCACCGACAGCTGGCGCAGCAGCACGTTCGCCAGCAGGGCGGTCGATTTGATGTCGCAACGCGCCCAGCGGCTGTCGTCGGCGGTCACGCACGCGACGCCGCGCTCGAGGATCTCGGGGCCGTTCACCGGCAGGGGCGCGCAGAACGCGAATACGGTGCGCGGGATCTGCGGCAGCGGCGCGTGGGAGCGGCCGCGCTGTGCGCCGCGTGTCACCTGCCAGTACACGTAACAGTCGCCGCCGCCGTTGCGCTCGATCAGCGTGCCGAGGATCGCGCGCCACTCCTCGCGCGTGTGCGGATCCGCCATGCCGATGCCGGCGAGGCTGCGCGTGAGGCGCTCGGCGTGGGCGGCGAAGCGGAACGCTCGCCCGCCGTATACCGGCATGAGCTCGTAGACGGCGTCCGCGTACAGGAAGCCGCGATCGAGCGGGGAGATACGCGCCTCGGTGAGCGGCAGGTATGCGCCGTTCAGGTAGCACAGGGGCAGGGGCTCGGCCATGCGCTCTAAGGGCTCAATGGAACCACAATGCCACGCTGTCCAGCGCGCGCGTCCACAGCCCGCCCGCTGGTACCGGCGCCAGGGCGGTGAGCGGTGCGCGCGCGATCACCTCGCCCGTGGCGTCCGCCACGGTCAGCTCGCCCACGGGCTTGCCGGCGGCGAGCGGTGCAATCAGCGGCTCGCCGCTCAAGCGCGCACTGGTGCGCAGCGCCGTGCCCTGCCCGCGGCCGACGGTCGCGTAGACATCGTACGGCACGCCGACCGCGGCGAACTCGCTCGCCGACTTGTAGACGCGCGGCTTCAGCACCGTCTCGCGCGCCGCCTTGACGCGCACGGTCTCGTAAAAGGTGTAGCCGTAGTTCAGCAGGGCGGCGCTGGCGTCCTCGCGCGCCCTGACGCTCGGGGCACCCAGAACCACCGACACCAGCCGCATGCCGTTGCGGTTGGCGGAGGTCGCGAGGCAGAAGCCGGCGCTGTCGGTGTGCCCGGTCTTGAGCCCGTCGACCGACGGATCCTTGCCGAGCAGGCCGTTGCGGTTGTCCTGGCGGATGTTGTTCCACATGAATTCGCGCAGGCTGAACAGCGGATAGAACTGCGGAAACTCGCGGATGAGCGCATCGGCGAGCGTCACCGTGTCGCGCGCCGTGGTGTAGTGATTGGCGGAGGGCAGGCCGTCGGCGTTCTCGAAGTGGCTCGATCTCATGCCGAGGCGCCGGGCGTACTCGTTCATCATCTGCGCGAAGGCGGCCTCGGTGCCGCCGACCTTCTCGGCGAGCGCGATGCTGGCGTCGTTCCCGGACTGCACGATCATGCCCTTGATGAGAATGTCGGCCGGGATCTGCGTGCCGACCTGCACGAAACTGCGCGAGCCCCCCGTGCGCCAGGCGTGCTCGCTGATGGTGACCATGTCGGTGAGTTTCAGCCGGCCTTCCGCCAGCGCCTTGAAGACCACGTACGCCGTCATCAGCTTGGTGAGGCTCGCAGGCTCGGCGCGCTCGTCGGCGTGCCTCTCGGCCAGCACGCGGCCGCTGAAGTGATCGACCAGCAGATAGGAGTGCGCGTTGACCTCGGGCGGTGCGGGTATGGGGGCCGCGGCCTGCGCCGGCGGCGTCGCGGCGGCGAGCGCCAGCGCGACCCAGGCGAGGACGGTGAACGATGAGCGGACCACGGGTGCGGATCTTAACCCAAGCGCGACGCGCTCAAGCGCCGCTGGCGTGCGGCGCGCCAAGGCGGCGCGCGCGCTTCAGTCGAGGGCCAGTCGGGCGTCGCGGATGCCGAGCGCTGCGAGGCGCGCGGCGAGTGAGTCGAATTCCGCGACGCCGCTCACGGGCCCGAGTCGCACGCGGTACAGGCGTGATCTGCCTTCCAGGGGCGAGAGGATGAAGGCGCTGGCCAGTCCCGCGGCGTGCAGCCGCTCGAGCAGGTGCTGCGCGTTGTGTGCATCGGCGAACGCGCCCGCCTGCACATACAGTGAGGGTGGCGGTGACTGCGCACTGCGCGTCAGCTCATCGGGCGCGCCCGGCGTCAGCGCCCGCACCTCCACGAGTGTGGTCCCGTCGCGGATCATGTCGAGCTTTGCGGCCGCCGTGTAGGACAGATCGATGAGGCGGTTGGCGACGAACGGGCCGCGGTCGTTGATGCGCACCACGACGCTCCTGCCGTTGCGCAGATTGGTGACGCGCGCATAGGTCGGCAGCGGCAGGGTCCTGTGAGCCGCGCTCATGCCGTACATGTCGTAGGGCTCGCCGCTCGAGGTGTTGCCCCCGTGGAAGGTCGGGCCGTACCAGGAGGCCACGCCGCGTTCCAGGTAGCCGTCGGCGGCGGCCAGCACGAAGTAGCGCCGGCCCAACACGTCGTAGAACGGCGGATTGCCGTGGGCGCTGCGCGGCTCCAGGCGCGGCACGGCATCGGGGATCGATTCGACGCCCACCGGCGGCGGCGGCACGGCTGCCGGCGGGGGCAGGCGCTCCGGAGGCTGCGGCGCACGGCGCGCGCTGATCGCGCACCCCGTCAGCACAGCGCACAGCGCGGCGGCGCTCGCCGCCGCGAGCGGCGCCGGGGGGCGCTGTGCGGCGCTCACGGCGCGGCGTCGTGCACGCGCTGCGCGACGGCCTGGGCCAGCTCGTGCACCGCCATGGCGTAGCGCGCGCTGGCGTTGTAGCGCGTGAGCACGTAGAAATTATGGAATCCGACCCGGTAGGCCGGGCCATCGCGCTGCTCGGCCGAGATCAGCACCACCGGAGTGTCGCCCGGTACGCTCATCTCGACCTTCACGCCGTGCGCGGCGAGGCTCTCGACGGTCTCGTTGAGCTCCAGATTGTGCGGCTCGATCTGGAAGCTCGGGTCGGGCTCGAGCCGGGTCTCCGCCAGCACCGGCCCGCCAGCCACCCAGCCGTGCTCGCGCAGATAGTTCGCCACGCTCGCGAAGATCTCGTCCCAGTCACCCCACAGGTCGCGCGGCCGGTCGGAGCTGGCAGCCACCGCATAGCGCCGATATTGTGAGGGCATGAACTGTGGCACGCCGAGGGCGCCGGCGTACGAGCCGGGGACGGTGCGCGGGTCGAGCTTGTTTTCCTTCGCCAGTAGCAGGAATTCCTCGAGCTCGCCACGGAAGAACTTCTGACGCGGCGGATAGTCGAACGCCAGCGTTGCGAGTGCGTCCAGTGCGCGGTAGGGGCCGGTATTGCGCCCGTAGTGCGTCTCGACGCCGAGGATTGCCACCAGGTATTCACACGGCACCTGGTACTCGGCGGAGACCTGCTCGAGCGAGTTCTTGTGATCGAGCCAGAAGCGCACGCCGTCGCCGATGCGGTCGCGGGTGAGGAAACGGTCGCGATATTCCCACCAGGGCGCCACCTTCTCGATGGGGCGGTTCATCGTCTCGAGGATCTTCGGCTGCGGCTGCGCTTCCTTCAGCAGGGCGCGCACGTCCTTGCGGTTGAGGCCGTCGCGGCTCACCACGTCGTTGACGAATTCGATGATTTCGGGGCGCTGCAGGTCGAAGCCACCCGCGACCGCCTCGTCCGGCTGGGCGCCCGCCGGAGCGCAGGCGAGCGCGGCGAGCAGGAAGTAACGGCACTTGTTGAAGGCCACGTGTTCGACTACGACCCGACGAGCTTACGCCGTGAGTACAGCGCCATGAGAATACCGAAGCCGGCGAGGAGCGTCACGACCGAGCTGCCCCCATAGCTCACCAGGGGCAGCGGCACACCGACCACCGGCAGCAGTCCCGTGACCATGCCCGCGTTGATGAACACGTACACGAACAACGTGAGCGCGAGACTGCCGGCCAGCAGGCGCGCGAAGGTATCCTGGGTCTGCGTGGCGAGATAGATGGCGCGGCCGACGACGAACATGTACAGCAACAGCAACAACAGCAGGCCGAGCAGGCCGAACTCCTCGCCGATGACGGCGAAGATGAAGTCGGTGGAGCGCTCGGGGAGGAATTCGAGCTGCGCCTGGCTGCCGTTCATCCAGCCCTTGCCGAACACGCCGCCCGAGCCGATCGCGAT
>WNER01000329.1_pt1 | contig 11324 bp, 10 predicted proteins | sample 5399921 | NCBI WGS metagenome assembly WNER01 (sample SAMN13153331, study PRJNA577476) | soil metagenome | isolation source: 20 cm grassland meadow soil 5 days after 1st rain plot 5 | place: USA:California | collected 2015-09-21 | reverse complement strand
CTAACCCGCAAACGCTTCGCCGCCTCCAAAGCCTCGGAACTGGCGACGGTTCTGCCGATTGGAAATCGGCGATACGGCAGGTTTGGAAACCTGCGCTACGTCCAAAGCGCGCTAAACAGATACCGGACGCCAGTCCGAGCGGGCAAATTCGAAGATCCCGGGCCGTTCACTTTTCAGTGATGCCCGCCGACGTCGCTCGATCCAACGAAACCAGTTGCCTTGCTGGGCAGGCGGGACGCCTGCCCTACTTTGCGAATCGATTGGCCGCGTCGGTCATAAAAGCTCGCTCAAGGTCGCGCCCAACCGCGCGATGCCCGCGCGAATATCGGCTTCGGTCGCGCTGCCGAAACTGATGCGCATCTCGTGGTTCGGCTTGCGCCGCGTCGGATCGTCGGCGTAACACAGCTCGCCCGGCACATATAAAACTCCGTGTTTGAGCGCGCTTTGAAACAGTTTCGACTTGAGCCCCGATTTCACCGATCCGGGCAGGCGCGCCCAAACGTAAAGCCCGCCGCGCGGCTCCTCCCAGCGAACGTCCGCCGGGAAATGTTCGCGCATGGCCTTCACCATCGCGACCGCCTTGCGCGCATAACGGCGTCGCAGCGCCGACAAATGTTTTTCATACCGGCATGACGCCAGCGCGCGGCTCAACAACTGTTGCAGCAGATTCGACGTGCCGAAATCGTGGTTGGCCTTGACGCGCAACACCGCGTCCAGCAGCGGTTCCGGCAAAATGCCGAAACCCACGCGCGCGCCGGTCGCAAACGGTTTGCTGTAAGTGCCGGCGTAAATCACCCGTTCGCCGGCGCCGTTCGCCGCGAGCGCCGACGGCACATCGACCCCGGCGAAACGCAGCTCGCGATACGCCGCGTCTTCGAGCAGATAGATCGGGTGCCCGGCGGCCCGTTCAAACTGTTTCAACATTTTCAGCGCCTCGACTTTCTTGACAAAGCTCGTCGTGACGCCGGTCGGGTTCTGGTAATAACTGACGAGGTAGAGCATTTTGACGCGCTTCAACTCGCCGCTTCGTTGCAGCGACTTCAGCGTTTGTTCCAAATGGGCCAAATCAATTCCATCGCCCGCGAGACGAACGCCGCGACACTGCAAACCGTGGCTTTGCACGATGCTGAGATAGACGAAGTAGGTCGGGTCCTCCACCAGGACGACGTCGCCGGGGTCGCACAGGCACTCGGTCAACGTGTAAAGAAGTTGTTGCGAGCCGCTCGTGATGACGGCGCGTTCCAGCGAATAGATTTCCTTCAACTCGCGAGGGCTGGGTCCCACCCCGGCCCTGACCGTTGTCGCTCTCTTCCGGTCGATCAGGGACGCGGTGGAGCGCGTCCCTCCCGACGAATCCAATTGCCACAACCGGTCCGCTGTCAAACGCCGCAACTGCGCGTCGCCAACCGTCGTGCCGTATTGCAGCGCCATCCGACCGGTCTTGCTTGAACCCAGAATTTCGTTCAGTAACGCGCGCGCTTCCGCGACCGGCAACGACTCGTTGTCGGTAAACCCGGCGGCCAGCGAAATCAAGGACGGATGGTCGAGCGGCAGTTTCATCAGCCACGAAATCGGCGGCGCTTGAGTGCGCCGGCCCATTTTTGAAAAGGCGGATGCTTTCATTTCCGGTGTCAGGCAGTGTAAGGGATGGAAACGGAGTTTTCCATCTGCTATCTGTGATGCTCCCGCTTCGGTGCCGGGCGGCTGTTTTCGAGCAAGGCGAGAAACTTGTTCAGTCCGTCGAGATACCGCTCACGGCCGGTTTCGAGGAAATCATTATGGCGGCCGACGATTTCCCAAAGCAGTTTCGGTTCGTTGGCCGCGGCGAAATTTTTCTCCGCATGATGGAAACCGATCAGGCCATCGGCGCGGCTGTGCATGACCAGCACCGGCACTTTAATGCGCGGCAACTTGCCGTGCGTGTCGTATTTGATGATGCCCATCCAGCGCACCGGCAGCCAGGGAAACAACTCCACTCCGAGGTCAGTGACGCTGGTGTATGTGCTTTGAAGAATCAGGCCGCCCGAAGGTTCGCGCAGGGCCAGTTCACTGGCGATGCCCCCACCGAGCGACTCGCCCAACACAATGATATTTGTCGCGGCGAAGCCTCTTTGGCGCACCCATTGATGCGCCGCCTGGCCGTCCAGATACGTGCCGTCCTCGCTCGGTCTTCCTTCGCTCCGGCCGTAGCCGCGATAATCGAAGATGAAAACGCTCGCGCCGGTTTCGAGCAACGCCGCGACGTGCTCGAGCCGATGACTGATGTTCCCGGCGTTGCCGTGACAAATCAGGTAAACGAAGTGTTCACGCGACGAGTCCTGGTCCGCGGGAAAAAACCAGCCATTCAGCCTCAATCCGTCCGCGGTTTGAAAATGAACGTCCTCGAACGGGCGGCCCAACTCGCTACCGTTCGCGTCCATTGGGCGAGACGGCTGATAAACCTGACGATGTTCGAACCAGCGCAGCACAAGATAAACAACCGCCAGCAAAACGAGCAGTCGAATGATTTTTGTGGTTCGTCGCGTCGACCTGCTGTTGGTCACGGCAAAAAATGCCACACCGACAATTGAAAGGCCAGCCTCGTTAAACATTCCAAATGCAAGTTCGAAGATCGGGTATTACCGCGAATCCGCCGCTCGTAGCCGCCTAACGCCGCATTACAAATTCAACGTTGCGATAAACCGCAACTCACCCCAACCCACTTCCATCGGGTCGTAGCCTTCGGCGGCCAGTTGCTTGAAAATTTTCGCGAACCCAGTGAAGCCGAGCCGGTCTTTGAGCACCGCGTCGTTGAACTGCGGAATAGGGACGAAGCCGCTCGTCCTTGAATCCTCCCGCAAACCGTTCTCGCGCAACATTTCGACCAACTCTTCCGCGGTGTAGTAAGGCCAAAGCGTTGCCGCGGCGTGCCGCATGAACTGCTCGCTCTCCGGCGAGTTGTCGCGCAAACACGGCATGAGACCGATGAGCTTGCCGCCGGGGCGCAGCGGTGAAACGGCCTGTCTGAACAACGTGCTCGGCTCGATCAGTTCGACGATGGGGCCGGCCAGCACAAGCGCGTCATGCTTTTCAGGCGCGCCGAGGGAAGTTTGGGCGTGGCCAGCTTGAACCAGTTGCAGCGCCACGGAAGCCGTGGACCAATCGAGCCAACCGCAGCCGATGACGTGTCCGTTTACGAACTCCTGCTGCGCGGCCAGGTCCTTTGGGGACCAGCGAACTGGAACGTCCCGCTGGTAATGATCGAGAAATTCCCCGACGGCTGCTGAAAAGATCGGTGGCATTGCTCCGACAAACATACCGGACGCGGCGGGCCGGTCCAACTCTGATGAATTCCAGAGATGAATTCCGAAATCCAAATGACGAATGACGAAGGAATGCCAAAACCCTAATTCCCAAAACCCAACCTGGAGAGACTTCGAGGCTGTCGCCCGGAAATTTTTGTCATTTGAGATTCGGGCTTCTTTCGGGATTCGACATTCGGATTTCGGGCTTTTACCGTTCGTCATTGTCGTGTGATAAACTCGTCTCATGCGAAGCCGACGCGGAGCGGCTTGCACGGCGCCAATCGTGAAGCGGATGAAACGTATTCCCGAACCGGAATTGATGGACACGGACGAGCAAGCACGCGCTTATGCCGCCGCCGATTTTTCCGCGGCGCACCAGTCTTACGTCACATTATTCTCTGAGACCTTCCCACAACGGCCGGCGAAAGCCACTGTGCTCGACCTGGGTTGTGGCCCGGCCGACGTGACTATTCGTTTTGCGAAGGCCAATCCAGGCTACACTTTCCACGCCGTGGACGGGTCGGCCGCGATGTTGAACTGTGCCAGGCAGGCTTTACAATCGCGACGCCGACTGATGGAGCGGGTCAAACTCATTGAAGGTTACATTCCCGGCTCGTCGATTCCGCGGAAAAACTACGATGTGATTCTGTCGAACAGCTTCCTGCATCACCTCCACGATCCCAAAGTGCTTTGGCGATGTGTCCGACGTCACGCGAAAACGGGGACCCTTGTCTTTATCACCGACTTGTTCCGACCCGCCAGCCTTGCCAGGGCCAAGGCTCTGGTCAGGAAATATTCTCATGCCGAGCCGCCGATTTTAAAGCGGGACTTCTACAACAGTCTGCTGGCGGCATTTGCGCCGGACGAAATAACGGAGCAACTGGCGGAGGCCAAATTGGATCAACTCCGCGTCAACGTCGTCAGCGACCGGCATTTGGTGATTTACGGCAGAATCCGTTAGCGCGAGAGGGAGGGCATCCGTCCCTGATTCGAGCGACCGCAACATGCTTACGGCGCATCGGCGGCTCATGGCACGGGCGTCCCGCCCGTTTGCTCCAAACCAGAAACTCACGGGCGGGACACCCGTGCCACTAGCATTGCAAGAAACTCAGTGCGCCCCGGTTTCCCGGCCGGCTCCTGCACTCTCGACACCCGGCTCGCGACGACCTATGCTGCCTGGCGATGCCTTTAGTGAAGCGTCCATTGACCATTGCCGGACACGAGTTCGGTTCGTTTGATTCTCGGCACAGGAAAATTTTCTTCACCGGAAAAAATGCGGGACGCGCTCGACGCCAGCGGCGCGGAAATGGTCACCGTCGCGCTCCGCCGCGCGGACCTGAGCGGCAAACATGATCCCTTCGCGAATATTTTGGATTTCATTGATCCGAAGCGTTATCTGATTCTGCCCAACACCAGCGGCGCAATGAACGCCGAGGAGGCCGTGCGACTCGCGCGACTGGCGCGCGCGGCCGGACTGCCCAACTGGGTGAAGCTTGAAATCCATCCAGACCCGCGTTACCTGTTGCCCGACCCGATCGAAACGCTCAAAGCCGCCGATCAGCTCGTCAAGGAAGGTTTTATTGTGCTGCCTTACATCAATGCCGATCCGATACTGGCCAAACGTTTGCAGGACGTCGGCACCGCCACGGTGATGCCACTCGGCTCGCCGATCGGCTCGAATCGCGGCCTTCAAACACGCGATCAGATTCGCATCATCCTCGAGCAAGCCACCGTGCCGGTCGTGGTTGATGCCGGCCTCGGCGCGCCCAGCCACGCCGCCGAAGCGATGGAACTGGGCGCGGACGCCGTGCTCGTCAACACCGCCATCGCCGTCGCCGATGATCCGGTGCGGATGGCAGTCGCATTCAAGAAGGCGATCGAAGCCGGTCGCGCCGCGTATGAAATCGGCCTGGGCGCACAGCTTGATACCGCAAGCGCGACGAGTCCATTGACGGGATTTCTTGAGTGAGCCCTCCGAAACCCGAACGCCGAATGACGAAAGAAACTCGAATGACGAATAACAAGCGCCGCCACGGCGCGGTTCTTCCTTCAAGCTTCGGGTTTCGTCATTCTTCGGGCATTCGGCATTCGGATTTCGTCATTCCCTGCCCGCCATGAAACCGCGACTTCTCCCGGTTGAGCGCGTTCGCCGAATTCTGCAGGCCGCCGCGCGGACCCGCGTGCTGGTCATCGGCGACGTGATGCTCGACCAGTTCATCTGGGGCCGCGTCTCGCGCATTTCGCCGGAAGCGCCGGTGCCGGTGGTTGAGTTTGAGCGCGAAAGTTTCATGCCCGGAGGCGCCGCCAACGTGGCGCGCAATCTCACCGCTTTGAAAACTTCCGCCGACGCGCTGGGCGTCATTGGCCGGGACGACGCCGGAAAAAAATTAACGAGCCTGCTGGAGGAGCAACGCGTCGGCTGCGACGGCCTGCTGCAACACTTCGACCGCACCACCAGCATCAAGACGCGGATCATCGCGCACCAGCAACAGGTCGTGCGGATCGACCGCGAGACGCGCGAGGACCTGGACGAAATGGCCACGCAGCGTCTGCTGGAGATTCTCGGCAGAAAACTTCCGTCCGCGGACGCGGTCATTGTGGGCGATTACGGCAAAGGGGTCGTAACTCAGCCGCTGCTCGATGAAATCAAAAAACTCTGCCGCGCGCGCGGCCTGTGGCTCAGCCTCGACCCCAAGCCGGTCCACCATTTGAACCTGGCTGGAATATCCCTCATCACGCCGAATCGACAGGAAGCGTTTGAATTGGCCGGCGTGATCGACGGCGGTTCTGCGCGGTCCGCCAATCCGCTGAATGACGCCGCTTTGATGGGCGCCGCGGAAAAATTGTTGCGCGACCTGCGGCCGGCTTTGCTGCTGATCACGCTCGGCGACCAGGGAATGCTGCTCTGCCAACGCGGCCAAAAGCCACATCACATACCGACCATGGCCCGTGAGGTCTTCGATGTTTCGGGCGCGGGCGACACGGTCATCGCGTCGTTGACCCTGGCCATTGCCGCAGGCGCATCGCCGCTCGAAGCGGCGGTCTTTTCCAACCACGTGGCCGGAGTTGTCGTGGGCAAGGTCGGCACCGCCACCGTTTCGCCGCAGGAATTGCTGGCCAGTTTCAAACACAAAGGATGAAGCTCCAAACACCAAACTCCAAACACCAAAGAATCTCCAAGCTCCAAGCCTCAAACGAAGCGCGATGCTCGCCGAAGGACACACACCATGGCAGAACGTCGTTGGAGCTTTGGTTTGGGGATTTCTTTGGGGCTTTGGATTTGGGTTTTGGAGCTTTATGAGTCGCGCTGTTTTCCTCGATCGCGACGGGACCCTCATCGAGGAAAGGGATTATCTGAGCGACCCGGATCAAGTTGTCCTTCTTCCCGGCGCGGCGGAGGCGTTGAAACGATTGCAGGACGCCGGCTTCAAGCTGTTCATCGTTACGAACCAGTCCGGCGTCGGCTGCGGCTACTTCACGATGGCCGAGGTGGACCGCGTCAATCAGCGGCTCGTGGAGCTGCTGACCCAACAAGGCGTCCGCATTGAGAAAATTTACATCGCGCCCGAAGCGCCGGAGCAGCCCAGCCGCGGTCGCAAGCCCTCGCCTCAATTCGTCTTCGATGCGCGCGATGAGTTCGGCATCGAGCTCGCGCAAAGCTACATGATCGGCGACAAGCTGAGTGATCTGCAATGCGGTTGGAACGCGGGGGTGAAGAAGAGCATTCTGGTCAGGACAGGCTATGGCAAGGAATGGGAACGCGCTGAAGACCAACTTACCCGCGCCACAGTCGCGGATGATCTCCAAACGGCGGTAGAGTTGATTTTGAAGGCCGAGGTACCCTGACCACTTGTTAGGTCAGTAAACGCCAGATATAAACACCTATGCACGTCGTTGCCCATGATACTAATCCAAACGGAAAATCCGAGAAACTGGCTGCGTCAAATTCTACGAGTCACGCTGATCGTGACCACTCGATATACCTGACTGTTCCCGCGAATCTATTCGTAGCGCCAGCAATGCGGCGTGGAGGATCGAGGAGGAAAACGCGGACAAATCCCTCATCTCAAAAAAATCATCGGCCAAGCCGGACTGCACCGAGAAAAATTGTTAAAAGCCTTGCGGAATACGTGGAGGAGATCGATAGCCTCGAATCGAAAAACGGCCTCGATCTTATTCTATTTCGCGGGCAAAGAGAACGCGATAGACCGCTCGTGCCAAAAATCGGACGCGGCCAAACGCGACTGAAGGGCAAAAACCAAGCAGATTTGGGGAAAGTTGAGAAGCGACTGTTGGAATTATTCAAGCAATTGAGCGTGCCTTTTCTTCATTCGACACCCGAAAATGATTTGGAATGGTTGGCGATTGCGCAACATCATGGTCTTCCGACACGGCTACTCGACTGGACGACTAACGCGTTAGCGGCACTTTGGTTTGCAGTGCGAAAGGAATCCGTAAGGGACAAAAGTCAAAACGAGAAAAAGAGAGGCTCTGTTTGGATCCTGAAGCCTCTTGATAAGGACTTTGTTCCTTCTGAGGCAAAAGTAAATCCTTTCGAAATCGAACAAACGCAAGTCTATCGCCCGCGACATTTCACGGAACGATTGATCGCACAAGCAGGTTACTTCACAATTCATTGCTTCCACCAAAACACTTCGAGTTTCACGCCAATTGAAAAGGATTTGAGGTTGGGAAAGCGTTTGATGGAAATCCAGATTGAGCCAGATGCTTTCAGTGATCTGAGAGACAATCTTGAACGACACGGCGTCAGTGATCTGACGATGTTTCCAGACTTGGAAGGAGTCTGTCGATATATCACTTGGAACAATTCCTTATTGTGTGACGAAATCGACCCTCCGAACATTCTCCTTAATCAAGGCAAGTGAACATCCTCGGCATCATCCCCGCCCGTTACGCCTCCACACGTTTTCCCGGCAAGCCGCTGCACCCGATCGCGGGCAAGCCGCTGATCCGGCACATCGTCGAGCGGTGCAAGCTGGCTAAGTCGTTGAGCGAAGTCATCGTCGCGACGGACGACGCGCGCATACAGGACGTGGCGCAGAAGTTTTGTCGCGCGGAGATGACGCGCGCGGACCATACCAGCGGCTCGGACCGAATCGCGGAAGTCGCCGCGCGGTGCGACTGCGACGCCGTGGTCAACATCCAGGGCGACGAACCGTTGATCGACCCGAAGGTGATTGATGCCGTGGCCGCTGCGCTGGCAGACAACGAGATGTCCACCGCGGCCACTCTCATCAGAGTCCCCGCTGAACACGACAATCCGAACGTCGTAAAAGTCGTTGTCAATTCCGCCGGGCGCGCCTTATACTTTTCCCGGCGCACGATCCCGTATCTGCGCGATGCCGCCAGTGGTTCGGCTGCCGAACAGTTGGCGGCGTTTGCTTTTTTGAAACATCTGGGCATCTACGGCTACCGGCGCGAGACGTTGTTGCGGCTGGTGAAATTTCCGGTTTCGCCGCTCGAAGCCGCGGAGAAACTGGAGCAGTTGCGCGCGCTGGAAAACGGGATTCAAATCGCGGTCGTGAAAGTGAACTACGACAGCGTGGGCGTGGACACGCCTGAAGACGCGGCGCGAGAAAAAAAGATTTTGAAAACCACGAATAAACACGAATGAGCACGAATGGAACAGACACCAATTGCATGGATTCTCACGCATTTAATGACCGGCAATTTGTGAAATTCGCGTCAGCCGGATTTCTTATCCGTGTCAATCCGTGTCCTTCTGTGGTTAGAAGAGTTTTTGAATGAAATACATTTTTGTGACAGGCGGCGTGGTGAGTTCGCTGGGCAAGGGCCTGACCGCGGCGGCGCTCGGCACGTTGCTCGAAAACCGCGGGCTGAAAGTCGCGCTGCAAAAGTTCGACCCTTACCTCAACGTGGACCCCGGCACGATGAACCCCTATCAGCACGGCGAGGTCTATGTGCTCGACGACGGCGCCGAGACCGACCTTGACCTCGGCCATTACGAGCGCTTCACCAACGTGAAGCTCACCCGCTTTAACAACCTCACCAGCGGCCAGGTTTACCAGACCGTGCTCAACAACGAGCGCGAAGGAAAATATCTCGGCAAGACCGTGCAGGTGATTCCGCATGTCACCGACGAAATTCAGAACCGCATTCACCTCCTCGCCGATCAATCAAAGGCGGACGTCGTCATCACCGAAATCGGCGGCACCACCGGCGACATCGAAGGCTTGCCCTTTCTCGAAGCCATCCGCGAGTTCGCGCTCGAAGCCGGGCACGGCAACGTGGTGTTCATGCACGTCACCTACGTCCCGTTCATCAAGGCGGCGGGCGAACTGAAGACCAAGCCGACGCAGCAATCGGTCGCCAAACTGCGCGAAATCGGCATCGCGCCGCATATATTGATCGCCCGTTGCGAACGTCCGCTGGACAAGGAACTGCGCCAGAAAATCTCGCTGTTCTGCAACGTCCCGTACGAAGCGGTCATCGAGGAGAAGGACGTTGACCACAGCATTTACGAGGTGCCGCTCATGCTTCAGCGCGACCGGCTCGACGACCTCGTCTGCCGGCTGCTGCACCTTGACACACCGACGGCGAACATGGCGCATTGGCAGGAGATCATCCGCAAACTCATCGCGCCGCAACACCGTGTCCGCATCGGCGTCGTCGGCAAATACATCGAGCTGCAGGACGCCTACAAATCGGTTTACGAAGCGGTCATTCACGGCGGCGTGGCCAACGATTGCGGCGTGGAAATCGTGAAGGTGGACGCCGAAGACATCGAGCGCGAAGGACCGGAGAAGATTTTGAAGGGCCTCGGCGGCATTCTGGTCCCGGGCGGGTTTGGCGAGCGCGGCATCGAAGGCAAAATCATGGCGGCGAAATACGCCCGCGAAAACAAACTTCCCTATCTCGGATTGTGTCTCGGCATGCAGATCGCGACGATCGAATTCGCCCGCAACGTGCTCAAACTGGACAAAGCGCATTCGACCGAGTTCGATCCCGACACGCCACATCCGGTCATCGCGCTTTTGGACGAACAGAAAAAAATTACAAAAAAAGGCGGCACGATGCGGCTCGGCGCGCAGCCGTGCCAGTTGGTGATGGGCTCGATGGCGGCCAAACTTTATGGCGCGTTCGTCGTCAACGAACGGCACCGCCACCGCTACGAATTCAACAACGCGTATCGCGACAAATTCGAGAAAGCGGATTTCGTCTTCAGCGGCACGTCGCCGGACGGCAAACTGGTCGAGGTGATCGAACTGCCGAACCATCCATTCTTCATCGCCAGCCAGTTTCATCCCGAGTTTCGCAGCAAACCGCACCAGCCGCACCCGATGTTCAAGGGTTTCATCGGCGCCGCGCACGCGCACATTCACCATCGGCCGCTGTGAATGGGTTGGCACTCATCGCCTCTCGCGCGGGAGAAAAAGCTTTGCCGTTTCTCTTAGCGGGAGGCCACGCGGCACCTGATCGCGCTCAAGTGCCATGCGATCAAACACGGCCATCAGGGACGCGTTGTAAAAGACGCCGATGATGTGATACGATTGGTGCAGGCAAACCGGCTGGACGTGAATGATCCCGGAATCCGCGAGCTCTTTCTGAAGCACGGCACAATGGAACTGTATGAAAAAATCCGAAGAACCTGCGGCCCAAGCTGAGTCAGCGAAACTCGAATTTCCTGATTGGAGCGGTATGGATGATTCCTCGATGCGGATCAGCCCTGACAGTGCGTTTCAAGTCTGTGAACAATACGCCGGGTGGTTTGCCGACGCCGCTCAAAAATGGCCGGCACACAGGCCGGAAAAGTGCCTCGTGGAATTCATACTGTGACCTCGCCCTGGCAGGCCAACCTGCGATGCGAATCCGAGCAAAAAAGCGGTTGCTCACTGCATCGCTGATTTTGTTGGCAGGCGGTGGATTGGTCCTTTGGCTCGCAGGCGGATTCCGTCGCGAGCCGCTGCACAAAGGCAAGCCGGTCAGTTATTGGGTGGACCAAGCCTGCACAGGTTACGATGGCACTCGAAGCGATGGAAAAGACGCGTGGGTGTTCAG
>WNER01000326.1_pt1 | contig 11371 bp, 10 predicted proteins | sample 5399921 | NCBI WGS metagenome assembly WNER01 (sample SAMN13153331, study PRJNA577476) | soil metagenome | isolation source: 20 cm grassland meadow soil 5 days after 1st rain plot 5 | place: USA:California | collected 2015-09-21 | reverse complement strand
TGAGAACCGTTCCCATCTACCGTAAGTCCATCATCGGCTTGCTGTTGGGCACCTGCGTCGCGGCGCCGGCCGGGGCACAGGCGATGGATTCGCTCAGCGTGGCCCGGCGCATCGTGGCCGCCGCTTCGCTCGCCGCCAAGGAATACGCCATCGGCGTGGCGCCACGCGGCGGCAAAGTGACCAATCCCGAAGAGGTCTCGGAGGCCAAGCAGTTTCTCGACCAGGCACGGCTCGACGTGGACGCGCTCCCGCGAGCCGTGCGCACGACTGCCGACTCCGATCTCGTGGCGCTGCACGCCATGCTGGACCGGGCCGCCCCGCCCGACTCGGTCACGGCGCGGGCCGGGCTCCTGGTGCAGCACATCGCGGCCGTCGTGGGAGGCGCTCTCGAGACCTTCCCGTCGCGCCCGCCATCGTTGGCGCGTGGCGCGGCCGTCTACCAGGAACAGTGCACGCAGTGCCACGGTCCGACCGGGCGGGGTGATGGACCGAAAGCGAAACAGCTGCAGGGTCCACCGCCCGCCAGCCTCGCCGACCGGGATGCGATGAGCACGGTCGCGCCGCTGGACGTGTATCGCAAGCTCACGCTCGGCGTGGCCGGCACGGCCATGCCGCAGTTCGAGGAGACGCTCTCACCCGGAGACCGCTGGGCCGTGGCCACGTACGTGGCGACGCTGCGGGCCGACGACGTCATGGTCCGCGAGGGCGAGGGGTTGTACGCGACCACCTGCGCCTCGTGCCACGGCGCCACGGGCGGCGGCGACGGTCCGCTCGCGGCCACGCTCTCCGTGCGGCCCCCCGCGCTGCGGGACCTCGCCGTCCAGGGCCGATTCACCGACCGCGAGCTCGAGCAGCTGCTGCTGCAGGGTCGGCCGGGGACGGCGATGCCCGGGTTCGCCCGCACGCTCAATCCCGGGGACGCCGCCAAGATCGTGGCGTTCCTGCGCGTCCTGCCCACGGCCGAACGACAGAAATACCAGACGTCCCCCGCAGCCGCGACGTTCTCCGTGGTGCGGCGCCAACTCGACTCGGGCGTCGCGCTCAGGTCCGACAAGATCACGTTCGACGCCTATCTCACGTTCGAGCAGGTCGAGACGGACGTGCGGGTGAAGAACCCGGTCCTCGCGAACGAGCTGGAGCAGGCGTTCACGCTGTTGCGGGCCCGGGCGGCGGCGGGCGCCGGCCCGGACGAGCTCGCGACGATCCACGCCCGGCTGCTCGCCGATCTGGAGCGCGCCGAGCGGCTGGTCGCCGACCAGAGCTCGGGCGCCGGCCTGTTCGTGCAGTCGTTCGTGCTGCTGCTGCGGGAGGGGTTCGAAGCGATCCTGATCGTGGCGGCGCTGATGGCGTTTCTCGCGAAGGCCGGCGCGGTCGAGCGCCGGCGGCATGTGGCACGGGGCGCCTGGGCCGCCGTCGCCGCGAGCGCCGCCACCGCGGTGGTGATCGAGCTGCTGTTCGAGATCACTCCCGGCCAGCGGGAGGCGCTCGAGGGCGGCACGATGTTACTCGCGACGGCCGTGCTCTTCTACGTCAGCTATTGGCTGCTCTCGAAAATCGAGGTCGCCAAATGGAACGCGTTCGTGAAGGGCCGCATGGAGGACGCGCTGTCCACCGGCTCGGGGTTCGCGCTCTCGTCGGTGGCGTTCCTCGCCGTGTATCGGGAGGGCTTCGAGACCATCCTCTTCTACAAGGCTCTGCTTTCCTCCGCGGGGTCGACCAGCCCGGCGGGCGTGGCGGGGGTGATGGCGGGAATCGCGGCGGGGGGACTGGCGTTGGTGATCGTGTACGTCGCCATCACGCGCTTCGGGATGAAAGTGCCGCTCAAGCCGTTCTTCGCGGTCACGAGCGCGATGCTCTATTACATGGCGTTCGTGTTCGCGGGGAAGGGAATCGCGGATCTGCAGGAGTCGGGGCTGGTGCGGGTGAGCGTCGTCCGGTGGGCGCCCCGCATCCCCGTGCTCGGCATCTATCCGACCGTGCAGTCGCTGGCGCTGCAGCTCCTGCTCCTGGTCCTGCTGCTGGTAGCGGTGGTGTGGCTGCAGCGTAACCGCGTCGGCGGCACGGGAGGCGGGGCGGACCGCCGCCGGCCGTCGTTCCCGTAGCCCGCCGCTAGCGCGTGGCCTGGGCCTGCGGCTGCGGCTTGAGCGCGGGAGGCACGGCGACGGTCGCCGGCTCTGCCGCCCGCAGCCGCTGCATCAGCCACAGGCCCACGAGCACGAGCAACACGCTCGTGACCTGCGCCAGCGTGAACGGTCCCAACAGCCGATCGTCCTTGGCACGCACGATCTCCACCAGGAAGCGCTCCGCGCCCGCCAGGACGAGATAGACCCCGAACCGCCAGCCGGTGCCGTGCCGGTGGTCGCGCAAGCGCCATAACAGGGCGAACGCCAGCAGCATCAGCGTCGTCTCGTAGATCTGTGTCGGGTGCACCGCCACGACCTGCATGGGGTCCGTCCCGGGCGGGAAGCGCACGTGCATGTTGCTCAGCTCGGCCACCGTAGTAGGCGGGAGTCCGCGCGGGAACCTCATCGCCCAGGGCAGGCTGGACGGGATGCCGTAGTCGTCGTTGACGAGGAAGCACCCGACCCGTCCCAACGCGTAGCCGAGGGCGAGGGGGGCGGCGGTGAGCTCCATCGTCCAGCGGGCGGGCACGCGCTTCCACCACCCGGTCGCGAGCACGGCCGCCACGCCGCCGAGAAAGCCGCCGTACCAGACGAATCCGCCGCGCCGCAGCAGTGCTTCCCACTCGCCCGTGAGCAGCACGTACCAAATCTTCGCTCCCACGATGCCGCCGACCACGGCCGCGAACACGATGTCGGCCGCGTACTCCTCGGCCATCCCCCGGCGCTGCAGGTCGACCTGGATCGCCCACCCCGCCATGAGGAAGGCGACCATCATCATCAGTCCGTATCCCGTGACCTGCAGCGGACCCAGATGGATGAACAGGATATCGATCTGGGGCAGCGGGATGGTGAAGCCGAAAGGATAGATCGTCATGGGCGGGCCGCGCCGAGGGTGGAGGGTGCCGGCTCGAGGCCGGGCAACGGCAGATCCGCCCGGGCGTCCAGGGTAAAGTCGCTGCGCTCGCCCAGGCCGAGACGGTACCAGCCGGCGCGGGCGATCATGGCGGCGTTGTCGGCGTTGAGCCGCGGGCTCGCGACGGCGACGCGGGCGAGCCCGCCGTCGGAGAGCCGCCGGGCGGCGAGGCCGGCGAGCGCCCGGCTGCACGCCACGCCGCCGCCCAGCACGGCGGTGCGGTGGCCCGTGGCGCGAACCGCACGCTCGAGCTTGGTGACCAGCACATCGAGCACCGCGTCCTGGAATGCACGGGCGAGATGGGGACGGTCGCGGTCCAGGTCGTCGCTCGAGCGCACGGCCCGCAACACCGCGGTCTTGAGACCGGAGAACGAGAACTCGAAGCCCTCGTCCCGCATCGGACGCGGAAACGTGAAACGGGTCGGATCGCCCTGGGCCGCGAGCCGCTCGATCGCCGGGCCGCCCGGATACCCCAGGCCCAGGAGCGTCGCCACCTTGTCGAACGCCTCGCCGGCGGCGTCGTCCCGGGTCGCGCCCAGCAGGCGGTAGCGTCCCCAGGCGGGAACGTCGAGCAGCAGCGTATGCCCGCCCGACACGAGCAGCGCGACGAACGGCGGTGCCAAGTCCGGGTCCTCCACGAGCGGGGCGAAGAGGTGCCCTTCCATATGATGAACGCCGATCAGCTGGCGGTCCCCGGCGTACGCCAGCGCCTTGGCGTAGACCACGCCCACCAGCAGCGCGCCGACCAGCCCCGGGCCCTGGGTCACGGCGACGGCGTCCACGGCGCTCCAGCTGATGCCGGCCTCGGCGAGGGCGCGGTCCACCACCGCCGGCAGCGCCGCCAGATGGGCGCGACTCGCGAGCTCCGGTACCACGCCCCCGAACACCCGGTGCACGTCCTGCGACAGGATCACGAGGCCCGCGAGCTCGGGACGGCGACGCTCGCCTACCAGCACGGCGGCCGAGGTCTCGTCGCACGACGTCTCGATCCCGAGAAGGACGTCAGCCACGTCCGGTCTTGCGTCGCAGGGAGACGGAATCCGGCACGGCGTGCGCCACGATGCCGGGAGGTGCGCTCACCGTGAGGCGGGCGTAGCCCCCGGGGCCGGCTTTGCCCACGAGGTGCGCCACCACGCGCACGCTGTCGCGCGTGAGCGCGTTCACCTTCGATTCGGGGCCTCGCACCGTCACCGCCACGCGCTCGACCGCGAGCAGGAACCCGGTGAAGCCCGACGCCGCCGTCGTGATCGGCACGCCCGAGAGCGAGCGCTCCACGATGGCGGTCACTTCGCCCGCCATGCGCACCTCTTTCGGCACGATGCGCACGATCCCGAGCGGGGCCGTATCGAGCGGGACGGTGCGGAAGAAGGGCCCGTTCACGCTCGAGATCACGGTGGGGAGCGTGGCCACGGAGTCGATCAGGGCGAGGCTCTTTTCCGGACCGATGACACGCGCCATGCTCGGCGTAATGGACAGGCCCCGCATCACGTACCCCGACTCGGCCTCGACGCGCACCCGCGGCACGATGCGCACGTCCTTGTGCACGACCGAATCCAGCAGGACCTCGATCTCGCGCGGCCGGATGTCCGCGACCTGCACGTCGCTCCCTTTCGGGAGCTCGACATCGGTCGGCTGCAGCTGCACGCGCCACACCGACGCCGAGAAGGTGTCGGGGATGACCTTGCGGATCACCCGCGGAAAGGAGCGGAGCTTGATGATCTCGCTCCCCTTGCCGGTAATGACCACGACCACGCCCGCGGGCTGCTGGCGCACCATGCGTCCGGGCGGGATGCCGACGGCGAGGCGCATGGCGAAGCTCTGCGCCAGCGGTTGCTGCGCCGCGACCGCCACATACAGCATGACGGCGAAGAAACCGGCCGCGAGCTTGATCGGCCAGTTCCGCACCAGCAGCTGCGCGATGCTACCGCGGACGCTCATCGATGAGCCGCCGGACGAGGGTTTCGTTGACGGGTCCGTCCCACTCGGAGGCCCCGATCACCTTCTTGATGATGACGCCGTCGGGGCTGATCATCCAGCTCTCGGGGACGCCCGTGGCCTGGTAGGTCCGCTTCATCGCCCCCGTCTGGTCGTGCAGGATGTCGAACGTGAGCCCCAGGTCGCGGGCGAACGCGGCAACGACGGAATCACCGTCCTCGTCGATGCTCACCGCCACCACCCGGAAGCCGCCGCCGCCCAGCTTGTGCGACAGGCGCTCGAGCGACGGCATCTCGACCCGGCACGGCAGGCACCACGTCGCCCAGAGATTCAAGAGCACCACCTGGCCGCGATAGTCCGCGAGCGTCGTGGCGCGCCCGGTGGCCAGGTTCTTGGCGTGAAAGTCCGGCGCGCGCGATCCGACGCCGAGCAGGTCGATCTGGGGACGGATCTTTACCGCCAGGGCCGTCCCGAACACGAGGGCCATGGCGACCCCGACCGCGAACGTCCAGCGCCTGGCGTCGGTCAAACCGTCACCAGGCAGCGGTGCTTCAGGTCCCGCACCTCGCGAGCCGGATCCGGGCTCGCGAACACCGCGTTCCCCACGACGAACGTGTCGGCACCCGCCGCGTGCGCGGCGCCGATCGTGTGCGAGGTGATGCCGCCGTCCACCTCGAGGAACGCGCGCGACCCGCTCGTCGTGAGCAGCTCGCGCGCGCGGCGGATCTTGTCGTTCGAAGCGGCGAGATACGACTGGCCGCCGAACCCCGGGTTCACGGTCATCACGAGCAGCAGATCCAGATCGGCGATCACCGCTTCGGCCAGGGCGAGCGGCGATCCGGGGTTCAGCGCCAGGCCGGCGAGCATACCGCGGCTCCGCGCCGCCGCCAGCTGGCGCTGCACATGCACCGTCGCCTCGGGGTGGAACGTGAACACGGACGCACCCGCCTCCGCGAACGGCTCGAGGTAGCGCTCCGGCTCGAGCACCATCAGATGCACGTCGATGGGCTTGTCGGTGAGCCGGCGCAGCGCTTCGATCATGTTGGCACCGAACGTCAGATTCGGCACGAACCGCCCGTCCATCACGTCGACGTGCAGCCAATCGGCGCCCGCCGCCAGCACCTGCCCCACCTGCTCGGCCAGGCGGGTCAGGTCCACGGACAGGACGCTGGGAGCGATGCGGATGCCGTTCATGCGCTTGATCATCCTCAGGGGCTCCGGGCCACGACCACGTCCACCACGGTTCCCGGAGCGGCCAGCGTGCCCGCCGCCGGTCGCTGCGCGATTACGGTGCCCGGCGTCCCGTCGCTCGAGCGGCGCCGCGTCACCGTGCCCAACGCGAGCCCCTCCTGCTCGAGACGAGTGCGCGCGTCCGCCTGGGACAGACCGAGCAGCCCCGGCACCGCGATCGTCGGGGCACCCCGGCTCACGACCACCGTCACCGGCGCCCCCGGCGCGAGGAGGGTCGTTGCGGCCGGCCGGGTGAGCATCGTCACGCCCGGAGCGGCCGCTGCCTGCACCGACTCCACCTGCGCCACGGTGAGCCCCGCCGCCACGATCAGCTGCTGCGCCAACGGCCCATCCAGTCCCGTCACGTGCGGTACCGGAATCTTGGGCGGGCCGTCGCTCGACACCAGGGTCACCCGCAGGCCCGCCGGCGCGCTCACGCCGGGCGGCGGATCCTGCCAGATGATGGTGCCCTGCGGCGCGCTGGGGTGCGACTCCGACCCGCCGTCCTGCACCTGCAGCCCCGTCTTGCGGAGCGCGGCCGACGCCTCCTGCAAGGACAGCCCCAGCACTCGTGGCACGACTTCGTGGCCGTGCAGGATCGGGGCGGGGAACAGAAGGAGGTACGCCGTCAGGTACCCCGCCACGACGGCTCCCACGAGCGCGAACGCCCAGCGCCGCGCTCCGGACAGCTCGACCAGGGCGGGCAGCTTCCATTCGTGCACCGGCGGGATGTGGCGGCGGAACTGCATCAGCGTGCCGTCCGCGCGAGCCGCGCCGCGTACGCCCCGTCGATCCCGTCACGCTGGGGCAGGGACTGCAGGTCGCCGTCCGCGGTGAGCAGGGATGCCGGCACGGCGCCCGGCACGGGCGCGCGCGCGAACTCGGTGTGAGACGCCAGGAATGCGGTCACGATATCGCGGTTCTCCTCCGGCTCTAGCGAGCAGGTACTGTAGACGAGCACTCCCCCGGGAGCGAGCAAGCGTGCGGCGGTCTCGAGCAGCGCCCGCTGCAGCCGGGCGGCGCGCACGATCGTCCGCGGCGTCACGCGCCAGCGGGCGTCCGGATGCCGGGACATGGTGCCGGTGGCGGAGCACGGGGCGTCCACCAGCACGGCGGGCATGGTTCCCGGCGCGAACGGCGCCGACAGAAGATCGGCGACCGTCACCCGAATCGCCACTCCCGCACGGCGCGTCGTGTCGAGCAGCCGGCCGATGCGCTCCGGCCGCCCGTCTCCGGCGACGACGCGCGCGCCCGCCCGCTCCAGCATCACGGCTTTGCCGCCCGGCGCGGCACAGGCATCGTACACGGGCGTCCGCGGGGAGATCGCGGCGTAGCGGCAGACGAGAGCGTGGGCGGGGTCCTGGACGATAAACCCGCCTTCCGCGAAACCGGGGAACTGCGCGGGAAACGGGAAACGGGAAACGTGATCCGGGCGCGAAACCCGCAGGCCGGCTCCATAGGGCGCCTCTTCTACACCCAAACCGCCCTTCCGGAGCTCCCGGGCAAGCGCGTCGGCGGACCAACGGGCGGGCTGAAGCGTGAGCATCGGTTTCGTGTCGTTCCAGGCCAGGAGGCGTGCGGTGTCGCTCGCCCCAAAGCGGCGCTGCCACCGGCCAACGAGCCACACCGGGTGCGTCGTATCGCCCGTTTCCCGTTTCCCGCTTCCCGTTTCCCGGGCGATTCTTCGCAGGGCCTGATTCACATAACGGGCGGCCTTCTCGCCGGCGAGTCCTCGCGCCAGCTCCACGCTGGTGGCGACCGCGGCGTAGGCCGGCACGCGGGCCAGGGCCGCCAGCTGGTAGGCGCCCAGACGCAGCACATCGCGCAGGCGGGGATCGGCGCCGCGCAGTCCGAGCCGGCGGTCGAGATCCGCCTGGCGTCGCAGCACGCCAGCGGCGAGCTCGTAGGCGAGCCGGCGGTCGCGGCCGGCGAGTGTTGGGAGCACCCGGTCGCGCGCCGCCTGGAAGGTGCCGCCGGAGCGCACGGCCTGGAGGATGTGCAGCGCCGCGCGCCGGGCGGCGGTGGCGTCGCTAATCCAGCATCCCTTCGAGCGGCGATGACGGCACGGCCACCTCCCGCCTCGGCATGCGGCCTGCGAGGTAGGCGGTCCGGCCGGCTTCGACCGCCAGCCGCATCGCGTGCGCCATGGCCACAGGGTCGCGGGCTGCGGCCAGCGCGGTGTTCATCAGGATTCCGTCGACACCCTGCTCCATCGTCACGCACGCATCCGACGCGGTGCCGACGCCGGCGTCCACCACGACGGGGACGGTGAGCCGCCGCTTGATGGTCCGGACGCCGTACGGGTTCAGGAGCCCCAGCCCGCTGCCGATCGGCGACGCCAGCGGCATCACGGCGGCGCAGCCCGCGTCCTCGAGGCGCAGCGCGGTGACGAGATCTTCGTTCGTATAGGCCAGCACCTTGAACCCGTCCTTGACCAGCGTGCGCGCCGCCTCCAGCAGCCCCTGGACGTCGGGGAGCAGGGTCTCCTGGTCGCCGATCACTTCGAGCTTGACGAACTCGTTGAACCCCGCTTCGCGCGCCAGGCGGGCGTAGCGCACGGCGTCGTCGGCCGTGAAACAGCCCGCGGTGTTCGCGAGCAGGAAGTAGCGGTTCGGATCGAGGTGGTGCAGGATCCCGGTCTCCTTGGAGCGATCGAGGTCCACGCGACGCACCGCGACCGTGACGATTTCCGCGCCCGCCGCCTCGAGGGCGCGAGCCATCGTCTCGTTGTCGCGATACTTGCCCGTGCCCACCATGAGGCGCGAGTGGAACGTACGGCCGCCCACCACGAACGGCGTATCGCGGACGGTGTCTACGGCTGTGGTCATGTGGGTCAACCCCCTCCGACGAAATGCACCAGCTCGATCGCGTCCCCCGCGGCCACCGTGACGTCGCCCAGCCTGGGGCGCCGCACGATCGTGCGGTTGTGCTCGACCACCACGGCGCGGGGGTCGAGCTCGAGCGCGCGGAGAAGCTCGAGCAGCGTGGCGCCGCGCGCCACCGTCCGCGTCTCTCCGTTCACCATCACGTCGATCGATTCGTTCACGCCTGCCACTCCTCGAGCATCTGCCGCGCCGCGGCCGAGGGATCGGGCGCATCCCACAGTCCCCGGATGGCGGCGACACCGTAGGCACCCGCCCGCCGCAGCTCGCCGACCCGGGGGGGCGTCACCCCGCCGATCGCGATCACCGGCAGCCCCAGGCTGACGATCGGTCCCAGCTGCGCCGGGCCCAGCGGCTCGCGCTCGGGGTGGGTGGCGGTGCGGTACAGCGGCCCTACTAAAAGATAGTCGGCTCCGGCGGCGCGCGCGGCTACGGCCTCCTCCAAGCCGTGCACCGACTTGCCGATCCACCAACGCGGTTCGAGCCGGCGGGCATCCTGTGGGTCGAGACTCCCCGCCCCGAGCTGCACGCCCGCGGCTGCGACGGCGAGCGCCACGTCGAGGCGGTCGTTAACAAATAGACGGGCAGACGGATAGACGGCGAGACGGGTAGCGAGCTCGTAATGCTCCAATCCCGACAGCGTGCGGCCGCGCGCGTGGAACGCGAGCCGGTCGCCGCCCCCCGCTGCCAGCGCGCGGGCGACCTCGTCCAGGTCGGCCCTGCGGGCGATCCGCTCGTCGGTGATGGCGTGCAGCCGTGGGAGCAGCTCCCTCCCGGCTCGCGTCACGTGAACCGCTGGCCCGTCCGGACTCCCCGCCCGCGCACCCAGTCGGCCGCGGGCATGCGCGCCCGTCCGGCAGGCTGGACTTCTGCCACCGCTACCGCGCCCCGGCCCGTCGTGATCCGCAATTCGTCATCAGTGGTCCGCGCCTCGCCGGGCGGGGAGTCGCCGCGGTCCTCGACCACGCGGGCGCGGAACAGCTTGACCTCGTGCCCGTCCAGCTCGGTCCAGGCGCCGGGCTTGGGGTCGAGGCCGCGGATCACCCGGGCCACGCGCTCGGCGGGCTCGCCCCACGGGATCCGCGCCGTCTCACGGGTGAGCTTCGGGGCGTAGCTGGCGCGCGCGTGATCCTGAGGGCGCGCCTTGAGGCCGTCGGTCTCGAGCAACGCCAGGGCTTCGACGAGCGCCTGCGCGCCCATTTCGGAGAGATGCTCGGACAGCTCACCGCCCGTGACCTCCGGGTCGATGTGGTGCGGGATCTGATGCAGTATGGGACCCGAGTCGAGTCCGGCGTCCATCAGCATGATGGTGACGCCCGTCTTCTCGAGACCATTGAGGATGGCCCACTCGACGGGCGCCGCGCCGCGCAGCTCGGGGAGGAGCGAGGGATGCACGTTGATCATGCCGCGGCGCGGCAGCGCCAGCAGGTCCGGCTTGAGGATGTGCCCGTAGGCGACCACCACACCCACGTCGGGGGCCAGGGCGCGGACCTGCGCGACGAACTCGGCCTCGGTGGGACGCGCCGGCTGGAGCACGGGCACACCCTCGGCCTCGGCGGCCAGCTTGACGGGCGGCGGCACGGCGGTCGAGCGCGAGCGCCCCTGGGGCTTGTCGGGCTGCGTGACCGCCGCGACGACGTCGAAGCCCTCGCCCAGCAGCGCCTCGAGGGACGGCACCGCGAACTCTGGCGTTCCGAAAAAGACGACGCGCACTAAAGCTCGCCCGCCGGCTCCGGCGTGACCTCCTTCAGGTAGCCCGACTGCCCTTTGCGGGCTTTCTTCCATTTGGCCAGCAGCAGGCCGCGCTTCACGGCGCTCAAGTGGTCGAGGAACAGCACGCCGTCGAGGTGATCGATCTCGTGCTGCACCGCGCGCGCCTTGAAGCCGGCCAGCTCGGTGCGGTAGGGCCTGCCGTCGCGGTCCAGCGCCTCGAGCGTCACCCTGAGGGCGCGCTCGACGTCGCCGTAGATATCGGGAATCGAGAGGCAACCTTCTTCGGCCGTCTCGTGCTCCTCCGATGCCGTGACGATCCGCGGATTGACCAGGACGAGGGGTGGCGGATCTTCGTCGCCGACATCCACCACCGCCACGCGGCGCGCGATGCCGACCTGATTGGCGGCGAGGCCCACCCCCTTCGCGGCCCGCATGGTGTCGAACAGGTCGTCCACCAGCTCGCGGGTCGCGGCGTCGACGGCGGCGACCGGCGCCGCGCGCTGCCGCAGCACCGGCGAGCCGAGCAGGTGGAGCTTGCGGACCGTCACTGGGGCTTGGCTTCGATCGACCGGTTG
>WNER01000322.1_pt1 | contig 11424 bp, 8 predicted proteins | sample 5399921 | NCBI WGS metagenome assembly WNER01 (sample SAMN13153331, study PRJNA577476) | soil metagenome | isolation source: 20 cm grassland meadow soil 5 days after 1st rain plot 5 | place: USA:California | collected 2015-09-21 | reverse complement strand
GCGGCGCCCACAATACGCTGGTCGCCGCATTCTATCTGGCCAAAGGCGGGTTCAAGCCCCTGGTCCTCGAGCGCCGCGAAATGGTTGGCGGCGGCGCCATTACAGAGGAGTTTTATCCCGGCTTTCGCGCTTCTACGCTGGCGCACACGGTAGGGCCGTTGCGCGGAGATATCGTGCGCGACATGCAACTGCATCGGTTTAGCTGCGAGATTTTTTCTCCCGACCCGCGCGTTTTCGCTCCCACACCCGAGGGTAAAGCGATGTTTTTCTATAACGACACAGCTAAGACAGCGGAGGATATCGCTCATTTTTCGAAAAAGGACGCCGCGAAATACACGGAATTTGCAGAATCGCTCGAATCCTTTTCTGAAGTTCTGGCGCAAATCGTTTCGATGACACCTCCGGCCATCGACAGGCCGAGTCCGGAAGACTTCTGGAATCTTTTCAAGACCGGACGCGGGGTCCGGCAGCTTGGCAAGGAAGGCATCTTCAATCTGTTCCGCTGGGCGCCCATGGCGGTTGCGGATTTTGTTGCGGAGTTTTTTGAGACGGAGTTGTTGCGCGCGGTGATCGCGGCACGAGGAATCTTCGGGAATGCCCTGGGCCCATGGTCCGCTGGATCGACCGCAGTGCTGCTGCTTCGCGCCGCTGCGGATGCTCATCCCGTTGGCCCGGCCGGTTTTCCGCGTGGCGGCCTCGGCTCGTTCACGCGGGCGCTCGCGGAAGCCGCCAAGGAGGCAGGCGCGGAAATCCGCACGGATGCGGAAGTCGAGCGGATTCGCTTCAAGGATGGCGCGGTCGCGGGCGTGGTGCTTAAGGACGGAGAAGAAATTGCCGGCGAAGCGGTTGTTTCCGGCGTCGATCCAAAGCGCACCTTCTTTAGTCTCATCGACCCCTCGCAGCTTGATCCTGTGTTCGCGAATCGCATTAAGAATTTCCGTGCAAAGGGCAATGTCGCGAAAGTGAATCTTGCGCTCGGCGGCCTGCCTGGTTTTACCGCGCTTGAGGCGAATGAGCGGGCGCTCCGAGCGCTCTCCGGAAGAATTCATATCGGGCCGGATATTGATTATCTGGAGCGTGCCTTTGACGACTCCAAATATGGCGAGTTGTCGCGCGCGCCGTATCTCGACGTCACGATTCCGACGATTCTGGATCCGGCCCTTGCGCCCGATGGAAAGCATGTTCTCTCTGCCTACGTGCAGTTTGCTCCGTACAAGCTGAAGGAAGGCAATTGGGCTTCGCACCGGCGAGAACTGGGCCTCAGGGTCATCAACACGCTTGCCCCTTACGCACCGGATCTTTCCAGTTTGGTGGAAGGGATGCAAGTCATCACGCCTGAGGATTTGGAAACTTGCTACGGCTTCACAGGCGGCCACATTTTTCATGGAGAACTTGCGTTAGATCAGCTCTTCACGATGCGGCCGGTGCTCGACTGGGCCCGCTACAAGACGCCAATTCGCGGACTCTTCCTCAGCGGCTCCGGCACGCATCCCGGCAATGGCTTAACGGGCGCAAGCGGCGCCAACGCGGCGCGCGAAATCATCCGCGAACTGCGATGACCTCCATCGATCGAGAAATATATTGGTCACTGGATTTGTCTATTAGCGGAAAGAAAAAGCACAAAGGCTGGTTCGTGTTTATCTAGAGGAACTCGCACTCTCCAGCCGTTTCTCGACTGAAAAATCGAATGCGGTGATGCGCTAGGGTTTGTGGCCGCGGGCGCCGGATTGCCATGCCTCCCAATAGCCGAGCGCCTTCATTTGCTGATCGAGGCCGGTTTCTTTCATCTGCGTTTCAATTTCGGAGCGTGTGAGGCGCTTGCCGAGCGGCTCTGTTCGGTCGGCGATGCCCCAGGCAGTGAGTGCGGCGAGCACGGTGTGCAGCTTGAGTTCGCGCATGTCGACTTTGTCGAGCGTGTCCGAAGCCGCGTGATAGTTCGGCAGGTAATTAGCTTCTTCCTGATTGGCCACCAGCGTGGGCACGCCTTCGAGCAAAAAATCGAAATTGTCCGTCCCGAAAGAAGCGTCATAGGTGTGGTTGTGCGAGCCCCACGAATCGAGAGGCTTGAGCACTTCGCGCACACCTGCCTCGATGTCGCGGCGGCCGCCGAGGGAATAGCCCGTCACACGCCCGATGCCCGCATCAAACGTGATCATCGCGCGGACTTTGTCGAGTTCCGCGCGGTGTGACTTCACGTATTCATACGAACCGATGGTCCCTTGCTCTTCACCGCTGAAGAGGATGAACCGAATGGTGCGACGCGGAAGGACTCCTGTGCTTTTGATCGCGCGCGCAGCCTCGATGACCAGCGCCGCATTGCAGCCATTGTCGAGCGCGCCAGTGCCGAGCTCCCAGGAATCGAGATGCGCCCCAAGAATCACAACTTCGTCAGGCCTCTCATAACCGCGAATTTCACCCACGACATTTTCCTGCTCGGCAGGCCCGCCAATTTTATTAGGCATGTCCAAATGCACGCGAACTTTCCCGGGATAGGCGGAAACGGTTCGCGCCAGTCGCATGGCGTCTTCCCGGGCAAGGATGGCTTGCGGCACCTTGTCAATTTCACCGTTCAATGAATTCGTGTGCCGATAGAGCAGCAGGCGGTCTCTTGCTCCCATCCATAAAATTGCCGCCGCCTCCTTTTTTACGGCATGGTCGATGATCGCTGGCGGCCGCAGATATTCATTGAAGAGATCGCCCCAGGCTGAGCCGATTTCGGTGTGGACGAGCAGGATTGCGCCTTTCAGTGGCGCAGACACTTTGGAAAAATCATCTTCGGTGCCGTAGCCCACGTCGATAGCGCTGGCGTCGATTCCACCTGTTGGCGTTGCCGGGGACCAACCCGTGGATTTCAGGCGAATCGGAAATTTCACTGGGCCGAGCAGTTCGAGTCGTGTGTCGCCTTCGCTCCATGTGGTCGGCAAAGTGTACTTCTCTGTGTGAACGTCAACGTTGGAGGCGCGGAAGGCGGCGATGCCCCACTCGACTGCCTTGGCCATTTCCGGTGTGCCGGTTACTCGGCCACCGATTTCGTCAGTCAGGCGGCGCAGATTTTCTTCCATTGGCGAAGGTCCCATGACGATGGGCAGCAACTTAGCAGCGACTTGCGCGCAACTCCATGTATCGGTCGTGGAACAGCCCGCCGCGGCGGGATTCTGCCCAGGGGCGAGGGGGTTCTTGACCGGGGGCAGTTGCGAGAAACTATAAGAAGCAAGCAAAGAAAGAAGTAATGAAGCAACGAGGCAGACCTTTAGCCGCATGAAATCTCGCTTCGCCAAGAGATTGCCCATTCGGCGCGGGGAGTCCGCGCGAAAGGACAGCAGAATTATATAGAAGTCTCGGGGAGAAAAGGCCTTTTAGCGAAGCGCGCGACGGAGGCGAGGATTCGCGAGGCAGTCCGCAACGCGGGCGACCTGAACCATTTCGGCGACGTCGTGAACGCGAACAATGTGCGCGCCGTTGAGGATGGAAGCCGTAACCGTGGCGGCGGTGCCCCAGATGCGCTCCTCGGGGAGAGCGGGTTTCCCATCGCGGGCAAGCGTTGCGCCCAGAAAGCCCTTGCGGGAAGTGCCGACAAGCAGCGGACAGCCAAGCTTCGCGACCTGCGGAAGCTTTTCGAGTAATTCGTAATTTTGCGCAAAGTTTTTGCCGAAGCCGATGCCCGGATCGAGAATGATTTGTGATTGTGCGGCGCCGGCTTTGCGCGCAATGGAAATGGATTGGCGCAGGCCTTGCGTCACGTCCCGCAGAACGTCGCGCGCGAAACCAGCCTTTTGCATGGTGCGCGGCTCGCCGCGCATGTGCATCAGGATGAGCGGGACCCGCTTTCGAGCTGCGATCTCGGCGATGCGCGGATCATTCTTCAGGCCAGAAACGTCATTGACGATTTCCGCGCCCGCACGCAAGGCAAATTCGGCGACCGCAGCTCTGCGAGTGTCCACCGAAATGGGGATCTTGAGGCGCCCGCGCAAGCCTTCGAGAACGGGGAGAATCCGATTGATCTCCTCGGAAGCTTGCACTTCCTGCGATCCGGGACGCGTGGATTCGCCACCCACGTCCAGGAGATCGGCGCCAGCGGATTCCATGGCGATTGCATGTTCGATTGCGCGCGCAGGATCCAGAAATTGGCCGCCATCGGAAAAGCTGTCTGGCGTAACGTTCAGCACGCCCATGACGAGTGTGCGCTCGCCGAGCACCAGCGTGCGCGAAGGAAGTTTCAATCGAAAAGTCTTTCGGACCAGGGCCATAGGCGCAACAGGAGTTTAGCGCAGTCGCCCTGCTTGTCGCTCAAAACGAAAGGCGCTCGGAGAACATCCATCGGTGATCGTAGGTGTGAAATCTCGTAACGGCAACTTGCAAGCCCGCGGCAGTAGAAAAGCGAAACCCCTTGCGAAGGCGCACTCGCCCAAAGCCAAGTCCCGGAGTCAGGAAAACCTGCTGCTCCCCAGCGTGTGGTCCCGTTTTGTAAAACGTGGAGTTCACTTCCACCTCGGGCCAAAGTTTCCACGCGGTTCGATATTGGAAAGCCGTATTCCACAGGAGTTGCCGGCCCAGTTTTGCCGTGCTTCCTGCCGGGAGATTGAGCCCAAGTGTGGACTGTACATCAAATCTTCCCCACCCTTTGCCTGCTGCGAGCGTCGGTGTCACCACGGCGTCGCCTGCACCGTAGCGGTGTGATCCTGTGGGCGCCGTCGCTGCGAGTATAAACGTCAGCATATAGTTGCCTTCGCTGCGTTCCGCCGAGGCAATGCGGAATTTCATCTGCAAGGGAAGGTCGCCAAATCCAGCAGGCGCGCCGCTGGGAGACACGAGCGTATAGGTTGGGACGCCCGGCAAGATTTGCGTTCGCGTACTGGTGATGAACTCCAGCCCTTTGTTGCCTCCAAACTGATAGGTTCTATTCCCGAGCGTTGAAGGCTGATCCCAGATGTCGTAACGAAATTCCTGCTTGAGCCGCCCGGAGGTGGTAGCCAAAGGCGAAAGCCAATCCGGTTGGTTGGCCTGCGTTTCCGCGGCCATGCGAAGCCAGGAGCGAAGGAAACCACTCTTTTTCCTTCCTTCGGTTTCACCGAAGTCTTGTGTTGCGGCCTCTGGAAAAAGAGCGCCGCCATTCTCACTTGCTTTTTCTGCTGACAGAGTGCAATTAGATTCCTGTTTCCCCCCCCAGAGGTCATCTGGCCGCGCAGCCGCCGGCAAAACGGGAAGTAGTAAGGTGCCGCCTAGAGCCAGTATTTTCAGCGCCAGTTTCACGTGATTCTCCTGAATTTGGACTCTCCAAAAACACAAACGGCCACTGCCAGATACGAATCTGACGGTGGCCGCCTAGAAAGCTTAGAAACTATGCTCTATGCCATCAGCCTCCACACGCCGACTCGCAGGGATGACAGCAACACAGAGAGTTGCAGACCAGTTGCGAGTAGAATCGGCGCATGTGGCTCAAAACAATCCTTTGAATCGAAAACCGACTCAGATTAGAAGGAAACCGCGAAGAGGTCAAATCCATAATGTGAATTTTATGAAACGAAAAAACGAACAGGGCCTTTTGCCAGTTAATCGAGGTCGAAATCCCGAATCGGCTTTCCGGCGGGGGCATCCTTGGCCTTTTTCATGGCTTCTTCGAACTTCTTGGCCAGGATGTATTCCTTGTGCGTTTCCTGGAAGAAAGAATCGGCGAACTTGTCCTCGCGTTGCCGCTTTTGCTCTTCGAGGATGTCCGATGCTTTGGTCAAGTCTACGTCCGGCCCAGGCCTTACGTGCGCTTCGTGAGAAAGCACTGCGCCAAAAGCCGGGTCAATTACCAGCTTGGCCTTGCAGCAAGGGCAAATAACGTGAAGGTTTTCGCCAGAACGGGTTCCCATGAAGGCATTCTACACCGCTTCACGTAGAGTGCGCACGTGTGCAGCTAAAGTCCGTCGAGGCAGCGATGGACGGTGCCGTTAGACTCAGGTCACACGCCTTTTGACAAATTCGTTGGCCGCAGTGATTCTAAGAGAAATCACAATTCATTTAGAGGTGTACCGATGTTCATTTCGCCCCCTCGAAATACGTTTCGATACACGTTTTCCTGGTTAATCGTAGCAGCCCTTTTCTTGGTTCCCCAGCTGATGTGGGCGGCCTACGATTACTCCCAGACCCGCCAAGTGGGGCCGGGATTGGCGTTCTTCACCGTCATCTCAGGAATCTTTGTTGCATACGCCTGGTGGTGGACGAAAACGAGAGTTACGCTTCACGACGAGGGAATCTCCTACAAGTCACCGTTCAGAGAAAAGGATCTTCGGTGGGACGAAATCACGGAGACCCGCTATGGCCAGCAGCCCCTCAACGCGGGCGCACACTTCGGGCTCATCGGATGGCTGATCGCGGCGATGGCTCGGGGGAACAACAAGATGATCCGGTCATTTGAATTGATCGGCCCTCACAAAATCGCAATCAATTCCAATATTCGCGATGTGGAAGAAATCGTGCGGCTCGCCTTGGCGGCCGTCAACCCGCGGCTGCGGCAAGACGCCGAGCGGATCCTCAACTCCGGCGGAACGGTCTCCTTCGGAAAGATTTCGCTGTCTCCCGGCGGCGTCATCTGGAAATCGAAGGAGCCAATTCCCTACACCTCGCTCATGAAATGCAAAATTGATGGCCCGATGCTGCGCATCAAAGCCGAAGGAAAATGGTTGGACAACATCGCCGTCACGGCAAAAAAGGTCCCCAACATATTTGTTTTGTTGGATCTGATCGAAGCAAAACGGTCAACGATGACTGGAAAGCCGGCGCTCGCGATGTCTGGTTCCTCAGCCAATCAATACCTGTGATCAACGATGAGACGCTGCTACTTCCGCAGACTTTAGGCCTTGGCGGGGTTTTCTCCGCGTGTGAAGCCGGGGGCGGGCCGCAATTCAGGCCGCACCGTTTTGGGATCCACGCTGGGCGCTGGAGGAGCTTGCGGAGGCGGCGTGCGCTGTTTTTCTGGAAGCGGTTTACCTTCCATGAGAAGTTTCACTTCCGCAGCATCGATAACTTCTCGTTCGAGCAAGGCCTGCGCAACGCGTTCGAGAACATCGCGATTACTCGATAGAATGTTGCGGGCGCAATCGTAGGCGTCGTTGACGATACGCTTCACTTCCTTGTCAATTTGGACGGCGGTGTCTTCGGAGAAATCGCGGTGTTGGGCAATCTCGCGGCCAAGGAAAATAGCTTCATCTTTTTTGCCGTAAGCAAGCGGCCCCAGTTCGCTCATGCCCCATTCACACACCATGTTGCGGGCGATGTCCGTGGCGCGCTCGATATCATTGCCGGCGCCCGTGGTGATGTGGCCGAGGAAAATTTCTTCAGCCGAGCGACCGCCCATCAAGACGGCGAGCATGCCTTCGAGATATTCTCGCGTGTAGGTGTGCTTGTCGGCTTCCGGCAACTGCATGGTTAAGCCTAGCGCCATGCCCCGCGGAATGATGGTGACTTTGTGCACAGGGTCGGCGCCCGGAGTCATAGCCGCAACGAGCGCGTGACCGGCTTCGTGGTACGCGGTGTTCTTCTTTTCCTCGTCGGAAAGAATCATAGACTTGCGCTCGACGCCCATCAGGACCTTGTCCTTGGACATCTCAAAATCCGCCATGGTGACGAACTTGCGGTTCTGGCGCGCGGCCCACAGCGCCGCTTCGTTCACGAGATTCGCAAGGTCCGCACCGGAAAAGCCCGGTGTGCCGCGCGCGATGATGGAAAGCTCTACGTCATCACCGATGGGCACTTTGCGCGTATGCACGCGCAGAATCTCTTCCCGGCCCTTCACATCGGGGCGCGCGACCACCACGCGGCGGTCAAAGCGGCCGGGGCGAAGCAACGCCGGATCAAGAACGTCCGGCCGGTTGGTTGCCGCGATTAAGATCACGCCTTCGTTGGATTCAAAACCATCCATTTCGACGAGCAGGGCATTCAAAGTTTGCTCGCGCTCGTCGTGGCCTCCGCCCAAGCCCGCGCCGCGATGACGGCCGACGGCGTCAATTTCATCAATGAAAATGATGCAGGGCGCATTCTTCTTGCCCTGTTCGAAAAGGTCGCGGACGCGGCTGGCGCCCACGCCGACAAACATTTCCACGAAGTCGGACCCGGAGATCGAAAAAAACGGAACGTTCGCTTCACCGGCAATAGCGCGCGCAAGAAGAGTCTTTCCCGTGCCTGGGGGGCCAACCAGCAAAACGCCCTTGGGAATGCGACCGCCAAGTTTCTGGAATTTCTGCGGATCTTTCAGGAATTCGATGATTTCCTGAAGCTCTTCTTTGGCCTCATCGGTTCCCGCAACATCCTTGAAAGTGGCTTTTTTCTGCTGCGCGGAAAGCAGACGCGCTCGGGATTTGCCAAAGCTGAGGGCTTTGTTCCCGCCAGCTTGCATCTGGCGCATTAGGAACAAACAGAACCCGACGAGAAGGAGAAGAGGGAGGCCATTGAGGAGGAGCAGGACCCAATCAGCGCTGCGGACTTCCTTGACCTTAATCTGCACCGCCTTGTCGCGCAGTTCCTTGGTTACATTGGGGGAGTCTTCTTTTGCGATGGTTACCTCGAACTTGCGGTTGGCGGGATTCTTGTACTCGCCCTGGAGGTCGTAGCTGACCTGGCCAAGATACATGGTGAGTTCTTTGACGTCGCCGGCTTCGACTTTTGCCATGAACTCGCTGTAGCTTGGCTGCTCTTCGCGGGCCTGGCCTCCGTTGGCGGAGACCAGTTTCCAGAGCATCACGCCCAGTAAGACGATGGACATCCAGAAGAGAATTGTTTTTACCGTCGAGCTAGAATTCACGTTTCCCTCTCTGATTCCGGAAGCCGCCGCGCGCTGCCTCTATCATGCTTTCTTTTTTCGTCCTTTGCCACTTTTTCGGGATGAATTGTTCGTCCCCGAAGAAAGCTGTTTGTGATTTCGCCCAATTCCATTGGGGGAGGCCAAGCCGTACCCTACCCATACTAGGTTAGATGCAGTCCGGAACCCAAAGTAATCGGGCTCCAGGGCCACGCGGCGCTTGCCGGGCTTGTCCAAGAGAACCGCCAGCCGGATGGAACGCGGCTGGCTTTCGCCCAGGCGGCGCAGAAAGAAATCCTGCGTCACGCCGCTTTCGAGCACTGCATCCACAACCAAAACGTCTCGCCCCTTCAATTCCGGACGCGAGCCAAACAAAACTTCGCGCCGCGCGTGACCATCTTGATCAACGTCCCGCACGTCTTCGCGGACAAAATGGCAGACCGTTGGGGCGTCAATATGCCGGATCAAATCAGCGGCGAAAACAAAGCCGCGGTCCAACGTTACGACTACGTCCAGCCTCCGGCCTCCACATTCGCGGGAGATTTCCTTCCCTAACTCAGCGACGCGAGCCGCGATGCGGACAGCGGAATAAATCGCCCCTTTCCGCGCGCTCAAATCTTTTCCTCTGCAATCACAATCCCCGTCCGGGTCTTTTCATCTGCCGCAAAATCGGCGGCCACCGGAAAGCCGCGGGCCCAAACGAGGACTCCGTCACTGGTCAGCACAGGCCAGCCCTCCCGCTCCCAGCGGCTGACGTGCTTTTCGTTCCATAAGCGTTTCAGCTTGTGGGCGTTCTGATGGCCGGAAGGGCGCAACCGATCTCCGGGACGCCAATTGCGCAGGACTAGAGGTGAACGCAGGCGCTCGCGGTCCAGGACCATCTCCCGCTTATTATCTTCCTCCCCCTTGGAAGGCCAGTCAATCACTCTGAGACGGAAGACACAACCCAATTCCGGAACGTTTACGTCCTGCGCGCCACGCGACAAATCGATGTTGTATTCGAAGCTGTGATTTGCGGTGCGCGTTGCGTGTGCTTCCGTTTTGGGGACGGAGCGAAAGAAGAGAGCTTCCCGGTCTTTTCGTACTTCCACGCCGCCAGGCAGCATGAGCAAGCTTCCGTTCTTTCCGGTTCGGGCGAGCTTGAGCACCGCATCAACATGCTTGGCGCCCAACTCGCCGCTCCGTTTCTTTGCGTATTCGACGGTGCGGCGAACGATTCGCTTGCGCAGCGCCGTCGAATGGTTCCTCTCCGCCTCTCTCTGCTCCGTGCTCTCCGTGAGCTCTGTGTTAAATCCGCCTTTCACACCCGCCCCGAACAAATCCGCAACGGAAACGCGTAAACCCCCATCGCGTTCTTGAACAGCCAAGGCCATCCGCTCTTTTAGCAGCGCCTCGAAAAAAGCTTCATCCTCGCGAGAGAGGTTCGCGAGAGTTGTCAGATGTTCCACAATAGCCAGCTGAAATTGTTTTTCGAGCAGGGGAAGGAGCTTCTTCCGAATGCGAGCGCGCAGCCTCTTCGTGTCGCGATTGGTTGTGTCTTCACGCCAGTTCTGCTTCTTGCGCCGAAGATAAGCTCGCAGTTCGGCGCGGCGGATGTTCAGAAGCGGCCGAAAAACGGGGCCAGCCACAGGGTGAATCCCGCCAAGCCCGGCGATGCCGGTTCCGCGAAGAATATGCGCGAGCACAGTTTCGCCTTGGTCGTCTGCCGTGTGAGCCACGGCAATGCGCGAACATACACCCGAATCGACTAGCGAACGAAAGTAGTCGGAGCGGGCTCGGCGCCCAGCATCTTCGAGGTTGGCGCGCTCCTTCTTGGCCTTTTTCGCGACGTCAGCAGAAGCGGAATGAAATTCCAGCCCGTGCTTCGCGGCCAGCTTGGCGACAAATGTTTCGTCAGCGTCAGAAGCCTCGCCGCGCAGTTTGTGATTGAAGTGCACCACGCTGAGCACAAATCCCAGCTTCTCGCGCAATTCCAGCAGCAAGAGCAAGAGCGCCACCGAATCCGCGCCTCCGGACACCGCAACGCCCACACGATCCCCCGGACGCACGAATTCGTGCGCTTTCAGGTGTTGCATCACTTGCTGGCTCAAAGACAATCGCACGGCTGAAGGATTCTGCACCTCTTCCCGTCATCCTAGCAGCCACACCTCCAAAACTCACGCCGGAACAGGCTGGTCAACATAAAGACCGAGGCATCCATTTGATTGAATAGTCTTGAGGCGGCCTGTGGAAAACGCGGATAAAGTCCGCGAATCGTTGTTGACAAGAAGGTATGACTTTGACATACTCGATGGGCTTTGGTAGTGCCTTTCTGCTGGACAGGGGGGTACGCTCTTTGACAACCGATACGATGTGCCAGAATCTGTTCGAAACCATCCGGGTTTTCGAGCGCGGATGGATTGAGTAATTCGAGCGATCAACAATTTGCTTGGGCAAGGCTGGCTCCGAAGAAATTCGGGGCTTTTTTCTGTCTGCTTCGTGCAGACGAGCTCAAGCGACAGGCTTCAAACGAGAGTTTGATCCTGGCTCAGAACGAACGCTGGCGGCGTGCTTAACACATGCAAGTCGAGTGCGCGTGCCGTAGCAATACGGTATGGCGCACGGCGCACGGGTGCGTAACACGTGGGCAATCTGCCCTCCGA
>WNER01000315.1_pt1 | contig 11472 bp, 17 predicted proteins | sample 5399921 | NCBI WGS metagenome assembly WNER01 (sample SAMN13153331, study PRJNA577476) | soil metagenome | isolation source: 20 cm grassland meadow soil 5 days after 1st rain plot 5 | place: USA:California | collected 2015-09-21 | reverse complement strand
TTGCACGACCTGGGGCAGCGCGTCCGCTTTGTGTTCCGGCACTTCCCCGTGATCGAGTCACACCCGCAGGCCGAGTCCGCGGCCGAGGTGGCAGAGGCGGCAGGCGCGCAGGGCAAGTTCTGGGAGATGCACGATCTCTTGTTCCGGCGACAGGCTGCGCTCGACGATGAGCATCTGCTCGCCTACGCGCGCGAGCTGGGACTGGACGCACCGCGCGTGGCGCGCGAGCTCGAGCGGCAGGTGCACCGCGCCCGAGTGCTCGAGGACATTCAAAGCGGTCTCCAGAGCGGAGTGAGCGGCACACCGATGTTCTTCATCAACGGTCGGCGCCACGAGGAGCCGGGCGACGCCCGGACGTTGCGAGCGGCGCTGCTCCGAGCAATTTAGTGGGATAGGCACATCAACCCGCCAATCAGAGGAGTGGTATCATGTCTCACGAGACCATGAACGATCTTCCGGAGAACGTGCGGAGCCAGGTGAGCGATCTGCTCAACAACCGGCTCGCGGAAGCGATCGATCTCCAGACGCAGGTGAAGCAGGCCCACTGGAACGTAAAGGGCCCGCAATTCATCGCCCTACACAAGCTGTTCGACGAAATCAACGACGCGGTGGTGGAATACGTGGACCTGCTGGCGGAGCGCGTCGTTCAGCTCGGCGGGACCGCCGAGGGCACCGCGCGGGTGGTGGCCGAGCGCTCGGAGCTGCCCGAGTATCCGCTCACGATCTCGACCGGCGAGGAGCACGTGTGGGCCCTGTCATCCGCGCTGTCCAACTTCGGGGAGCGCATCCGCCGGGCCATCGACCAGACGGCGGATCTGGGCGACGTGGACTCGTCGGACATCTGCACGGAGATCTCGCGCGGCACCGACAAGTGGCTGTGGTTCGTCGAATCGCACGCCGAAGGGGCCGTGCGGGCGCACCTCAAGGGCTGACCGTGCGGTGAAGCTCGGCCGCGGAGCGGTCGGCCTCCCGCACGATTTCTTCGATCGGCGCGGTGAGGAGCTCGTGGCCGAGCACCACCGGCTTTCCATCCACGAACACATCGCGCACGTCACTCGCGCACGCCGCGTACACCACGAGCGATACCGGGTCGCCCATCGCCGGGTGGAGGTGCGGCTCGCGCAGGTCGAGGACGACCAGGTCGGCGCGCTTGCCGGGGGCGATCGAGCCGATCTCGGCTTCGAGGCCGAGCGCGCGGGCGCCCCCGAGCGTGGCGAGCTCGAGCACCCGACCGGCGGGGAGCGCGTCGGCGCCGAGCCGTGGCTTCTGGATCAGGGCGGCGAGGCGCATCTCGGCGAACACGTCGAGCCGGTTGTTGCAGGGCGCGCCGTCCGCCCCGATGGCGACGTGGCACCCCGCGGCCAGCAGCTCCGGCACCTTCGCCACGCCGCTCGCGAGCTTCAGGTTGGACGACGGGCAGTGCACCACCGTGGTGCCCTGGCGCGCGAGGCGTGCCGTCTCGTGCGCGTCCACCCACACGCAGTGGGCGAGTGCCGCGCGCGGGCCCGCGATCCCGACCGAGTCGAGGTAGGCGATCTCCTCGAGCCCCGTAGTGCGCAGCACCGTCTCGCGCTCGACGATCGTCTCGGCGGCATGGGTGTGCAGCTGGGCATCGAACCGCTCGGCCAGCTCGCTCGCGGCCCGGAGCAGCGGTCCCGAGCAGCTGGGGACGAAGCGCGGGGCGAAGCACACCCGCAGCCGGCTGCCGGCGCCGTTATGCCAGCGCTTGGCCAGCGCCTCCGCCTCGGAGAGCGCGTTGTCGGTCGACTCCGCGAGCTCGAGCGGCGCTCCTTCGGGGTGCGCGTCCATGAGGCACTTCCCCACCGTCGCCCGGATGCCGATCCGCTCGAGCGCCTGGAACGCCGCGCCGGTGTGGCGCACCGTCTCCATGTCGAGGATGGCCGTGGTGCCGCCGAGCAGGAGCTCCGCGGCGCCGAGCAGGGCGGACCAGTAGACGGTTTCTTCGGTGTGGGCGGCTTCGAGCGGCCAGATGCGACGCACCAGCCAGTCCTCGAGCCGCAGGTCGTCGGCCAGGCCGCGGAACAGCGTCTGGCAGAGATGCACGTGGGCCTGGATCAGGCCGGGCATGATCAGACAGCCGCGGCAATCGCGAATTTGGGCGTGGGGGTGGGGCCCTTTCCCCTTCCCCGTTTCCCCATTGCCCTTCCCGACCTGAACGATCCGTCCGTCGCGCACGGTAACGTCCGCCCGCTCCACGCGCCACTTGCCGTCGTGCAACAGCACATCGCCGCCGGCGAGAAGGAGGTCAGGGGTGTCCGGGAGGGGCGGCACGGCCTTCAGGTCGCGACGCGCGGCTGAGCGCTGGTGGTGTCGTCCGGCAGGTCGAAGTAGACTCGAAGCTCTTCCAGGAGGTCGTCGTCCGCGTACACGCCGGTGAGGATCCGCTCCGGCCCGCCCGGATCGACCAACAGGTACCCGTAGGGATAGTCCAGGCCCGACAAGAGGATCGCGCGACGCGTGTGGTTGGGCAGCGCGACGTACACGGTGTCGGCGTTGGTGGCGAGCAGCCTGATCCCGCCCGCTTCGAGGGTGGGCGCGATCTGTTCCGTGTAATACTTCAGGTCGTCAAAGGTGTCGGCGCGGTCGTCCGCGGCCAGGGTGTCGGCCGCGCGCAGCCAAAACAGCACCACGCTCGGCTCCGTGACCACGCGCGGGATGAGCAGCGTGCCGTCCGTCGAGTCGCGTGGCACGAGCTGCGCGAGATCCACGGAGTCGCTCTGCAGGACCGTTGTTTCTTGCGGCCGCGCCCGGCACCCGGCCACGCAGAGAAGCGCTACGAGCGCGCCGATTCGCATGCCGGGAAATATATTCCGGGCCCTCGGGCCTTGCTCCGCAGCGTGCCGAGCGTGCGCTGATTATGCCGCGTGCGGATTATGGCTGATGGCTCGCAGGGTTTGCTCAACTGCCCCGGGGCCGGTTCGGACGCGTTAACCCGCGGGGCAGGAGGCTCTTAAGCTGGCCCGATCCAAGCGCGAGCAGCGGCGTTATGTTGCGGGGCAGATCAGAATAATGAATCCGATCACTACGGATACTCTGAGTTAGGCGCCGGCCAGTCGCGCGCTGCCTGAGTCTCTTGCACACGCCTACGGGCAGGATGCGGCAAATGTCGAGACTCAACTGGCGTCGCGCTCTGCTGGGCGGTGTCTTAGCCGCGGTGCTCTGGGGCGTCCTGTATGCGCCTGTGCACCCGCTCGTCGAGGTGCATACCACCCTGGGTCGACCCGTACTTCCAATCACGCCGTTTCGGGGCGCAGCGCTTCTCCTACGTGTCCTTGTCGTCCTTACAGGGTTCGTGCAGGGGATCGCAACGGTGTGCCTCTACGCGGCCATTCGCCCGCGCTTCGGTGCAGGCCCGAGTACAGCGGCCATCGCTGCGTTGAGTGTCTGGTTTCTCACCAGTTGGATGCATCTGGTGTGGGCTGTGTTCACGGCTGTCCCAATCGCCGACGCGCTGGTGCCCCTTGTGGTCAATCTGCCGCTGATGGTGCTCGCGGGGCTGGCGGGAGCATCGCTTTATAGAGAATGACCCGAGCCTGTGGTTGCAGCTGTCGGCTTTGGCCGGCGCCTAACATGCGCTTGAAGCTGTCGGGCGCTCGCAAGTAGAGAAGAATTGTGTTGCCTCGCTGGCCAGCCTTTTTGTCTGCCGCTCCACCGCCTTGCGCCCGCGGACATTGCGCCCGCAGCTTAAGCGCGATCCGTTAGGCCGCCAACATCAACTGGAGGGATATCATGGCTAGGACCGGCATGCTCCGAGTGGCTTTCGCGTTGTCATGCCTTGTTCCGAGTGCGATCGCCGCGCAAGTCCCGCCCGCGCTTCGGGAGGCCATGCGCGCTCGGGACGAGGCGGTGTCGAAGGCTGATGCGGCCACTTGGGATCGCCTCACCACTGATGACTTCACGGTCGTACTTGCAGACGGCACGCTGTTGACCAAAGGTGAGCGGCTGGCCCAGTTCAAGACCCAACAGGCCACACCCCCGGCGCCGGCGCAACAAGAGCAGATCAAGCACTACGGCGACGTCTTCGTACGCCGAGCACTGCGCCAGGTCCGCGACGCTGGCGCTGCCTGGGTTCTCGACATCTGGGTTAAGGACGCCAAGGGTTGGCGCGTCGCCGCCGTGCAGGTCACGAGCGCGAAGAAATAGCGCGTCTTTCAGTTGCGGCCTAACAAGCGCTTGAAGCTGACGGGCGATGATCGCTCTAGGGGAAGCGGAGTGTTGTGCGCTGGCGCGCACGAACTATCGTTCAACGACAGATGCGCCTGCGGGCGAGTCGCCCGCAGCTTAAGCGCGATCCGTTAGGCTGCGCCATCCATACTTGACGGCATACCTACACCGTACATACATTGGTGCATGGCGGCGGCCCGTTTCGAGTGGGACCATCGGAAGGACGCCGAGAATCAGCGCAAGCATAGTATCGCATTCGAGGAAGCCAGGACCGTCTTTGCTGACGAGCACGCTCGCCTCCTCGACGATCCCGACCACTCCGGGGATGAAGATCGGTTTATTCTGCTCGGCCTGAGCGCCGCCTTTCGAGTGCTTGTCGTCGTCCATACGTACCGCGCACACGACGACATCATCCGTATCATTTCGGCACGGAAGGCGACCAAGGTCGAGCGCCAGCAGTACGACGCGAGGTGGCATCGATGAGACGCGAATACGACTTCTCGAAGGCCCGTCGCAACCCCTACGCTAGTCGTCTCAAACAGTCGGTGACGATCCGACTCGACTCGACGGCGGTGTCGTACTTCAAGAAGCTCGCGGCGGAGCTCGACATGCCGTACCAGACGCTGATCAACCTCTACTTGCGGGACTGCGCCGCGAGCGGCCGGAAGCTGGCCCTGAAGTGGAAGCCGGCTCGGCGAGGGCGCAGCCTAACAAGCGCTTGAAGCTGCCGGGCGCTCGGGTGGGAAGAATTGCGTTCCCTCGCCGGCTCGCCTTTTTGTCTGCGGCTCCATCGCCTTGCGGCCGCACCCATTGCGCCCGCAGCTTAAGCGCGATCCGTTAGGCAGCAGCACAGAGATCGAAGCGAGGCCAGCATGGCCCTTCCACCGTTGAGCTGGGGTCGGTACATCGCCATCGTCCTGCTCTACTGGGTTCTGGTCGTGGGTGGTTGGATATTTTATACAACATCCACGGCTCCACCGCCTTGCGCCCGCGGGCAGTGCGCCCACAGCTTAAGCGCGATCCGTTAGGCTGCACTCGAGCACCTTGATCAGACGGCAGCCGCGTTGAGCACGCGTTCTCTCACTCGGTCGTAACGCCTTCTTAACCTGCCCGACACTCCCTGCGCATGTAGCCACCCTATAGTACGGTCAACCACTCTACAGGGGGCCGCATGTACGCCCAGCGCCTCGTCTCCCCACTCACCATCCTTGGTGCGCTACTCACCCTTCGACCAGGGGACGCCCGCGGCCAAGGGGCCGCGCCCAACCCCGCGCCTCCGGCCGTTGTCACCACCGGTACGGGGGCGGTTACGCTGGCCCCCCAAAGAGCTGTCGTACGAATCGGCGTCTCGAGTCACGCGGCTAGTGCCGCGGAGGCCTCTGCGCATAACGCCACTCTGCTGCGCGCTGTTCTGGATACGCTTGTTCGGGCGGGGTTCCCTCGCGAGTCGCTCCAAACGCTGACCTTCGGGGTTGGCCCCAACTACGACTACGCCAATGGTCGCAAGCTCATTGACTACGCCGCCAGCTCGGCGATTCGGGTCTCGTTGAATGACCTCAACCGAGTAGGGCGAGTGATCGACATGGCCCTCGGGGCCGGTGCTACGGAGGTAGCAGGCATCGACTTCGACTCCGACAGCACCGACGTTGCGCGGCATCGTGCGCTCGCTCAAGCCTTTGCGAAAGCCCATGAGGACGCGAAGGCCGTCGCCGCTGCTGCGGGCGGCAGCCTCGGACGACTCCTCGAATTGACAACCCAAGACCAGGACTACAGTGGGTACGGCATGGCCCTCGCGGCTTCAGGGCCTATGCTCGAATCCCAGGTGCCGGTTCTGCCTCGGGATGTTACCGTTCGGGTGTCGGTCCAAGCGCGCTGGGCCTTCGTACCGTCAAGACCTTGAAGAGTAGTGTCGATGCTTGTGCAGCCTAACAAGCGCTTGAAGCTGGCGGGCGGTGACCTCTAGTGGAAGCGGAGTGTTGTGCGCTGGTGCACTCGAACTATCGTTCGACTACACAGCGCCCGGCGGGCGCGTCGCCCGCAGCTTAAGCGCGAGCCGTTAGGCGGCAGCGGGAACGAACGACAACCGGGGTCATCGTATGAAGCCAGACCACGACTCCCCCTCATACTCCCCCGCTTATAGCGTGGTTGACGTCCGCGAAGATCCGGGACGCCCAGTCCTCAAACTCCTGAATCTAATCCTCAGCGAAGGCATACTTTCCGGCGCTTCTCAGATTCGGTTCGCCTCGGGTCCGGAGAAGTGTCGGGTCGAGTTCTATAAGGATTCGTGGCGCGACGTTATGACGATCCCCGCAGTCGCTGCGCGACCGCTCCTGAACCGGTTCCGCGTGACGGCCACTCTAAGCACAAGTCAGGGGCCCGACGCCACGGCGGGGCACCTTCGTGTTTCGGGCAGCGGGAGCGAACTAAGCGTGCAAGTGACGGTCCACGACCAAGGAAACGGCGTGGAACAGGTCCTGCTTCAGCTACCACAGCGGTGAGACGCGCACACCTCTCGCCCCAACCGCTGCCGCCTAACAAGCGCTTGAAGGTGGCGGGCGCTGATCGTCTTAAAGGATGCGGAGTGTTGTGCCCCTAGCGGGGCACGGACTTCGTCCAGCAGCCTTGCGCCGGCGGGCGGGTCGCCCGCAGCTTAAGCGCGATCCGTTAGGCACCAACGCCCCTGGGGCCCCCACTCACTGCTACATGCGCCTCGTTCTCTTTAGTTTCATTGTCGTCGCCCTCCTAGCCGGCCTTTGGTGGTGGGGGAAGCGACCGCGCATCTATCGCAACGTGCCGCTCAACGGGCTGCGGCGTTTTATCTGGAGTCTCCTCGCCCAGATGCCGTCGGGCGGATTCCTCGTCGCGGACCGACGCAGCGATGCGGGGTTCCTGCAACTTGCCTTACGCTCGGCTTCGACTAATTCTTACGCCATAGAGTTCGGGCTCCCGGAGATCGATTGGTCTGCGCCCCACTTTGAGGCTGTGCATGCAGCGCTCGTGCGTCAACACTTCGAAGTTGCGGTTGAGCAGGGCAGCGGCCAGGTGTCGCAGTTCATGCGCGTCACGATCAGCGGTCACTCGGAGGAGGTTATCGGCCGCGCTATGACGCTCTTCGAGGTGGTAGCCGATACTCTGGGGTGGGGCACTTCCCCTACGTTCACGGTTCGCTTCGGTGGTCCCCTTGACGTCCCGAGGATCCGTGCGCAACTGGCCGCAGCGAGGGTGCGTGGTGCCTAACAAGCGCTTGAAGCTGTCGGGCGCTCACAAGTAGGGAAGAATTGTGTTGCCTCGCCGGCCAGCCTTTGTGTCTGCCGCTGCACCGCCTTGCGCCCACGCGCGTTGCGCCCGCAGCTTAAGCGCGATCCGTTAGGCATCAGCGCGTCGTGGGTTGCGTCCTTCCCCTGAAAATTAGAGATTGTCCCTATGGCTCCGTTTGACATTTCTCGCCTCAGTCCTCGGGAGCGAATTGAACTCGCCGAGGAACTGTGGGACAGCCTCGCCGAGGAAGAGATCGAGCTGACCTTAGAGCAGGCGGCTGAACTCGAACGCCGGCGTGATGTCTTGGCCCGCGAGGGTCCTAAGGGGCGCCCCTGGCGTGATGTTCTGGGCGACGTTGATAAGCGCGGCGGATGACGCCGCGCTTGTTGCTTGAGCCGGCAGCTGAAAATGAGTTTCTCGAGGCCGCTGGCTGGTATGCCGAGCGCAGCCCGAGCCTCGGCGCGGCGTTTCGAACTTCTGTGGCTACCACGTTGACCACTATCGAGGAAGCGCCACACCGCTTTCCAATCGCCCTACGTGACATTCGGAAGGCGCGGGTGCCGCGGTTCCCGTACGTTGTTTACTACGTCCCTCTAACAGAGGTCATCGTCGTCATTGCCATTATTCACGGCCGGCGAGATCCTCGACGTTGGCACACCCGGCGCTGATGCCTAACAAGGGCTTGAAGCTGGCGGGCGCTCGGGTGGGAAGAATTGCGTTCCCTCGCCTCCAGGCGCCACTGGCAGCTCAACTCCCTTGCGCCTGCGGGCACAGCGCCCGCAGCTTAAGCGCGATCCGTTAGGCAGGCACAGAAACATGGTCGGGACTTGCCACTACACCCGTAAGGCTGACACCAGCGTCCGCCAGACGCTAGGCTTCGTCGTCGCGATTAGCCTGGCTGAGCTTGGGACACTCTGCGCACAAAGCGTGGCGTGTAGCCCAGCTGCCGTGACTACCGACCCCAATCCCATCGACACCGCCTACCCGCCGAAGATGCGTGCAGTATTGATCCCAAGCGCTGGCGTCCGTCTAAACGGGGTGCTCTATGTGGCGCAGGGACGGGGAGTTCACCCGACCGCGGTGTTCCTTCACGGGTTCCCTGGTGACGAAAAGAACGCGGATTTGGCCCAAGCAGTGCGACGAGCAGGCTTCAATGCGCTGGTGTTCTACTACCGTGGCGCTTGGGGGAGTCCAGGCACCTATTCCTACTCGAATGTGCTCGAGGATGTCGCCGCTACCCTAACCTGGCTCCGGCAGCCCGCGATAGCCGACTCGATGAGCGTGGATCCCGAACGCCTGATCCTGGTGGGACACAGCCTCGGCGGGTTCGCCGCGCTCTACACGGCGGCGACCACTCGGAATGTTCTGGCCGTCGCCGCTCTCGCCCCGGTAGATCTTGGGAGTCGTGGGGCGGCGATGAGGGACCCTGGGGCTTTTGCGAAGGGGGTCCAGCGGCGAGGGGCACAACTGGGCGCCTTGCGGGGCACGTCTGGCGAGGAACTGAGCCGCGAGGCCGTGACCCACGCGGGCCAATGGAGCCTCCAGCGCTACGCGGGTGTGCTGGCCACGAAAAGGTTACTGCTCCTGGCCGCCACGCACGATGAGGCCGTCCCGTTGTCTGAGGTTTACGAGCCGTTGGGGGCGAAGCTCCGCGCGGCTGGCGCCAAGGAGTTGACGACTGTGACTCTACCGTCCGACCACGCGTTCTCGGATGTGCGGATTGGTTTGGCTCAAGCACTTACACGATGGTTGTGCGAGGGCAGGTAACAGCGGCGCGTACCTACGCCGGACCCCCATTTCCGCGGTGCCGTGAACAGTTCAGATGATAGGTAACAGTTTGTTATCAGCTGATAGGTAACACTTTCCCTTTGTGATTCCCGCCTGGCGCCTAACACGCGCTTGAAGCTGGCGGGCGCTCACAATTAGAGAGGAGTTGCGTTGCCTCGCTGGCCAGCCTCTTTGTCTGCCGCTCCGGCTCCTTGCGCCCGCGGGCGTTGCGCCCGCAGCTGAAGCGCGATCCGTTAGGCCGCCCACCCCCATGGACCACAGAGCTGGAACCTTGCGCCGCTCCCCACTTGCGCCCTCGGCGCCGGTGGTCACAGCTCTCGTCGTCGCGTGTACCGCCACTCCTCACACTCAAGCGGCTCCACAACCTATCATCGACACGACACTTGTGTTCGTGGCGGATTCCGGAAGTTCCGCCACGTTCCCGTTGCTCCCAGCGCGAGTTCGAGTGGAAGGGTTGCTTGCAGACCCTGACGCGCCATCCTGCGGTGTGTCGCCGCCTCCAGACACTAGCGCGTGGCGCGTCGACACCACCTTCGGTCACTCGCGCTACATCCACCGCATCTCGTTTCTCCTGCCCACAACGTACGAGCCATTTGCCCGCGGGCACGTCCCCGAGCCACCCGACACGTTTCAGGAGACCGGCGCTCATTGGGAACGCAGCCTCGGGTCTTGGTGGTGGCTCAGCAGGCCGGATATCACAACCTCCGATCATGCAGTTGCTTCCTTTGGCGTGTGGATTGGACCAGATGGTCGGTACCCTACAGTTGGCGTATCCCCACCGCCCAAGCAGGTCGACTTGCACGAGTGCCGCTTGGACGTCTCAGGCATGTTGGCTCATGTGGTTCTCTTTACGCTCCAGGATTCGACGGGAGCCCGCACTCGTTACGTGGGTGCCTACTGGTCCCTAGACGATGGGGTGTGGTTGTCCGCTCTTGGAGACAGCCCCGAGAGTCTCGGCCTAACGGATTTTCTTTTCACGCTCCGCTCGATGAAAGTGGTGCGCCCGTAAGGGCTGTCACATCGTGGGCGGCCTAACAAGCGCTTGAAGCTGGCGGGCGCTCACAAGTGGGGAAGAGTGAAATGCCGGCTAGCGCAAGGCGCCGGAGCGGATGGGGAGGTTGAGCCGCGAGGCAACGCAACGCCCGCAGCTTAAGCGCGAGCGTGCCAGTGCCGCTCGTTCATGTCGAGCGCAGCAGCTTCGAACCGGATATGCTTTTCAACCTGGTCGGCGCGGATGAGCGTTGGCCTACGGCGGAGAGACTGCTACACGACGTCGCGCGCTGCATTCCCGCCGTGCTCGATGGCAAGCCGCCGCCCTCCGCTACGCCAACACCCGGCCTCATTGCTAGTCTGGGGATGGGCGCCGAAGGAGAGCTTCTTCTATTTCAAGTTCGTCAACGGAAGCGCGCCACCTAACATGCGCTTGCAGCTGGTGGGCGGTGATCGCTTTAGAGGAAGCGGAGTGATTGTGCCCTGGCGGGCACAGACTGTCGTCCAACACGCTTGCGCCGGCGGGCGTTACGCCCGCAGCTTAAGCGCGATCCGTTAGGCAGCACGCATGGACGTCACACTCATGATCCACATTGCCTCCACCTTTGCCTGGCGATCCCTAACGCTCAGCTGGTTCGCTGAACGAGCGGACACTTCCTTGTCCACTAGCGCCGCGCTTCGCCGTGCCAAGGACGACCTTGAGAGTCGTGGTGCCCGAGTGTCGTTGATGCCTGAACGCGATTCTCTCGAATTCCGCACTAGTTGGCGGACGGGTCGTTCGTGGCTAGGCCAGGTCACGGGGGGCACGGTCGTCGTGGAGCAGCAGGCGGATCGAATTCTCGTGACGGTCCGCGCGAGCTTCTGGCCCCTGGCTCTCTGGACTGCCCTCTTTTTGGCAGTCTTGGTCACGTTCCGGTTCCCCCTCGTGCTCATCTTCGCATTCGCGTTCTTCGTCATAGGGACGGTAGTCCTTGCATTCATGGGGCTACGCTCAATAGCTCGGGCAGCGCTTACTCTGTGACAGGTGGGGGCGTGCTGCCTAACATGCGCTTGAAGCTGCCGGGCGCTCGAGTGGGCAGAATTGCGTTGCCTCGCCTACAGGCTCGATCGGCGGCTCAACCGCCTGCGCCCGCGGGCGTTGCGCCCGCAGCTTAAGCGCGATCCGTTCGGCAGCCCCGCCTTTGGAATCCATGGCTAAGCTCCTCACGACGATCTCTCAGAGTTGGGCTCAGTCTGTCAGACTGCCCTCCT
>WNER01001105.1_pt1 | contig 11495 bp, 9 predicted proteins | sample 5399921 | NCBI WGS metagenome assembly WNER01 (sample SAMN13153331, study PRJNA577476) | soil metagenome | isolation source: 20 cm grassland meadow soil 5 days after 1st rain plot 5 | place: USA:California | collected 2015-09-21 | reverse complement strand
CTCGTTGAGGTCTCGCAGCCGGTCCACATCTATCACCACGAGCGCGAACCGCAGGGAGTAGCGCCGGGCGCGCTCGAACTCCTCGCGCAGGCGGCGGGCCAGCGCATCGAGGCGGGCGCAGCCGGTGAGCACGTCGGTGACGCCGGCGCTGATCTGACGCCGATAGATGGCCGCCCGGCGCTCCTCGTTCTCGAGCACCCGCGCCGCCGCCTGGGCGATCGTATTGGCGAACGCGACGTCCTGGGGTCGGAGCTGGGGATCCCCGCGCACGGTGCGCAGGAAGAACACCCCCGCGGCGCGGCCCTGGACGAACACCGGCAGCGCCACCGCCGACTGCACGTTGACCTCGATCCGCTGCTTCGTCCACCGTCGGCGAATCGTTTCGAAGAGGGGGTGCTCGTGAACATCCGGAATGAGGACGGGTCGCTCGGTGCGGATCGCCTCCTGAATTTCCGGGTAGCGCTCCAGCTCGACCCGCAGGTCGCGGATCGCCGGGTTTTCGTACACCGCGACGACGCGCCCCTGGTCTTCTCCCGGGGCCGTGAGTACGAACGAGCAATGGGTCAGGCCGAAGGCGTGCCCCACGCGGCGGACCAGGGTCCGGAAGATCTCGTCGGCACGCAGGGCGGCCGAGACGTCCTGAAAAATGTCGAACAGCAGGTCGCGCGTCCGCAGCGCATCCTGGGCCTCGCTCAGGTCGTGGCGCAGACGCAGATCGGCGTCGATGCGGGCGCGCATCTCGCCGAAGTGCACCGGGCTCGCCATCGCGTCCTGCGCGCCCGCCTGGAGCGCGTCGGCGACGGCGTCCGCCCCGCCGTCCGCCACCAGGACGATCACCGGGGCGCCCCCGAAGCGGGCGGCGGTCGCGAGGTCACGCACCGCTTCGGCCAGCCCCGCCTCCTTGGCGCCGATCGAGAAGATGAGCAGATCGGGGGGCTGCTGCTCGGGCCGATCGGGGCCGGGCGGTGGGTAAGGGGCCTCGGTGACCTGAAAGCCGCCTCGCACCAGAAACCGCTCGAGGCCGTCGGGACGGGTCCCGGCGTCGCCGACGAGGAGGATTCGGTGCTGGGGTTGTTCGGGCAAGGGTCCTTACCGCACGATGAAGCCTGTCAAGGTATAGTTCACCGTATGGGACAGCAACCGCGGAGCGCGGTGGGTGCGCAGGCCGGCGCCTGAGACGCGGCGCCAGCGGCGCCGCATGGTCGCGAGCCAGCTCGCGGGGCGCGGTATCCACGACTGCCGGGTGCTCGCCGCCATGGCGTGGGTGCCGCGCGAATGGTTCCTCCCTCCGCACCTCGCGAGCGAAGCCTACGAAGACGCGCCGTTGCCGATCGGGAGCGGGCAGACGATTTCCCAACCGCTGATTGTGGCGTTGATGACCGAGGCGCTCGCGGCGCGGCGCCCCGACCGCGTGCTCGAGATCGGGACCGGGTCCGGCTACCAGACCACGATCCTGGCGCGCCTGGCCGCGCGCGTCTATACGATCGAGCGACTCCCCGACCTGCTCGTCGAAGCAGAGGAGCGATTTCGGCGGCTGGGCCTCACGAACATCGAGACCCGGCTGGGCGACGGCGCGGCCGGCTGGCCCGAGTGCGCGCCGTTCCACGGCATCATCGTGACGGCCGCCGCGCCCGGCGTGCCGACGCCCCTCACCGAGCAGCTCGCGCCCGGCGGCCGTCTCGTGATCCCCATCGGTGACCTCGCGTCCCAGGAGCTGGTCATTCTGCAGCGCGGCCCGGCGGGGCTGGTGGAACGACGGGCCGGCGGTGTCCGGTTCGTGCCCCTCATCTCTCGGCTCGCCTTCACCGAGGAGCCCTGGTTGTGAAGCGCGCCCTTGATGACCTGCTGGGCGCCCACGTGTCGACGCAGGGCGGCGTGGCGGAGGCGCCCGCGCGAGGGAACGCGATCGGCGCTACCGCGATTCAGGTCTTCACGAAGACCCCCAACCAGTGGCGCGAGTCCATGGTCCGGGACGCCGACGTCGCGGCCTTCCGGGCGGCGCTGGCCGCGAGCGGAATCCGCGCCGTCGTGTCGCACGACAGTTACCTCATAAACCTGGCGTCCCCGGATCAGCCGTTGCGCGAGAGAAGCATTGCCGCGTTCAGTGGCGAGCTGGTCCGCTGCCGCGCCCTCGGGATCCCCTGGGTCGTGTCGCACCCCGGCAACTATATCGACGACCGGGCCGAGGGTCTGGCGCGCAACGCCCGCGCCTACGCCCAGTGCCTGACGGCGGTCGCAGGAGAGGTGGGCGTGTTGCTAGAAGGAACGGCGGGCGCGGGCACGGCGCTGGGGAGCACGTTCGAGGAGTTGCGGGCGCTGCGCGACGCCCTGCCCGCCGGGCTGCAGGCTCGGGTGGAGTTCTGCCTCGACACGGCGCATCTTCACGCTGCCGGGTATGACGTGGCCACGGCGCTGGAGGAGGTGTGGGAGCGGTTCGACCGGGAGGTCGGCCTCACGCATCTCAAATGCCTGCACCTCAACGACTCCAAGGGTGCGACCGGCTCGCACCTCGACCGCCACCAGTGGATCGGCGAAGGGACGATCGGCCCGGAGCCGTTCCGGCGCATCATGCGCGACCCGCGGCTCGCTTCCGTGATTAAGATTATCGAGACGCCGAAAGGCGGCGATCCCGTACGTCACGATCGCCGCATGCTCCGGCGGCTGCGCGCCTACGCGCGCGGCCCCCGAAACAACGCTCGCGTACCCCAAACCGTAGGCAGGGCGTGATCGCACGGACGACGACCCCTCACCGTATGAGCCGGTGCCTCGCCGCAGTGCTGCTGGTGCTCCAGGGGCTGGCGGGCGGCGCCGTGTCGCTGGCCCATGCGTCCGAGCGCTTCAGCGCCCCGGCGCACATCGAGGCTCAGCACGGGGCGGGTTGCGTCGCGCTGCACGACGGCCTGCGCTGCGTGCTGTGTCAATTCGCCGGCTCGCAGGTGTCGACGCAGCAGGTGCGCACGCAGGCCGAGGTAGCCGCGACCGTCGAGCGGCGTCCGACGGAATGCGACGTAGCGCCGCTAGTCCGCTCGGACTACCGCACCGCCCCGCCTCGAGCTCCCCCCGCCTCCCGTTCCTAGCACGACGGCGGCCGGCCCTGCCGGGCCGCCGACCGCGCGTGCCCGCCTCGCGGCGGGACGCCTGCTTGGAAGAACGGAACGGGGGATTTCCAGCATGACTCGACATTACCAGGCCGTCGTGGCCGCGCTCGCCGTGCTCGCGTTGGCCAGCCGGCTGTCAGCCCAGCAGCCCGCTGAGCAGCGTCGGGTGGACTCGCTTGCGACGGAGGTCCGCGCCCTCAAGGCGCGCCTCGATAGTTTGCGGGCACAGCTCGGGCGCGCACCGGGTGCGGCGCCCGCCAGGCGGGACACCGCGGCGACCGACGAGCTTGCGGCGCTGCGGGCCGCCGCCGCGGCGGCGGCGGGCACGGACACCACGAAAATCCGTGGCGACACCGGCGGGGCCACGAGGTTCGTCGGACGCGAGCGCAGCCAGCCGCAACTCAACCCCGAGATCAGCGCGACGGGCGACGTGCGAGCGTATGGCTACACGCCGGGTGTGCAACGGGACAACTTCGACGCGCGGGAGTTCGAGGTGGGATTCCAATCGCCACTCGATCCCTACTCCAGCACCAAGATCTTCGTGAGCTTCGAGAACGGCGATGTCAGCATCGAGGAGGGATATGCCTATTGGACCGGCTTGCCCGGGCGCATCCGCTTCGACATAGGAAAATTTCGCCAGCAGTTCGGCGAGCTGAACCGCTGGCACCTGCACGCGCTCCCGGAGACCGAGTACCCGCTTGCGCTGCGAGCCTATCTGGGCGGAGACGGGCTCGCGGGAACGGGGATCTCCTTCTACCGCGCCTTCGGCGGACTCGGGGTGCACGAACTGACGGCGCAACTGACTCGTAGCGCGAGCGACGGTGAGCTGTTCGGCGGTAGCAGCCGGCCGACGTATCTCCTTCATCTACTCAATTTCTGGCAGCTGACGCGCTCGACTTACGCCCAGCTCGGCGGCACGGCGCTGTACGGCACGGACCCAGACTCTAGCCTCCGTACCAAGGTCGGCGGGATCGACTTCCGCCTCACGTGGCGGCCGCCGGCAGAGGCGCTGTACCGGGAATGGACGCTGCGCGGCGAGCTGTACGCGCTTCGCAAGGAGTACGGCGGCGCCGGCACAACGAGGCTCGGCTGGTACGCGGGCACCACCTACAAACTGGGCCAGCGTTGGATCGCAGGAGCGCGCTACGACTATGTCGAAGATCCGCTCCTCGGCGTCATCACGCGGCAGGTGATCCCCTCCCTCACGCTGTGGCAGAGCGAGTGGGTGGAGCTACGGGCGCAGTACACCTGGGCCAAGACCGCCAGGGTCGCCGCCACGAACCAATTTGCCCTGCAGGCGGTTTGGGCGATTGGACCACACAAACACGAGACCTACTGACATGCTGCGACTCACCGCAATGCTCGTTGCTCTCCATGTTCCCGTGACACCCCCGCCGGTCCGGGCGCCGGTCGCGGACAAGGTCAAAGTCGTCACGTCGCTCACGACGTACGGTGCCATCGCGCGCGAAATCGTCGGGGACCGGGGCATCGTCAGCTCGATTGCCACCGGCGACGAGAATCCGCATTACGTCCAACCTAAGCCGAGCTTCGTGCCGCTGCTGGGCCAAGCCGACGTGTTCGTAACGACGGGTCTCGACCTCGAGCTGTGGGTACCGGCGCTGCTCGACAAAGCGAACAATCCCAAAGTGACAGAGGGCGGGCCAGGCTACGTCGCGGCCTACGCCGGCATCGACCTGCTCGACGTGCCCACGAGCTATTCCCGTTCCCAGGGCGACATCCACGTGTACGGCAACCCGCACATCTGGACCAGTCCGCTCAATGCCGTCCAGATCGCCCGCAACATCCTGACCGGCCTGAAGCGCGTCTCTCCCGAGAACGCCGACTATTTCTCACAGCGCGAGAAGGACTTCGAGGACCGCATTTACCAAGCCCTGTTCGGCGAAGAGCTCGTGAAGCTACTTAGCGGCCCGACGCTGGCGGACTTGGATCGGCAAGGAAAGCTGCTCGACTTCTTGAAAACGAAGCAGTATCAGGGTGCACCGCTACTCGACCGGCTGGGTGGGTGGCTCAAGGAGGCAATGCCGTTCCGCGGCAAGCCGGTCGCCTGCTATCACAAGGAGTGGGACTACTTCTCCCGGCAGTACGACGTCCCGTGCGTGGATTACATCGAGCCGAAGCCCGGAATCCCACCCACTCCGGGGCACGTCCTGGAGGTGATCAACGAAATGCGGACGCGGCACATCCAAGTTCTCCTCTCGACGAACTACTACGACCGCAATCAGGTCCTGGAAGTGGCACAGAAGACGGGTGCGAAAGCCGTGATCGTTCCGTCGAACACCGGAGGCGCCGCGGGGATCAATACCTATTTCGACCTCATGAATCTGTGGATCTCGGAGCTCGCCCGCGCCTTCGGCACCGGCACCGCCACGGCCAACTGACTGACAACGGGGAGTCGAGATGAGCGGTCTCCAGCTGATGGTTCCACCCTTCGTGGCCTGCATGGTGCTCGTCGCCATGCTGTCCTACCTGGGGCTGCATGTGATCGCGCGCGAGGTGATCTTCGTCGACCTCTCGCTGGCGCAAATGGCGGCCCTGGGCGGACTGTCGGCGTTGTTGATTCACGTGGAGGCCGATTCGACCTGGGCGTACGTCTTTGCCCTGTTCGCGACGGCGGTCGGCGCCCTGCTGTTCGCACTCACGCGCTCGTCGCCCCGGGAGGAGCGCCGCGTGCCGCAAGAGGCGTTCATCGGTATCGTGTATGTAGTCGCCTCCGCGGCCGCCGTCCTCGTCGCGAACAAGGTTCCGGGGGGCGGCGAAGCGATCGAAAAGACCCTCACCGGGAGTATCCTCTGGGTTACGTTCCAGCCCACGATCATCAAGCTGGCGGCGGCCTACGCCGCGCTCGGCGTGTTCCACTACTTCCTGCGCCACCGGTTTATCACGATCTCGTTTCACCCGGAAGAAGCCGAGCGCCTGGGCTGGAAGATCAAATGGTGGGACTTCCTGTTCTACCTGTCGTTCGGCGTGGTCATCACGCTCGCGGTGCCGGTCGCAGGGGTGCTGATGGTATTCAGCTTCTTGGTCGTGCCAGCGGTGATCGCGTTCCTGTTCACGCGCGACATGCGGCGGCTTGCCTACATCTCGTGGGGCTCGGGGGCGCTCGCCTCGATACTCGGCCTGTGGCTCTCGTTGGCCGGTGACTTGCCCACCGGTCCCCTGATCGTGTGCATGTACGGCCTGGTGCTCCTCGGAGCCATCGTGCTGCGGCGGCTGGTGCGCACGCCCGCGTGAGACCCGTGTCCCGGCGCTCTCCCGGCGCGCGCCTCGTCTGGTTCCTCGGCACCCTGCTGCAGCTGGGTCTGCCGGGCGCCGCCACGTGGGCGGACGCCCGTCTCGACGCCGCCGGCGCGCAGGCGACCCCGCACGTCGAGTCCCACACCAGCCAGAGCTGCGCGCGGGTCCACGCACCGGACTGCGCGCTGTGTCATTTCCTCAGCGCGCCCGCCGTCACGGCACGCGCCGCCGCGCTTCGGCTCAACGTCGCCGACGCCCGGCCGTTGCTCGGGACGGGTCCAACCGTACAGCCGCGGCCACTCGGTCGACCCCACCCACAACCCCGAGCCCCTCCCACGCTCTCCTAGCGACGCCGCGATCCGCGCGCGTCGCCCGCACGTGAACTGATCCGTTCGTCGTCCCGTCATTCGGGAAGGCGCCGGATCAAGGACAACTCACTCACGTCTACGGAGAGCGCATGAACTCGAAGATCCTATATCCAACGCTGGTGGTGGCCTGGCTCGCCGCCGCCGGATTCACGACACCTCCCGCGGCTGACGGCGACGTCGGCGGCTCGGTCGCCGACAGCGCGACGGGCACACCCTTGCCCGGCGGTGAGGTGCGTGTCCTGCGAGGTGGGAACACCATCGCCACCACCACCACCGACGCCTTCGGCCGCTACGTGATCCACAACGTGCCCGCCGGATCGTACAGCGTCGAGGTGCGCTACCTCGGCTACCGCTCCGAAGCGCGCAACGTCGCGATCGGGGCGACGGACGCCCTCGCCCGCGCCGACTTCCGCCTGGTCCCCCTCCCGATCAATCTGTCGGCGGTGGAAGTGTCCTCGGCCGTGCCGCTCGCCGTCGACACCCGGACCGGGAACCAGATCTTCAAGCAGAACGATTACCACGGCGCGCCGACCAACACCACGTCGCAGATCCTGCAGCAGTCCATCGTGGGTGCCGCGCGCGCACCCACCGGCGAAGTCCACATCCGCGGTCAGCACGCCGAGTACACGTACTACGTGGACGGCGTCCCCGTCCCGGCCGCCGTCGTCAACGTCACGACACGCATTCCCTCGGGCGGGTTCCACCTCGATGCCTCGGGCTACGGTGGGTCGTTCTCGGCGAACGGACAAACGCTCAACTTGAGCACCAACGCCGGCAAGGTCGGGCTGTTCTTTTCCGGCGCCAGACAGGCAACCGACATGCGGCGCGAGCCGGTAGCCTTCGACTCGCTGCACAACACCGTCTCGAACTTTCACAACGACGGCACCGACCTGTTCGCCTTCGGGAAGCTCCAGTACGTCCCCACCGACCACGACGTCGTGAACCTCGACGTTAACCGGACCCGCACACGCTTTGCCGTCCCGTTCGACTCGGTCGAGGGGATCATCGACGATCACCAGCAGGACGTGAACGGGTTCGTCAACCTCGGCTGGCGCCACCGGTTCGCGGAAAGCTCGTCCGAAAGCGGCCGCTCGGCGGAGCTGTTCACCGGCGCGTTCTTCCGCGACGGAAGTCTGAACTACACGCCGGGTCTCACCGACGATCCGACGTTCGTGTTCGCCCCCGACACGACCCACTACATCCTCAGCGAGGACCGCAATTTCCACACGGCCGGACTCAAGCTGGATTACACGCTCCAGCCCCATCATGGGCTCGAGCTGAAAACCGGCGTGCTGGCGTCGTTGACCAGGGGGCACGAGGACTTCTCGTCGGTTACCTCCACGGGCAACCTCGGGCCCGCGTCGAACTCGGACCTCAAGGGCAGTGACTTCGGCGTGTACGCGCAGACCGCCATCGCACCCTCGGACAAATGGGAGCTGCGGACGGGCGTGCGGTTCGACAACCACAACGCCCCCTTTGCCGGGAACCAGCAGCAGGTGAGCCCACGGGTGAAGCTCAGCTTCTTCCCGGACCCGGCCAACACGTTCTGGGTCTACTACGGCCGCCTGTTTCTCCCCACCAACGTCGAGGACCTGCGCGCCATCACGAGCGACGCCCAGGGCGGGGTCGTAGCGGCCCCTACCCTGCCCGAGCGCGACGACTTCTACGAGGTCGGGTACGTGCATCGCTTCCCGCTCGGCGTCGTGACCAAGCTGTCCGCGTATCACAAACGCAGCTCGCCCGGGATTGACGACAACACCGTTCCCGGCTCCGCGATCGTGACGTCGGTGAACATCGAGCAGGTGCGCATCACCGGGATCGAGGGCGTCGTCGAGATCCGGCCGAGCGGACCCGTGTCGGCGTACGTGAACGTCGCCTTGAACCACGCGTACGGATACGGGGCGATCACCGGCGGGTTCTTTCCCGCGGTGCCGCCGTCGGGGACGTTCGACCTCGACCACGATCAGCGGCTGTCGGGCGTCGCGAGCCTGGTGTATTCCGCCCAGGGCTTCTACCTCTCGGCGACCGGCATCTATGGAAGCGGACTCACGAACGGCGCGGACCCCGAACCCACATACGGGACCGGCCTGCTCGACTTCAACCAGTCAATCAAGGTGCCGTCAAGCTTCATTCTGAACGCGAGCGCCGGGTACGCGTTCGCCGCCGGCGGCGTGGTCCTCCGGCCCCAGATCTACGTCGAGAACGCGTTCGACAAGCAGTATCTGCTGAAAGGTGCGTTCTTCAGCGGCGCATCGTTCGGCAGGCCTCGCAGCATACAGCTGCGGATGAACATCGGAGCGTAGTGGTCGCATAGGAGTTGTTCCGCGTGACGCCGTGTCCGGGGCACCGGGCAACACCCGGTGCTCACGGAGACGGCCAATACGACCGACTACAACGCGTTCTACCGCGGTAACTTGACGAACCTGAGCCTGTGGCTGCAGCGCCCGGACACCGCGTCTACGATCGCGAACACGGACATGATCTTGCCCGACGGCGGCGCCGCCTGGTCGCTCCTGCACTACACGGTCTACGCCGACGGCCTAGGGATTCCCGGCGTGAGCAGCCGCTACGGCTTCCGCAGCTGGGACTTTCACCATGCGGAGACGAGCGGTGGGTTCGGTCCCTACCCCCTCAGGATCGCCGCCCTGGCGGGGGGGAGCATTGTGACGGGCATGTTCCGCCTCTTGTCGCCGACCGGCTCCCTGGTCAGCTTCCCCGGAGCGCGACTCTACGTCCTTCGCACGCAGTGATATGGGGCGCCCTGCTTGACACGCGGAGCGCGGGCATTCTGGTGGGGATGGCACAACCTGTGCATGTACTGCAGCGCGGCTCCGACGTGAACGATATCGTGAACATGGCCGTGATCGCCGCCGTGGATGCCCAGGAGCACGGGCGGCGTCGGCGCGCCTGACCTTTTCATCGGGACCGACCGGATGACGGCGCACGCCACCCGCCCCGCCGAACGCGGACGGGCCTCCTCCCTGGAGGCCGCGGGACTCACGCCGCAACGCGCCGTGCATTGGAACCTCGGGCCGCCCGAGCTCTATGAGCACGCGGTGCGTCGGGCCGAGGGCGTGATCGCCGAGGGCGGGGCCTTCTGCGCCGTGACCGCCCCGCACACCGGGCGCAGCCCGAACGACAAGTTCATCGTGCGTGAGCCCTCCGCGGAGGAGGAGATCCGGTGGAACCGGCTGAACCAGCCGCTCGAGGCCGCTCACTTCGAGCGACTCAAGGCGGCGGTGCTGACGCACCTCGCGGGGCAGGAGCTCTTCGTGCGCGACCTGTTCGCCGGCGCGGACGCGGAGCACCGGTTCGGCATCCGGTTCGTCACGCCCAACGCGTGGCACGCCCTGTTCGTTCACAACATGTTCCTGCGCCCGTCCCCCGCCGATCTCGCATCCTTCTCCCCCGCCTGGATGGTGCTCCACGCCCCCGAGTTGCATGCCGATCCCGGAACCCACGGCACCAAGTCGGGCACGTTCGTGGTGATCCATTTCGGACAGCGCACGATCCTGATCGGCGGCACGCGCTACGCCGGTGAGATGAAGAAGTCGGTGTTTACGATCCTCAACTACCTGCTGCCGAAGCGCGGCGTCCTCTCGATGCACTGCTCCGCCAATCTCGGCCGGGCGGGCGACGTCGCGCTGTTCTTCGGCCTGTCGGGCACCGGGAAGACGACGCTGTCCGCCGACCCCGAACGGGCGCTGATCGGGGACGACGAGCATGGCTGGTCCGATCGGGGGATTTTCAACTTCGAGGGTGGCTGCTACGCGAAGGTCATCCGGCTGTCGCGCGAGGGCGAGCCCGAAATCTTCGCGACCACCCGCATGTTCGGGACGGTGCTCGAGAACGTGGTGGTGGACCCCGAGACCCGCGCCATCGACCTCGACTCGGATCAGATCACCGAGAACACCCGCGCGTCGTACCCCATCCAATACATCCCGAACCACGTCCCGGGCGGGGTGGGCGGGCACCCGTCGCACATCCTGTTCCTCACGTGCGACGCGTACGGGGTCATGCCCCCGATCGCCCGCCTCTCCCCGGCGCAGGCGATGTACCACTTCCTGTCAGGGTACACTGCCAAGGTCGCCGGCACCGAGCGCGGCGTGACCGAGCCGAAGGCCACATTCTCGACCTGCTTCGGCGCCCCGTTCCTGCCGCTCAGCCCCAACGCCTACTCCTCGCTGCTCGGCGAGAAGATCGGCACGCATGGCGTCCAGTGCTGGCTCGTGAACACGGGGTGGACGGGCGGACCCTACGGCGTCGGCCAGCGGATCCGGCTCGGCTTCACCCGCGCCATGGTGCGCGCCGCGCTCGCCGGGAAGCTCGACCGCATCCCCACCACGCCCGACCCCGTGTTCGGAGTCGAAGTCCCGCTGCAGGTGCCGGGCGTGCCGGAAGGCCTGCTCCTGCCCCGCGGCACCTGGAGCGATCCGGCGGCCTATGATGCACAGGCCGCACGCCTCGCGCAGATGTTCCGCGAGAACTTCGCCCAGTTCCAGGATCAGGTGCACGCCGCGGTCGGGGACGCAGGGCCACGGGGATAGGGGGGCGCCGAACAGCAGATCCTTCGCGCCTGCGGCGCTCAGGATGACAGTGCCCGTTGCGCGGGTATAGGAAGGAGAAAGAGGAACCGTGCTTCTCCTCGCGTCTCTCCTTATGTTTTCTTTTTCAGGGCGTCCGGCGGCCTGTCATCCTGAGCGAGCGCGCGAAGCGAAGGATCTGCTTTGGAGGTGATCCGTGGCACGCTCGCCCTTCGAGGTCGTCCGCGACC
>WNER01000565.1_pt1 | contig 11522 bp, 5 predicted proteins | sample 5399921 | NCBI WGS metagenome assembly WNER01 (sample SAMN13153331, study PRJNA577476) | soil metagenome | isolation source: 20 cm grassland meadow soil 5 days after 1st rain plot 5 | place: USA:California | collected 2015-09-21 | reverse complement strand
ACCTTTTTCTTAGCCGCGGAGTCTGTTTTCTCGATAAAGGTGATATGCAGTCTGCAAAAAAAGAATTCCTGGCGGTGAGTCGATGAAGCCTCCGAGTTGCCATATTCTGAAGGCCAGCAGGAGTCTTTAATCGCGTGTCATTACAACCTCGCAGTTGCAGAACAGGGACTTGGCCATTCTAAAGAGGCGTTGTCGTGGATCACGCTTGCGGAAGAAGAACAGGATAAACTTGGTAGAACTGTGCTCCCCGAAATCACTCCTGCTCGTCAGAAGCTTGAATCAATTACAACAACGCTTCCATAGCCGGTTTTTCACTCTTCCCGCAGGAGTTTGGATGGATCGACAGCAAGCGCTCGCACGGCTGGAATGGCGGACGCTGCGATGCCCAGCAGCGCCATTGTTAGCACTACGCCGCCTATGACCAAAGGATCGCGCGGATTCGCCTGATACACGATGTGTTCAAGTAACCGGCTGGCGAGAACGCATAACAGCAGTCCTGCCAACGATCCGAGTCCAAGCAGTACAATTGGCCGCCCGACCGCTGCACTCATGACATGTTTTGTGCGCGCGCCGAGGGCCGCGCGTATGCCGAGCTCCTTCATCCGGCGGCTCACGTTGTAGGCGGCCATGCCGAAGATGCCCGTGACCGCCAGCATCACCGCGAGGACGCCCATCACGCCCAGTGCTGCTGTCGACGCCCGTGCGGGGAACAGCGCGTTCACGCCGCCCAGCACATCGTGCCAGCTTTGCACTTTGATCAGCGCGTTCGGCTCGAGGCCGCTCAGGGCGCGTTCTAGCGCCGGCGCCATCTCGTTGTGCGCGCGCGGCGATCGTACCACGAAGACCAGCCCGCGCTGTTCGCTTTGTGTCAAAGGCAGATAGACCACCGGCTGTGGCGGCTCTTGCATGTTGTGATACTTGCCATCTTCCACCACACCCACCACTTCTCTCAAGTGGTCCAACAAAATAAAACGCTGTCCAATCGCCGGCATGTCGCCCCACATTTTGCGCGCGAAGGTCTCGTTCACAATCGCCACATACGGCGTGTTTGTCGTGTCGCGCCATGAGACGTCCCGAGCACGCACGAGTCGCGTGCCAGCAGCCTCGAAATAGCCCGGCGATATCGTGAACCGGTATGGTGCCAGCACAGAATTGTTCAGATTGAAATCTGTCGTTCCTGGCGGGAAAACCGGAATGCCCCGCAGCCCGCCGGTAAAGGGCACGCGGTTCACCGCACCCGCCGTCGCTACACCTGGAATCCCCTTCACCGCCTCAAGCATGGCTTTCTGTTTCTCAAGCAGCGCGTCGCCTCGCTGTTCTATTTCACTCAAGTCTACGTCGGCGAGTATTGCTCCCTGCGGCTGAAAACCCAGCGGAGCGTGCAACATGCGAACCATGCCGCGGACGGCGACCAATGAGGCCGTCACGAGTAACGTGCAGATCGCAATTTGTGCGCCAACCAACAGGTCCCGCAGAGTAAACCGGCGCAGCGGCATTGAATCTACTGGTCCGCTTTTCATCGCCTGCAACGGACTGCTCTGCGACACTTGCCGCGCCGGAATCATCCCAAACAGCAGCGCGCTGACGATGGTCAGAGCTATACTCGTTAGGTAAACACGCGCATCGACACTCACTGCCAGACGGCCGTAGGGCGATTGCCATTGGTCCAGGGCACGCAGCAGCAAACCCGCGATCACCAGCCCTGCCGCTCCGCCTACCATCGATAACACCATCGCCTCGGCTAACAGTTGCCGCACCAACCGCCAGCGGCTCGCTCCCAAAGCCACACGGAGCGCCAGTTCTCGGCTGCGATCCGCCGCGCGCGCCGCAAACAGGCTGGCGAGGTTCGCGCACGCCGCCACCAGCACCAGCAGAGCCAGCCCCGCCACGCTATAAAGAAATCCGCGAATGACGTCACCGGCGTCCCCTTGGAGTCCTGGACGGACCAGCCGTAACGGCATTCCCGTGTCTGTTTGTGGATACTCTTTCGCGAGCTGGGCCGCGATCGCACTCAGATTCTCCGCTGCCTGTTGGGGTGTCACGCCCGGCTTCAGTCGGCCAAGCACTGTCACCGTCATGGATGTACGGTTCTGCAGGAATTGCTGGTTCCAGTTCACGAAGGGTACCCAGTAGTCCGGCCGGTCGAAATGCTCCGTGCCGTGGAACCGCGCCGGTGCTACGCCCACCACAGTGAAAGAATCTTTATTGAGCCGCACGGTCGTTCCGATCACTCCCGGGTCGGCGCTAAATGCGCTTCGCCACAGTTGATCGCTCAATACCACGTAGGGCGCTGAATTGGGCCCGTGCTCGTCCGTCGCTTGAATGAATCGGCCCACCTGTGGTTGCACGCCGAGCATTTCGAAATAATTGCCGGTGACCGCATAGCCGGTGACACTTTTCACAGTATTCCCCCATCGCAATGTCGCCTCAGCAAATCCATCAAACCCAGCCATCTCGCTGAAGGTGTTGTTTCGCCGCCTTAAGTCTTCATACGCAGGATACGACGTCGTTAGCAGTTTGCCGCTCGTCCATTCCCCGAGGCGAAGCTGGTAGAGGTTCTGCGGATCGCTCACATCCAGCGGGTGCAGCAGGACCGCATTCACGACTCCGAAGACGACGACATTTGCCCCAATCCCCAGCATTAAAGTAACTAAAGCTGCGAGCGTGAACGCGGGCGACTTCCAAAGCACGCGCAATGCAAATCTTAAATCCGCGATCACTGTTCGCCCTTCACAATCGAGCCGGTCACTCTGAGCGCAGTGCCTGCATCGGATCGACACGCATCGCGCGACGCGCCGGAATATAGCAGGCGCAAAACGCAACCGTCGCCAATATCACAGTCGCGATGAACATGGTCCCGAGATTAGTCGCGCCAACGCCAAAAAGAAGACTTTGCAAGAGACGAGAGGAGACGAAGACGCCGATTAATCCGACCAGCACGCCGATGCCAACAAAGCGCATACCCTGGCCGATGATGAGACGCAACACATCGTAACGTTGCGCGCCGAGTGCGAGGCGAATTCCGATCTCCTGCGTCCGCTGCGTGACCGAGTAGCTCATCACTCCAAAAATTCCCGCCGCCGCAAGAAGTAGTGCAATCAGCGCGAACATACTGACCAGCATCGCGTTCAAACGAGGCTGTGCGATCGACTGAGACCGGTAATCGGCAAGCAAGCGCGGCCGATAAACCGGAACGTCTTTATCGATCTCGGCCACGGCACGCCGGAGAGCCGTAGTCGCCGAACCCGGGTCAACCTGCGTCCGCATAAAAATCGACAGCGATTGAATGGCGAATTGCGGATATGGAACATAAATCTGTGGCTTAGGCGGAACCTTAAGACTGATCAAGTGCATGTCGCCAACCACGCCGACAATTTCCCGTACGGGAGGTTTGCCAGGCTCGACCGAGCCGTCTGGAATGATCCGCTTGCCGATAGGATCTTCGCCGGGAAAAAACTGTTTCACAAATTCCTCCGTCACAATTGCGACCGGCGGCGCATTTTTGTCGTCCCGCCCGGTGAACCAGCGACCTTTGCGCAATGGAACCCGCATCGTTTTGAAATAATCGGCAGTGACAGCATTAAATTGTGCGGCTGGCTGTTGACCTTGCGGCACTGGATGAGCGTCGAAGTTGAAAGTGAAACCGATCTCACTTCCACTGAGCGGAATATACCACGCGGCTGCAACTGACTGCATTCCAGGCTCGCTCGAAAGCCGTTCCAGCAACTTTTTATAAAAAGCGGCTGCCTGTTCCGGCTTACCATAGTTTGTTTGCGTAAGCGCTACCCGCGCCGTCATGACATTCGTTACATCGAACCCGCCAGGAACTCTTTGCAGACGAATAAAACTTTCAACCAGCAACCCGGCGCTCGCGAGCAAGACAAGCGCCAGGACGATCTCGACTACGACGAGCGCAGCCCGGGTGCGATGCGCGCTCGCGCTTTCGCTTGTACCGCGGGCAGCTTCATTGAGCGACACGGCAAGATTCGAACGCGATGCGCGCCATGCCGGAAACAAGCTGGAAGTAATTCCGACTCCAAGACTGGCGACGGCCGTAACGACAAGAACCAGAGGATCCGGTGATATTTCGTCAATGCGCGGAATGCTCGGTAGAAATGCTTTCAGCGAGTCAATGCTCCAGATCGCAACCACTAATCCGGCGAGACCGCCCAGAACGCTGAGCAAAGTACTTTCGCCAAGCAATTGTTCAATAATCCGCCAGCGGCCGGCGCCGAGCGCGGCGCGGATACTTATTTCCCGATTGCGCGAAAGCGAACGCGCCAGCAATAGATTCGCGACGTTGACGCAAGCGACGAGCAGCACGCAACCCGCCATCGCGCACAACATCAGTAACGCGGAATGCGTACTACCGATCATCGCGCTGACCTCCGGAATGACTTTCGCGCCGGTGTATAGCTTTGAGTCCGGATATTGTTGACGCCAACTTGCGGTAATGCTGTCGATGTTCGCCTGCGCCTGTTGGATCGAGACGTTCGGTTTCAATCGCGCGATGCTCTGGAAAAAATCATTGTCCCGCTGCTCCGTCATCGGCGGCGAGCCATCCTTCGATTCCCGCAAGCTCGACATCGAGACCCAAAGTTCCGCCGAAACCGCAGCAATCGGAAAAGTAAACCGTGGGGGCATCACCCCGATTACCTCGAACTGCTGACCGTCGAGCGTAACGGTTTTGCCGACAACGTTACCATCCGCTCCAAACCGGCGCTGCCACAACGCATGGCTCAAAATGACCACATGATTTCCTGGATTATCTTCGTTAGGCAAAAACGTGCGGCCAAGAAGCGGTTCAACTCCGAGCAACGGAAACAAATCGGCCGATACTGATTCGCCTTGAACGTGCAGCGATCCGTTTCCATCTGTGAGCGTGCTCACGCCTTGGTTGGTATAAACCGCAATCCGCTCGAAAACCTTGTTCTGGTTACGCCAGTCAACGTAATCGAGGTACGAAATCGAATTGATATCCGTCCCCGGATCGGCTTTTTCGCGGCTATCATATTCGCCGATCGCAACGAGGTTTTGTGGTTGGTGGAAGGGCAGCGGCCGCAATAACACTGCGTTGAGTACGCTGAACACGGCGGTGTTGGCACCAATCCCAAGCGCAAGCGTTAGCACCACGACACAAGTAAATCCCGGCGACTTCGCGAGTTGGCGCAGCGCGAATTTCAAATCCGCGATCATTTATTCTCCTTTCACAATCCAGCCGTCGCGGAGTTGAATGACTCGTTTGCCGTAGGAGGCATTCTTCTCGGAGTGCGTGACCTGCACGATCGTCATGCCTTGCTCGTTCAGCTTACAGAAGAGCTCCATGATCTCTTCGCCCTGGCTGGAGTGCAGGTTTCCGGTCGGTTCATCGGCGAGCAGAAGCTTCGGCTCGGCGATGATCGCTCGCGCAACGCCGACCAATTGTTGTTGGCCGCCGGAAAGCTGAGATGGATACAAATCCTTTTTGCCGACGATTTGGAAACGGTCGAGCAGGTCCGCTACCATCGCGGCGCGTTCGCTTTTTTTGTAGTGGCGATACGACAGTGGGATATCGAGGTTTTCGTAAACCGTGAGGTCATCGAGCAAGTGATACTGCTGGAACACGAATCCGATCTGCTCGTTCCGTAGCGTGGCGCGTTCCTTCGGCTTCAAATGATGGACTGCGGTTCCACCCAAAAAATATTCACCGCGCCAGCCGTGATCGTGCATGCCCAGGATGTGCAGCAGCGTCGATTTACCTGCGCCGGAAGGCCCCATGATCGAGACGAAGTCTCCTTCCTCGACCTCCAGGTTGATGTCACGCAAGACATAAAAAAACTTCTCCTTCGCCAAGGGATATGAGCGTTCGAGATTTTTGAGTTTGATCATACGTTACTCGTTACGTAATGCTTGGACTGGATCGACCCGCGTGGCGCGTCTCGCCGGCAACCATGTAGCAATAAGTGCAGCGGCAGTCATTACTAGTGGAGCGACGGTGAATGCAACCGGGTCAAGCGCGCCGACTCCGTACAGAATTCCGCTCAAAATTTTTGCCGTCGCAATAGCTAGCAATAAGCCGATAGCAACCCCACTGATCAACATGACAAAGCCTTCCCGCATAATCATTCGCAACACCGCTCCCGCCTGGGCACCTAGCGCCATTCGAATGCCAATCTCGCGCGTGCGGCGCGCGACCGAGTAAGCCTTGACTCCGTAAAGACCCACTACTGCCAAACCAAGCGCGAGCGCCCCAAAGATAGAGAACAGCGCCGCGCCAGCGCGAACGAGCCAAAGATCCAGGTTCGAATCAAGATGTTGCGCGAATGTTCGCAGCGAAATGATCGGGATTGAAGGATCGATATCGCGTACGGCGCGTCGAAGCAAATCGGCTGTGGCGGCTTCCCTTCCGGGAACGAGCGAACGAAACCGAACGAAATAGGAAATGTCGCTTTGAAATCCACGCGCAAACGGCACGTAAATGCCGCCGATCGGTTCCTCCGTTTCAAATAACGCGTGGCGCGTTGCCGGAACGATACCGACTATTTCCATGCTCTCCTTCTCTCCGCCGTTCAAATCGGCGCTCGTTCCAACCTTTTGGTCCGCATATTGGATGCGTTGTCCAATCGCATCCCCATCCGGCCAGAGTTTCTTTGCCAGAACTTCGTCAATTATCGCGACGTTCCGACCGGGCTGGGTCGCCTCCGCTTCAGTGAACGTGCGACCCCGAGTCACCGGCAATCCAACGGTTGAAAAATAATCGGCGCCGACGCTATTCCAAGCCGCCTCAAAGGCAAGGCCTTCGGCCGCGGTAGCCGGCTTCGCATCTAAAGCGGAATGGACACGGGCGCGTTGGACTTTCCTACTTAACTCAAACATTCCGAACGGAACGATTGAAGAGATGCTTGCGCGCTCCACGCCCGGGAGTACCGCCAGTCTCTGGTTCAAGTTGCGATAAAGTTCCTCAGCGCGCTTTGGCTCGTAACCGGCCAGGCTCGCATCGACTTCGAGAATGTAGCTTGCGCCCGGTCTTAATCCGGTATCAACGGACGCCGCTTTACCTGCACCCCGAATGAACAGCGCCGCAGCAGTAATAAGCGCGAGCGAGAACGCGATTTGCACGACCACGAGGGGATGACGCGGCAAAAATTTCCAGCTTGGGCGCACTACATCCTCTCCGGCGTGCTCCTTCAAATCGGTCACCACTGTGCTACGAGAAATTTTCAAGGCCGGGCCGAGCGCGAACATGAGCGTGCCGAGCAGACAAAATCCAAAGGTCGCCGCCAAAATTGCGGGATTCGGTCCAGCCAACCACACAATGTCGAGCGGCATCAACTTCCGCATTGAGCCGACAAGCAGATCGGACGACCACAGTCCGAGAATGAGTCCGCCCATGCCTCCAAGAAGCGCCAGCACAAAACCTTCAGTGAGAAGCTGGCGAACAACGCGCCAACGGCTGCAACCAAGCGCGAGACGGATTGCGATTTCCTTGCGTCGTGCGGTGCCGCGAGCGAGCAGCATGTTTGCCAGGTTAAGGCATGCCACCAACAGCACGACCACCGCCATCCCAAGCAGCAATGGCGCGATCGCGATTATCTTGGTGTCGGACCCGGGCGTGTTACTGACTGTATTACGCGGCACTCGTTCGGCCATGAAGGTCTGGTCCTTTTGCTCGACCGGGTACGCTTTTTCCAAATTGGCCGCCAACCCTGCAAGTTCAGGTTTGGCTGCGGCCGCGGTTAGTCCAGGTTTAAGCCGGCCCATGATGCGCAACTGCGTTCCTTTGCGATCGTCAATGGTAGTCCGGTTTTGCGACCCAAAATCGTTCGCAACTTGATCGTAAACACTCATCGGCAGCCAAACTTCCGGTGACAAAATTTGCATCGTGCCCACAAACCCCTTCGGCGTAATTCCGACGATCGTGAACGCGCGCCCGTTAATGAACACTTGAGAGCCGAGGATGTTTGGATCGAGACCGTGTTTCTGCCAATAACTGTAACTGGCAATCGCGACCGGCGCGTTGTGGCCTGGCGTTTCCTCCTCCGGCAAAAATGGACGGCCCCGGGCCAGTGGAACGCCGAGAACGGAGAAATAATTCGAGGTCACGATGGCACTGAACGCGCGACGCGTATCGCCCTTCTGGCCGATGCCAACCAACGCGAGATTGAAACTCATTACGTCACTGAACACCGTGTTCTGCTCGCGAATGTCGACATAAGTGGGATAGGAGAAGCCGCGGGATTTTTTCGTATCCTTCTTGTCCTGAGAAAATAGCTGCACCATTTCATGCGGCTTGATGTAAGCAGGCGGAGCAAAGAAAACCGTATTTACAAGGCCGAATACGGCGGTGTTCACACCGATGCCGAGCGCCAGCACGGTTACGGCTGCAATCGTAAATGCCGGCGCCTTCAATAGCTGCCGGAAAGCAAATTTGAAATCACGAATCATATCAGGCGTTGTGGCTGAGCGCGGTCACTGGATCGGCGCGGGTTGCGCGAAGAGCCGGGATGTAACTGGCGAGCAGCGCGATGGTCGCCAGCGAGATTGTGACAAAAACAAAGGTCGTGACGTCAAACGCGCCAACATTGTACAGCAACGCGGAAAGCAACCGAGTCGACAGAAAAGCGAGAATCACCCCAATAATGGTACCGATTCCGACCAACTTCAACGCGTGCCCGACAACGAGGCGCAGAACATCACTACGTTGCGCACCCAGGGCCATGCGCACGCCAATTTCGTGCGTCCGTTGAACGACGTAATAAGAAATGACTCCGTATGTGCCGACCGCGGCGAGCACCAGTGCGATTGCAGCAAAAATCCCGAGCAGGACGACCGATAATCGACGAGGCGCGACAGACTCGGAAACGACCCGATCGAATGTGCGCACGTTCGCTAACGGCTGATCAGGATCAATCGATTGGATTTCCCTGCGGATTCCTGCAGTCAAACTGCGCGGGTCCTGCGCGCTGCGGACGGCCAGGATCATATCCCGCATCGGGAATTGCGCATGCGGGATGTAATATTCCGGCTGCGGCTCCAGCTCGAGAGCGCGGTGTCGGACGTTCGCAATAATCCCGATAATCGTAATCCATTTTGCATCGGGCTTACGCGGATCGCCAAGGGTGATACGTTTGCCGAGTGCATCGCCGCCGCGGAAATATTTGCGCGCCAAAACTTCGTTCACAATCGCGACCGGAGGTGCATCCGCGTTATCCGCCTCAGTAAAGAAGCGGCCTTTCAGCAATGTCGTTTGCAATACGCGAAAGTAATCCGGGGTGATCACGCGAATTTCTTCATCCGGTCCTGGCTCGTTTTTGTTCATTTCCCGACCTTCGATCGAAAAGGACCAATCGCTGTTTGTTCCGCTGAGTGGCAGAATATCCGTGCACGCAACGGCCAGCGAAAGTTCAATTGTCAGCACATGGCTCGCGTTGAACCCTGGATTGACGCCCTGCAATCGCGCGAAGCTCTTCATTAGCAAACCGGCGCCGACCAACAGGACCAATGCCAGCGCAATTTCTGCGATTACTAACATGTTTCGGACACGGTTGGGTCGCGCCCCGCTAGTCGATCCGCGACCGCCTTCTTTCAAGGCTTCGGTCAACACGGGTTTTGCGCTCGCCAGCGCCGGAATCAACCCAAACAGAATTCCGCTTCCTATGGCGACTACTGCGGTCACCAGCAAAATCGTCCAGTCGAGCGTGACTTCATTCAGTCGCGGAATCGTGCGCGCCCCAACGCGCTTCAGAAGTTCCAGGCCCCACACGGACAACAAGACGCTGGCCGCTCCACCTGCCAAAGCCAGCGCTATACTTTCGGTTAACATTTGCCGCAACAATCGCCATGTGCCAGCGCCGAGTGCCATTCGGATAGCGAGTTCGCGCTCACGTGCGCTCGCCCGAGCCAGGAGCATCGTCGCCAGATTCGCGCATGCGATCAGCAACACAAATGCGACGGCGCCGATCAAAATAAAAAGACCTTTGCGCATTCCTGCGACCACTTGTTCGTGTAGCGGGTAAATCTTCGCGCCGAATCTGTTCCTGGCGGAGTAATTATTCGGGAATGCCTTCACCCAGTTCGCAACCGTCGTGTCGATCTCAGCCTGCCATTTTGCTGAGGTCGCATTCGGGCGCAGCCGCGCGATGACGCCGTAAGAACGGCTACCCCGCGATTTCAGTTCGTCTTGGGAAAACGCGACCGGCTTCCAAATATCGACCCGCTCGGCAAATTGGCCGCCTTGGAGATTGAACAGCGGAATCGGAAACTCAAACTTTGCCGGCATGATGCCGATCACGATGTAATTCCGTCCGTTTAAGAGCAGAGTTTTACCGATGAGCGACGGATCGGAATTGAAACGCCGTTTCCATAATCGCTCACTGATGACAATAAGATCGTCGTGTCCTTCCCCTTGTTCTTCTTGTGCGAAGGTGCGACCCGCGATCGGTTCGATCCCCAGCATTGGAAACAAAGCTGGCGAAACGACCGCGCCCGAGATTCGCTCTGGAACATTGCCACCGGCCAGATTGAACGTGGAGTAATTAAACGCTGCGATTTGCGTGAAGCTGCGTAACCCTTTTTCAAAATCGATGTATTCGGGCACTGAAACCGGAATGCGCTCCAGACCCTGCCTCGGGAATTGCTCCCACAGCAAGACCAGGTTGGAAGGATCGTGATATGGCAGTGGCCTAACGAGGAGCGCGTTAATCAAACCGAACACGGCGGTATTCGCTCCAATCCCGAGAGCGAGCGTTAGCACGGCGACGGCAGTAAAGGCGGGACATTTTACAAGCTGGCGCAGAGCGTATCGGAAATCGCTCATACGATTTCATTCAACGATTTGGCAATTCCATTCATTCCGCGCGTAGTGCTTCGATGGGATCCACGCGGCTCGCACGCCGCGCGGGCACAAAACAGGCGATCAGCGCCACGAGTGAAAGCGTCAGTAGAGCACTGATAAGTGCCGCCGGGTCCAATGGCGCGACGTTGTAGAGGACGCTTCTCAGAGCGCGGCTGACAACAAGCGCTCCAAACAATCCCGCAGCCAGTCCAATTCCGACCAGCACAACGCCTTGACCAAGAACAAGCCGCAGGACATCACTGCGGCTGGCACCGAGGGCAAACCGAATGCCCATCTCGCGTGTGCGCTGGGTTACAATTAATGCCATGACCCCGTAAAGCCCGATACTTGCGAGAATCAGCGCGAGTCCCGCAAACGCACCGAGTAACGTCATTGTCAGGCGCTGCGACGCGAGGCTGTCGTCTACGTTTTCCTCCATCGTTGCGATATCGGAAACGGCCTGATCACGATCCAGCGCCGCGATTTCGTCTCTGATCGGACTAATCAGGGAATGCGGATTGAAACCTGCTTTCGCGCTCACGATGAGGTTCTGTTCATCCCTCGCGAACTGCGACGCGCTGAAATACATCATCGGCAGGTTGCGCGCGTCTTCCTTTTCACCCGGGGCATTGTTCCGGGTGTGCGGCACGATTCCAATAATGGTGAGCGGGATTCCATTTGCTGTCGGCGGTCCGATCGTAACTGGATC
>WNER01001177.1_pt1 | contig 11611 bp, 10 predicted proteins | sample 5399921 | NCBI WGS metagenome assembly WNER01 (sample SAMN13153331, study PRJNA577476) | soil metagenome | isolation source: 20 cm grassland meadow soil 5 days after 1st rain plot 5 | place: USA:California | collected 2015-09-21 | reverse complement strand
GATTGAATGGATGATTGACCTGCACCACCGTGGCTCCAGCGCGGCGCGCCTCCTTCAGGATCATGTCGACGGTGGCCGTGGCGGTGTCGATCGCCAGGCGCGCGCCGCTCGCCAGCGGATAGGCATTGAAGTGGCCCCAGGACGGCGACAGCTCGATCCCCGGGATGAACGCCACGCCACGGGCGCCGGCAATCTGCTGCAACACTGCGAGGTTCACGGTGGAATCGTGATCGCTGACGAACAGCAGGTCGAGTCCCGCCGCGAGCTGCGAGCGCGCCAGCTGCGCCGGTGGTGTCACCGCCTCCGCCTGATCGGCGTGGTGGTGCAGATCGGCGCAGTACCAGCCGCGCGAGGGCGGATCGAACAGCGGCGTGATGGCGACCGGATGTTGCCTGGCCGGGCCCGCGGCAATTGCGAGTCGCACCTGTGCGTCCGCCGCCAGGAAGCCGCCACCCGATGACACGGTGAACAGATAGCGGCCGGGCGCGATGGGTACGTCCGCGTGGCCCTTGCGCCCGAGTTGCGTGAAGAAGGTCCTGCCGCCCAGAAACCCGACCAGCGGCTGGTAGCCCTCGGTGATCACGATGCGCGCGTCCAGCGCCGCGCCGTCGCGGGCATCGGTGACCGAGAAGGCGAGGCGGCCGGGACTGTCCAGATCGTGAAAGTCGCGCACCTGCTCGGTGCCGTCGCGGACGTTGACCGATGCCGGCGCGCTGCGCGAGTAGTTCCGGCCCGTGGCGTACAGCGCATACTCGCCCGCCGGGAGCCGCAGGCGATAGGCGCCCTCGTGTCCCACTACCCAGGCGTACGGCTTGCCGTCGCGTTCCGCGACGACCACGGGTTGTCCGAGCGCTTTGCCATCGCGGCTGCCGACCGCGCCCCGCACCGTGCCCGAGGGCAGCTGGCGGCGCTCGATCTCGGCCCTGACCACCGGGGCGAGATCCCCGCTCGAGCCCACCTGCAGCCACCCGGTGAAGCTGCGGCTTTGGTGAGGCTGCAGCGTGTGCAACTGGAACAGATCGCGCGACGCGGAGCCGATGTGATCGAGGTACGGGGCATGCAGGGTGATCGCCCAGCCGGCGTCGTAGGCGACCACGCGATCGGCGAGTGCGCCGTCGGCCTTGCCCTCGCTGACTCCGGCTAGTCCCGGAACCGCGAACAGGAAGCCGCTTCTCGGCCACAGTGTCAGACCCGAGAGCAGGTCGGTCAGGGTTTCGTCCCCGCCGTTGGTCATGGTGGTGCGGATTTCGACCTGATCGGAGCTGGCGGTCAGCGAGTAGACCGTCACGATGTTCACTTTGCCCCAGTCGCGCACGGCGCGGATGCGCACCTGCCGCGGGCCGCGCTCCAGGATGTCCACGTGCTGGTAGGTGTTGGGCCACGCCGACCAGTTGTTCGGGATGAAGTCGGCGAATGCGACACGATCGCGACCGATATGGCCGTGACTGACGGGCGCGACGTCCACGATCGCGCCGCGCGGCACGCCGAAGGGCACCGCCGACTCGACCGCCAGCGCGAAGGCCAGTTTTTCGTTGATGACCGTGAGGTCACCGGCCGCGCGGGCGTCGCCGCCGGGAATCGGCGTGGGGCCGGTCAGCACCCGGACTGCCGCGTGCGCAGCGGCCAACCCCGTCAGCGCACCCAGCAACACTACCCGGGCGGTGGTCCCCAATGTCGCACCTCGCGCTCGCGCCTCGAGCGGCCCACCCGGCGGGGCCGGTGAAGCGGATACTAGCCGACTTCGTACGCAGGCGCCGGCCGGCTCACGCGGCGAGGATTACCGGTCAAGGCTTGCGCAGCAGGTCGCGCAGCACCAGGGCGTGATTGCGGCGCGCATCGTGCGCGGCGTACAGCAGCGTCACGCGCTGCTGCGCGGCGCGCTGCCGCAGCGCCTGCAGGGCGGCTGCCTGGGCGCGCAGCTCGGCGCGATAGCGCCGGGCGAACTCGAGCCAGCGCGTGGCGTCGTGGTGGAACCACTTGCGCAGCGCGGTGCTTGGAGCGAGCTCGGCCAGCCAGGCATCGAGAGCCGCGCGCTGCCTGCTGATGCCGCGCGGCCAGAGCCGATCGACCAGCGCCCGAAAGCCGTCCGCGGCATCAGGCTCGTCATAGATACGCTTGATCTGGATGTCCTTTGCGCGCCTGAGCCTGGATGCCGGCCCGAGCTCGTGCAGAGAGCAGGCGGGTGAGCTGTAGGCACGAGGACGTCTGCGCTGCGTAGCCACGGGTCCTCCAACCATGCGTACGATGGCGAGTATAGCGGCGCGCCGGCGAAGCGCATGGCGCGAAGTCTGCGCTGTGGAGTCTGTGCCCGCGAAGGTTCAGACTCGGGTCAATCGAGGAGTGAAGATGACCAGCCTTCGCCAGCAGCTGCGCGACAATGCCGTCGCCCTCATCAGCCTGGTCGTGGCGCTCGGCAGTCTGGCTTACAACACCTGGCGCAACGAGCGAACGGAACACAACCGCAATGTCCGCACCGCGGCGTTCGAACTGCTCACCAGGGTTGCGGAGCGACCGGGACGCTGCCGGCGGCAATCCACGTACCGGCTGGACCTACGTGCTGGTGATTCGTGACCTGTCGGCGGTGGTGCCGCCGCCGGTGCCGGCCCAGGCGGCGGAGCTGCAGAGGGTCTGGAGCGGCAACTGGGAGGGCCTGGGCAAGGACGACCAGACCGCGGTCGACCGCATAGACGATGCCATCGACAAGCTGCGCAAAACCACGCTCGGCACGCTACGGTCACTGCGCTGAGGCCATCGTATGATTGCGCGTCAGCCGCGTACGCCCGGGTCCTCGAGCACGAACAGGCGGGACTCGCTGCCGTCTTCGCTGAAACGAACCAGGCGCTCGAATTTCAGGCCGAGAGCCTCCAGGATCCTGATCGACGCCGAGTTACCCGGTGAGGTGATGGCGACGATGCGCCCGAGGCCCAGCACTTGCGTGCCGAGCCGCAGCGCCGCCTGCGCCGCCTCCAGGGCGTAGCCCTGGTGACGAAAGCGCGGCAGGAGCGCAAAGCCGATCTCGACATCCGGATGCGTGTCGCGGCGCAGGAGTCCACACAGGCCGATGACAACCGCCGACGCCTTGAGCTCCACGGCGCACAGGCCGAAGCCATGGCGCCGATGGCCGGCCGCCGGCCCCGCCTCGATGTAGCGGCGGGCATCCTGCAGGTTGCGCACGCCACGATCGCCGACGTTGCTCAGGAAATCAGGATCGTTGAGCAGCTCGAGAATGAAAGGCGCATCGGCGTCCGCCAATGGGCGCAGTCGCAGTCGCGGGGTCTCGGTGAGCATGCACTGCCGATGCTGGTGGATGCCGGTCTGCGGCGCAAGCGCGGCGGCGCCGCGTCCACGCCGAGCTTGACCGCCGGGTGCGCAGCCGGTAAAAGGTTCTGCGTTATATAACCGAATGGTTCTATACAACGTGAGAGCGAACCTCAATGAGACCTTTGGCGCTCTGGCTGACCCCACGCGGCGCGCAATCCTCGCGCGCCTCGCCTGCGGGGAGGCGGGAGTGATGGAGCTCGCGAAGCCCTTCCGCATCAGCCAGCCCGCGGTCTCGAAGCACCTGAAGGTGCTGGAGCGTGCCGGACTCATCGTTCGCGGCCGCAAGGCGCAGTCGCGGCCCTGCCGGCTGCGGGCTGGACCGCTGAAGGAGGTGGCGGACTGGGCCGAGCGCTATCGCCGCTACTGGGAGGAGGGCTTCGAGCGCCTCGATGCATATCTGGGCAAACTGCAACGACTGGAGAAAGCACATGCACGCAAGAGCCCGAAATAGCGCCGCCGCCCCCGCCGCGGAGCGCGAGCTGACCATCCGGCGCACGTTCGACGCGCCGCGCGCTCTGGTGTTCCGGGTCTGGACCGAGCCGCAGCACCTGGCGCAGTGGTCCTGCCCGCGGGGTTTCACCATGACCGAGAACAGCGGGGAGCTGCACGTGGGTGGCGCATTCTCCGCCTGCATGCGCTCGCCCGAGGGGAGCGATCACCGGCTGCGCGGCGTGTATCGCGAGATCGTGCCACCGGAGCGGCTGGTGTTCACGCACGCCTGGATCGATGCCAGCGGCACACCCGGGCCCGAGACGATCGTGACCGTCACGCTTGCCGAGCGTGACGGACGCACCGAGATGACGTTCCATCAGGGAATCTTTGCATCGGTCGCCGCGCGCGACGGGCACCAGCAGGGATGGAGCAGCTGCTTCGAGCGCCTCGCCGAGCTGCTCGCGGCGCTGCGCCAGGCGCATCAGGGCGGCGCGTGAGGCGCCCCGGGGGGCGGGGCGGCCGGGGCGCCTGGCCGCCAGGTCCGAAAATGGCCACTTGGAAACGGGGCGGCGCGCTATCGTCGCACCCATGGAGACCATCTGGGGCCTGGACGCGGAGGCGCTCAATCGCGCGCGCATCAGCCGCGATGCGCGCTTTGACGGCAAGTTCTATATTGCCGTGACCTCCACCGGCATCTACTGCCGGCCGATCTGCCCGTCGCGCTACGCGAAGCGGTCGAACGTGCGTTTCTTCGGCAGCCCCGCGGCCGCGGAGGCGGCGGGGTTCCGCCCGTGCCTGCGTTGTCGCCCCGAGGCCGCTCCCGGCACGCCGGCGTGGCTGGGCACGGCGGCGGTGGTACGCCGCGCCTTGCGTCTGATCAACGAGGGCGCGCTCGATGAGGATTCGGTCGAGGCGCTCGCCGGGCGCCTGGGGATCGGAGCGCGACACCTGCTGCGCCTGTTCGGGCGGCACGTCGGCGCCTCGCCCGTTGCGGTCGCGCAGACGCGGCGCCTGCACTTCGCCGTATGCCTGCTGACCGAGAGCAGTCTGCCGATCACGCAGATCGCGCTGGCGGCAGGGTTCGGCAGCTGTCGGCGCTTCAACGACGCGTTCCGCCACACCTACGGCAGGGCACCGCGCGAGCTGCGCCAGGCGGGTCGGCGTAGCGGCGTGGCGGAGAGCGCCGAAGAGGTGGCACTGCGGCTCGCATACCGGCCGCCGTACGACTGGTCGCACCTGCGCGACTTTCTCGCCGCGCGTGCCATCAGCGGAGTCGAGCGGGTCGATGCACGCGGCTACGCGCGCACGGTGGCGTTCGAGGGCGGCCACGCGCTGATCTGCGTGCGCGCGCTCACCGGCGAGGATGCGCTCGAGCTGCGCGTGAGGGGTGCACCGCCGGCCGCGTTGCTGCAGCTCGCCTCGGTGGCGCGGCGCGTGTTCGATCTCGCGGCGGATCCGGCGCGCATCGGTGTCGAACTGGCGACCGACCCGCTGGTCGGTCCACTGGTACGCAAACGGCCGGGATTGCGCATTGCGGGCGCCTGGGATGCGTTCGAGTGCGCGGTGCGCGCGGTGCTCGGCCAGCAGGTGAGCGTGGCCGCGGGCTGCACGTTCGCAGCGCGAGTCGTGGAGCGCGCCGGGGTAGCCATTCGCGGCGGCGCCGACGGGCTGACGCACCTGTTTCCGACCGCGGCGAGTCTTGCCGGCGCGAATCTCGACCACCTTGGAATCACGCGCACGCGCGCGGCCACGCTGCACGCGCTCGCCCGTGCCGTGCTCGAGCGCCGCCTCGACTTCAGTGCGGCGCCCGAGGCGCTGGCGGCAGCCCTGACGGCGCTGCCGGGCATCGGTCCGTGGACCGCGCAGTACGTTGCCCTGCGAGCGCTCGGGGAGCCCGACGCCCTGCCGACCGGAGATCTCGTGCTGCGCCGCATGGCGGCGCCCCGGCACCGCATGCTCAGTGCGCGCGAGCTCGAAGAGCGCGCGCGGGACTGGCGACCCTGGCGCGGCTACGCGGTGATGCATCTGTGGCGCGCGGCGGGCAGCCGGGATGCACGCATCGACAACCGGCCAAATCAGCCGGCGCGCGTGCGGGCGCCGGCGTAGCATCCATGCGCATGAAGCCCGGATCGGAGCCGAGGTACTGGTGCGAGACCGACACTCCGGTCGGTCGCTTGCTGCTCGCCGGGGACGGCCAGGCTCTCGGGCGGGTGCATTTCCAGTCCGGCCCGCACCCCATGCGACCCTCACCCGAGTGGCGCGCGGACGCGACGCCATTCGCGCACGTGTGCGCGCAGCTGGGCGAGTACTTTTCCGGGAGGCGGCGCGCCTTCAGGCTGCGACTGGCCCCCGCAGGCACGGCGTTCCAGCTGGCGGTCTGGGAGGCGCTGCGGGCCATCCCCTATGGTCAGACCGTCTCCTATGGCGAGCTGGCGCGCCGCCTCGGCACCGCCGGTGGCGCACGCGCGGTGGGCCTCGCGAACGGCGCTAACCCGTTGCCGATCATCGTTCCCTGCCACCGCGTCATCGGCGCCGACGGCTCGCTCACCGGCTTCGGCGGCGGGCTCTGCATCAAGCGCGCGCTGCTGTGCCTCGAAGGTGCCGCCTGCGTCGCCGATCTTTTCAGCGCTCACGAGTTGGCGCATGCGGCAAACGGCGCCCCAGCGGCGCGTCCGATAGATTAGGCGGGCGCGCGCGCCAGGGCATCGAGCAGCACGCGGGCGAACTGCGGTCCTATGCCGGCTTCCTCGTGCTTGAAGTATACGAACACGTCGCTGCAGCCGGCAGCCCGGGTGCGGATGGTGTGCGCCCAGCGCGCCAGGTCCTCAGGGGTGTAACCCTCGTCGCGCAGACGGAAATAGCCGTAGTCGGCGGTGAGCTCGACAGGGGTGGAGAATTTCTCGCTGTCGGCGACGCACAGGGCGAGATTCCTCGCTTTGAGGCGGGCGAACACTTCCGCGTCCATCCACGAGGCATGACGGAATTCGAACGCGGCGCAGGTGCCCGCGGGGAGCAGCTGCAGAAACTCATCGAGCACCGCGAGGTCGCGGCGAAAGTAGGGCGGCAGCTGGAAGAGGATCGCGCCGAGCTTCGGCCCCAGGGTGGCCGCGGTCTTCAGAAAGTACTGCAGCAGGTCGGCGCAGTCCCTGAGCCTGCCGATGTGCGTGATGCGCCTGGGGGCCTTGAGCGTGAGCCGGAACCCCGGGGGAGTCTCGCGATTCCAGCCGGCGAGGATCTTCTCGTTCGGCGTGCGATAGAAGGTGTAGTTGATCTCCACCGTCGTGAAGCGCTCCGCGTAGTAGGGCAACATCCTGGCCGCCGCAAGCTTGTCCGGATAGAAGCTGCCCCTCCATTCGGGGTAGTTGTATCCGGAGGTGCCGACCCACGTCCTCATGCGCGCCGGCCCGACGGCATCAGTGGCCGTCGCCACTCAGCAGACGCCGGTACTGACCCAGGTGCCGGATGGCGTGCTGCGGCTTGCCCAGCGCCTCGTACAGGCGGGCGAGGTTGTAGTGACAGTCCGCCAGGTCGGGGTCCTGTTCGAGTGCCGTCTGGTACGCCGCGAGCGCCGCCGCGGACCTCCCCAGATCCTCGAGCAACACGCCCTGGTTGAAGAGCAGCAGCGGGTCCGGACCGATCTGCGCCAGCCCTTGCCGGTACACTGCATCGGCTTCGTCCGTGCGGCCGCGCTCGTGCAGCAGGCGTCCCCAGTTGGTCCAGGCCGCGGCGTTGCGCGGGTCGCTGTCCACGGCGTGTCGGTAGGCGCTGAGCGCGCCGTCCGGATCGCTGCTCTCGAGGTTCAATGCCTGCGCAAACCAGTCGTGTACCGGCGCAGGCGCGGCGGGGACGGCCTGCCGGTGCTCCACGACGTGCAACACGCCGTCTTGCAGACTCACGTCGAGACCCAGCAGGTACTGGCCGCTGTCGACCTGCCAGCGCGCATCCCCGTCGCGCACCACGACGTGGTCGCCGACCGCGCTGATGGCAAGGCCCGATAGCGGCATGGATTCGGGCAGGTTGCGCCGCAGGCTCTCGAGCGAGCGGCGGATGCGCTTTTTGGGGATCTTCGCCTCGAGCAGCGCGCGCGCGGTACGCAGCACGATCAGATCCTGGAAGGAGAAGCGGTACTCGCGCCGCGGACCGCGCGCCGGATGGACGAACCCGCCCCGGATGAGACTGCGGGTGGTGTCGGGCGCAAGCTGCAGGACCCGCTCCACGTCCCGCACACTGTAGGAACGCATCCCGATCCCTCGTCGGCGTCGCGCGGCTTCAGCCGTTGCGCTTGCCCGCCTTGCGAGTCACCTTGGCGGGCTCCTCGACGCGCTTGGGAGCCTTGCGGGGACCCAGGCGCGTGACCTGCGAGCGGGCACCCTCGGATCTCTCCAGACTGGCGCGCAGTGCTTCCATGAGATCGATGACCTTGCCCTCGCCTTCCGGGGCCATTTCGGTGACCGAGATTTCCTTGCCCTCGACCTTCTTCTGGATGGCCGCTTCGATGCGCCCGCGCAGCTCATCCTTGTAGGAGTCCGCATCGAACTTCTCGGCGGTCTGCTGATCGATGAGCTGCTGGGCGAGCTTCAGCTCCGCCGGCTTCACCTCCGGCTTCGGGATCTCGACTTCGCTGGCGCGCCGCACCTCGGCCGCATAGTGCAGCTGCTGCATCGCGAGCACGTCGCCGATCGGACGCAGGATCACCAGATAGCCCTTGCCGCGCGCGGCCCAGCGGCCGACGCCGCAGCGCCCGGCCTGCCTGAGCGCCGCGGTGAGCAGCGCGTAGGGCTTGGCCGCGCCCTTGTCGGGCGCCAGGTAGTAGGTCTTGTCGAAATACACCGGATCGATCGACTCGATCGGCACGAATTCGGAGATCTCCACTGAATGCGTTCCAACTTCCTCCAGCGCCTTGATCTCCTCGGGTGAAAACAGCACGTACTGGTCCTTGGCGAACTCGTACCCCTTGACCATCTCGTCGCGTTCCACGACCACGCCTTCCTTCTGGCATAGGTACTGCTGCTTGAGACGCGATCCGTCGCTCTTGTGCAGCAGATTGAAGGAGATCGCGCTCGCCGACTGGGTGGCGGTGTACAGCTTCACCGGGATGGCGACCAGCCCGAATGACACCGTCAGAGATCCTATGGAACGTGGAGGCATGAGTGCACCTTGGACCTTCGCATCAGGTCTCACGCCCAACCTTACGGTCAACACCCAAAGCCTGCGTAAGACTCTGTTTTCTCTTGAGTACATCATGCCACCGGTCGCCGTTCTTTGCCAACCGGGCGGGTACGTTGCTGATTGTGAAGTCCATGGGCTCGGCGGCCTCGAGCTCCTCCCAGCTGAGCGGCATGGACACCGGGGCTCCCGGAACACCGCGTGGTGAATACGCCACATTCAAAGTCTTGCCGCGCACGTTCATGTTGTAATCGATGAAGATCTTGCCGGTGCGCTTCTCGACTGCCCACTCCATGGTGATGTCCTTGGGATGTGCGCGCATGACGTGCCGTCCGACCGTCTCGCAGATGTGGCGCGACTCATCGAAGGTCACGCTACGCTCGATCGGTACGAACACGTGCAGACCCGTCTTGCCGGAGGTTTTCACGATCGCCTCGAGGGACATCTGCTTCAGCAGCGCGCGCAGCCAGAACGCGACGCGCTTGCCGACCGCGAAGCCGCGCTTGTTGAGCTCGGGCTCCGCGCCTTGCGCCTCCTTGCCGGAGTAGATATACGGATCGATGTCGAACACCAGATAGTCGGGGTAGTTGAGGATCGAGGACTCCAGCGCGGCGAGTGAGCTCGCGTAGTCGGTCGGGCGCCCCGCCGCCTCGGGCGCCAGCTGCGCACCGTGACCGACTCGACGAACTCCGGCAACGCCTGCGCCCAGTGCTTCTGAAAGAAGCGCTCGCCGTCGATCCCCTCGGGCATGCGGATCATGGTCAGCGGTCGATCCGCAAGGTGCGGCAGCATGAAGCGCGCGACCCCGGCCAGATAGCGGATCAGATCCCGCTTGGTTGTCGCCGGATGCTGCGCGCGTGGCGCGGCCGGCCAGTAGACGCGATCGAGGTTGGTCAGCTTGATGCGCGCGCCGCCGACCGCCAGCTCCAGGCGGTTGGCGGGGTTCTCGAGCTGCTCGAGCACCGCGGCCGCCTCGCTGGCGCTGGTGCCTGTCACGGGCGCGAGCGCTGCCGCCTGCGCCGCAGGGGTGTTCGCCGCCTGCGGGGCGGCCCGCGCTGCCGCATCCCCGGCGCGCCTGCGGACGCTGTGTGGAGAGATGTCCTCGCGCAGGCGTACGAACACCGGAGCCCGCAGCGCCCCGCCTGTCGTCCATTCGCTGAAGCTTACCTCGGCCACGAGCTGCGGCTTCAGCCAGCGCGTGGGCCGATGCAACGGCGGCGGATCGGCGAACGGCGAGGTCCGGCGTTCGAGCTTCGCGGCGCGCTTGAGCAGGGCGCCGATGACTTCATCGTCGAGCCCGGAGCCGACGTGTCCGGCGTAACGCAGCGACTTGCCCTCCCGGTAGCCGAGCAGCAGCGCGCCCAGCGGCTCGCGCGCGCCGCGGCCGCGTGTGTAGCCGCCGATCAGAAACTCGGCCGACTGCGCCGCCTTGATTTTGAGCCAGGCGCGCGAGCGCCGGCCCGCCTGGTAGGGGCTGTCGAGACGCTTGGCCATGATGCCCTCGAATCCGTGACTCAGGGCCGCGGCAAACAGCTGCTCAGCGTTCTCGGCAAGATGCACCAGCTGCAGGTGCTTCGAGGGCAGCAGACACTGCGCCAGGTAGCGGCGCCGATCGCGGTAGGGCGCGGCGCGCAGGTTGAGGCCCGCAAAGTGCAACAGATCGAAGCATACCAACACCACCGGGGTGTCACGCTGCGCCGCGGCGATCTCGGCGGGCGTCTTCAGCTGCGCCCGGTTCTGCAGCGCGTTGAACGACGGGCGCCCGGCGGCATCGAGGGCGACGATCTCGCCATCGAGAATCATCTGTCCGGCCGCCTGCGCGGCGAGCTCCGCCGCCAGCTCCGGGAAGCAGGCCGTCAGATCCAGGCCGCGGCGCGATTGCAGGCGCACGCTGCTGCCGTGCACGAACGCGATCACACGGTAGCCGTCGAGTTTGGGCTCATAGCGCCATTGCGGGCTCGACCGCGCCACCTCGCCGGCTTCAGCGAGCATCGGTTTGAGCCGCTGCGGGAGCGCTTCGGCGGGGCCGGCCGGCGCCAGCAGCGCGGCCGGCAGTCGTTGCGGCGCCTCGAGCGGCGTGAGCTCATCGAGGCTGACGCCGGAGAGCACGGAAGCGTGGCGCGCCAACACGTCGTTGGTCTGCGCGAAGCGGTCCCGGTGCTTGATCAGCAGCCATTGGTTGCCGGTAGCGGTCCTCACCAGCGCGAACGAACCCTTGAGCTTCTCCCCGCACAGCAGAAAACCGAGCTTGCCTGCCGCCAGGCCCGCGCGCACCCGCTCCTGCGCCTCGTTGCGGTCGGTGAATGAATACTTCTGGTCCTCGTCCGGAGAGTACACGCCGCAGTCCCAGACGATCACCTTGCCGGCGCCGTATTGCTGCGGCGGAATCACCCCCTCGAACGAGGCGTACTCGAACGGATGGTCCTCGACCTCGATCGCCATGCGCTTGTCGTGCACGTCGAGCGAGGGACCCTTGGGAACCGCCCAGGATTTCAACACCCCCTCGAGCTCGAGGCGAAAGTCGTAATGCAGCCGCCGCGCCGCGTGTTTCTGCACGACGAACAGTAGCGGACCGGTACGCGCCGGCGCCGCTGCCGCGGGCGGCTCGGGGGTGCGCGTAAAGGTGCGCTTGGCGGCGTAGCGCTCGAGGGCGCGGCGGCTCATGACAGCGAGCCGATCCACTCGGCCAGCG
>WNER01000378.1_pt1 | contig 11655 bp, 9 predicted proteins | sample 5399921 | NCBI WGS metagenome assembly WNER01 (sample SAMN13153331, study PRJNA577476) | soil metagenome | isolation source: 20 cm grassland meadow soil 5 days after 1st rain plot 5 | place: USA:California | collected 2015-09-21 | reverse complement strand
TTCTACAGGCGACCAATCCGCTGTTCGTGGTGGTGTTGGCCCCGTGTCTCCTGGGGGAGCCCGTGACCCGGGGCGACTTGCGGTTCATGGGCGTGCTGGCCCTGGGTCTGGCGCTGCTGTTCGTGGGGGGCGGGCAGCGACAGTTTGCCACGGCGCCGGAGCCCTTGCTCGGGAACGTGCTGGCTGCCGGGAGTGCGGTGGCGTGGGCGTTCACGGTCACGGGGTATCGCTGGCTCGCGCGCCAAAGGAGCGAACATGGCGCCGGCCATGGCCCGATCGCGGCCGCCGCCGCGTGCGGCAACCTGATCGTGTTTCTGGCCTGCCTGCCGGCTGCGCTCCCGCTCGCGGCGGGGCGCCCCACCGACTGGGTGATCGTGATCTACCTCGGCGTATTCCAGCTCGGGCTCGCCTACGTGTTCCTGTCGCGCGCGATCACCCGGGTACCCGCGCTCGAGGCGTCGCTGTTCTTGCTAGTCGAGCCGGTGCTGAGTCCCGTGTGGGCGTGGCTCGCGCACGGCGAAACGCCCGGCCCGCTGGCGGCGATCGGGGGCGTCGTGATCCTGGCCGCGACGGCGCTCAAGTCGTGGCGCGACACGGCCGTGGTGGCCGCGTGAGCGAACGCATCATCCGCACGTACTTCGCCATCACGGGACTATTCAATCTGGCGATGTCGCTCATTTGGGGGATCGACACGCTGTTCAAGATGGGCGCCGGGCTCGACATCCAGCAGGTGCTCCTGACCAATGCCGCGTTCACGTTCGGCTCGATGGTGTTCGAGATTCCCACCGGCGTCGTGGCGGACACCGTGGGACGACGGGTGTCGCTGCTGCTGTGTCTCGTGACGCTGTTCACCACGACGCTCTTGTACGTCGCCTGCGCCTGGCGCGGGTGGGGGTTCGGCGCGTTCCTGTGGATCTCGGTGCTGCTCGGCTTGGGGTACACGTTCTACACGGGCGCCGTGGACGCCTGGCTGGTGGACGCCCTCAAGGCCACGGGCTACGTGGACCCGCTCGAGGCCGTGTTCGCCCGGGGCCAGATGTATTTCGGGGCCGCGATGCTGGTCGGGACGATCGGCGGCGGGCTGCTGGGCAACATCCATCTTTACATCCCGTACCTGGTGCGGGCCGGGCTCGTGGTGCCGCTGTTCCTGCTGGCGTGGTTCCGCATGCCGGAGCCGGGATTCACGCCCCGGACTCTGGAGCTGCGCCGTGTGCCGGCCGAACTGCGGCGCGTGTTCGTCGAGGGCTTACGCTATGGCCTCGGGCATGCGGTCATCCGGCCCGTGATGCTGGCGTCGCTCGTCTCCATGAGCTTCATGATCTTCGGTTTCTACAGCTGGCAGCGCTACTTTCTCGATTTGTTGGGGCGCGACGCCGTGTGGGTAGATGGGGTGATCAGCGCGCTGGTCGGCTTGAGCCTCATCGTGGGCAACGCGCTCGTCGTGCCGCTCTCCCGCGTCGTGCGCACGCGGACCGGGGTGCTCATGCTCTCGACCGGGGTCCAGGCGGCGCTGGCGGTGGCCTGCGGCCTGCTCACAAACTTCTACACGGTCGTGGCGCTGTACCTGCTGTACGGCGTGGCCATCGGTCTCGCGCTCCCCGTGAAGCAGGCCTATCTCAACGCCCACATCCCGTCGGCGCAGCGGGCGACGATCATCTCGCTCGACTCGATGTTCGCGAGCAGTGGCGGCGTGCTGGGGCAGACGCTGTGGGGTCGGGTCGCGCGGACGAGCTCGATCGGCACGGCGTGGGCGTGGAGCGGGCTGACGCTCCTCCTGGGCATCCCGCTTTACTGGCTAGCACGGCGACGGGACCGACATTTGGACAGGGTAGACTAGACGGGTAGACGTCGAGACGGCGAGCGGTGAACAGTGAAGAGGGGCGAGGGAATCCTTCCTGACGCCTCTCACTGCCCGCCGCTCGCCGTCTCGACGTCTACCCGTCTACCCGTCTAGTCCTTCGTGCTGTCCTTCTTCTCCTGCTTGTCCTGGTGCACGTCCTTGCGATCCTGCCGCAAATCCCGCCGATCCCGGCGCGCGTCGCGCACGTCGTGGCGCCGATCGCGGGCGTCGTGCCGCAGATCGCGCGCGTCGCGCCGCGCGTCCGTGGTATCACCACGCTTCACGTCCTGCCGCACGTCCCGGCGATCCTGCCGGATGTCCCTGGTGTCGTGGCGAATGTCCTTGCGGTCGCCGCGCAGCTCACGGCGGTCGTGGCGGACTTCCTTGCGGTCCTGCTTCACCGCGTTCGAGTCCTGGGCTGAAAGCACTCGCGGAGCGCTGGCGGCGAGCGCCAACACCGCGAAGAGGGCGAAGAGACGTCGCATACGGGTGGTTCCCGGTTAAGGTCGCAGGTAAGACCCGGGCATCGGGCCGGGCGTTAACAGCGTGACGACGGTCACACGCTACCCGCTAGCGCTGCTTGAACTTGGGCAACTGGTCTCGGTGACGCTTCAAGAACTCCTCGTAAATGTGGCTATCGGTGTAATCGCGAATCTCGCCGATCCGATCTCCCTGGAACTTGAGGATGCAGCACGTCCGCTGATCCATCACGTCGCGCGGGTCGGATTGCAACCACGAGCGCTCGCGGATCTCGACGATCACCCGCTCGTCCGCCTCGTACCAATCGCGCTGGAGGTCCTCGGATCCCCAGTCGGCGGCGCCCAGTCCGGGCTCGCGGTTCCAGAGGGCATCGAGCACCGCTTCGCGGCCGCGCCATTCGCCCCCGATTCGGGGAGCGCCGGCCACCCAATAGACGATGTCATCCGTGAAATAGCGGCCTGTCTCCGCTCGGTTTCCCGCGAACAACGCTTTCTCGTAGGCTCTAGCGACGTCCAGGCGACGGCTCATACCGTCAGCTCCTCGATCTCTTCCGGCTCCGGCAGGGTGCTCGCCTTGCGTCCGGCCCGCTCCATGGGCTTGTCCATCTCCGCTTTGTGCCGGTCGACGATGGTCCAGAAATCGACCGCGCGATCGAGCAGCTCGTAGGCGGCTTCTTTGAGCGTGTCGCTCTTCATCACCTGCCGCACGTTATTCTGCATGTCCTCGGCATCCCAGCCGCGCGAGTGCGCGATGAAGGGGAACGGCGGGAACACGAAACCGAGCTCGGCCCAGAAGGTGAACATTGCGCCGGCCACGGCCTGGATGTTGTCCTGACCGCCGGTGATGATGAAGGCCGCGACCTTGTTCTTGATCAACACCTGGTTGCGGATGGTGACCTGATTCTGCACGCAGTTCAGCCGCTCGATCATCTTGTAATAGAGCGACGAAGCGTTCCCCCAGCGGATCGGCGTCCCGATGAGCACGACGTCCGCCCAATGGACGAGCCCTTCGTACACGGCCGTGAGCTGGTCCTCCGGGTCGCGCTCGGTGATCGCGCAGGGCCAGGTGCACGCGTGCGCGGCCTTGGAGTAATTCCCCTCGCAGTGGCGAAACTTCAAGTCGCGGAGCTTGATGTACCGCGTTTCGGCGCCACGACGCTTCGCCTGATCCACGGCGTGCTCGAGCAAGGCATCCGAGGTCGAGAAGCGCGGATTGACATCGTCCATCGCGGTGGTGGAGATGACGAGCACGCGGGGGGGCGCGCCCGCGGGCTTGGCGTGCTCCTCGAGCAGATGTGACGGCTTGTGCTTGACCAGCTTGCGCGGCATCACGGGTGGCGTCTGCACGTACACGCCGTCCGGCCGCTCCTCCACCGCGAACACCGGGACCTGCTCTTCGTCGTAGCCTTCGGGTCCCTTGCCCGTGATCACGCTGTACTCCCAGGCGTGCCAGGGGCACATCACGAACTCGCCGCGCAGCCGGCCTTCGGACAGCGGACCGCCCTTGTGGTTACAGGTGTTGCCGATCGCCCGGAACCGGCCATCGTGGAAAAACAGGGCGACCGACCAGCGGTCGAGCTTGACGGCGGAGGGAACGCGCGAGCGCAGCTCGGCGGTGTCGCCGAGGCGGTGCCAGGTTGTCATGGGACGCTTCCGTTGGGTCCGTGTAGATTCTAGCCCCTATGCCCGCAGCCCGCTCGCGCGTCGCCGTCATCTTCTTCACCGTCTTGATCGATCTCATCGGGTTCGGGATCATCATCCCGATCCTTCCCTACTACGCGCAGCGGCTGGGAGCGGACGGGCTGGGGCTGGGTGCGCTGCTCGGGGTGTTCTCGGCGATGCAGTTTTTGGCGACCGCGTTCCTGGGCCGCACCTCCGACCGGGTGGGACGACGCCCCATCCTGCTCACGACCATGCTCGTCAACGCGCTCGGCTATCTGTTGTTCGCGGCCGCGCACTCCTACCCGGTGCTGTTCCTCGCGCGCGTCGTGTCGGGATTGGCGGGCGGCAACATCTCCGCTGCGCAGGCGTACATGGCCGACATCACGACGCCGGCCGAGCGGTCGCGCGGAATGGGCATAATCGGCGCCGCCTTCGGGCTCGGCTTCATCATCGGTCCGGCGCTGGGTGGTCTCTCGGCGCATTACCTCGGGCCAGCCGCCCCTGGCCTCGTCGCGGCGGTGTTGTCGCTCGCCAATTTCGTGTCCGCGTACCTGGTGCTTCCCGAATCGCTCGAGGCGGAGCACCGCAGCGAGCGCGCGCTGTGGGACTTCTCGCACATCGGCGACGCGCTGCGAAACCCGCGGCTCGCGCCGCTCATGATCGCCTGGGCGCTCGCGCCCTTCGCATTCTCGGGCTACACGGTCGCGATCCCGCTGTGGGCGAACGTGACCTTCGGCTGGCGCGAGCAGCAGCTCGGGTGGTTCTTCACGGTGATCGGCGTGACCGCGGCGATCGTGCAGGGATACGGGTTCGGGAAGCTCGCACACCGGTTTGGCGATCGCCGGCTCCTGATCGTGGGCGGGTTCGGTATGGCGGCGACGATCGCGCTGGTTCCGGCGCTCCACTCCAGCGCCGCGCTGTACGCCTGGACGGCGGCGCTCGCCTTCTCGAACAGCATCTTCGGGCCCGCCGCCACGGGGCTGGTCTCCGTGTTCGCCGATCCCACGGAGCAGGGGACGGTGCTCGGCGCGGCGCAGGCGCTCGCAGCCCTGGGCCGCCTGCTCGGGCCGCTCGTGATGGGAGAGGTCTACGATGTGTCGCGGCCGGCGGCGTTTCTGGTGGCGGGAGGGGTGATGGCGCTGGGGGGCTTCGCGTGTCTTCGGGTGCCCGCAGTCGAACCTCAGGCAGTGAAGGCAGACGGCTAGACGGTCAGGCAGACGCCTAGACGCCCAGACGCCGAGACAGGCGCCTAGACGCCCAGACGCCTAGCGGGTTGTAGGCGTGAGCATGCAGGTAGGCCTACCTCCTCCTAAACCCTCACCGCCGCTGGGCGTCTCGGCGTCTAGGCGTCTATTTGTGGCGTCTGGCTAGCCGTCTAGGACCTGTGACGTTCATATTCTCCTCACCCCCTGCCGGAGTTGGTTGCGCAATGCGCGTGTACAAGACGCCGGAGATCCGCAACGTCGCGGTCGTCGGCCACGGCGCGAGCGGCAAGACGTCCCTGGTCGATGCCCTCGCGTTCGTGGCCGGCACGAGCAAGCGTCACGGGTCCGTGAAAGACGGCACCGCCCTCACCGATTACACGCCCGACGAAATCGAACGCAAGTACTCGATCAATCTCGCCCTCGCCGTGGCGGAGTGGCTCGACAGCAAGCTCAACCTCATCGACACACCGGGATACCTCGACTTCACGGGCGAGGCCCTGGCGGGCGTCCACGCAGCCGACGGGGCGGTGGTGGTGCTCTCCGCCACCGGCGGCGTGGAGGTGGGCACCGAGAAGGTGTGGGACTACTGCGAGGCCCGGGGCATCCCCCGACTCTTCTTCGTCTCCCTGATGGACAAGGAGCACGCCGACTTCGAGCGCGTCTACGCGCAGGTCAAGGAGCGGCTCACGCCGAAGGTGATCCCGGTGGAGATCCCGGTGGGAGAAGGCCCGGCCTTCCACGGGATCATCAATCTCTTCTCCAAGAAGTGCCACATGTACAAGAAGGGGACGAAGGTCGGCGAGTACGAGGAAGGGGACGTGCCGCCCGAGTACCAGGCCCGGTTCGAGCGCTACTCCAAGGAGCTGATCGAGCGGATCGCGGAGACGGATGACACGCTGCTGGAGCGCTACCTCGGGGGCCAAGAGATCGGGCGGGACGAAGCGATCGCGGCGATGAAGGCCGGCATGGCGAAGGGCGAGCTGTTCCCGCTGTTTTGCGGCGCCGCCGAGCTCACGTACGGCATGCGAGCGCTGCTGACGAAGATGGTGGAGCTCCTGCCGGCGCCCCACGAGCGGCCGCCGGTGGAGGCTCAGAAATGGGGGAGCGCCGAGCGGGTGACACTCAAGTCGGAGGATACCGGCCCGTTCGTGGCGCAGGTGTTCAAGACGATCTCGGAGCCACACGTAGGCGACGTGACGTTCTTTCGCGTGTACTCCGGCACGGTCCGGAACGGCCAGGACGTGTACAACGCCCCCCGCGAGGCGGTGGAGAAGCTGAACCACCTGTGCGTCACGCAGGGCAAGGAGCGATTCGAGATCGCCGAGCTGCGCGCCGGCGACGTCGGCGCCGTGGCCAAGCTGCGGGACACCCACACCAACGACACGCTCTCCACCCGGGAGCACGCCATCGTGCTGCCCAAGATCCCGTTCCCCGAGCCGGTGATCACGGAAGCAATCGACGTAAAGCAGCGGGGGGAGGAGGAGAAGCTGTCGAACGGCCTGCACAAGCTGCACGAAGAAGACCCCACGTTCCAGCACGAGTACTCGGGCGAACTGGGGCAAACGCTGATCCGCGGGCTGGGGGAGCGGCACCTCGAGATCATCGTGGGGCGGCTGGCGCGCAAATTCGGCGTGCACGCCCAGATCGGGCGCCCCAAGATCGCGTACCGCGAAACGTTCCGGGCCCGCGCGGAAGGCCAGGGGAAGCACAAGAAGCAGACCGGTGGCCGCGGCCAGTACGGCGACTGCTGGATCCGCATCGCCCCGCTGCCGCGCGGGTCGGGATTCCAGTTCGTGGACGAGATCGTGGGCGGCGTGATCCCGCGCCAGTACATCCCGGCGGTGGAGCGTGGCGTCCAGGAGGCGGCGGCGCGCGGGCCGGTGGCTGGCTATCCCGTCGTGGACTTCAAGGTGGAGGTGTACGACGGGTCCTACCACGATGTGGACTCGAACGAAATGTCGTTCAAGATGGCGGGCATCCTGGCGTTCCGGAACGTGAGCCCCAACTGCAAGCCGGTGTTGCTCGAGCCGATCCTCGAGCTTGAGGTGTGGACCCCGGACGAGTATCAGGGCGCCGTGATGGGCGATCTGTCGTCGCGGCGCGGGCAGATCCTCGGCACCGAGCCCGACGGGCGGCAGGTGAAGATCAAGGCGCTCGTGCCCGAAGCCGAGCTCGACCGCTACGCCACCACGCTGCACTCGATCACGCATGGCCGTGGCACGTATCGCTCGAAGTTTCACGTGTACCAGGAAGTGCCGCCTGATGCGGCGCAGAAGGTCGCGGAGGTGCGCAAGAAAGAGCTCGAGGAGGCGAAGGCGTCTTGAGGCGCTGGCTGCGCCTGTGGTTCTCCTCCCGCGATCCCGTCGATCGGCGCGCGTACCTGCAAAGCGGCGCCGCCCTGATGCTGCTCAAGTACACGGTGGACGCGAGCCTCGTGTGGGCATTCGTCGGCCGCTGGTGGACTCCGCTCGGCTACTTGAACCCCGTCTGGACGCTGCGCCAGCAGCTGCTGCGCGGCGCGCCAGACTGGCTCGCCCCTGCGCTGGTCGTATGGACCCTGCCGTTCCTGTGGATCGGCGTGAGCCTGACGCTGCGGCGGGCGGTGGACGCCGGACGCTCGCCGTGGTGGTGTCTGCTGTTCTTCGTGCCCCTCGTCAACTACGCGACTATGCTGTGGCTCGCGGCTCAGCCGTCGCGCGCCGGGCCCGCCGGCCCCCCCGGCCCCGCCGGCGGGGCGCTGCAGCACGCGGCCGCCGACCGCAGGCTCCGCGCAGGGCTGCTGGGCGTTGCCGCCGCGCTCGCGATCACGATCCCGTCTGTGCTGATCGGGGTCTATCTGCGGCGCCTCTACTCCGCCGGGCTGTTTCTCGGCACCCCCTTCACCATCGGCTACATCAGCGCCTATGTATTCAACGGGCGCCAGGCCCAGAGCGCGCGCCACACGCTCGAGGTGGCGGTGCTGGCGGTCGCGCTCGCGGGCGGGGCCATGCTGGTGTTTGCCCTCGAAGGCGCGCTCTGCATCGCGCTGGCATTGCCGCTCGCGGCGTTACTCGCCCTCCCCGGGGCCGTCCTCGGAAGAGCGGTGGCGCTGCGCGGCGCGGGGCGGTCGCTCCTCGCCGGAGCGCTGCTCGCGCCGCTCGTGGTGCTGGTGAGCCCGCGGCAGCGGGCGCCCTCCCACGAGGTCGTGACCGTGATCGAGGTCGACGCCCCGCCGGCGGTCGTGTGGCGTCACGTCATTAGCTTTCCGCAGCTGGCGCCGCCCCGCGAGTGGCCGTTCCGCGCGGGCGTCGCGGCCCCGATGGCGGCGCGCATCGTCGGATCCGGCGTGGGGGCGACCCGCTACTGCGACTTCACGACCGGCAGCTTCGTCGAGCCGGTCACGGTTTGGGAGGAGGGTCGCCGGCTGGGATTCGACATCACGACGCAGCCGCCGCCCATGCGCGAGTGGAGCCCGTATCGCGACGTGAACCCGCCGCACCTCGACGGGTACTTCCGGGCGACTCACGGGGAGTTCCGACTGACCCCGCTGCCCGGCGGCCGTACCCGTCTCGAAGGGCGGACCCAGTACGTGGTGTCGCTGTTCCCGCAGACCTATTGGACGCTGCCCACCGGCCGTCTCGTTGCGGCGATCCACGAGCGGGTGCTGCGGCACATCAAGGCAATCGCCGAGGAGGAAGATCACCCATGAGAGGGACGATCCTCTATGCTGCGCTGGGCGCCCTGGGCATTGCCTGCGTACGGCCCGACAAGGCCCCGCCCGCGTCCGACACGACCGCGTCGCGCGCCGATACCGCGGCGCCGTCCCCGGCCGCGGCGCCGCCACCGGCTCCGGCTCCAGTGCCGGCGCCGGCGCCGACCGCGACCAAGGTCGCCACGGTGCAGGGCTTCCTGGCGCCGGAATCGGTGCTGCACGACAGCACGCAGGACATCTACTTCGTCTCCAACATCAACGGCAGCCCGATGGCGAAAGACAATAACGGCTTCATCAGCCGCGTACGGCCGGACGGGGCGGTCGAGAACCTCAAGTTCATCGAGGGCGGGCGGAGCGGCGTCACCCTCAACGCGCCGAAGGGTCTCGCCCTCGAGGGCGACACGCTGTGGGTCGCCGACATCGACGTCGTACGGGCGTTCGATGCGAAGACGGGTGCCGCGATCGACACGGTGAGCCTGAGCAAGCTCGGGGCGGTGTTCTTGAACGACATCGTGGTCGGCTTGAGCGGCGCGCTCTACATCACCGATACGGGCATCCGGTTCGACGACGTCGGCAACGTGCTGCATCCGGGTCCGGATCGCGTGTTCCGCGTGGGCCCCGACCGCGCGGTGACTCAGGCCATCCGCGGCGACACGCTCGGTCGTCCCAACGGTATCGCCGTCGATCCCGTGGGCAAGCGCTTCATCATCGTGGAGTTCGGCGGACGCTACGTGCTCGGCTGGAAGCCCGGCGACAAGGCGCCGAGCGTGGTCGCGAAGGGCCCGGGTGGATTCGACGGCGTCGTCGTGGAAGGTGGCAGGATTCTCGTGTCGAGCTGGGCCGATTCGAGCGTGTCGAGCTACGAGACGGGCCAGGAGGTGAAACTGATCGGCGGGATCGCCGGACCCGCCGATATCGGCTACGACGCGAAGCGGAATCGGCTGTTGATCCCCTCGCTGCCGGGGAATCGAATGGAGATCTGGCAGTTGCCGTAGCGTCGACGCAACACACGCCGCATTGTCGTCGTGGAGGCGGCCCCTTCCCGCGGGGTGTAATTCTTGCTATCAGTGCGGAGCCGCACACTCGCAGTGAGGTGCTCCGTGTTCGACGTCGGCGGCAGCGCTCGGCAAGAGATCCGCATCGTCCTGGCAGACGATCACGCCGTCGTGCGTGCCGGCCTGCGGGCGCTCTTGGAAAAGCAGCCGGGCTTCGTCGTCGTCGGCGAGGCCGAGACGGGCGGCGAGGCGGTCGCCCTGACCGCGGCGGCGCGTCCCCACGTGGTCTTGATGGATCTCGCCATGCCCGGGGAAGGCGGCCTCGACGCCACGCGACGCATCACTATGCTGGGACTCGGGACCAAGGTCCTGGTGATCACCGCGTTGCCCCAGGAGCAGCAGTTGTGCGACGCGCTCGAAGCGGGCGCCAGCGGCTTCTTACGGAAGGACGCGTCGGTGGAGCAGCTGGCGCGCGCGATCCGCACCGTGGCGGGCGACCGGCTCTTCCTGGACGAGGACGCCGCCCGTCTGGTCGTGCTGCAGCGCTATCGCAAGACGGGGCAGGTCGAGGACGAAATGGCGGCGGCGGAGCGGTTGAGCCGGCGGGAGCGCGAAGTCCTTGCCTTGCTCGCCCTCGGGCACAGCTCGAAGGAAATCGGCCTGAAGCTGTCGCTCAGTCCGAAAACGGTGGACGAGTACCGTGCGCGCCTGAAAGATCGCCTCGGGCTCACGCGGCGGCCGGAGCTGGTGCGGTTCGCATTGCGCACCGGGCTGCTGGTCGGGGCCCGTCACTCCCAGCCTTCCGTCTTCACCTCCGCGAGCACCGACTCCAGGGGGTTGAGCTCCAGCTGCGTCGGCTCCGCCGGCAGCGGGAGCGTCGCTTCGGTCACCGGCCCGCGCACGTTCACGCGCACGTAGGCGCGCGCCCCGTCGCCCATCTCGATCTCCAGCGGCACCGGCATGATGAAGTCTTTGGGCACGTCCTCCTGGCGGATGCGGATGTGCAAGGCGTACCGGGCTCGGCATGCCACGACAGGATGTAAGTCGGAATCGCCGTGCCATTCACCCACTCGTCGAAGAACCAGTCCATCGGCAGGTTGAGATGCTGCTCGACCACGCGCTGGAAATCATGCGTGGTCGCCCGGCGGCCGCGGTACTGCCCGTAGAAGTCCTGCATCATGGCCGAGAAGGCGTCCTCCTTCATGGTGCGGAAATCGAGCATCAGGTTCCGCAGCATCTGGATCACCCACGCGCCCTTCTCGTAGACCGTCACCTGGTAGTCGCGTGGCTCGACCTCGGCCACGCGCGAGCCCAGCCCGGTCGGCAGCGCATCGCCCCGCCTGGCCCGGATGTCGCGACGCCAATCCTTCAGGTGCTTGAAGAACTTCTCGTTGTCGTTGAGCACGAGCTGCATGTACCAGAGTCCGGCGAAGTCCGCGAAGCCTTCGGAGAGCCATGCGTCCCGATACGTCGCGGGCTCCACCCCAATGCCCCACCACTGGTGCGCCATCTCGTGCGCGCGGAAGATTTCCTCGTCGCCGTTCTCCCGGATCGACTGGAACGTCCACCAGGAGAGGTGGATCAGCCCCGGGAACGCCTGCCCGTGTCCGTAGGGGATCTCGGTGGCGTAATACCGCTGGAACAACGGCGGGCCAAACACGCGGGTGAAGAACGCAAGGCTGTTCGCCACGTCCGCGCCCACGGCCTGCTCGGGATCGCGCTGTCCCAGCAGCAGGTTGCGCAGGTGGTTGTGGGCGTCCCGGTTGAGCTGCACGGTCACGGG
>WNER01000305.1_pt1 | contig 11696 bp, 10 predicted proteins | sample 5399921 | NCBI WGS metagenome assembly WNER01 (sample SAMN13153331, study PRJNA577476) | soil metagenome | isolation source: 20 cm grassland meadow soil 5 days after 1st rain plot 5 | place: USA:California | collected 2015-09-21 | reverse complement strand
TTCAGGTGCTCGACGAGGCTCGGGTGCGCCCGTCCGGTACGCAGCTTCTTCAGATCCGCCTGGAAGGTCTGAACACACTTGCTCATGCGCTCGCGCGCGTCTTTCTTGAGGTCTTCGAGCATGGTTGCGTCTCCTCGATCCGGCGCGCCCCGTTGGGCCCCTCACTCGAACGTCACGGCCGTGCCGACTTCCTCCCCGCGCACGATGCGGGTGAGATCCCCGGGATTGTTGAGATTGAACACCCGCAAAGGCAAGCGGTTGTCGCGGCACATGACGATGGCGGTGGCATCCATGACGTTGAGCTTGTCGGCGAGCACCTTGTCGAATGTCAGGTGCGCGTAGCGGCGGGCGGAGGGGTTGCGCAAGGGGTCGTCGGAGTACACCCCGTTCACCTTGGTGGCCTTCAGCAGCACCTCGGCGTTGATCTCGATGGCGCGCAGCGCCGCCGCCGTGTCGGTGGTGAAGAAGGGATTCCCGGTGCCGGCGGCGAAGATCGTGATGCGCCCCTTCTCGAGGTGACGCACGGCGCGGCGCCGGATGTAGTCCTCGCAGACCTCGTTGATGCGGATCGCGGACATGACGCGCACGTGCACCCCGAGGCTCTCGAGGGCATCCTGCAGGGCGAGCGCGTTCATCACCGTGGCGAGCATGCCCATGTGGTCGGCCGCCACGCGGTCCATGCCGGCGCGCGCGAGTCCGGCGCCGCGGAAGATGTTGCCGCCGCCGATCACGACCGCGACCTGCACCTCCATCTCACGGATCTCCTGCAGCTCCCCCGCGATGCGCCGGATGACCGCCGGCTCGATGCCGTAGTCCCCGTCGCCCATCAGGGCCTCACCCGAGAGCTTCACCAGGATCCTCGAGTAGCGCACCGTGGCTCGCGTCATCTCAACACCTCCGCCGATGGAAAAAACCCCGCGCTCGGCGGGGTCCCACGAAATCGACGAGTCGCCTCCTCAGTGCACCTTCGTGTCCTTGCCCTTGTCCTTGCCCTTGACCTGAGCCATCACGTCGGCGACGAAATCCTCGGTTTTCTTGTCGAGACCCGCGCCGACCTCGAAGCGCTCGAACGCCACCACCTCGGCCCCGGCGCTCTTCAGGAGCTTCTCGATGGAGACGTCCGGATCCTTGACGAACGCCTGTCCGGCGAGGGTGACCTCGTTCAACGCCTTGCGCAAGCGCCCTTCGACCATCTTGGCGACGATCTCCGGCGGCTTGCCCTCGCTCTTGGCCTGCTGGGTGAGAATGTCGCGCTCGCTCGCCACCACCTCGGCCGGCACGTGCGTCGTGGAGAGATAGCGGGGATTGCTCCACGACACGTGCATCGCCAGATCCCGCGCGAGCTCCGCGCTCCCCCCCTTGAGCGCGACGAGCGCGCCGATGCGTGTGCCGTGCACGTAGGCGCCGAGGTGCTCCGGGGCGGTCAGCAGCGCCACGCGGCGCACGCTGATGTTCTCGCCGATCTTCGCGATGAGCGCGCGCCGGCGCTCCTCGACGCTCTCACCCGAGCCGAGCCTGGTCTCGAGCAGCACGGCCAGCTCCGCCGCGCGCGCCTTGAGCGCCGCCTCGCCCACCGCCTTGGCGAAGGCGCGGAAGTCGTCGCCGCGGGCGACGAAGTCGGTCTCGCAGTTGATCTCGACCATGGCGGCGGCGCGCGCATCCGCGCTGCGCTCGATGACGATCACGCCCTCGGCGGCCACGCGCGCGGCCTTCTTGTCGGCCTTGGCGAGCCCTTGGCGGCGCATGAGCTCCGCGGCGGCATCGAGGTCGCCCTTGGTCTCGACGAGGGCCTTCTTGCACTCCATCATGCCGGCGCCGGTGCGCTCGCGGAGCTGTCTGACTGCATCTGCTGTGATGTTCATGGGGATTGCGGGTCCTCGGGAGCTTAAGGATTGCCGGCGCTATTCGCCCGAGCCGGGGCCGGCGGGGCCGCGGCCCCTGCGCCGGCCCACGCTGACGCTCGGCCGGCGCGTCAGGGTGTCGGAGACGGGGGCGACGCCCGCGGCCGCGGCGGCGGCCTCCGCCGCCTCCTCGGCCTCGAGCTCATCATCCTCCGCGGGCAGCTCCTCCGCGGGCAGCTCCTCCGCGGTCAGCTCCTTGGCGGCAGCGGGCGCGAGGGGCTTCACCGGCGGGAGCTTGCGCCGCGCCGGCGCCTTCTTGCGCACGGCGGCCTGAGGCCGCCTGGCGCCGCGCGCCGCCTTCTTGCGCGGGTTGCCCGCCTCATCGAGCTCGACGAACTCGTCCTCCCCGACCGCGACCTGGGGCACCGCTTCCTTGCCCTCGAGCACCGCGTCGGCGATGCCGGCGGCGTACAGCTGGATCGCGCGCATGGCGTCGTCGTTGCCCGGGATCACGTAATCGATGCCGTCGGGCGAGCAGTTGGTGTCGACCACGGCCACCACCGGGATGCCGAGCTTTTTCGCCTCGTGAATCGCGATGATCTCGTGCCCGACGTCGACCACGAAGAGCGCATCGGGAAGCGACTCCATGCCCTGGATGCCGCCGAGGCTCTTCTCGAGCTTGTCCATCTCGCGTCGCAGCTGGGTCGCCTCCTTCTTGCCGCGCTTCTCGAGCGCGCCCGAGGCGGCGAGCTCGCGGATCTCCGAGAGCCGCTTGATCGACTGGCGGATGGTCTTGAAGTTCGTGAGCATGCCGCCGAGCCAGCGCTGGTTCACGTAGGGCTGCAGGGCGCGCTCGGCTTCCTTCTGGATCGACTCGCGCGCCGAGCGCTTGGTGCCGACGAACAGCACCTTGCCGCCGTCGGCGATCACTCCCCGGATGAACTGCGCAGCTTCCGAGTACATCGGCTGCGTCTTCTCGAGATTGATGATGTGGATCCTGTTCCGCTCGCCGAAGATGAAGGGGGCCATCTTCGGGTTCCAGAAGCGGGTCTGATGTCCGAAGTGGACTCCCGCCTCCAGCATCTGTCGCATGGACACGCCGGGCATGAAGAAACTCCTGTGCGGGTTGAGCCTCCGCGCATCCCCCTGACCATCCTCCGGCGGGCCGCGAGGCCTCAGACCCAAGGAGGACACCCAGTCAGCGGGTTACCGATGCGCGTGTGGGTTGCGTTGCCAAAAAAGGCCGCGCTTTATACCATGAAGACCTCGTTGGAACAATGTCTTACGCTTGCCTGGCGCGCCCTTGTTCCGGTGGCGCCGCAACCCCATTTCGCACCCCTATGCACGTCACGATCAAGACCCCCGAGGAGCAGGAGAAAATGCGGGTCGCCGGGCGCCTCGCGGCCGACGTGCTCGACATGATCGGCGAGCACGTGGTGCCGGGGGTGACCACGGAAGAGCTCGACCGGCTCTGCCACGACTACATCGTGAACGTGCAGCGCTCGGTGCCCGCGAACCTCAACTACCGCGGCTTCCCGAAGACCATCTGCAGCTCGGTGAACCACGTGGTCTGCCACGGCATCCCGAATGACCGCCGGCTGAAGGCCGGCGATATCGTCAATATCGACGTCACGGTGATCCGCGACGGCTTCCACGGCGACACCAGCCGCATGTACCTCGTGGGCAAGGCGGCGCCGCACGCGCAGCGTCTCTCCGAAACGTGCTTCGCGGCCATGTGGCGCGGCATCGAGGCGGTGCGACCCGGGGCGCGCCTCGGCGACATAGGCCACGCCATCCAGAGCTTCGTCGAGGGGAACGACTATTCGGTGGTGCGCGAGTACTGCGGTCACGGCATCGGGCGCGTCTATCACGAGGACCCGCAGGTGCTGCACTATGGCGAGCCCGGCACGGGACTCGAGCTCGAGCCCGGCATGACCTTCACCATCGAGCCGATGGTGAACGCCGGCAAGCGCCACGTGCGCTTGCTCCCCGACGGCTGGACCGTCGTCACCAAGGACCACTCGCTCTCCGCCCAGTGGGAGCACACGGTGCTCGTGACCGAGACGGGGAGCGAGGTGCTCACCCTGCCCGCGAACGGCGCGGATCACTAGCCGCCCGCACATGGGTGCCTGGGACTCCGAGCTGCTCGAGGAAACGCGTCCCGCCACGCCCCCGCCGATCTCCTGGCCGCTGCTCGAGACTCTCCCGGCACGGCTCGCCGCCGGGCGCGAGCCGGCCGCGTGGCGCGAGCTCCTGCGCTCGGCCCACGAGGAGCTCAAGGCGCGCTTCCTCGCCTCGGAGCCCGTCGAGGAGCTCGTCCACTCGCGCGCCGCGCTCGTCGATACGGTGCTGCGCGAGGCGTGGAGCCGCCACTGCGCCGCGCTTCCCGGCTGGGCTCTGGTGGCGGTGGGCGGCTACGGGCGCGCGGAGCTCCACCCCTGCTCCGACATCGACATCCTGCTGCTCGCGCCGCGCTCGCCCGACCCGCGCGGCGGCGGCGCGATCGAGGCGCTGGTCGCGTTCCTCTGGGACATCGGCCTCGAGGTCGGTCACAGCGTGCGCACGGTGGCCGAGTGCGCCGAGGAATGCGTCGGCGACGTCGGTGTCATGACGACGCTGCTCGAGGCGCGCCTCGTCGCGGGCGTCGCGCAGCTGCTCGCCGCCATGCGCCAGGCTCTCGCGCCCGAGCGACTCTGGCCGGTGAAGCAGTTCTTCGAGGCCAAGGTGCGCGAGCAGGCCGCGCGGCACTTGAAGGCCAACGACACCGCCTACAACCTCGAGCCCAACGTCAAGACCGGGCCCGGGGGGCTGCGCGACATCCAGACCATCGCCTGGGTCGCGAAGCGTCACTTCGGCGCCGCGACCCTCGACGGGCTCGCGACCCACGGGTTCCTCACGGTCGCGGAGCTGCGCCGCCTCGAGCAGGCGCAGGCGTTTCTGTGGAAGGTGCGCTTCGGGCTTCACACCCTCACCGGGCGGCGCGAGGACCGGCTGCTGTTCGACTACCAGATCCGCCTGGCGCAGAGCTTCGGCTATCAGGACGCCTCCTACACGCTCGCGGTCGAGCAGTTCATGCAGCGCTACTACCGCACGGTCATGGACGTGAGCCTGCTGAACGAGCTGCTGCTGCAGCTGTTCCGCGAAGCGATCCTCTCCGAGAGCGAGCCGCCGCGGCCGCTGAATGCGCGCTTCCAGGTGCGCAACGGCTCCCTCGAAGCGGTCAGCGAGGACGTCTTCCAGCGCAGCCCCGCGGCGCTCCTCGAGCTGTTCGCGCTGCTGCAGCAGAACGAGGGACTCCACGGCGTGCGCGCCTCGACCATGCGCGCGGTGGCGAAGAGCCTGTGGCTCATCGACGAGGAGTTCCGGCAGAACCCGCGCCATCACCGTCTGTTCCTCGAGATCCTGCGCTCCCCGGTCGGCGTCACGCACGAGCTGCGACGCATGAATACCTACGGCGTGCTCGGCCGCTACATCCCCGCCTTCGGGCGCGTCGTCGGGCGCATGCAGTACGACCTGTTCCACGCCTACACGGTCGACGCGCACACGCTGTTCGTGGTGAGCAATCTGCGCCGCTTCGCGATACCGCGCTACGATCACGAGCTGCCGGAAGCCTCGCGTGTCATGCAGCAGCTGCCGAAGAGCGAGATCGCCTACCTCGCGGCGCTCTTCCACGACATCGCCAAGGGGCGCGGCGGCGATCATTCCGAGCTCGGCGCCGTCGAGGCCGAGGCTTTCTGTCTCGAGCAGGGCCTGTCGCAGTACGACGCGCGCCTGGTCGCCTGGCTGGTGCGCAATCACCTCGAGCTGTCGATCACCTCGCAGAAGCAGGACATCGGCGATCCGCAGGTCATCAACGCGTTCGCGCGCAAGGTCGGCGACGGGACGCACCTCGACTATCTGTACGTGCTGACCTGTGCGGACGTGCGCGCCACGAATCCGAAGCTGTGGAACTCCTGGAAGGCATCGCTGTTCCGCGATTTCTACCAGCGCGTGAAGCGCGCGCTCCGCCGGGGACTCGAGAGCCCGATCGACGCCGAGCATCTCGTGCGCGAGACGCAGGATGCCGCGCGCCGCTTGCTGCTCGAGCGCGGCGTCGCCGAGCGCGACATCGCGGGCGCATGGGCGCGCTTCTCGGCAGGCTACTTCCTGCAGCACTCCCCGGAGGAGGTCGCCTGGCACGCGCGTCTCCTCGCCGACCGCGACGCGGCCTCCGACGAGCCACTGGTGGCGCTCGATCCGCGCAGCGTCCGCGGCACGACCGCGGCGCTGATCTTCGCGCGCCCGCGCCGGCACGGGTTCGCACGCACCACCGCGGCGCTGGATCAGCTCGGCCTCAACATCGTGGATGCGCGCATCACGCCGACCGGCGACGGCTTCAGTCTCGAGCTCTATCACCTGCTCGAGGACGACGGCGCGCCGATCACCGACGCCGACCGGCTGACCGAGATCGAGCAGGCGCTGTGGCGCTCGCTCCAGGGACCCGCCGATGCGCCGTTCGCGGTGTCGCGGCGCGCGCCGCGCCAGGCGCGCATGTTCAATACCCCCACGCAGATCGCGATCAGCGTCGATGAGCGCAACCGCCGCTCGGTGCTCGAGCTGACCGCCGGCGACCGCCCGGGACTCCTGTGCGACGTCGGCAAGGTGCTGATGGAGGAGCGGGTCGAGCTGCAGGCCGCCAAGATCATGACCGTCGGCGAGCGCGCCGAGGACGTCTTCCATCTCACGGACTTCGACAACTGCCCGCTCACGCCCCAAGCCGCCGAGCGGCTGCGGGACCACCTGGTGCAGGCGCTCGATGAGCTTCAGGCGGCGCTGCGCGAGCCGCACGCGGCCTTCGGTGCCGCACGATGAGCGACCCCGGCAGCCTCAGGGCCGTCATCGATGCGGCATTCGAGCGCCGCGCCGAGCTCGGCCCGGGGAATGTGCCGCCCGACCTCGAGAGCGCGCTCGAGGAATGCCTCACGCTCCTCGACAGCGGCGAGGCGCGGGTCGCCGAGCCGGGCGCGGGCGGCTGGGTCGTGAACGAGTGGCTGAAGAAGGCGGTGCTGCTCTCGTTCCGCACTCGCGAGAACGTGGCCATGGACGGCGGCTTCACGCGCTTCTACGACAAGGTGCCCCTCAAATACGCGCTCGCTACGGAAGAGCAGCTGCGTGCCGGCGGCGCCCGCATCGTGCCGCACGCGGTGGTGCGTCGCGGCGCCTACATCGCGCCGAACGTCGTATTGATGCCGAGCTACGTCAACATCGGCGCCTGGGTCGGGTCCGGCACCCTGGTCGACACCTGGGCGACGGTGGGCTCGTGCGCCCAGATCGGCCGCAACGTGCACCTCTCGGGCGGGGTCGGTATCGGCGGCGTGCTCGAGCCGCTGCAGGCGAGCCCGACCATCATCGAGGACGACTGCTTCATCGGGGCGCGATCGGAGATCGTCGAGGGCGTCGTGGTCGAAGCGGGCTCCGTGATCTCCATGGGGGTGTTCATCGGGCAGAGCACCCGCATCTACGAGCGCGCCACCGGCAGCATCCTGCAGGGCCGCGTGCCCGCGGGCTCGGTCGTGGTCTCAGGCGCCCTGCCCTCGGCCGACGGCCGCTACAGCCTCTACTGCGCGGTGATCGTCAAGCGCGTCGACGCGAAGACGCGCGCCAAGACCTCGATCAACGAGCTGCTGCGCAGCGCCGTCAGCTGAGCCTGACGCGCGAGCTCGACACACGAGTCGCCCGCGGATCATCACCGCGCTGTGACCGCCTTGCGACTGACTTGTCGGCACTCGAGGACCAGCATGACGCTGCCATGCGCCGTGACCGACGGGTGGAGTCGTCATCGCACCGTCATACGCCTCTCTTAGCCTGCGTATCAGGAGTCAACACGGTGAGCAAGCACATCCTCAGGCTGGCCGTTGTCACGAGTTGCGGCTGGGCGACGAGCGCCCTGGCGCTCGACGTTGGCAGCGACACCACGGTCGGCGGGCGGGTCTATTTTGATGTCAGTCACATCAGCCTGCAGAACGAGGACGCCGTCGGCGTCAGCCACGATCTGCCGCCGACCGGAACCGGCTTCGATAGGGCGCTGAGGGCTTTATGAGTGCCACGGAGCGCGCGGGTTCGCTGCGCGGCTCGCAACGAGCCGCGCGTTTTTTCAGCCGAATCTTCCAGTGATGTAGTCTTCCGTGAGACGGTGCCGGGGGTTGGTGAACACCCGGTCGGTGGCGCCCACCTCGATCAGCTCTCCGAGGTGGAAGTACGCGGTGCGCTGCGAGACGCGCGCCGCCTGCTGCATCGAGTGCGTGACCACCACGATGGCGTACGATTCGCGCAGCTCATCGATCAGATCCTCGATGCGCGCCGTGGCGATCGGATCGAGCGCCGAGCACGGCTCGTCCATGAGAATGACTTCCGGCTGCACCGCGATCGCGCGCGCGATGCACAGCCGCTGCTGCTGTCCGCCCGAGAGCCCGGTCCCGGGACTGCTCAGGCGATCCTTCACCTCGTCCCAGAGCCCGGCGCGGGTCAGGCTGGTGCACACGATGTCGTCGAGCTGCGCGCGGCTGCGCGCCAGGCCGTGGATGCGCGGACCGTAGGCCACGTTCTCGTAGATGGACTTGGGAAACGGGTTCGGCTTCTGGAACACCATGCCGGTGCGCGCGCGCAGCTGCGCCACGTCCTGGTGCTCGCCGTGAATGTCCTGTCCGTCCAGCCGGATCGAGCCGGTGACGCGCGCCCCGGGGATGGTGTCGTTCATGCGGTTGAGACAGCGCAGGAACGTCGACTTGCCGCACCCCGAGGGGCCGATCATCGCGAGCACCTGCCGGCGCCCGATGTCGATCGTGACGTTGCGCAACGCCTGCTTCGTGCCATAGAACACACTCACGTCGCGGCACGAGAACACCGGGTTCTCGATCGCGCTCTCAGTCTGCGGCCCAGCGCCGGGCTCGGGCGCGGCGGGCGCATGCGTGCGGCCGCTGGGCTTGAGGTTGAGGCCCCCTTCGTCCAGGTGCTGTCGCAGGACGCTCGGCGGGGTGGCGCCGCCGCTGCGGCTCTCAGCCGAATCGTCCGGTGACATAGTCGTCGGTGCGGCGCTGCTTCGGCGCGGTGAAGATCTGCCCCGTCGGTCCGATTTCCACCAGCTCGCCGAGGTACATGAAGGCGGTGAAGTTGGAAACGCGCGCGGCCTGCTGCAGGTTATGCGTCACGATGGCGATGCAATACCTCTCACGCAGGCTCTGCAGCGTCTCCTCGACGCGCAGCGTCGAGATCGGGTCGAGCGCCGCGGTCGGCTCGTCGAACAGGATAACCTCCGGGCGCACCGCCAGGGTACGCGCGATACATAGCCGCTGCTGCTGTCCGCCGGAGAGGCTGCGGCCATCCTCGTGCAGCTTGTCCTTGACCTCCTCCCACATCGCCGCGTCGCGCAGCGCCTCCTCCACGCGCTCGCCGAGCTCGCTGCGGGAAATGCGCCGCGACAGACGCAGTCCGAATGCCACGTTGTCGAAGATCGACATGGGGAAGGGTGTCGGCTTCTGAAACAGCATGCCCACCCTGAACCTCAAGTCGGCCAGGTCGACCGTGGCGGCCAGAATGTCCTCGCCGTCGAGCAGCACGTCGCCGCTGGCGCGGTGGCCCGGATAGAGCGCGTACATGCGGTTGAATACCCGCAGCAGCGTCGACTTGCCGCAGCCGGAAGGGCCGATGAAGGCGGTGATCCGGCGGTCGGGCAGGACCAGGCTGATGTCCTTGAGCGCCTGGATGGCGCCGTAATAGAAGTCGAGATGGCGCACTTCGAACTTGATCGCGCCGGCCCCCTTCGCCTCCGGCGGCGCCCCGGGCTGCACCTGCGCGGCGCTCATCCGCGCCTCCCGCCCTGACTCAGCGACACGACGAGGCGCGCGGCGATGCTGAGGACCAGGATGCTGAGCGTGATGATCAGCGCACCCGACCAGGCGAGCTGTTGCCAGTTCGGATAGGGGCTGAGCGCGAACAGATAGATCACTACCGGGAGATTGGCCATCGGCGCGCTGACATCGCTGCTCCAGAACTGGTTGTTGAGCGCCGTGAAAAGCAGCGGCGCCGTCTCGCCGCTGATGCGCGCCACCGCGAGCAGCAACCCCGTCAGGATGCCGCTGCGGGCTGCCGGGTAGACGACGCTGGTCACCGTGCGCCAGTGGTAGGCGCCCATGGCGGTCGAGGCGTCCTTCATCCCCTGCGGGACGAGATTCAGCATGTCCTCGGTCGTGCGCACGATTACGGGCATGGCGATGATCGCGAGCGCCACGGCGCCCGCGAGCGCCGAAAAATGCCCCATGCGGACCACCAGCGCCTCGTACACGAAGAGGCCGATGATGATCGAGGGCGCCGAGAGCAGCACGTCGTTCACGAAGCGGATCACGGTGCTCACGCGCGAGGTGCGCCCGTACTCCGCCAGATAGGTGCCGGCCAGCAGGCCGATGGGACCGCCGATCAGGATGCCGAGCGCCGTCATGACGACGCTCCCGTAGATGGCGTTCAGCAGTCCGCCGCTGCTGCCCGGAGGCGGCGTCATCTGGGTGAAGAGCCGCGCCGAGACGCCGGCCGTGCCGTTGCGCAGCAGCGTCCAGAGAATGGCGCCGAGAAAGAACAGCCCGATCGCGGTGGCGAGGCCGGAGAGGCCGAGCGCCAGGAGGTTGGTGAGCTTGCGGATGAGGCGACGCTTCATAGGCTCACACCGATGAGAGTGCCCGCCGCTCCAGGCGCCGCAGCATCCAGCGCGCCGCCGCGATCACGGAGAACGTGATGAGGAACAGCAGCGCCCCGAGAGCGACCAGCGCGGAAGTGTAGAGGTCGCCGACCGCTTCCGCGAATTCGCTCGCGATCGAAGCGGAGATGGTGGTGCCGGGCGCGAGTAGCGACGAGCCGATGCGGTGTGCGTTGCCGATCACGAAGGTGACGGCCATGGTTTCGCCGAGCGCGCGGCCGAGCCCGAGCATGATGCCGCCGATCACGCCGGTGCGGGCATAGGGCACGACCACCTGCCAGATCACTTCCCAGGTCGTGGCGCCGAGGCCGTAGGCGGACTCCTTGAGCACGTCCGGCACGGTCTCGAAGACGTCGCGCATCACTGCCGAGATGAACGGGATGACCATCACCGCGAGCACGAAGCTCGCCGTGAGCACGCCGATGCCATACGGCGGTCCCTGGAACAGCCGGCCGATGAACGGCAGCGGGCCGAGCCATTCGATCAGCCACGGCTGCACGTGGCGCTGAAGGATCGGCGCCAGCACGAACAGGCCCCAGATTCCGTAGATGATGCTCGGCACCGCGGCCAGCAGCTCGATCGCCACTCCTACCGGGCGCTTGAGCCACACCGGCGCAATCTCGGTGAGAAAAACGGCAACACCCAAGCTCACGGGAGTCGCCAGGATCAGGGCGAGGAGTGAGGTGACCAGCGTGCCGTAAACCGGCGCCAGCGCGCCAAACTGGTCGGTGACCGGATTCCAGATCTCGCGCGTCAGGAAGCTCAGCTTGAAGTGCGCGACTGCGGGCCAGGCTCCGGCGAGCAACGAGATTGCCACTCCGCCCAGCAGCGCCAGCACCAGAATGGCCGCGAGGAGAGTGGCACTGCGAAAGAGCCGCTCGCGCAGCCGCTGCCCCGCCGCGTGTCGCGGATCGATCGCAGCTACCGTGCTCATTGGACGCGCCGGACGAACGGCCGGCACCTGCCTTACATCCGCTTGCCGTCGGCCGGAGCGCTGGCCAGACCCGGCGCACCCTTGATCTCGCCCTGCCAGGTCGCACGGACCTGCTTGATCAGGCTCGGCGGGAGGGGGACGTAGTCGAGCTCGGAAGCCATCCTGGCGCCCTTGTCATAGGCCCAGTTGAAGAACT
>WNER01000429.1_pt1 | contig 11713 bp, 14 predicted proteins | sample 5399921 | NCBI WGS metagenome assembly WNER01 (sample SAMN13153331, study PRJNA577476) | soil metagenome | isolation source: 20 cm grassland meadow soil 5 days after 1st rain plot 5 | place: USA:California | collected 2015-09-21 | reverse complement strand
CGGCACCATGCGGGAGGTGGCCCTGTTTCAGACGCGCAGCCTCACGTTGCGCTCGCTCGAGGGACCGCTCGTTCTGCATCTGGACGGCGAGCTGCGCGAGCCGGACGCGCGCCACTGCACGGTGCGCGTGGAGCCGGGAAAGCTGAACGTGCTGGTGGCGCAGTGAGACGGGCGGTCGGAGAGGCACTGGTGTACGCGGTCCTTCTGTCCGTCAGTTCGACCGTCCTCCTGTCCGCCCAAGTGCCAGACACCGCCCACGCGCCCATCGTTACCACCGGTGCGCTCGTCGTGCCCACCGATACCACGCACCGCCTTCGCCCGATGGGCGCGTTCCTGCGCTCGCTCCTCCTGCCCGGGTGGGGCCAGGCCGCGACGGGGCGGCACGTCGCCGGCGCCGTGTTCGCGACGTGGGAAGGTGTCAGCGCGATGATGACCCTCAAGGCGCAGTCGGAGTTTCACTACCTGCGGGAGGCCAGATCGGTGAACGTAGGAGCCAAGCGGCAAGAGGTGCAGGACTGGCTCGTCCTGTGGATCTTCAACCATTTTTTTTCCGGCGCGGAGGCATTCGTGTCGGCGCACCTCCAGGACTTCCCCAAGGATCTGAAAGTCCGCGCGTTTCCCGGCGGGGTCGGGCTCAGCGTGCCGGTGCCCCGACCGTGAACCGCGCTCCGCTCGGCGTGTTCGACTCAGGGATCGGGGGCCTCACGGTGGCGCGCGCGCTGTTCGAGCGCCTGCCGCGCGAGTCGGTCATCTACTTCGGCGACACGGCACGCGTCCCGTACGGACCCAAGTCGCCGGACACGGTGCGCCGCTACGCGGGCGAGATCCTCGCGTACCTGCTCGGGCGCGGGGTGAAGGCCCTGGTCGTGGCCTGCAACACCATCAGCGCGCACGCGCTCGACTACCTCTCCGCCCGGTGCCCGGTCCCCCTGGTCGGCGTGATCGAGCCGGGAGCCCGCGCCGCGGTGGCGGCGACCCGCTCCGGAAAGGTCGGCGTGATCGGGACCGCGGGCACCATCGCGAGCGGCGCGTACGAGCGGGCCATCAAGGCGCTCCGGCCCGACACGCCGGTATGCGCCCAGGCCTGCCCCTTGTTCGTGCCCCTGGTCGAGGAAGGCTGGTTCGACCATCCCGCGACCGAGCTGATCGCGCGCCAGTATCTCGAGCCGCTGCAGCGCGCCGGCGTGGACGTCCTCGTGCTCGGATGCACGCACTACCCGCTGCTCAAGCCGCTGCTCGCCCGCGTGCTCGGTCCCGGCGTGACGCTGGTGGACAGTGCGGAGGAGACCGCTAAGGCCGTTACGCAGGCGTTGGGACCGCTAAGGCCGTTACGCAGGCGTTGGAGCAGGGCGGCCTCACGACGGCACCTGATGCCGCCGCCATTCACCGCTTCGTCGTCTCGGACGACGAGCCGCATTTCCGAAAGGTCGGCGCCCGGTTTCTCGGAGAAAAGTTGCAGATCGTGGAAGTGGTTCCACTCGGTTGACGTCTTCCCGCGACGCCTTCCCGCGACGTCTTACTGAAACGTCTCTAACTGGATGCCGTCTTTCGTCACCACGGCGTACTTGCCTCCGTCGAGGAACGCGCCCGGGTTCAGGTAGGCGCGACCATTCGGCAGTTGTGCCAGCGCCGTCCGATGGGTGTGCGCGAGTATCACGAGCTGGAGGTCCGGCCGCCGCGCCAGCAGCTCCTCAGCGTAGCGGGCTTGGGCGCGCTCGGCACGGTCCAGCACCGCGCGGTCGCGGGTGTGGTCGGCCAGTTTGCGCGACAGCTGGTGCGCGATCCAGAACCCCACATCCGGGTGCAGCGCGCGGAACAGCCGGATCGTGACGGCGTGGCGCGTCACGCGGTGCATGACCCGGGCGCTCCAGTGTTGCTCGGTCAGCCCGTCGCCGTGCGCCACGAAGGCGCGCCGGCCGGCGACGTCGATTTCTGCCTCGCCCGCGTAGAACGCGATCCCCAAGTCCTTGGTGAGGAAGTCGCCGCCCCAGCGATCGTGGTTGCCGCCCACCAGCGTGACCGCCACGTCGCGCGCCCGGACACTCTGGAGCTTCGCCATCGTGCCGAAATGACGTCGCGGAATCACCGACCGGTACTCGAACCAGAAGTCGAACAAATCGCCGTTGATGAGGAGCGCGTCGCCCAGATCGGGTACGGCATCGAGGAAACGGTGGAACGCGGCGACGGCGGCGGGTGGCACCTGTCCCAGGTGGGCGTCGGCGACCACGAGCACGCGCGAAGCTGGGGCGGGCACGCCCCAAGCTAGGAATCCCGTGCAACGCCCGCAAGCGCCTGTGGTATTTGACTTTTGCCGACTCGCTGTGGATGTTTGCGACCGCGTGATCAGCTCGCTAACGCTCCGCGTCAACTACTCGGAGACCGATCAGATGGGCGTGGTCTACCACGCCAACTACTTGATCTGGTTCGACCGCGCCCGCACGGAGCTGATGCGCGAGACCGGCGTCACCTACAAAGAGCTGGAGCAGCAGGGCGTGTACCTCGCGGTGTCCGAGGTCAACGTTCGCTTCCGCGCCGCGGCGCGCTACGACGATCTGGTGCGGGTGCGCTGCTGGGTGCGCGAGCTGGCGTCGCGGCGCGTCACGTTCGGCTATGCGGTCGACCGCACGGCGAGCGGCGAGCTGCTGGCGACCGGGGTGACGTCGCTCGTCTCGCTCACACACCAGCACACGCTCACGCACCTTCCCGCGCATGTATTCGACCTGCTCGAGCAGACACCGGACCCGGTTCGCCTGTAGCTGTTGCGTGCTGCTCGTGGTGCTGCTGCTCGCGGCGCGCCTCGCCGCGGCCCAGCGCGACGAGGGAGCCGTCGAGGCGCTCGCGCGTCTCCTGGCCGCCGCGGATGCCCGCGTCTTCGATGCGGGGCTCGAGCGCGAGACCCTCGGGGCGTCCGACCCGTTCGTGCGGCGGCAGGCGGCCCTGGCGGCCGGCCGCAGCGGCGACACGGCCGCCGTGGCGCCGCTCATCGCCGCACTGCGGGACTCGAGCGCGGCCGTGCAGGCGGCCGCCGCGTTCGCGTTGGGGTTGCTCAAAGATGGGCGTGCCGTCGCGCCGCTCGCGGCGCTCGCCCGCACCGGCGACGGCGCGCCGCAGTGCGAGGCGGTCACCGCCCTCGCGAAGATCGGTGGGGAGCCGGGGGCGCGCGCCGTGGCGGACCTGCTCGATGTCAAGGCGGCGGCCGGCGTCGGCACGTCCGCGGTACAGCGGGTTGCGCTACTCGAGGCGTGGCGCCTCGGGACCCGCGCGCCGGTCGCCCGCTTGACGGACTTCGCCCGCGACCCCGATCCGGCGGCGCGCGCCCACGCGGTCTACTCGCTCGCGCACTTGCGCCTCGCGCGCGCGGTTCCGGCTCTGCTCGGCGCGCTCGCCGATGCCGAGTCGTACGTGCGCGCCGTCGCGCTGCGTGGCGTGACCCGCGCCGTGAGCGACAGCGCGCAGATCGCTCCGCCCGAGGTGATCGCCCGCATCCGGCCGCTGCTCGGCGATCGCGACGGCCACGTCCGCGTCAATGCGCTGCGGGCGCTCGCCTCGTTCCAGGACAGTACGCTCGTCGGTCTCGCGCTCCCGCTCGTCACGGACCGGGATGTGAATGTCGCGGTCCAGGCGGAGACGACCCTGGGCGCGTTGGGAGGAGCGCGCGCCGCCGCCCAACTCGAGGCCAGGCTCGCGAGCCCCCGCTTCGCCTTGCGCCGCCAGGCCGCCATCGCCCTGGCCCAGGCGGACAGCGCGGCCGGTGTGGCCGCCGCAGCCGAGCTGGCGCGCGACCGCGACTGGCGCTGGCGCAGCGTCGCGACCGAAGCGTTCGGCGCCGCGCGAGATCGCGCCCGTCTCGACCTCCAGCTGACCGATCCCGACGGTCGCGTGGTGGCGCAAGCGCTCCAAGCCCTCGGACGCATCGTGGCCGAGGGCGACACGAGCCTCGCCCCCCGTGCCCGCGCGCTGCTCGCCCATCCGGATGCCGCCGTGCGCAGCGTCGCCGCCGATCTGCTCGCGCGCCATCCCGCGCCCGCCGACGTCGACGCGCTGGCGACCGCCTACGAGCGCGCCGCCACCGATACGTTCGACGACGCCCGGCTCTCCGCGGTCGCCGCGCTCGGCGCCCTCGCGGCCACCGGCCCGGAGGGCCGGGCGGCCGTGGCGAGCCGATTCGTCGCCCGGACGCCGCGCGCTGACGATTACCAGGCCCGGCGCCTCGCCGCCGAAAAGCTCCCCGACGCCGCGGCGCGCTGGGGACCCGCCGCCCCGATCGAGACGGGGCGGTCGCTCGACGACTACCGCGCCGTCGTGCGCCGCTATCTGGTGCCGGTGGCCCGGGGCGACGCGTCCCCGCGCGTGACCATCGAGACCGATCGCGGCGCGATGGTGGTCGAGCTCTTCCCGGGCGAGGCGCCGCTCACAGTCGCGGCCTTTCTGGCGCTGGTCGATCGGCGCTACTTTGACGGCTCCCGGATGCATCGGGTCGTCCCGAATTTCGTGGTGCAGGACGGAGATCCGCGGGGGGACGGCTGGGGCGGACCCGGCTTCGTGCTGCGCGACGAGCTGAATCCGGTGCGTTACGAAACGGGCACCGTGGGCATGGCGTTGTCGGGGCCCGATACCGGTGGCAGTCAGTTTTTCATCACGCACTCGCCGCAGCCACATCTCGACGGCACGTACACGGTATTCGGCAGGGTGGTCTCGGGGCTCGCCACCCTCGGGAGCCTGGCCCAAGGTGACCGCATTCGGAGCATCCACCGCTGACCGCTGCTCGGGTTTAACTATTGAGACGGCAACGTTTTCCGCTTGACCGGCGGATAGCACTCTCCTACATTGGCGCCTGTGCGCTGCTGCTCGGCTGCCCGCGCTCGTTGCCGCCGTTGGCGCCGATGCCGCTCGCACCGGCGGAGTGGGACAGTGCGATGGCTTGGGCGGGCGCGACCGCGCCTCGCCGTCACACGCTGATCCGATTCCGCTGGAAGTATCGCGACGCGGGCAAGAGCTACGCTGGCAGGGCCGCCGTGCGGATTGCCCCGCCGGATTCGCTGCGCCTCGACTATGCCGGGCCGTTCAACTGGGGGGCGGGGGCGGCGCTCGTGGTCGGCGACACCACGGTGTGGGCCGATCCGGAAAAGAATTTCCGCTCGCTCGTGCCGGCCGTGCGGATGCTGTGGGCGGGGCTCGGCATCGTGCGGCCGCCGGCGGTCGGCGCCGCCGTGTTCGGGATCGTGTCGCTGCCGGGCGTGGATAGTGCGCGAATCTGGCGGTTCGTGCAGGGTGACGACACGCTCGACTATCGCCTGGCGAGGGGCGGCGCGCGGGTGCTCCAGGCGGAGTGGCGACGGCAGGGTAAGGTGGTGGCACGCAGCCGCGCCGAGTTGGACGTTCGTGCGATGCCGGCCAGCGCCCGCATCGACTTTCCGGAGGGCCCGGCGCGCTTTGAGTTCACGGTCGGTTCGGTGGACACGACGGTGGTGTTCGATTCGGCGACGTGGCGCAGGCGCCGCTAGCGCCCTCGCGGTCGCGCTGACGGGGTGCGTGTACGGCTTCAAAGGCGGCGGCCTGCCGAATATCAAGACGGTCGCCATCCTGCCGTTCGACAATCAGACCGCCGAGCCCGCGCTCACCAAGGAAGTGAACGATGCGGTGCTCGAGGCGTTCCAGGGACGGCTCGGGCTCCGTACGGCGGGCGAGAACAACGCCGACGCCGTGGTGCGGGGCAAGGTCACCCGCTACGATCCCGACGTGCCGCTCTCGTTCCAGGCGGGACAGGGACGCACCGACGTCACGCAGCGCCAGGTCTCGATCACCATCGATGTGGAGATCCTGGACCAGCGCGAAGGCAAGACGCTGTGGCAGCGTCAGGGGCTCAGCGAGGTGGGCGAGTACCGGCCGCCGCAGGAAGCGGACGGACGCAAGATCGCGCTGCAAAAGCTGGTGAGGGACTTGGTGGACGGAGCGCAGTCGCAGTGGTGAACCGGCGGGGCACCAGCTCGCTGGGTTGTCTCGTCACCCTGCTCCTCTTCGTCGCGGCCCTGTACTACGGCGTCAACATCGGGGAGCTGTTTTTCCGCTACTACCGCCTGCTGGACGAGATGCAGACGCAGGCCCAGCTCGCGCCCTCGCTGGACGACGCCACGATCCGGCGCCGCATCCAGGCGGCCGCGCAGGACATTGGCCTCCCGGCCGAGGCCCAGCAGGTCAAGATCGCGCGCCGCGCGTCGCCACGCGAGTTCGTGATCGAGACCGAGTACTCCGAGACCGTCACGCTCCCGCTGTTCACCCATACGTTCACGTTCCATCCCAAGGCGAGCCAGCCGCTGTAGCGCCCCCGTGAGCACGGCCGAGAAGATCCGGGCCGCCGAGGCGGCCGCGCACTGGCGCCGGCGGCACCCCGGCCCCGTCGTATTCACCAACGGCGTATTCGACCTGCTCCACGTGGGACACGTCGCCCTGCTCGAAGCGGCCCGCGCCGAGGGCGCCGCGCTGATCGTGGGCGTGAACAGCGACGCCTCGGTGCGGCGGCTGGGCAAGGCGAGTGGGGGTGACCGGCCGGTGGTGCCGGAGCGGGAGCGCACCCGGCTCGTCGCCGCGCTCGCAGCCGTGGACTGCGTCGTGCTGTTCGACGAAGACAGTCCGCTGGTCCTGATCGAGCGGCTCCGACCGGACGTCCTCGTCAAAGGGGCGGATTACACGCGCGACGCAATCGTGGGAGCGGATGCGGTGGAGGGGTGGGGCGGGCGCGTCGTGCGCGTCCCCCTCGTCGCGGGGGTGTCGACGACCGAGCTTTTGGCGCGGCTGCGGGGCGGCGCCGGACGGTGACGTCTCCCCCCGCGACGCCGCGGAAACTCCTCATCGCCACCCGCAACGAGGGCAAGATCCGCGAGATCCGCGACCTGTTCCAGGGCCTGCCCTTTCAGCTGGCTTCCCCGGTCGACCAGTTTCTCGAGCGGCTTCCGGACGAGGGTGATCTCGAGCGCGGCACCAGCTTCGCCGAGAACGCGGTCGCCAAGGCGCGCTACTTCGCCAAGCGCGGCAACGTCCCGACCCTGGCCGAGGATTCCGGTCTCGAGGTCGATGCGCTCGAGGGCGCGCCCGGGGTGTTCTCGGCGCGCTGGGCGGAGATGCATGGTGCGGGCGCGGGCGACGCGGCGAACAACGCGCTCCTGCTCGAGCGCCTGGCGACGGTGCCCGACGCCCAGCGCACCGCGCGCTATCGCTGCGTGGTCGCGTATCTCGAGACCCCGCTCGCGAAGCCGCAGCTGGTTGAGGCGACGTGCGAAGGGCGCGTGCTCAGCGAGCCGCGCGGCACCGGTGGCTTCGGCTACGACCCGTTGTTCTTCTCCCTCGATCTCGAGATGTCGTTCGGCGAAGCACCCCTGCCCGCCAAGCAGCGGGTCTCACACCGCGGGCGGGCCATCCGGGCGCTCGTCGAAGTGCTGCTGCGGCGCGCGGGGTAGCGATATCGCAGCATCGCTCCCGCTACGCCGCCCGCGCTCTCTAGTACTCGATGTACACCGGTACGCCGGCACGCTGCGACAGCTCAGCCGCACTGCCAATGGCGTTCCTGATCTGTTCCGCCGTTGCATGCGGCCCGACGTCGATTATTGGGGCTGTCGGAGACACGGACGCATGATCACTCTGCGCACACGTGACCTTGATCGCCATGGGTGTGTAGATGCCCAGGGTGAGCGCGTCGACCAGCTGGTTGAGAAAGCTCAGCTGGGTCTCGACCTTGGCCACGCCGTGAGGGCACTTACTGGCGGTTTCGACGGTGCTCGGCGAAACCAGCCCCCAGAGCCACACCGACGCCCAGCTCTTCTCAATGACCACTGTAGACGGGGTGAGGCCCGTTTCGATGGTGGCGTGGTAGCAGGCCGCGGCACAGACAAGAAGACCGGCAACCGAGAGTCTGAGAAGGCGGTTCATGGATATTCCTCCGGGCACAATTCTGATCGGGGCCACCTGATTGGGAGGAGAGAATGTACGTGCCGATGCTGGGTTGGTTAGAGTAGTGCTACCAGCAGGCCGATGAGGCGACTATCTTGGCCGAGGTGATCGCATTGACGGGGCGTAGCGCAGTCCGGTAGCGCGTCTGGTTTGGGACCAGAAGGTCCCGGGTTCAAATCCCGGCGCCCCGACTGAAGTAATCGGTTGTCCGTGAGCTAGTCGAGTAGTTCGAAGCCCTTTGGGAGCGTCCGACGTTCTACCGTCTCCCGCCGATGGTCTCCAGATCGGCGATCCCAGCCACTACGACGCTCGGCATGAATCCCGATGGCCTGACGTCGACGGTCGCTTGTCATGCGACGGCCGGACCCTCGCCGCCGGTCCCAACCTCGCCGTCGGGGTTGCTCTTGACCCGGGGGTTGCATACTCCGCTGTTGCGTCCACGCGTCAGCCGGGTCGGCCACCGGTAAAGATCTCGTCTCGATGTCGCGATCGACACCACACAGCGTTCTCGAAGTCGTGCCACGTCCGCCGATTGCTTTCGTGGGCCCACCGTGTACCATATGGGCAGATTGGAATTCCACCAAGCAGCTTGGCCGGATAGCCAACACGGTCGGGGAGGCCTGATGAAGCGGGCGGCGGCACTGGGTAGTTTGTGGTTGGCGGTCGCGCTAGCGGCATGCGCTGCATCCCACATCGTTCTCACCGTTGATGTGCTGGGTTTCCTGCGGCCCGACAGCCTCGACGCGTTCTCCTTAGACCTCCCCGGCGGCGTGGGGCAGACGGACCTCACGGTGTCGCGGCCGTTCACGCTCCCATCGCGCTTCGGGCCGGGCAGGGTGGACTCCGTTGCGGTGACCGCCGGGGCGATCCTCGAGAGCACGCAGGGCGGCGGGACCGTCGCGCTCGACGTCTTCTTCGCCAAAGACCAGGCCAGTCTCTTCACCGGCCAGCCCTTCGTCAGCGCCCACGCCACAGTGTCGGGTGTGCAGACCGATACTCTGGTGCCACCGACGACGCGGTCGGTGAACGACACCGTCTTCACTACACCCACCGTGTGGGTGGGTGTTCGCGCCCGCATCGCGACCGATCCCGGCCCGGACTTCATCGGTCGGTTAGCGTTGACCGTGCTGCAGCTGCGGGTCGTAACGCACGACCAAGGCTTCTAATCCCAGTCCTTGCAGAGAGCTGCCGCCACGCGCAGCTTCCGTAACCGATGAAAGCCGTGTGCTGGATCTTCGCCGTCGCCTCGATCGCGGCATGTTCGGGGCATGCCGTCTCGACCAGCACGACCACGGCCGGGACCACCAAAGCCCTCCTCATTGACGCGCCGTTCCCGTACGACCAGGTAGCCCGAGTCGACGTGTACATCGTCAGCGTCGCCGCCTCGAGCAACCCCGACACGCTCGGGTCCGGCGGGCCGGGTACCATCGCGACACCGCACCGGGCGTACAACCTGCTCGAGCTCGGAAACGGGTCGGCCGCGGAGCTGGGTGAGGGCATCCTGCCCGCGGGCCCATACGTGCAATTCTTCGTCACGATCGACGGCGATTCGTCCAGCATCACCCTCAAGAACGGCACCGTCCTCACCAGCCGGACCTCGCCGGGTATCAACTGGAATGGCTACCCCGGCAGATTCAGTTTCGGCCTTTTTACCGATCCACCAGTCCAGGTGACCGACACGGGTGCTGTGGTCGTGATCGACTTTGACCTCGGTCGCAGCTTCTACGCGAATGACCCTGCCAACGCCGCTGCCGGCTTCGGCTATGTGGGCTACATACAGGTCCGCAACAGTGCGATGACCGGGTCCGTAAGCGGCACGGTCGTGGGCGCGAACGCCGGCGCGCTCGCGGACGCTTCCATCACACTCCTCGTCGTCAATCCTGTGTACCCGGCCGACGAAGCGACCTGGGGCGTGCTGGGAACGGCTCGGTCGGACGCGACGGGACGGTTCCGTCTGCCGTACGCGAGCCCCGGCAGCTACGTTCTGGCCCTGGATGCACCCGCGTCCTCTGCCTACGGCAGTCTGCGTGTCCCCGGTGTCGTGGTATCGATCGGCGCAGAGACGAAGACGGGGACGTTAGCCGTTCCGCTCAGGTGACCCTATGCCCGATACCTCACGCCCCATCAATATCCTGCTCGTCGAGGACAACGCCGACGACGTCGAGCTGACCCGCCGCGCGCTCGACCGCGCCAAGGTGCGCAACCAGGTCTGGACCGTGAGCACCGGGACCGACGCGCTCGCGTTCCTGCGCGGCCAGCCGCCCTACCACGACGCGCCCCGGCCCGACCTCGTGCTGCTCGACTTGAACCTCCCGGGCTTGGACGGCCGCGACGTGCTGCTGCGGATCCGCGAGGACCCCCAGCTGCGCGGACTCGCGGTCGTGGTCCTCACCGCCTCCGAGGAGGAGCGCGAGCACCTCGCGGCCCTGGCGGCCGACGCCTTCCTCACCAAGCCGGTCGACCTGGACCGCCTGGGCTGGCTGGTCAGGGTGATGGCAAACCTGGGGTGGGCGATCGTGAAGACGGACGGCTGAGCCGTCCGCTGGAACCGCCGGGCGGCCCCGGGTGTTTTCACCCATGCAGCCCGAGCGGAGGAGGAGAGTATGCGCAGGAAGGCTCGCCGAACCGCGCCGCGCCGGCCCTGCCGCCACCCGCAGCAATATGAAACCGACTGGCTCGGCCGGACCTATGTCGGCTGTCCCATGTGCAATCGTTGGAAGTTGACCAAGCCCAAACCCGCGCCCGCCGACGGGAAACGCCTGGCGGCGTGAACGAGCACAGGGGTCAGGACATCAGGTCCTGACCCCTGTGTTTTCACGCGGCCTTGGGTCTGGCTGCCGCTGTTCGGCGAGCAGTGCCCGGGCGGCTTCGGGTTCGAGCGCCTTCGCGAACAGGAACCCCTGCCCGAGCTCGCATCCGAACGCGATGAGGCGCTCGCGCTGCGACGCCGTCTCGACCCCCTCCGCCGTCACCGTCAGGTCGAGGCTCTCCGCCAGGTCCACGATCGAGCGTACGATCTCCAGGTCGGTGCGGCGCGCGCCCATGCGGTGCACGAACGTCCGGTCCACTTTGATGCCCTGCAGCGGGAAGCGCGGCAGATCGCTCAGAGACGATTGGCCGGCGCCGAAATCGTCCATATGCAGTTGGATGCCCAACTCCCGCAGCCGATGCAGGGCCGCAATGGACGAGTCGACGCTACCCATGAGCACGCTCTCGGGGACCTCGAGACTCAGAGCAGCGGGTGCAAGTCCGGTATCCTGGAGCACCGCTCGCACGTCGTCCACGAGGCTCGAATCCGCGAGTTGCTTCGCCGAGACGTTCACACTGATCCGCACCGGGCCTGCGCCCGGCACCGCGTTCTGCCAGTGTCGCGCGTGGCGACACGCCTCCCGCAGTACCCACTGGCCGATCGGAATGATGAGGCCCGTTTGCTCTGCCATCGGCAGGAAGTCCTGCGGCAAGAGGATCCGCCGCTTGGCGTGGTGCCAGCGCAGCAGGGCCTCGAACCCGTACACCCGACCGGTTTCGATCTCCACGATCGGCTGGAACTGGAGCCGGAACTCGTTGCGTCCGAGTGCCTCCCGTAAATCGGCCTCCATTCCGGAACGGGCGTGGGCCCAGTTTCGCATCTCGGCATCGAAGACCTGGTAGCGCGCCCGTCCCCGCTCCTTGGCGCGGTACATGGCGAGGTCCGCGTCGCGCAACACGTCCTGGGCCTCCTCATAGTGAGGCTCGCTCAGGACCACGCCGATGCTCGCGCTGGCACGCA
>WNER01000646.1_pt1 | contig 11733 bp, 7 predicted proteins | sample 5399921 | NCBI WGS metagenome assembly WNER01 (sample SAMN13153331, study PRJNA577476) | soil metagenome | isolation source: 20 cm grassland meadow soil 5 days after 1st rain plot 5 | place: USA:California | collected 2015-09-21 | reverse complement strand
ATTCTATCGCCGGCCTGATTTGATGCAAACTTCACAGACAAATATCCATATCTCGATTCGCGATCAGCGGCTTACACTGAAACGAGGTGAGACTCCACTCCGCAGTTACCCCGTATCCACTTCCAAATTCGGCGTAGGGACGGAAGACGGAAGCATGAAAACGCCAACCGGACGGTTCCGCGTCGGAGAAAAAATCGGCGGGGAAATGCCAAGCGACACCGTTTTCCAAGCTCGCGTGGCCCTCAAGCCCGGCGATCCGCTTCCTCCGACCGAGGATTTGGTTATGTCGCGAATTTTATGGCTCGATGGTTTAGACGAGGACAACGCCAATACGCGCGACCGTTTCATCTATATCCACGGGACAAAACATGAGGACAAAATCGGCATCCCAGACAGCCACGGCTGTGTGCGGATGCGAAACGGTGATGTCGCAGAATTATTTAAGCTGGTCGATGAAGGGACACACGTAATAATAGAGGAATAACGTTCGCAGTTCAGAGACGCGAAAAATGGAGAAAAAGCGTTGCGCCCGCGAACTTCCCCGCCTAGAACATGACAGCAACCTGCTCGGAAAGGAGGCGAGATAGAGTGAAATTAATGAAAACGATCATGATCGTGGCCTTATTGGTCACGGCTTTGGGTCTGGGGGCTTGTGCTCAACACAAGGAGGCAGTGACCACCGGTGCTGGCACGACCGGTTACGCGAAATAAATCCGGCGGCTGAGTTTATTGTCAGCCGATCCGCTTCCTCCGACAGAGGATTTGTAATGTCGCGGATCTTATGGCTCGATGGTTTGGACGAGCACCACACCAATAGGCGCGAACCGCTTCATTTACATTCATGCCACAAAACACGAAGACAAAATGCGTACCGGAGACAGCCACGGCTGTGTGCGGATGCAAAACGCTGACGTCGCAGAGTTATTTATGCTTTGTCGACCAGGGTACACACACGTAATAATAGAGAAATAAACGTTCGCAGTTCAGAGACGCAAAAAATGGAAAAAAGCGTTGCGCCCGCGAACTTCCCCACCTAGAACAGTGCAGCAACCTGCTGGGAAAGGAGGCGAGATAGAGTGAAATTTGTAAAAATGATCATGCTTGTGGCCTTACTGGTCACTGCTTTGGGACTAGGTGCTTGTGCGCAACACAAGGAAGTAGTGGCCCCAGCTCCGACCACATACGGGAAATAGATTCGGCGGCCGAGCTTGCTGTCTGCGGTTAATTTTGCGCAAAGAGGCCAGGTCGAACACGACCTGGCCTCTTTCTTTTTCTATGGCGACGGTCTGTGACCATCGCAAGAATTGAGATTGAACGTTGAACGTTGGAAATTGAGCGTTCGACGTTTAACTTGCCGCGATGGAATTGAACGGCCAAACGCTGACGCTGACCGAGATCGCCACGGTGGCGTTCGGAGAAGTGCCCGTGAAGGTTTCCTCGTCTGCACGTCCCCGCGTCAATGCTTCGCGTAGAGTCGTCGAAGATATCGTTGCGCGCGACGACATCGTTTACGGTGTCAGCACGGGTTTTGGCAAACTGTCCGATGTTCGCATCCCGCACGATGCTTTAGCTGAGCTCCAGCTCAATCTTGTTCGCAGTCACGCTTGCGGAATTGGCAGTCCGCTTTCGGAACCCGAGGTGCGCGCGATGATGCTGCTGCGCGCGAATGTGCTTGCCCTTGGCTTCAGCGGGATCCGTCTCGAAATCATCGACACGCTCTGTGAGCTGGTCAATCGGCGTGTATCGCCGGTCATTCCAGAAAAAGGCTCGGTCGGCGCCAGCGGCGATCTCGCTCCGCTCGCGCATCTGGCGCTGAGTCTAATCGGGGAAGGAGAAGCGTTTTTCAAAAGCGAACGAATGGAGAGCCGCGAAGCGCTCGGTCGGGCTGGACTAAAGCCAGTGGAGTTGCAGGCAAAAGAGGGGCTGGCGCTGCTCAACGGCACACAGGCGATGCACGCCGTCGGCGGGCTCGCACTTCTCCGTGCCAAGCGGCTCATTCGCGTTGTCGATGTTGCTGGCGCAACAAGCCTGGAGGCGCTAAAGGGCACTCCTGCCGCTTTCGATCCGCGCTTGCAGAATGCCCGGCCCCATCCCGGCCAGAGAGAGGTAGCTAAACACCTTATGTCGATTTTGGAGGGAAGCGACATTCGACGGTCACATCTCAAGGACGACCCCCGCATTCAGGACGCGTACAGTCTGCGTTGTATGCCGCAGGTGCACGGCGCGATCCGTGACGCGCTTTCGCATTGCGAGAACGTTCTGCTAATCGAGTCGGGTTCGGCTACTGATAACCCACTGGTTTTCTCTGAAAGTGGCGATGTAATTTCTGGCGGCAATTTTCATGGCGCGCCGCTTGCGCTCACATTTGATTATGCTGCCATCGCGCTGACGGATTTGATGAGCATCAGCGAGCGCCGGATTGAGCGGCTAGTCAATCCCGATATGAACGAAGGTTTGCCCGCGTTCCTTGCCCGGCGTCCCGGCATGGAATCCGGCTTTATGATTGCGCACGTAGCTGCGGCCGCTCTGCTCAACGAAGCAAAAGTCCTCGCGCATCCATCCAGCGTCGACAGTGTACCCACGTCGGGTGGAAAAGAAGACCACGTGCGCGCTGAAACTCCGCACGATTGTCGATCTTGCAGAAAATTTGACGGCGATTGAATTGCTGGCAGGCGCCGAAGCACTCGAGCATCGGCGCCCACTCAAGGCTGGTGTTGGCGTGGAGCGCGCCTTCACCACACTGAGGAAAACCGCCCCGCCTCTGACGCAGGATCGTTCGCTCTCAGGTGACATCACGCGGGTGGCTGAAGCAATTCGCCGGGGCGATTTCGATAGCAGTTACGAACCATTATGAGCGGAAAGCGAATAGTCCACCCGCCACGCGGCAACAAGCGAACCTGCAAAGGCTGGCACCAGGAAGCGGCCATGCGCATGCTCATGAACAATCTCGATCCGGACGTGGCCGAAGATCCTGACCGCCTTGTTGTTTATGGCGGAACGGGCCGGGCCACGAGAAGCTGGGCAGCCTTCGACGCGATTGTTCGATCGCTGCGCGAACTGGAGAATGATGAAACGCTTCTCGTCCAATCTGGGAAACCGGTGGGAAAATTCCGGACACATGACGAAGCGCCACGGGTTTTGATTGCGAATTCCAATCTCGTCGGTCACTGGTCTAACTACACGGAATTCAACCGTCTCAAGCGCCTGGGGCTGACCATGTACGGACAAATGACGGCCGGTTCATGGATTTATATCGGCAGCCAGGGGATCGTTCAGGGAACATTCGAAACGTTCGCCGCCGCTGGCCGCAAACATTTTGGCGGATCGCTCGAAGGCAAATTTGTTCTCACGGGCGGCCTTGGTGGCATGGGTGGCGCGCAACCACTCGCCGCCACCATGAATGGCGCGCTGTTTCTCGGCGTCGACGTTGATCCTGCGCGGATCGAGAAAAGATTGAAGAGCGGCTACTGCGACAAAATCGCCTGGTCGCTTGATGAAGCGCTCACCTTAATTGATCGCGCGCGCGAAGATCGACGAGCAATTTCAGTCGGTCTGGTCGGCAACAGCGCCGATGTTCTGCCTGAAATGGTAAAGCGCGGGGTCGTTCCGGATGTGCTCACTGATCAAACCAGCGCGCACGACGCTTTGAACGGGTACGTGCCGCACGGGATCTCACTCGAGGCGGCGCTCGCATTGCGGGCAAAAAATCCCGAGGATTACATCGACAAGGCGATGCATTCGATGGCCACTCACGTCGAGGCCATGCTCGCGCTGCAAAAGAAAGGCGCGGTCACTTTTGATTACGGAAACAACATTCGCGCTCAGGCGAAAAGCGCCGGGATTGAGAACGCATTCGATATTCCGGGGTTTGTTCCCGAATATATTCGCCCGCTGTTCTGCGAAGGCAGGGGGCCATTTCGATGGGTTGCGGTAAGTGGTGATCCCGAAGATATCGCGCGGACCGATCAGCTCGCGCTCGAATTATTTCCCAAAAATCAAACTCTGGCCCGCTGGATGAAGCTTGCGAAAGAACGGATTCAATTTCAAGGATTGCCCGCGCGTATTTGCTGGCTCGGCTACGGAGAGCGCGCCGAATTCGGCGTGGCGATGAATGAGTTGGTGAAAACTGGTGAAATTAAAGGGCCGATTGTCATCGGACGTGATCATCTCGATACCGGTTCGGTCGCGTCGCCCAATCGCGAAACGGAAGGGATGCTCGACGGTAGCGACGCCATCGCCGATTGGGCATTACTCAACGCGTTGATCAACACAGCCGCCGGCGCATCCTGGGTTTCGATCCACAACGGCGGCGGTGTGGGAATTGGCTATTCGCAGCACGCCGGCATGGTCGTCGTTGCCGATGGCAAGGAAAACTCCACACACCGGCTTGAGCGCGTTCTTACCAGCGACCCCGGGATGGGAATTCTGCGGCACGCAGATGCCGGTTATTCGGGCGCGATTGAATTTGCCGCCAAGCACAAAATCGACATCCCGATGAAGCCGCAAGTGCGAGATTAAAAGAATATGCAAAAACTGATCGAATGCGTCCCGAATTTTTCTGAAGGACGCGATTTGGATGTCATTCGACAGATAACCGGCGCGGTTGAATCGATGGATGGCGTTGCTCTGCTCGATGTCGATCCTGGAGCGACGACCAACCGGACGGTTGTGACCTTTGTCGGCAGTCCCGAAGCGGCGGTGGAGGCCGCTTTCCGCGCCATCCAGAAGGCAGCGGAACTCATTGACATGCGAAAACAGAAAGGCGCGCATCCTCGCATGGGCGCAACCGATGTTTGCCCATTTGTTCCAGTCAGTAATGTCAATTGGGAAGAAGCAATTGCTTGTGCACACCAGCTGGCGCAGCGCGTCGGTGACGAATTGAATATTCCAGTCTATCTGTATGAAAGAGCGGCGAAAGATAAATCCCGCTCAAATCTCTCGGTTATTCGTGCGGGTGAATACGAAGGTTTTTTCGAGAAAATCAAACAACCTGAGTGGAAACCGGATTTCGGCCCTGTCGTATTCAATGAAAAGTCAGGCGCGACGGTGATCGGGGTACGGGATTTTTTGGTCGCCTATAATGTGAATCTGAACACGAAAGCGGTGAGACGGGCAAATTCCGTCGCGTTCGATGTCCGAGAGCAGGGCAGGATCAAAACGGAAGACGGCACACCCTCTGGAAAACCGGTGCTGGATGCCAACGGCCGACCTGCCCATATCCCCGGCATGTTGAAACATGTGAAGGCTATCGGGTGGTTTGTAGAGGAATATGGAATCGTCCAAGTCTCCATGAACCTAACGAATATTGAGGAGACTCCTTTGCATGCTGCGTTCGATGCCTGCGCCGAAGCGGCCAGCAAACGAGGCTTGCGCGCCACCGGATCAGAAATCGTCGGTATGGTTCCCAAGAAATGTTTGGTGGACGCCGGAAGATATTTTCTCCGTAAACAGAAATGGTCGGAAGGCGCCTCCGAAAAGGAGCTGATCGATATTGCGATCCGCTCGATGGGATTGAGCGAGCTGAAACCTTTTGATCCGAAAGAAAAAGTGATTGAATTCAAAATGGAATGCGCCGCCTCAACAAAATCACTCGTGAAAATGGACTTGCGCCAGTTCTGCAATGAAACGCTAAACGATTCTCCGGCGCCGGGTGGCGGTTCGGTCGCAGCATTGATGGGGGCGTTGGGTGCGTCCCTGGGCGGAATGGTGGCCAACCTCTCAGCCGGGAAACGTGGCTGGGATGATAAACTTCGCTATTTCAGTGATTGGGCGGTTAAGGCGCAACAACTGAAAGATGAATTGCTGGTTCTGGTCGATGAAGACACGGCTGCTTTCAACAAGGTGATAGACGCATTCGCGTTGCCTAAAGAGTCGCCGGAAGAAAAAGCCGCGCGCACAACAGCGATCGAATCCGCAAATAAATATGCGGCGGAGATTCCATTGCGTGTGATGGAGACGGCTGCCAAGTCCTATCCACTTCTCGCAGAGATGGCGGAAAAAGGAAATCCGCCTTCGATTTCGGATGTAGGGGTTGGCCTTCTGGCGTTGCGTGCTTCCATTGAGGGAGCAGCGCTCAATGTAAGAATTAATCTGGCCGGGTTGAAAGATGAGAAATTCAAATCGACGCGTCTGAAAAAACTTCAACAGATCAGCGCCGAATCGGACTCCCAGTTCAAAGAAATCAATCACGTCGTGGAAAAGAAGCTTGGTTGAAGCGTTAAACCATTGAATGGTTGAAGCGACAAAGGCAAATCCGCTTTAGATTTTTAGCGCTTTGGCTCTTCAACGATTTCATGCGCACTCTTGCCGTTCTCAACGCTTCGCAGCTTGTCACGCTAGCGGGTCCAAAAAGGCCGCACGTTGGACACGAGATGCGCGTTATCCGGATCATTAAAGTTGGCGGAATGTTGATTCGCGACGGAACCATCGCGGCGGTCGGAAGTTCGGACGAAATCGCTCGCAATTTGCCTGACGAGTGTGAAGTAGCAGATGCGCGTGGGCGTGTGGTGCTTCCGGGTTTTATCGATGCGCATGCGCATCCAGTTTTTGCTGGAGATCGTCTCGACGATTTCGAACGCCGCGCCCAAGGCGACAGTTACGAGGAAATTGCGGCGGCGGGTGGTGGAATTTGGTCAACCGTAGAAAAGACGCGCGCTGCGAGCGATAGCGATCTTTTCGAGCAAGCCAAAAAGCGTACGAGTTGGTTCTTGAAGTGCGGAACGACAACGGTCGAAGCGAAATCGGGCTATGGGCTGACGGTGCATGATGAACTAAAGATCTTGCGCGTGATTCGGCGGTTAAACGACGAAACGCCGCTTGAATTTATTCCAACGTTCTTGGGCGCGCACGCCATTCCGTACGATGATCGACAATTACCACAGCGATATGTCGATCTGGTGATTAACGAAATGCTACCGCGAGTCGCGAAGGAAAAGCTCGCCGAGTTTTGTGATGTATTTTGCGAGCGCGGTTATTTCGATATCGACCAGTCCAAGGAGATTTTGATCGCGGCGAAAAAGCTTGGACTCAAACTGCGTATCCATGCCGATCAACTGACCAATTCTGGCGGCGCGAAACTGGCCGCAGAATTGAAAGCAACGATCGCGGACCATTTGGAAAAGACGGACGAGCGCGGAATCGCGGCGATGAAATCTGCCGGCGTCCAGCCGGTTTTGCTGCCGGGATCGGTGTATGCGCTTGGATCGACATGTTACCCGCGTGCGCGTGAAATGATCGAAGCAGGACTCGCAGTTGTCATTGCGACGGATTTTAATCCTGGGTCATCACCAAGCCCGTCCATGCCAATGATGCTTTCGCTGGGCTGCACGCAAATGAGGATGTCACCGGCGGAAGCGTTGGCTGCATCGACCATCAACGCTGCTTACGCTCTTGGCCGCGGCGACAAGATCGGTTCGCTTGAGCCGGGCAAACTCGCCAATTTCTCGATCTTCGATTGCGAAGATTACCGCGAACTAGCGTACTGGTTTGGATTCTCCCAAGCAGATTCCGTTTATGTCCGAGGGGAGCACGTATGGAGCGGCGGTCTGCGACCGTCGGCCAAAAATTAAATGCGACGCTCATAGAGCGCCGCTACAGTACGATTCTTCATGAAAATCGAAGTTGAAGCGCAACCGGGTTCTGTCTCCACGCTGCGCATCGAATTGCCGCCCGAGGAGGTTTCAAAAGAATGGGATGCGATCGCCAGCAGTTTTGCCCGGCTTGCCAAGATTCCCGGTTACCGGCCCGGCAAGGCGCCGCGTTCGGTAATCGAAAAAAGGTTTCGCAAGGAAATACATGATGAACTGACGAAGAAGCTCGTCTCAAAAAGTTATTACGACGCAATTGAGCAGAAACGATTGCGAGTGGTTTCATTGACGAACCTGGAGGACGTTCAATTCGGGGAAGATAAATCGATGCGCTTTCGCGCGACGGTAGTGACGGCGCCCGAGTTTGAGCTGCCAAAATACAAAAATATTCCGGTGCAATTGCCCTCGATAAAGATCGCGGAGGAAGATGTCGATCTTGCGCTGGAACGTTTGCGCGAGCAATCGGCTGATTTTGTCGATGTTCCGGAACGCGGACTGCAAATGGAAGATTTTGCGGTGATCGATTTTGAAGGCGCTATTGAAGGGCGACCAATTCGGGAAATTGTGCCGAACGCGAGCAAAAACGTGCACGGCGGCAAAAAGTTCTGGCTCCACCTTGCACCGGAGAATTTTCTGCCGCGGTTTTGCGAGCAGATTATTGGCATGAATCGAGGCGAGACACGTAGCGTGCAGGTTGAGTTTCCGGCGGAGTTTCCCGTGACCGAGCTTGCCGGAAAGATCGCGGATTACGCCGTGACCTTAAACGAAATCAAACAAAAGGTCCTTCCCTCGATCGATGAGGCGTTTGCAGCCAGGCTTGTGCCTGGAAAAACAGTTGCGGACCTCCGCCAGATGATCGAACACGATCTCGAGCACGAAAAAGAACACGAGGTGGAGCGGGCGAAAGAATCGCAGATCTTCAAGTTTCTTCAGGAACATACTGCCTTTGATTTACCACCCCCGCTCTTAAAAAATGAAACGCGGCGCGCCTTGAACGAACTGGTGCATCGCAATCGCGAGCGCGGCGTGCCTGACGATATGCTGAAAGGCAAAGAGAAGGAACTGGTGGAAGGGGCAGGCTCTCTCGCCGCGCACCGATTGAAAACCAACTTTATTCTGAGCCGCATCGCCGAGCGTGAAAAGATCGAAGTTTCTCGTGAAGAGATCGATGCGCGCATCCGCGAAGAGGCTGCGCGCTACGACATTTCCGTGGACAAAATGCGCAGGGAGCTGCAGGAACACGATGGGCTCAATAACCTGGCAGAACAGCTCTTGCTCGGTAAGACTCTTGATTTCCTAAAGGCAAATGTTAGCATCCAGGACGCACAAGAAGGCGCTGTTGTGGAAGAAAAATCATGAGTGTATCCAATGAAAATTTGTCGCAATCCGTGCTGATTCCGATGGTTGTGGAGCAGACCGGCAGGGGCGAGCGCAGCTACGACATTTACTCGCGGCTCCTGAAGGACCGCATTGTTTTCATTGGAACTCCAATGGACGATCACATCGCCAATTTGGTCATCGCGCAGTTGCTTTTTCTGCAAATGGAGGACTCAAAGAAGGACATCAATATTTACATTAACTCGCCGGGCGGATCTGTAACGGCAGGGCTTGCCGTTTATGACACGATGCAGTTTCTTACGTGCGATGTGACGACCTATTGCCTCGGCATGGCCGCAAGCATGGCTGCGGTTTTGCTTTGCGCTGGTACCAAAGGCAAGCGCTTCGCTCTCCCGAATTCCGATATCATGATCCATCAGGTTTCCGGTGGCGCGCAAGGGGCGGCGAGCGACGTTGAGCGCCAGGTGGATTACATGTTTAAGCTAAAAAAACGCCTCATCAGCATCATCGCCCAACATACCGGTAAATCCGAGGAGCAGGTGCGACTGGATTCTGACCGCGACTATTATATGTCGGCTGCAGAAGCAAAGGCGTATGGTCTTGTTGATGAGGTGATTAAGTCTCGCAAAGAAGTGAAACTGCTTGATGGCGCGACGCCGCCTCCTGGAGATCGCTCGGTGGCTGTTGCCGAAGCTGCTTTACCGCGCAAAGCCGGGGGATAAGAACTCCTCCCTTTAGAAAACAGATATGGCCCGCGCTTCCAACCTCACAATGTGCTCGTTTTGTGGCAAGAGCCATGCCGAGGTCCGCAAGTTAATCGCCGGGCCGGGCGTCTATATCTGCGACAGCTGCATTAACGTTTGCAAAAGCATTCTCGACAAAGAACTCAACGAGGATGCGAAGCGCCAGTCCTCAAGCATTCGTGTCCCAAAACCGGCGGAAATTCGGCGCTCGCTGGATCAATATGTGATTGGCCAGGAAATCGCGAAGAAAACGCTTTCAGTGGCCGTGCACAACCATTTTAAGCGTGTTTTGCAGACGTCCGCGATGCCCGATTCGTCCGCCGCATTTCAACCCGATCCATTAGCCGAAGTTGAAATTGAGAAGAGCAATATCCTGCTGATCGGTCCAACCGGTTCGGGAAAAACGCTGCTGGCCAAGACGCTGGCGAAAATTCTGGATGTGCCATTCTGCATCGCCGATGCGACCACGCTTACCGAAGCGGGTTATGTCGGTGAAGACGTCGAGAATATTATTTTGCGCCTCTTGCAAAATGCCGATTACGATGTGAAGCGCGCGGAGATCGGTATAGTTTACATCGACGAGATCGACAAGATCGGTCGCAAAACCGATAACGTGAGCATAACGCGTGATGTCTCTGGCGAAGGCGTTCAGCAGGCGCTTTTGAAGATTTTGGAAGGCAGCACGTGCAACGTTCCGCCGCAAGGCGGCCGTAAACACCCGCATCAGGAATACATTCAGGTTAACACGGAGAAGATCCTCTTCATTTGCGGCGGCGCCTTCATCGGGCTCGAAAAAATTGTTCAGAAACGGATCGGTCAAAAAGTGATGGGTTTTGGCAGCCCGACGCTGGAGGTTGAGGAAGCGTTACGAAAGGAAGCCATCCGCCATGTCGAGCCAGAAGATTTGCTCGCTTTCGGAATGATTCCGGAATTCATCGGTCGGTTGCCGGTTGTGAGCTGTCTCGACGCGCTGACCGAGGAAGAGATGGTTGCGATTTTGACCGAGACGAAAAACGCGATGGTTAGGCAGTACACGAAACTCTTTTCAATGGAAGGCGTGCGGCTGACGGTGACAAAAGACGCGTTGCGCGCTCTTGCGGCCCAAGCGGTCACAAAAGGAACGGGCGCGCGCGCGTTGCGTTCAATGCTCGAACGGACAATGCTAGACATCATGTACGACGTCCCGAGCCGCGAAGACATTGCCGAAGTGACGATCAATCGTGCCGTCGTCGAGGGCAGAAAGCTACCACTGATTCGCAAGAAACAGGACAAGACGGCGGCCTAAAAATTGCGTCCCGGTGGCGGAAACTGAGCCGAGTAGCAATAGCTCGGTACGCCAATCCTAATTCCTCTCACGACGCATTTTGGATCGATATGCCCGACGTCAGCCACGTGCTGAGGAACCACGCGCGTTTGGCGATTTCAAAATTGTGTAATACAAACTTTCGCCTTCGGAAGTCCTGCCCGTCCCATATCCCACAGGGCCGAAGGTACACGTTTTACGTGCAGTATTTGGTGTGCGGAAAAGCTGGCTCCGCCAGCCGAGGAGACGCAGCTGTAAATCATCGCCGTTGCAACTATGGCTATATAAAGAGCTGACCTCGCATTCATTCAGCTTATTGCTATAGCTAAACGCAGATAGTTACGCATGCGCACTGCTATTCTCAACACCGGCACAGAACTCTTGCTCGGCGATGTGCAGGACGCGCACCTTGCATTCATTGCCCGCGAGATTTTTCCCTTAGGTCTGCGCATCGAAGAACGACGTACGGTTCCCGATGGCCAGGCGATTCGAGATGCACTGGCGGAGTTGTTTTTACGCGCCGAAATCCTCTTTGTGACCGGTGGCTTAGGTCCAACCAGCGATGATATAACGCGGGAGATGATTGCCGGTTTGCTTGGATTAGAGTTGCATCAGCATCCACAACTGCTGGCTTCGCTTCGGCAAAGACTTCAAACGCGTGGAATCAAATGGACTTCGGGTATTGCCCGTCAGGCTGATGTGCCGGCTGGCGCGCAGATTCTTCCAAACGAAAACGGGAGTGCGTCGGGATTATATTTAAAGG
>WNER01000549.1_pt1 | contig 11744 bp, 3 predicted proteins | sample 5399921 | NCBI WGS metagenome assembly WNER01 (sample SAMN13153331, study PRJNA577476) | soil metagenome | isolation source: 20 cm grassland meadow soil 5 days after 1st rain plot 5 | place: USA:California | collected 2015-09-21 | reverse complement strand
CTTATCGTCACTGGTAGTGGCTTGCGGTGGCGGGAGTAGTACTCCGCGTACTCCGCCGCCGACCGGGCTAGCGTACCCGACCAACGTGCTTTGGCTGAGTGTGGGCGCCGACATGGGCTCGCTGAGCCCCCAGGTAAGCGGCGTGGTCAGGAACTATTCCGTGAGTCCCGCGCTGCCGGCGGGTCTGTCGCTCAACACCACGAGCGGCGTGATCACCGGTACGCCCCTAATGGCGACCAAACAAGCAACCTACCAATTGATGGCAAATAACGACGGCGGTTCGTCCACATTTGCCTTGACGCTCGCTGTCGATCTGTCACCGAGCGGGCTTAACTACGCGAGCCCGGCGCAAGCCACCGTCGGCACGCCCATCACGGAACTCAATCCAACGGTAATCGGATCGCCAGACCAATATGAGATCCTGCCCAGCTTGCCGCCTGGTCTGTCACTCGATTTCGCGACGGGAATTATCTCCGGCACGCCGACCACTGCGAGAGTGCCGACGACCTATACGGTGACCGCCACGGATAGCCATATCGGTTTAAGTACGAATTTCGGCCTGCAGCTCACGGTGAATCCGCCACCGCCCGGAACTGTCTCAACGGGCGTATTTCGGGATTCGACCGTGATCGGAATGGGTTATCGCTCAGGCTCTCACACAGGTGTGACGGACAGTCACGGGCAGTTCACCTACGAAGTGGGCCAGAGCATCACGTTCTTTGTCGGTGGCATCAACCTCGGTACCGCGCCCAACCCCAAAACGCTGATGACACCAGTGGACCTGGTTGCGAACGGCACCGGCACCTCAGCCTACGTCGTCAACGTGGTGCGATTTCTCATGCTGCTGGATCGAGATGGCGACCCTGGCAACGGCATCGAGATTTCGCCGGCGGTGACGGCCGCGGCCGCCGGCTGGAGTCAAATTGATTTCAATTCAGGCGATCTACCGACGGTGCTCGCGCCCATCATGGCCGATCTAGATTCGGCCGATGCGGCAGTTCATACCTTGCCTGATGGCGCCACCGCGCAAACGCACTTGCGCGACGCGTTCTTCTGCGCGTATTCGGGCGTTTTTGCCGGCGCGTATACGGCAAGCACGGCCGTCGACGAGCGTAACGTGTTATCGGCGATGATCCTTCCTGACGGTAGTGTGAGCGTAACAGGTCTTGCCGCCGGCACCGGCGCATTGAATCCAAGTCTCGATTCAAGCTTCTCATCGATATCGCAGAGTCCGGCCACTACCATTCAAGGCATCTTTGCGGACCCCGATTTCCTGAGCGGGACCTATTCGGCCGAAACGTCCGGGACCTTCGGCGCAGCGCGGATCGGCGGCACTTCTGACGCTCGGTATCGTTTCACCGGAACCTTTAACGTCTGCAACCATGATTACTCAGGATGCAATTTCCAGTTTTCGGGATTCGCGGTTCTCAGCATGGATGGCGCAAACAACGTCTCCGGCACCGCATACGGACTCTACGTAGGCAAATCGACCGGCCATCGCATGCGGACCGCAGCGATCAGCGGATCGGTATCCGGAGCAATTTTCACCGGCACGCTGGATGGACGCGCAATTTCAGGTCCTTTTGCGAGCGCGGGCCTGACGATCACTGCGAGTTATGACGGCCCGAGCAGTATTCAAACCAAGCTGACGGCGAGCGGCTGCGCCTTGAATTGATGGTCAACAGACAGCGGCACAGAAGGGGCTCTATGGCCGAACACAACGAACAGCAAATGCAGTGTCGTGGAGAGCCAGGTGGAAGGTCCGAAAGGCTCGGCACCCGGCTGCAAGGACGCTATCGCGAAGGCCTCAGCTACCAAGAGGCGGAGCAATTATGCCTCCGCATGTATTACAACTTCGAGTCCACTGAGAGTGGTCCCGACTTAGAGCGGCCGCAGGAGAGATTGAAAAATAATGCTCGGGAGAGGAACCTAACTCAGGCGATTCGGCGAATAAGAGTCAGGCTGTTAGGAAATCAGCGACGTCCGTTGCCCCCAAATTACCCCCTGGCAGATACCTGCTTAAAACGATCTCCGGCCGCAGTCGTGGAGTCGTGGCGGGTAACAACAACAAGCGCTTCCGCCGTGGTTCGCTGGCGTGCGTCGCGCGCGATCTACCGTAGTAACTGCGCAGCCTCAGCGCAAATTTCCTTGGCGCGATTCTGCCGCCCTCCGCCCGGGTGCTACGCTCCGAGGACTAGCCGCACGCTGTGGGTGTTGCCGTCATCCACCAGTGGGATGCGTGTTTGGGAACCCGAGGGCAGCGTCTCGCCATTCAGCTGCGCGCGCGCTATGCCGCGACTGACGCCCAGAGGGTTGTCGATAAGGATTTCGTAGCGCGCAGACCCATACTTGAACACGATCTCGAATCCCGGCCATTTCTCGGGGATGCACGGAGTGAGGACCAAGCTTGCTCCATGCACGCGAAAGCCAAGGATCCCCTCGAGGCCAGCGCGATACATCCAGCCGGCCGAGCCCGTATACCACGTCCAACCCCCACGCCCTACGTGTGGAGGGACGGAGTACACGTCTGCGGCAACAATGTAGGGCTCGACCTTGTAGCGATGCACATCGGCGCGTGTGCTCGTACGGTTGATGGGATTGATGAGTGAAAATAGCTCCCAGGCCTTGCCCCCCTGGCCGAGGAGGGCATACGCGATGACTGACCATGTAGCGGCGTGTGTGTACTGACCACCGTTTTCGCGAATCCCGGGCGGATATCCTTTGATATACCCCGGGTCGAGCTCGGTCCGATCGAAAGGCGGCGTGAAGAGCAACGCTAGCCCCGCATCACGTCGAATGAGATGACTCTCCACGGCGGACATCGCGCGCGCGGCGCGGGTTGGGTCGGCGGCTCCGGAGATGACGCTCCAGGATTGGGCGATGGAATCGATCTGACATTCGGTACTTTTGGCCGATCCGAGCGGTGTCCCATCGTCAAAATAGCCGCGTCGATACCATTCGCCATCCCAGGATTCTCGCTCCAGTGAGTTCTTAAGCGCCGCCGCATGGGTCAGCCACTCGGCCTCGCGCACCGGTTGATCGCGTGCGCCCGCAAGGGGCGCGAACGCCACGAGCGTGGCGTGCAGGAACCACCCGAGCCAGACGCTTTCACCCCGCCCCATCTCGCCGACCCGGTTCATGCCGTCGTTCCAGTCGCCCGCGCCGATCAGAGGCAGGCCGTGTTGCCCAACGGACAGGCTCCGCTCCAGCGCCCGCGCACAGTGTTCGAACAGCGGAGCGGTGTCGTCGGAGGTGACGGGCTGAAAGTACGCGTCCTGCTCACCCGGTCGCAGTGCCTGGCCCTCCAGAAACGGCACCCTTTCATCCAGAACCGCGAAGTCACCAGTCGCCTCGACGTAGTGAGCGGTGGCGTACGCCAGCCAGACCCGATCATCAGCAATGCGGGTGCGGACGCCGGGGCCGTTCGAGCCTTCTTCACTCGAGGGCAGCCACCAATGCTGGACGTCACCCTCGATGAATTGTCGGCAGGCTGCGCGCAGCAGATGCTCGCGCGTCAGGGCGGGCCGGGTAAGTGCGAGCGCCATTCCATCCTGAAGCTGATCGCGGAATCCGTAGGCGCCGCTAGCCTGATAAAAGGCGGATCGTGCCCACATGCGACAGACCAGCGTCTGATAGAGCATCCAGCGATTGAGGATGATGTCCAGGGAGCGGTCCGGCGTCTTCACTTGAACCATTCCGAGCACATCGTCCCAGTGCTGAACCACCGTGCGGAAGACCGCGTCGAGATCGACCGATCGGTAACGGACCAGCAGAGCTTGCGCCTCCGTGGTGCTCGCGGCTTGACCAAGGAAAAAGACCACTTCCATGGTCTCGCCCGCCACAAGGTCGACGTTGGTTTGCAGCGCGCAGCAAGGGTCGAGACCCGCGCCCACCCGCTTTGACAGAGGTGTTTGTCGGGTAAGTGCTGCCGGGCTGTCGAGCGTGCCATGTCGACCGAGAAACTCGCGACGGTCGGCGGTCCACTGCGTTTGCCTTCCGGCGAGATCCGCGAACGCAACGTACGAACCGAACGGCGTGTTCCAGGGGTTGTGGGCGAACATCGCGCCTGTTGCGGTGTCGATCGCCGTCACAATGAACGGTGCCGAGGCAGCTCGCGAAGGCCCGAGGACCCATTCGGCGTAGGCCGTGACGGAAAGTCTTCGCGACCGTTGTGAGCTATTGTGGATTTTCAGGCGCGAGATCTTGATGGGATCGCCCATCGGGACGTGCACAATCAGGTCGAGGTCGATGCCGTGTGAGGCGTGCTCGAAGCGGCTATAGCCCTGCCCGTGCCGCGCGGTATAGTGCGCGCGGTGATCCCTGAGCGGCGCAGCCGTCGGTCCCCACAGTTCGCCACTCTCTTGGTCGCGCACATACAACACCTCACCCGGACGATCCGTGACCGGATCGTTTGACCACGGCGTCAGTTGGTTCTCCCGACTGTTGAGCGCCCAGGTAAACCCGCCCCCCTCAGCTGCGACTTGGAAGCCGAATCCGGGGTTGGCGATGACATTGATCCACGGAGCGGGCGTCGCCTGTCCTGGGCCCAGGAGCGTGACGTATTCCCGTCCGTCTGCTGCGAATCCTCCAAGTCCATTGAAGAATTCGAGATCCTGCGCGACGGGAGCGGTCGTCACTGCCTCGAGATGTGGGCTGCTCCTCGGTCGCCGCGTGGCAGATATGGCGGGTGCTCGCAGACGATCGAGTTGGTCGGCCAGGTTGCCGCGTTGAGCGACCAAAACGACACGTGCAACGGATGAGAGCCGCGCGCTCGTCTGTTCCGAGAGCAGATCCGCACGCAGCAGGAATACCGAGCCGCGCGCGTTGTCCGCACCGATCTGTGGCTGCGACTGACTCATTCGAAGCTGCGTCTCCAGGGCCATCTGTAGGTCCTGAAGATAGGAGGTGCGTTCGTTGAGGATTACGAGATCGACGGAAAGGCGCTTGATCCGCCAATATTCGTGAGCGCGGAGTAATTGCCTCGCGATGGCGATGTCTTCGACATCAGCGATTCGTAACAACACGATCGGCAGATCGCCGGAAATGCTGTGAGTCCACAGTGCCGCTGGCCCGCCAGCTCCGCGGCGTATCCTATCGGATGACGGCCGCACCGACGCATCAGCGTACAGCACATAGCCTGCAAGCCGCTGAAAGAGGCTGGCCTCCGCGGCGTCGATGCCGATGTGACGAAGTTGTATCTGTGCCTGCGTCCACGCCAGTGTGGCCGCGCGTACGAAGGCGTTTGCCTCCTGGTGCTTGTCGACGAGATCCAGAACGCTTTCGCGGGAAGAAGCAGCGCTGGTCCAGAACCCAATACGCACAGTGACGCCCGCCGGTATGCGCACGCGATACCGGAGCGCGAACACCGGATCAAGTACTGCACCCACGGTGTTTGACAAACGCCGCCCGTCCAGCATCGCGATGGGTGCGTGAATGTCGCGCCCACGGCCGAGGAAACGAGCTCGATCAGTTTCGACCTCCGGCTCGCGCAACGTCTCGCCTTCAATGACTGCGTGATGTGCAACCCAGATCTCAGGCTCCGCGGGTGAGCGCCGACGCCGCGTCGCCAGGAGCGCGCCCACCTTTGCCACATACTCGGTCTGTACAAAGAGCTTGGAGAATGCCGGGTGTGCCGTATCAGCGGCGGGGGGCGCAAGCACGAGTTCGCAGTAGGATGTGATCTCCAAGTCGCGCACTCGGTTGCTTGCATTCACAATGGACATACGGCGGATCTCGGCGTCGTCCTCCGGCGAAACGAGCACTTCCAGGATCGTACTGATCGCCCCGTCGCTGCGGATGAATTCGGCGCGGTCTTCGGTGAAGCTCACCTCGTAGCTGTCGGGCTCTACGCCGCTTGGTTGGTAGCCGGCGGACCACAAGACGCCGCTTTCGATGTCACGCAAAAAGAAATAGCTGCCGCTATCGTCGCGCGTGGAATCCTCGCGCCAGCGTGTCACGCCGAGATCGTGCCAGCGACTGCAGCCGGACCCGACACTCGTGAGCATCACCGAATACCGGCCGTTCGAAAGTAGGTGAGTTTGCGGCGTTAATTCGTGCGGACTTCTCAGGCGCCGCCCTTCAGGAAGTTGCGCCTCGCTAACTCGCGCCGCCGTGCTGACTTCTTCGGCGCGGGGATGAGCGACCGAGACGTCACGTGGCGCGCGTTCCTGCAACAGCAATTCCGTTGCCTGGATGCGGGGCTCCGCGTGAAATCGTTCGCGCATCCTCCCGTCGAAGAGGACGTTGGCGATGGCAACCACGCTCATGCCTTGATGATGCGCCATGAACGCCCGAACGATGGCAACCCGGGATCCCTCGGGCAGACGGCTGCGGGTGTAATCGAGCGCCTCAAAGAAGCCGTATCGACCGCGCGCGCCAATCGCAATGAGTCTCGCGAAATTGAGCGCCGCGCGACTCGGATCAACCATCGCAGCTAGGGCGGTTGCATACGGCGCGATCACCGCGTTCTCGCTCAAGCCACGTTTGAGTCCCAGGCCCGGCACGCCGAAGTTCGAATACTGGTAGGTGAGCTCCACGTCGCGCGCGTTGTAAGCAGATTCGGAAACGCCCCAGGGAACGCGGAGCTCAGCACCGTAGTGTATTTGCCGTTGAACAATCAGACGATTGGTTTGTTCCAGCAGACTCCCGAACGGCGCACGCATGACAAGCGAGGGCATCAGATATTCGAACATCGATCCCGACCAGGAGATCAGCGCTGCGCCCTGTCCAACTGGTGTGGCCGCGCGTCCGAGCCGAAACCAGTGGCGGGCCGGCACTTCGTTCTTGGCGATGGCCACGAAGCTTGCCAGACGCGCCTCGGAGGCGAGTAAGTCATAGCAGCTCGGATCGAGTGTGCCGTCGGCCGCGCGGTAGCCGATCGAGAGGAGTCGGCGTTCGGGATCAAGCAGAAAGCCGAACTGCATCGCCTCGTACATTCGCCGCGCTGTTGATTCAAGTATTGCCAGCCGTTGCTGCAGAGTCCGGATGGCCTCAGCTGTCAGGCTTAGATCCCGCTGCCAACTCTCGATCGATCGTTGTGTTGCTTCTGTCCAGAAGAGTATCTCGCTGCCCAGGTCATCGCCCAGCTCACCGGCCAGCGCCCGCGCAATATCGGCAAGGGTCGCGGCCAGCGGGACTGTCCGCGCCAACCGCGCTGCGCAGTCGCCGGGTCCCACCTCATCGGCAAGTGCGGCGGCGAGCGAATCGAGGGCGTATTCAAGGTGTGCGCAGGCGGTCGTGTTTGTTCGTAGGTCGTTAGGGAGCTCCTGAAGGGCTTCGCGTGCAAGGTGTAGAGCGTCCGCTACCCCGACACAAGACAAGTGATTGGCTATGGGCACGTCAATCCACTCTCGACAAGTATTCGCCAGTGCGATGAGATGCCCCGCGAGGTTGCCGCTATCCACGGAAGAGACGTATCGCGGTTCCAAAGGGCGCAGATCGCGTGTGTCGTACCAGTTGTAAAAGTGGCCACGACACTGCTGAAGGCGGCTCATCGTCGCGAGCGTCGCTTCTAACCGATCAACGGTCTCGCTCGTCCCGGCCCAACCGAAGTCGCGGGCGCTGACGGCGGACAGGAGATAGAGGCCAAGATTGGTAGGGGAGGTTCGATGCGCCAGGACCGGTCGCGGATCCTCCTGGAAGTTATCGGGGGGCAGCATGTGGTCGTCTGCTGTAATAAACGTCTCGAAGTAGCGCCATGTGCGGCGGGCGACCAGTCTCAGCGCCCGGGCGTCGGTATCAGAGATCGCCAGGTGACCCGCGACGCGTGGGGAAAGACTGATCCATACGGCGATGGCCGGGGAAGCAATCCACAGGATCACGAATGGGGTTGCTACTCCCCAGGCGTCCGGCCGGAGGTCTCCGATGAGCGCGGCAGAAATTGTCGCGATGACCACGGCTCCGCTCATGCGACGATAGGCGGCGTTGAGATCAAGCTCGGGCCCGAGGTTCGTCTGAGCCGAAGTGACCCACTGGAGCAGATTCCGCCGACTGATGAACAGACGAAACAGCGTTCGGCCGATCGCGTCGAGCATGAGCCAGGCCTGATGCGCAAGAAAAGTTATCAGGAAGGCGGTCAGTGAAGCAGCAAGCCAGATGTCTTTGCGCAGCGCGCGCAGGTGGCTGCGTGCGTTGACGCCAGCGCGGCGGGGCACCATGGCTGCAAAAATTGGCAGTAGCGCCGGCACGCCAATCGCCAATACGACAAAGGCGGTCCAGACGAGCGCGACTTTGCCTGGCAACATCCATCCGGCCAGCAGTGCCGCGATACTCGCTGGCGCCGACAATGTGCGCCGCAGATTGTCCAACATTTTCCACAGGGCGATCAGCGGCAATCTGCGCCGGCCCCGAGTGGCGCCCGCCGCGTCGCCCCTTCCAAAGATCCAGGGCAGCAGTTGCCAGTCGCCCCGCGCCCAGCGGTGCTGGCGTGCCGCAGCGACGTCGTACCTCGCCGGAAATTCCTCGACCACCTCGATATCGGAAACCAGACCCGCGCGCGCAAAGACGCCCTCGAAAAGATCGTGACTAAGCAGCGTGCCGTCGGATACACGACCGGCGAGTGACGCTTCAAAGGCATCGACATCGTAGATGCCCTTGCCAGCGTACGAGCCCTCACCGAAGAGATCCTGGTAGACATCCGAGACGGCTGAGGCGTACGGATCGATACCGCTTGAGCTCGAGAAGACGCGCTGAAAGAGCGAGCCTTCGCGACCGACTGGCAAAGACGGCGCGACCCGCGGTTGCAGGACTGCGTACCCCTCGACGACCTGTCCGGTGGCGCCGTCGAACCGGGGATGATTTAGCGGGTGGGCCAGTTTGCCGACCAGGCGCCGTGCCGCGTCCCGGGGCAGTCTGGTGTCGGCATCCAAGGTAATGACGTAGCGGACTCCCGACGGAACCTCAGGGGCCCGCCCATTGATGCCATGGAAGTTCGTATCGGTCGCTCCACGTAGCAGGCGATTCAGTTCGTGAAGCTTCCCGCGCTTGCGTTCCCATCCCATCCACTGCGTCTGCACGTCGCTCCAGACCCGGCGACGGTGGAGTAGGAGGAAGCGTTCGCCGGCTGAACCGTTGCCGTGAAGTCGATTCAGTCGCGCAATTGCCTCGCCCGCCACCGCAAGCAGCGCTTCATCCCCGGCAGCGTTCTCCGTCGGGGCGTCAGTCCAGTCCGAGAGCAGAGCAAAGTACAGTTCGCCGTCGGGTGAGGCGAGGTAGTGAATCTCGAGGCGGTCGATCTGGGCTTCGAGTGCGGCGCGAGTGGTGAGCAAAGCGGGAACGACCACCATGGTTCGCAGATGTGACGGAACGCCGTCACGCAGCGCGAGACCGGGTAGGGTTGTTGCGCCGAAAGCCCTCATGACGGCGCGATTAACGAGTGCGATGGCGGCATCCAGGGACGGAATCAGGCCGAGGAGAGCGAGCAGCGCTAGGTGGACGCGGGGGATGCTCCAGGCGTTGAGGACAAATAGGGGCAGCGACAGCGCGACGGCCCCCACCAGGGCGATCGCAGCTAGGTAGTTCCCAACCCCGGCCGCGAGTTCGAACCGGCGGGGCCAGGTGAAGCGCGGATTTCGATAGCCGATGGTCGCTTCGAAGGCGCGCCGACCGTTTGCGATCAGGTAGTAACCCGGATCAGTGCGGCGGCAACCGGCATGTCTGTCGTCCGTTGCGTCGGACTCATTCGCAGCTGCTAGGGCCGCGGCTGCAATTTCGAGTTCCGTCAGTTTCGAGCCTCGTGCAAAGCGCTCTATTGCCCGACGGTAGAGATTACGGGTGGGGAAATCCAATTCGGCGAAGGCGCTGCCCGAGCGCAACAGGTCGTCGACCAAGCTGACACTTTCGAAGAACTCCGGCCAATCCACATCCGAGAGCAACCGCATGCTCGTGATGAGATTGCGTACTGTCACGTTTGACGCGCCCTGTCGCTGTTGCTCATCACGCACAATCTCGTCCGATGTTGTTGCTTGCGCCGCAAGGAGCTCCTCCAGCCAATGTAGCGCCGGCGTCACTCGCGGGTCCTGATCCCGCAGGCGCTGGAGCAGCTGGACGGTAAATGCAGGTGAGAAGGACTCGCGGTCGGCGTCGCGCCGGAGCAGGGCGTCAGGCTCGGCGGTGTAACCGTTGACGCCGAGAAGTCGATCTGCCAGGGCGTCCGCTTCCTGGCGCGCGGCGCGACTACTCACAATGCGTGCCGCCGCGCGGCGCAGGTTTTCCACCAGTACTATCCGCAGCGTGATCGCGACCGCCCACAGCTCGCCGATGGTCAGCGGTTGAACGCGCTGATAGGCACGCACGAAAGAACGCAGTGATTCGGGATCGAAGCGACTATCGGTGTGGGCAACAAACGCCCAGGCCACGCCGAGCACGCGCGGATAGCCCTCAAACGGTCCATTCCCCAGCTTGGGTAGCACTCGATAGAAGCTCGGCGGGAGATCCTGGCGGATCTCGCGGATTTGCTCTTCAACGAGGTGGTAGTTATCGAGTAGCCACTCAGCGGCCGGAGAGATCGGGCGCCCTTCGCCCGCCGCTGCTGCGATGGCCCGATAGGCCGCGAGCAGCACCGATTCGTTGTCGCGAAGCCGTGCGTGAAGAGACTGGCGGGGTGGTGGTCGCTCCGTGACTTGCTGTGCGGCGGCGAGGCTCGCTGCATGTTGCTCCAGGCGCTCCATGCTAAAGAGCTCCGCGCGCAGAATCTCGTCACTGTTCCAAGGTGAGAGCGGAGACCGGCGCTCAAAGGCGCGACGGAAAGGTGATTTCAATTTGGTCGGTTTGTCGAGTTGCACATGGGATAGTCTCCGGGCGCACTCGCGTCGATACGTCTCTCTGTCTGGATATAGGCCAAACAAACCGCAACCGGTGGATCAAGGTTGCCGGCAGACTTCAGGCTGACCACCGAACGCGGGGCACTGGTGGTCGTCGCACGTGCAGTCGCCGAGCGAACCTCGTTAGCGCCGCGGTCCGCGTGCGTCTGTGGCCTAGCGGGCGCGCTCCTGGGCCTCGCTGACCTTGAGGGCCCGGCCTCCGAAGTCCGTACCGTTCAAGGCCTCCGCGGCGCGCGTGCCATCGGCTCCTAAGGTGCAGGCTACCGCAACCCGCCCTGTCTTGCCGAAGTTTCGCGCGCAGGCGTGCACTCAGCGATTGCATCTGCCCAGCAGCCGGCTGCACAACACCAGAGCACGCGGAGGATCACCCCGTGGGTCACAAGATCAGCTGAATAACTCGTTCAAGGCCGCGGAGCCGACGGGCTTACTCAAATACCGCTCGATCCCTGCCTCACGTGCGAGTTCGCGTCCGGGGTGGTCACTGTTAACCGTCAGTGCAATCAGTCTGAGGTTCTGCAGCTGCGGATGCTGTGAGAGGTGCCGGGCTACGTCGTAGCCGCTCATGTCCGGCAGATCGAGGTCTACAAGCAGGACCGTGGGCACGAACTCGGGGGCGAGGGCAAGAGCAGCCGCTCCGCTGTACGCGACGCGCGCCTCACCGTAGCCCGCCGCTTGCAGCAATGACGCGAGAGCATCGGCGGCATCCACGTCGTCATCGACTATCAATATGCGCGGCATACCGCCTCGTGCGCCGCCTTCGCTCAGGTCGCTCGATTGTGTCAACGGGTGCGCGGCCACGACAGACTGCTCAACGAAAGCTCACCGGGCGCGGGTGCTGGTTGCGCGCTTCGAAGCTCTTGATCTGCTGCTCGGCTACGTCGCCTGTGACGCCGTACGCCTCTTCAATCTTATTCGCAAGACACG